>Ga0105249_10000732_pt1 | contig 29724 bp, 21 predicted proteins | sample KBSS44metaG_FD_81522 | JGI IMG/M metagenome (GOLD analysis project Ga0105249, IMG submission 81522) | Switchgrass rhizosphere microbial communities from Kellogg Biological Station, Michigan, USA - KBS S4-4 metaG | ecosystem: Host-associated > Plants > Roots > Rhizosphere > Soil | place...
CGGATTCACGATTCGCGTCTCGCCGCGCGGCACGCTGCCGTTCGACAGCGAGGCGACGATTGCGCGCGCGGCGGAGGCAGCGAGCGCCATGCAGCGCGTCGCAGGTGTGACGGCGGTGGCGCCGGTGCTCGGCGCCACGATCCACGTGTTAGGCGCCGGCGAGCCCGTCACGTCGTTCGCCCTCGGCATCGATCCCGCGGTGCAGGGCGATTACGAGATGCTTGCCGGGTCCGAGCCCCTGGCCGCTGACGCGCTCGTCGCCAGCGACGCGCTGCTTCGCGCAACCGGGAAGACCATCGGCGACACGCTCGACGTGACCGTGGGATTCGATCCGCAGCTGCGGACGTACACGGTGCGCAGGCGACTGGTCATCTCCGGGCGTGCGCGATTCCAGTATCTGAGCGAGGAGGACCGCGCCGTGGCGATGCGTCTCGCGACGGTGCAGGCGATGGGCGGGCGAGAACGAGCCGATCGGGCGTCGCTGTTCATGGTGCGGACGGCCCCGGGTGTCGACGTGGAACAGGCGCGCGCCGCCATCGAGCGCGCACTCCCTCGAGTCACGGCACTCTCTACAGCCGGCGCCGTCGCCGAGGCCGAGAATCGGCTCAGCTACTTTCGACAGCTGGCGTTCATCCTGGGCGCGGTGTCGCTCGTCGTGGGGTTCCTGCTGGTGACGACGATCGTCACCGTCAGCGTCAACGAGCGCATCGGCGAGATCGCGGTGATGCGGGCCATCGGGGTTTCGCGCGGGCACATCGTTCAGCAGATCGTGATCGAGGGGGTGGGGCTCAGCCTTACCGGCGCGGTCGTGGGCCTGATGCTCGGCCTCGTCACTGCGCGCTATCTGAACTCCATCCTCGCCGCGTTTCCCGGGCTGCCTGACGCGATCGACTTCTTCCTGTTTCAGCCGAACGCCGCGTTTCGCGCGCTCGGTCTGCTCGTAGCCTCCGGAATTGCCGCAGGAGTGTATCCGTCATGGCGCGCCGCCTCACTGCCGATCTCGACCACGCTGCGCGAGGAGGCCGTCGGATGACGCCGCAGCCGCTCATCTCCGCACGCGATGTACACCGCGACTACGCGTTGTCCGGTGCGGCCGTCCATGCGGTGCGCGGCGTGTCGCTGGATGTCATGCGTGGCGAATACGTCGCTATCGTTGGCCCGTCGGGGTGCGGAAAGTCCACCATGCTGAACCTGCTCGGCGCCATCGACCGGCCGACGCGAGGAACCGTGACGATTGGCGGGACGGAGGTGAGCGCGCTGCCTGACAGGGATGCCACCCGCTTCCGCTTGACGAGCATTGGCTTCGTCTTCCAGCGGTTTTACCTCCTGCCCGTGTTGACGGCGCGGGAGAACGTCGAGCTCCCCCTGGCCGAGGCGAAAGTTCCGTCCGGAGAGCGACGAACCCGGGCTCGCGAGTTGTTAGGCTACGTCGGACTCGCCGACCGTTCGGAGCACCGCCCGTCGGAGCTGTCGGGTGGCGAACAGCAGCGCGTGGCGATCGCACGCGCGCTGGCGAATCGACCGGCGCTGTTGCTGGCGGATGAACCGACCGGCGAGCTCGACGCGCAGACGGGAAGCGACGTGATCGCACTGTTCGACCGACTCAATCGCGACGGGATGACGATCATTGTCGTCACCCATGATGAAAAGCTCGCCGGCGCGGCGCGACGTGTCGTCCACATGCTCGACGGCCGCGTCGTACGCGACGAGCCACTGCTCCGCCGCGCTTGATCGGCATCCTCGCGCGCCGCAATCTCACCCTGCGCCCGTGGCGCTCGGCCCTCTTGCTCGGCGGGTTCGGGCTTGGTGTCGGCGTGATGATCGTGCTCCTCGCCATCGGCGAGGCGATGCTCACCCAGGCGCGCGACGAGCGTCTCGTCGGCGGCGGTGACGTCACGGTGCTGCCCGAGGGCATCGACGTCGAGGTGATGAAGACCGGCGGCGTGGGGGGACTGTTCTTCTCGATCAACAACGCGCGCTTTCTCGACTTGCAGCTGCTGGCGAGCCCTCGCCTTTCGGCCGGGACGCGCGCCGTTGCGCCGCAGATTGCGGACAAGGTGCTGTATCTCCGGACGGCCGATGGGCGCGAGCGTGCCGTTCGGGCGACGGGTGAGCTTCCCTCGCGCTCCGCCGCTGTCGGTGCGCTGCCGCCCGTCGCGGCGGGCGAATGGAACGACGACGTCTTCGACACACGATGGCGTGCCCCGAGCCCCGCCGAGCTTCGTGCGGACATCGACCACTTTCATCTCCCGCCGCGCGACGCGGAGAACCGCGAGAGCTGGGCGGAATGGCACTACTTCAACGTGTTGTCGCACGACCGGACCCGGTGGGCGTTTCTCTCGTTCATCGTTGGTGGCGACGTTCCGCACGGTGAGTGGGGCGGGCAGGTGCTGCTGACGCTGCACGAGCAGGGCAAACCCGCGCGCCGCTTCAGCGCGTCGTTCCCCGCGCAGGCGATCGCGTTCTCGACGTGGAACGCGGACCTTCGCGTGGGCGACGGTACCGTGATGCTGGATTCGGTTGGACGCTATCGCGTGGTGGCCCGAGCACGCGAGGAATCCAGCGGTGCCGAGGCCCGCGTCGACCTCGTCGTCACTCCGTCACCCGCTGCCTATTTCCCGGGTGCGACACTCGGGTCCGGAACCTTCGTGTCTGGGTACGCAGTCGCGGGGCTTCGCGCAGACGCCGTCGGAACGATCTGCGTGCGCGATGCCTGCGAGCGGTACGATGGCACGCAGGCGTATCACGATCACAACTGGGGTGTGTGGCGCGGCGTCACCTGGGAGTGGGGGGCCTCCCGGGCGGGGTCGTTCACATTCCTCTACGGGCGCGTGCAGCAGGAGGACAGCACGAACGGGGAGTCGCCGCTGTTTTTCTACCTGGTGGACTCGTTAGGCTTCCGGACCATGTTCCGTCCGGCGCGCATTGACTACGTGGACGATCGGACGATCCGTGTCGGCGGCCGCGCGATCCGGGTTCCGGCTCGCGCGACGTTCGCGGACGCGCGCGGCCGCGACACGCTCCGCGTGGAGCTCGAGATCGAGGACGCGGTGGCGACGGACACGCGGACACCGCAGGCGGAGCGCGGTGACCCCCTCGCCGCTCGCGGCCTCACTCGGCCCTACTTCATCCAGATGAAGGGCATTGCCCGACTATCCGGGAGAGTCGGCGGCATCCCCATCTCGGGAGAGGGAACGGGCTTCTTCGAGACCTACCGATAGGAGTCGGAGCAACGAAGAAGCGCTGGTTACTGTTAACTGGAACTGGTTGCTACTTGTGAAAACCCTCGGGAGGTTTGAAGCGTCCCGAGGGTGTCACGCTGCAGCAACCAGTTCCAGTTAACAGTAACCAGCGCTGTTTCGCCGTCGCGCTAGAGCCGCCGATCGGTCGGATCGGGTCCTGGCTTCGACGCCGGGTTTCCATCGATGCGGTCCTTCACGTTGTCGACCGCATCTACCACCTTGTTGGCGCCTCGGCGGGCGGCATCGCCCACGCCCGAACCCGTGTCCGCCAGACGATCGTCCGTGCCGCGTGCAGCGTCGACCGTGCGCTCCGCGAAGTTCCGGCCGCCGGCGCGTGAGTCCGTCGGGTCCAGGCCAGGCTTCGATGCCGGGTTCCCATCGATCCGATCCTTGATGTTGTCGACGCCTGCCTCGAGCCCCGTCGCTACGCGATCGGCCGCATGCGCCGAGCGGTCGCCGAGCGCCGAGCTGCCGCGCGTGTACCCTTCGCGCGCGTAGTCGCGCACCGACGACCAGTCGCCGTGACGGGCGCCAATGTCGTCGGACCAGCCGCGGCGCAGATCGGATTCCACCGTGTCGAAATCGCGACCACGGTAGTCCGGATTGCGGCTCGCGAGATGCCCGAGCTGATACGCGGGGCGAACATCGTCGTACGAGCGCTTGGTGCGTGAGCCGCTCGTCTCGTAGTGCGTGCGATAGTGGCGATCATCCACGTCGCCATAGTCCTTTGCCGCCTCGGCGATGGATCGACCGGCCCACCAGCCACCGATCACGCCAGCGAGCCCGCCGATGAGCGTGCCGATCGGGCCACCGATCGATCCGATCGCCGCGCCGGCGAGTCCACCGGAGATGCCGCCCGCTGCTTCGCCTACGTAATCTGCCGTCGTGGGATCGTCATCGCCGCGCACGGCCTTCCTCGTCACGTCGCGATCGTCGATGCTCGCGTCGCGCGGCACATCGTTGCCAACGATCGTGGGATCGTTACCCAGGTCTCTGCGATGCTTCTCATCCATGATTGTGCCTCCGCCTACTGTGGTGATCGGGTTGGAGATCACCCCAAAAGCAAGAAAGGGTCCGACCTCAGCTTGACATCCCTGTTTCTCGGCTACGATTCTCTCGCGATGAGCGAACACGCCGCGGACATCCGCATCGGCACGCAGGGATGGAACTACGACGCGTGGGTCGGACCGTTCTATCCAGCGGGAACGAGGTCGGCGGACTTTCTCAGCGTGTATGGGCGCGCGTTTATCACGGTCGAGGTCGACTCGACGTTTTATGCGATTCCCGCGGCGAAGACGATGCGTTCCTGGGCCGATCGGACGCCGCCGGAGTTTTCGTTCGCGCTCAAGCTGCCGCAGGAGATCACGCACGAGAACCGATTGCGCGATTCCGCCGACATCGCGGCGCTCTTTTTCGATCGCGCGCGCGAGCTGGGTCCGAAGCTCGGTCCCATTCTGGTGCAGCTCGGGCCGGACTTCGCCCCCTCGGAGCTGCCCGCCCTCGCGAACTTTCTTCCGTTGATTCCTCGCGATGTGCGCGTCGCGGTCGAGTTCCGGCACCGCGGGTGGATTCACGATGGCATCATCGCGCTATTGGCGGAGCATAACGTGGCGGTCGCATTCGTCGACGCGCGCTGGATTCCGCGGAAAGTGATGATGGGGCTGGCCGAGCGGCCGACTTCGGATATCGCGTACGTCAGATGGATGGGCCCGAACCGCGATCTGGTCGACTACTCGCGCATCCAGGTCGATCGCACACGAGAGCTCGAGGCCTGGACCAAGGTGATTGCCGCCTTGGCCCGGCGGGTCAGGACTGTGTACGGGTACGTGAACAACCACTTCGCGGGGCACAGCCCCGCCTCGGCGCGCGACCTGCAGCGCCTCCTTCGCCAGCGGCCGGTCGAGCCGGATCAGCTGGGCGAGCAGATGTCACTCTTCTAGCGGCATCGTTCGTTAGGCGGAACGCGGCCACGCTGCCGCCAGGCGGCCGCGTCGAGCCGAGGTAGTGGCCGGATGCGCTGCATTCCCGGATTGGAGGCACGCGAGCCCTCGCGTAGCTTTCCGTGCGTGTTCACCCTATCTCGTCAGCCGTCATGAGCCGGCGCGCGCTGGCGTTCGTTGTCTTCGCGATCGCCGTGTCGGCGGGATGCGTGCGGTTGGGCTTCTGGCAGCTTCACCGCCTCGCCGATCGCCGAGCTCTCAACGCGATGTTGTCCTCGCGGCTCGCCGATTCCCCGAGACCCGTGCGCGAGCTGCTGCGTGACTCGGCGAGCGCCGGCTACCGTCGGGTGACCGCTACCGGTGACTATGACTTCGCGAACGAGTTCGCCCTGGCGTTGCGGACTCGTCAGGGCTCACCTGGTGTGAACATCGTGACGCCGTTGCGCATGGCGGGAACCGATACCGTCGTCCTCGTGAATCGCGGGTGGGTCTACGCTCCCGACGCGATGACCGTCGACCTCTCGCGATGGCGCGAGCCGACGCCGGCCACGGCGACCGGCTACCTGTTGCCCGTTCACGGGGCCGGACCCGGTGCCGTCTCGGCCGCGACCAACCGCAGTGTCCTGTACCGACTCGATCGCGACTCTGTGGCGGCCCGGCTCCCGTATCCTGTCGCGCCGTTCCTGATTGTCGTGACGGAAGCCGCGTCACCCGCGCGTGACTCGACGCCGGCTCGGCTCGCGGCACCAGTGCTGGACGAAGGGCCGCACCTGGGGTACGCCGTGCAGTGGTTCGCCTTTGCGCTCATCGGGCTCGTTGGCGCGGCGTTCAGCGTCCGCGCCGACCGCCGCGGTAGCTGGCGGCGGACCGCGGTTCCGTTGGCGCGCCCGTCGCGTCAGTAGCGCTCGTCACGCGCGGAGGGCATCACCGTCGATTGCATTCGCGGCGACCTGGCGTCCATCATGCACTGAGGGACGGTGGAACCAGGATCACCAGCGCGAGACGCGACATGACCGACGCATCGCACATCGCCTCGGAGAAGGAAGCGCGCGACGTCGCCGAATCGGCGCGCGAAACCGAGTGGGAACATCCGAGCTTCGCCCGCGAGCTGTTTCTCGGGCGGTTCAGGCTCGGCCTCATTCACCCGCACCCGGCGGTGGATGATCCCGCGGAAGCCGCGCGCGCGAAGCCGTTCTTCGACCAGCTGCGCGCGTTCCTCGAGCGCTTTCCATCCGAGGACGTCGACCGTACCGGCGAGATTCCCGAGTCGTACGTGCAGGAGCTCCGCGACATGGGCGCGTTCGGGATCAAGATCCCCACCGAGTACGGTGGGCTCGGCCTGTCGCAGCTCTCGTACGTCCGCGCCATGGAGATGGTCACATCGAAGGATGGCTCACTCGTCGCACTGCTCTCGGCCAGTCAGTCGATTGGCGTGCCGCAGCCCCTCAAGCTGTTTGGCACGGAGGAGCAGAAGCGGAAGTACTTCCCGCGGTTGGCAAAGGGCGCGATCTCGGCGTTCGCGCTGACGGAGGTCGATGCGGGTTCCGATCCGGCGAACATGTCGACGTCGGCGACGCCGACGGACGATGGGACGCACTTCATCCTCAACGGTGAGAAGCTATGGTGCACGAACGGGACGCGCGCTGATCTGTACGTCGTGATGGCACGGACGCCCGATGTCGTCGACGCGAAGGGCAAGAAGCGAAAGCAGATCACGGCGTTCATCGTCGAGGCAGCCTACCCCGGCGTCGAGATCGTGCATCGCTGTCGCTTCATGGGACTCAAAGCGATCGAGAACGGCGTCATCGGCTTCAACAACGTGAAGGTGCCGCGCGAGAACATCCTGTGGGGCGAAGGGAAGGGACTGAAGCTCGCGCTCGTCACGCTCAACACCGGTCGGCTCACGATTCCCGCTGGATGCGCAGGCGTGGGCAAGGCACTGCTGCGCGTGGTGCGCGACTGGGCGAACGAGCGCGTTCAGTGGGGCCAGCCTATCGGCAAGCACGAGGCGATCGCCCAGAAGATTGCGCGGATGGCGGCCAACACGTTCGCCATGGAGGCGATCGCCGAGCTGTCGACGGCGCTATATGAGCAGGGCGGGTACGACATCCGGCTCGAGGCGGCAATCGCGAAGTTGTACAACACCGAGGCCGGCTGGCGCATCGTCGACGACACGCTGCAGATCCGCGGCGGCCGCGGGTACGAGACCGCGCAGTCGCTCGAGCAGCGAGGCGAGAAGCCGATTCCGGTCGAGCGCGCCATGCGCGACTTTCGCATCAACCTGATCTTCGAGGGCTCGTCGGAGATCATGCGGCTGTTCATCGCGCGCGAGGCGGTGGATCACCACTTCAAGCTCGCGTTCCCGATCGTCGCCCCCGAGTCGACGATGCAGCAGCGGCTTCGCGCGCTCTCGAAGTCGGTGCCGTTCTACGCCACGTGGTACCCGGCCCGCTGGCTCGCCCGCGTTCGCCCGAAACCGTACGGCGAGTTCGGCAAGCTCGCGGGGCACCTCCGGTTTGCCGACCGCGCGACGAACAAGTTGGGGCGCGCGATCTTCCACGCGATGGTGCGCTTCGGCCCGAAGCTCGAGCGCCGTCAGATGGTGCTGTTTCGCGCCGTGGACATCGGCGCGGAGCTCTACGCGATGGCAGCGGCGTGCTCGCGCGCGCACATGCTCGCGAAGCAGGGCCGAACGGAGGCGATCGTGCTCGCGGATGCGTTCTGCATCGAGGCGCGGCAGCGAATCCGCGCGCACTTCAGAGCGCTGTTCGGTCCGAAGGATCCCGCGCTGTACAAAGTGGCGATGCAGGTCCTCCGTGGAGAGCACGCCTGGCTGGAGCAGGGGATCGTCGGACTGACTCCGGCTGTCGATCCGAGTGAAGCGGATACAGTCGAGATGCAGGCGCCACGCGAGACGGCTGCCGTGTGACATTGTCATTCCTCGCCTGCGCTCGGAATGACGACGCTTCGCCGCTACCGCAGCCCCAGCAGTTGTATCGCAATGTTGAAGTAGATGATGATCCCCGCCACGTCCACGAGTGATGCGACGAAAGGCGAGGACGCGATGGCCGGATCGAAGCCCAGTCGAGTGAACGCCAGCGGCAGCATCGCGCCGACGATCGTGCCGGTGACCACGACGAACAGCAGCGTCAGCGCCACCACCCAAGCCAGATCTGGCCCGTTGCCCCACATGAGCGCGCGGCCGAATCCGATCGCCCCCAGGAATGCGCCGAGCACGAGCCCCTGACCGAGCTCGCGAACGAATACGCGCAGGGCGTCGCGCATCTCCACGTCGCCCACTGCCAGCGCTCGCGTGATCAGCGTCGCCGACTGCGAACCGGAATTCCCGCCCGAGCTGATGATCAGCGGAATGAAGAACGTGAGCGCCAGCGCGCTCGCGAGCGTAGCCTCGTAGTGCCGGAGGGCTGTCCCGGTGAACATCTCCTCGATAAAAAGGAGGGTGAGCCACCCGCCGCGCTTCCGGGCGATCGACCAGAAGCCGGCGTGGAAGTACGGCTCCTCGAGCGGCTGAACGGCGCCGAGCTTCTGCACGTCTTCCGTCTGCTCTTCCACGATCGCGTCGATGACATCGTCGACCGTGACGACGCCGATCACCCGTCCCGCATCGTCCACGACCGGCACAGCGACGAGATCGTACTCCGACGTCATGCGGGCGACTCTCGCGCGATCCGCCGTTGCCGGCACGCTCACGACCTCTTCCCACGCGACGTCGGCGACGCGCGTGCCCTCCGCCGCGGCGAGCAGCTCGCGCAGCGACATCACGCCGCGCAGCGCGCCCTGCGTGTCCGTTACGTACACCGCGTGCATCGCCTCGCGCCGGCCCGCGCGCGCGATGCGCCGCACGTTCGAGAGCGCCTCGTCAACCGTCAGCGTTTCGGGGACCTGCACGAACTCGGTGGTCATGATACCACCCGCCGAGTCCGGCGCGTACGTGAGCAGCTTTTCCGTCTCGCGGCGCGCTTCCGGCGCGATCTCCGCGAGAATCTCCTCGGCGCGCTCCTCCTCGAGCTCCTCGAGCACGTCGACGCGATCGTCCGGGGTCATCTCGGAGACGAGCTTCGCCGCCTGCGCGGGCGTCATCTCCGCGAGGAGCTCGGAGCGCAGCTCTTCGTCGAGGTACTCGAGCACGTCGGCCGCGCGATCGGCCGGGAGCACCCGCAGCAGCGTCCGCACCTGCTCGATAGGAAGCGCCTCGGCGACGTCCGCGAGGTCGGCCGCGTGCATCTCCTCCGTCTCGGCGGCGACGTCCGCGGGTGACTCCTCCAGCAACGTCAGAATGTCGGGCGCGAGCAGCGCCGCGACCGGGCGTTCTTCCTTGCGCTGAGACGGAGTCATCGACGTGGCGTGTGCGGAGTGCGAAGGCGGGGCGTCAAGTTAATGAAGCGCTCAGCGGAGCGGCAATCGACGCTCTGGTCGCATACCAGTCACGGTACACCCCGCGATCGCGACCGCCTCGATGAGGGCGTCGGCGGTTGTGCTCGCGTCGTGGTCCACGACCGCGCGACCCAATTCCACTTCCGCCGACCTCACGCCGGGGACACCGGAGAGTGCCGTGAAGACTGCACGCTTCGCGTGCACTGCGACCATTCCCGAGATCGTGAGGATCGAGACCATGGCGGGGAAACGTAGCGCGCGGTTCCATGACCACCTGCCGCGCCGCGCACACAGGTTGACGATACCCTCGGCCTCCACGACCTTCCGTCGTCCCGGCTGCATCCCGCGATCGCCAGCACCCAGCACGTCCACCTACCAACCATCCACGTTCAACGTGAACGTTTCCTTCCTCGGTCTCGGCGCCATCGGTGCGCCCATGGCCCGCCACCTCGCGAAGCCTCCGTTCGCGCTCACCGTCTGGAATCGGACCGTGGAACGCGCCCGCACGTTCGCGGCGGAGACGGGCGCGCAGGTAGCGAAGTCCCCGGCGGACGCATCGCGCGGCGCCGACGTCGTCATCACGTGCCTGCCAACGTCGCGAGAGGTCGAGTCACTCCTCGACGGCGACCTCGGGCTCCTCGCCGGGCTGTCCGTTGGCGGCCTCATGATCGACTGCACGTCCGGTGATCCGGCTACGTCTCGGCGCATCGCCGAGCGGGTCGCCCATCGCGGGATCGCGTTCATGGACGCCCCCGTGAGCGGCGGCGTGTCGGGGGCACAACAGGGCACGCTGACGGTGATGTGCGGCGCCGAACCGGCGACGCTCGAGCGCGCTCGGCCGGTGCTCGAGGCGTTCGGCAAGAAGATCGTGCTCTGCGGTCCGGTCGGCGCAGGCGACGCGGTGAAGGCGGTGAACCAGGCGCTGCTCGGCATTCACATCTGGGCGCTGAGCGAGGGACTCGTGGCGCTGTCGAAGGCCGGGGTGTCGCCGTCCCTCGCGCTGGAGGTCATCAATGCGTCGAGTGGTCGGTCGAACGTCTCGCAGAACCTGTTCACGGAGCGTGTGATCACGCGCGCCTTCCCGCGAACCTTCAAGCTGGCGCTCCTCGAGAAGGACGTGACGATTGCGGCCGAGTTCGCGCGCGAGAACCGTGTGCCATCTCCTCTGACGCAGAGTGTTGCCGACCTGCTCCGCGTGGCGCGGCAGACGTTAGGCGAGGAGGCCGATCATGTCGAGACCGTGAAGCTGCTCGAGCAGTGGGCCGCCTGCGAGGTGCGAGGATGACGGCTGATCCGAGACGCGACTTCCCGGCGCTCGAGCGCAAGCATGAAGGTCGCCCTGTGGCATACTTCGACGGGCCAGGCGGCACCCAGGTGCCGCGACAGGTCGTCGACGCCGTGAGCGACTACCTGTTCCACCACAACGCGAACACGCACTGGAATTATCCGACCAGCGCGGAGACCGATGCGGCGCTGGATGGCGCGCGGGTGGCGCTCGCCGACTTCGTGAATGGCGATCCGACGGAGATCGCGTTCGGTGCGAACATGACGACGCTCACGTTCCATCTGGCGCGCGGACTCGCTGCGCGTTGGAGCAAGGGCGACGAGGTCGTCGTGACGGAGCTCGATCATCACGGGAACGTCGCGCCGTGGACGCGGCTCACGGCGGAGCGCGGCATCGTGGTGAAGACGGTGCGCATGGTTCCCGAGGAGGGTGTGCTGGACTGGACGTCGCTCGAGCAGGCCATCACACCGCGCACGCGGCTCCTCGCGATCGGTGCCGCGTCCAACGCCCTCGGTACGATCACCGATGTTGCGGCCGCGGCGCGTCTCGCGCAGGCGCACGGCGCCCTGACGTTCGTGGATGCCGTTCACTATGCGCCGCATGTGCTGGTCGACGTCAAGGCGTTAGGCTGCGACTACCTCGGATGCTCGGCGTACAAGTTCTATGGCCCGCACGTCGGGATGCTGTGGGGGAAACGCGATCTCATTGCGTCGCTCGACGTTCCGAAGCTGATACCGGCCCCTGAAGCGCCACCCGAGCGGCTCGAGACGGGGACGCAGAATCACGAGGGCATCGTTGGTGCGGCGGCGGCGGTCGACTATCTCGCGTCGTTCGGAACCGGCGCCTCGCGGCGTGACCGTCTCATCTCGGCGTTCGGCGGGCTGCACGAGCAGGGGACGGCGCTGCTCGAGCGGATGTGGAACGGGCTCTCGGCCATCCGCGGCGTGCGCATGTACGGGTGTGCGCCCGGCAAGCCGCGAACGCCGACGGTCTCGTTCGTGGTCGATGGGATGGTCTCGGACGACGTCGCGCGCGGGCTCTCTCGCCAGGCCGTGTTCGTGTCGAACGGTGATTTCTACGCCACCACGGTGATCGAGCGGCTTGGCCACGCGGCCGATGGCGTCGTTCGCGCGGGTTGCGCGTGCTACACGACGGCCGACGAAGTGGACCGGTTGATCGAGGGGGTCGCCGCCATTGCGCGCGACTGAACGAACCCTCCGTCGGCTGCGTAAGCTGTGGGCCACTGAACAAAGCTGCTCGACCTCTCCACTGCTACTCGATAACTGATGATGCTCCTGCTCTCGCTCGCCGCGGTCGCACTCGTCGGGTCCGCCCATCCGGAGCCCCCGGCGGTCGAAATCGGAACCAGCACGGCAGTCGCCCCCGTCCCGAGCGATTCGCTGCGCGGACGAGTGACGGACTCGACCGGCACGCCCTTGTCGGACGCGCAGGTCACGCTCGTGGAACTGGCCCGCGTCGCATCGACGGACTCGAACGGCGTATTCGTCCTGGTGAACGTCCCCGCCGGTCGGTACACGATCGTGGCCCGGCGCATCGGCTACGTTCCCGCGTCGCGAACGATCGTGTTGGGGACGGGCGATCGCGCAGTGGTCGACCTCCGTCTCCCGCTCGTCATGGGAGACCTCGAACCCGTGGTGGTGACTGCGACGCGGGACGCCATCGACGTTGGGCGGTCGCCGCTGCCCGTCTCCCAGCTTGCCGGGGATCGCCTGCATCGCGAGCAGAGCGTGGCGCTCGCGAACGCCATCGAGCGGTTGCCCGGCGTGCACAGCCTAACGACGGGCGAACAGATCGGGAAGCCGGTGATCCGCGGTCTGTCCGGCGCTCGGGTCCTGGTTCTGGACGACGGTCACCGCCTCGAGGACTACTCGTGGAGCGACGAGGACGGGCCGTCGATCGACGCACGGCTGGCGCAGCGCGTGGAGGTCATTCGCGGTCCGGCGAGCGTTCTCTACGGCTCTGACGCCATCGGTGGCGTCGTCAACGCGATTCCGGCCGCTCTCCCGGACGCGAGCGCCGGCGGGTTCACTCGCACGATGGCCGAGATTTCGGCAGCGACCAACAATCGTCAGGCGGATCTCGTGCTAGGCGCCGAGGGGGCGCGTTCACGCATGGGATGGCGCGCGACCGCCATCGCGCGGCTCGCGGAGGACCTCACGACGCCCGACGGGAAGCTCGAGAACACCAAGTTCGGTTCGGTGAGCGGCGACGCCGCGCTCGGCTTTCACTCGTCGCTCGGGACGTCGACTGTGCGCTACGCGCGCTACGGCGGCGAGTTCCACCTGCTCGAGGCGAACGAACCCCCGCGGCCGGCCGGAGGCGAGGAGGAAGAGGAGGGTCCGGAGCGGAAGCTGTCCGATGACCGCCTACAGTTCACGGGGAACTATGTGCTGTCGCGATTCCGGCTGGAGCCGAAGCTTCAATGGCAGCGCCATCAGCTCGCCGAGATGTCCGACGAGCTCGGGCCCGGCGGTGCACCGACCGGCGTCGAGACGGAGGTGTTCAATCTCCTGCTGAACACGCTGTCGGCGGACGTGCTCGCACACCACGGCGGGAGCGGTCGCGTGCACGGCACGTTAGGCGTGACCGGGCAATACCAGACGAGTGATTCGCGCGGCATCATCCCGTTGGTACCCGACGCGCGCGTAGCCTCCGCTGGCGCCTTCGGCTTCGAGCAGATCGATCTCGGACGCGTGAGCGTCGTCGCGGGCGCCCGCGGCGATACCCGCTCGCTGCATTCCGACGCGAACGCCGAGCTCGGTCTGTCCGAGCAGTCGCGTGACGCGACGGCGGTGTCGGGCGATCTCGGCGTGATCGTTCAGGCATGGACTGACCTCGCGTTCACGGCGAACGTCGGACGCGCCTGGCGGGCGCCGACGCTGTTCGAGCTGTTCGCGAACGGCCCGCGGCTCGGTGAGGCGCGATACGAGATCGGCGACGCGACGCTCGATCCCGAGACGAGTCTGAACCTGGACGGCAGCGTGCGGTGGACCGGAGCGCGCGTGCGCGCAGAGCTCTCCGGGTTCCGGAACCGCATTGATGATTTCATCTACGTGGCGCCGACGGGTCAGCAACAGGGTAACCTGGACGTGTACCAGTACCAGCACACGCTGGCCACGCTGACGGGTGGCGAGCTGTCGGCGGATGTCGATCCGACGAACCTGCTCACGCTGAGTGGTCGCTACGATTTCGTTCGCGGCACGAACGAGGACATCGACTCGCCGCTGCCGCTCATTCCGCCGCCCCGGACGACCCTCGAGGCCGACGTGCACGGCACGGGCCTGGGCTGGGCCGAGCGCGCCCACGCCGGCGTGGACGTCGAGATCATGGCCGAGCAGACGCGGCTCGGCCAATTCGACACGCCGACCGATGGGTACACGCTGCTGGGCCTCGCCGGCGGCATCGCCGGCCACTTCGGCGCGCACCCGATTCGCCTCGACGTGCGGGTGCGAAACCTGACGGACAAGAGTTACAAGTCGTTCCTGAGCCGGTACAAGTCCTTTGCGCTGGATCCGGGCCGCAACATCCTCGTTAGGCTCACCGCAGAGTTCTAACGGGGGGCTGCGAGCTGCTTGCAGCTGCGAGCAGCTCGCCCACGGCTGCATGCCGCTGCTGCTAGCAGCGAGCTGGTGACTCCCAGCAACCGCAGGTGCAGCGTCGGCGGCGTCCGTTTGGTTGGCCGAGCGGTGACGGGATGCTGAAGCGCGGCGCTGTCACAAGTACGTTGCGGCATGTCCAAGTTCGCCGATCCGCCCGGCTTCGCGGAGTGGGAAGCCACCCTCCCGGTTTCCTTCCTACGTGACCCAATTTGGCGCACACCAGCCTACCGATTCAGCATGTGGCTGGCAGATCTGGCGAGAAAGGATTTCGACCGGCTTTATGCTGACCGCGGTTCTCGGAACAACGCGGAGCAATTGCTGAGAGCTGTCGAGGCGATCAGCTCGAACCTCGCCGAGGGTTACAGCCGTAGCACCGGTGCCGAGCGCGCGCGGTACTACGATTATGCGTTGGCTACGACGCGCGAATCACGCGACTGGTATTTCAAAGCGCGAGACGTTCTCGGAATGGACGTCATGGAACAGCGCCACGCGGTGCTTGAGCGAATAATCCGCATCCTTTCCGCCGTCGTTCCGCGAGAGCGGTCCGCGCGGCCTCGTATCCGGCGCCGCAACCCTCGCGATCAACAGGAGGGATAGGCGTTCAGTGTAACGCCCGTGACGCCCGGTCTCTCAGCGAGCAGCTAGCAGCAGCGGCATGCAGCCGTGGGCAAACAGCGAGCAGCGGCAAGCCTAGTTGGCGGTCTTTGCCCGCGGTACGAGCGTTTTCTCGAGAGCCGGGAGGAATGGCTCGTAGACGCTGCCGGGGTGCCACCACACCCACCCGTTGTAGCCCGCGTCGTAGATGCCGCGCATCTGCTCCTTCACGTGCGACGCGTCGTACTTCGGCTGCCCCAGAGAGAACGCCTGGATCCACGGACGCACCCGCTCCCCGGTCAGCCCCAGCTTGGCGTCCCGCTGCCGCGCGCGTGCGATCGCGATCTGCTGGATCTTGTACGGGTCCGCGTTAGGCCTGGCGACGCCGAAGGCGCCGCGCGGATAGTGCGACGGGTACGTCATCGGCAGCACCACGTCCACCGACGCCGATACCTTCTCCCATTGCTGCCCGATCTCCAGCGCGCCGCCCACCGTCGTCACCAGCCCGAAGATGTCCGCCGTCGTTCGAACGTTGAGCTTGTCGAGCCGCGCGTTCGCCGTTTTGAGGAACTGCGCGAGCACGTCCGGCTTGGCGCGGCCCTTCTCGTTAGGGAAGACCTGCGTCGGCAGGCTTTTGTATGGCTCGGGGAAGCGGATGTAGTCGAACTGGATCTCACCGAAGCCGAGCTTCACGGCCTCTTCGGCCACGCGGAAGTTGTACTCCCAGATCGACTCGTCGTACGGATTCACCCAGGTGAGGCCCTGCTTGTCGCGCCACGCCGAGCCGTCCGTCTTCCGAATGACGTGATCGGGGTTCGCTCGTGCCGCGACCGAGTCCTTGAACACCACGATGCGCGCGACGGCGAGGATGTCGTGGGCCTTGAGCGTATCGAGCAGCTGCCGGACGTTCGGGATTACACCCGCCTTGCCCGCATTCTTCTGTAACAACGGCTCCTGCGACGGGATGTTCAGCCCGAATTCATCCTTCACGTCGATCACGAACGCGTTGATCTCCGTCGAATCCGCGATGGCGATCAGCTTCCGCATGCGCTTCGCGCTCTGTGCGGCGAATCGATTGACGTACAGCCCGCGGATGATCGGCAGGTCGGCTGCTGCGGCAGGACGGACGCTCGGCGCAGTCGAAGGGGCTGCGGTCGCGGCGCTCGAGTCACCCTGGACGGCGCCGGCGGACGTCGTCGCCGTGACCGAGTCGGCCGTGGGTCGCGCTGTGCCGGTCCGGCCCGCGGTCGCGGAATCGGCAACTTTCGCATCGCTCGACGAGCACGCGAGCAGGGCAACGGCGAACAGCGGGGAGCAGCGCATCGAAGTCGTGGCAGAGGAAGACGTTGAACGTGAAACCTAATTCGCGGACGACCGATCTCAGCGCTCGTGACAGATTCGGCCTGGCTATATTCCGACGACGATGTTCCCCTTCGCGTCTCTACGCCTGACGTTCGCCGCGGCCGCCGCCGCTGGCCTCGTTGTCGCGGCCGGCTGTCGACAGCCTCGCGACGCGAGCGGCACGCCCCCCGCGGCCGATTTCCTCGTCACCGCGGGCGACTCGGCGTTCTGGGTGAGCACGAGCGACGGACGCTTTCGCATTCGACGCGCCCCCTTGACTGTCGCGAACGTCGCGGGGCGTTTCTACGAGCTCTACGTCGCCGACGACGATCGGTCCTACTACGATGCGCTGCTCATCGGACAGCGCATTTACCGGCGAGATCTGCTCACGGGGGATTCGCTGCAGGTGTTCGAGGACGTCCGGGTGAACCGCATCGCCCGCGGGTATGCTGCCGCGCACCCGACGGAGCGGCCGCTGGAAGAAGACGAGGATGGCAGCGATGATCCTCACACCGTGGCCACCAGCGAGGCCGAGCTGCTCGATGTCGTCGGACCCCTGCTCTCGTTCGCGCACCACATCGACATCGATATCGCGAACACGGAAGACACCCACCTCGTACGGCACGGGATCATCGATCTGCGCGACGGAAGCTCGCCGTCGCTCCAGGGTGTCTTCGGCGATACCGTCGCGCGGCGTATCGTCGCCCAGGGCAGGGCGTTCTATCGAGTCGTGATCGACTCGGTCCGCCGCGCCAACGGCGTGCGGGGGCGGAGAGCGGCGCGCGCCATCGACTCGTTCCACTTTGATTCCTCCAGCTTCACCATCGACGAGATTGACGGCGCGCCCATGGTGGGCTTCTTCGTGCCCGGCATTGGTGAGTCGGGTGGCGGACTGGCGTTGCCGCTTCCACGCGTCCGCGCGCCAGAACCCGTGTGGTGGCAGGACATCGCGGCGACCGTTCCACGCCTGGGCGCCGACTCCCTGAGCGAAATCTGGAAAGGGCCGGGGTACGACGTGGTCGCGCGATATGACTCGACGGGGGACTTCGCGACACTGGTCGTTCGCGATTCGGCCAGCCACGAGTGGAACGCCGCTCGCCTTCCGACCCCGGCTCGCCGCGTGTACCGGCTCGACACACCCGATGTCGACAGTACCGCTCGCGAGGCGCTCGCCCGGGCGTTCGACGAATCGACCCTCTATTCGGGAGCTGCCCGCACCGTACTCGGCCCGCCGCATCGTCGTCCGGCCGTCGTACTCGCAAGCTGGAACGCGCGCCGCACCCCGCCGGCGCGTGGCACGTCACGACTCTCGCATCGACGCCTTGACCGCGACTGACGCTCGTCCAAGCCGAACCGTCCAGACTCGCCATCCCCCACCTGATATCCTCATGCGCTCTTTCACTGGTCCGGACGGTACGACGTGGCGGGTCGAAGTGCGATCGCCCGGCTCGAGTAACGCGATGGTCCTGTTTCGGCACCCCGACGGCAGCACGACGCGCCTCGATCGGTATGCGTGGTACCTCAATCGAGGCTCGGAGTCGCAGGATGTCAGCGCTCGTCTCGATCGTGGCGCCGTTCTGAAGTCGCTCGCGGATGCCGACTTGCAGCGCCTGTTGCGCCGATCCATGCCGGTTTCGACAGCCCGGACGGCGGTGGGTTGAGCGGCTGGCTAGCTCGACTGTAGAGGCACGTTGGTCGCTCGCGCCGCGCCGACCCCCGTGTCCGCGGACTCGGTGCCCGCGTCCGCAAATGCAATCTCGACTTCGGTGCCATCGCGCGCGATCTGCGTCGCCTGGAAGACCTCGCGCGCCTCGCGCTCGAGGTCCGACGTATCGCGTGAGTACCGCGCCGAGATGTGTGTGAGCAGGAGTCTCCGCGCGCCGGCCCGCGAGGCGACGAGCGCGGCCTCACGGGCCGTCGAATGGCCCGTCTCGGCCGCGCGGGGTGCTTCCTCGTCGGAGAACGTCGCCTCGTGAACGAGGACGTCGGCGCCCGTCGCGGCATCTACGGTCGCGTCGCACGGACGCGTGTCGCCCGTGATCACGAGCTTGCGTCCCGGCCGCGTGGGCCCGACAAGCTGTTCGGGCTCGATCGTACGCCCATCGTCGAGCGTGACAGGGATGCCGCGATGCAGCCGCCCCCACATTGGCCCCTCAGGAACGCCTAACTCTCGCGCGCGGTCGGGGTTGAACCGACCGAGTCGGAGGTCCTCCACCAGCGCGAACCCAAGTGCGGGCGTCCGCAGGTGGTCCGCCGCAAAGGCGACGATCGAGTAGTCGTCCCGCCGGACAGACTCTCCGGGCGACAGCTCGCGGTACTCCAGCGGGAAGCCCACGCGGTCGGCGCCCAGCGTCTCGGCACGCCGAAGCACCTTCGAGGAGCCTGCAGGACCCCAGAGTCGCAAGGCGTCCTCGCGGCCCTGGAGCGCCATCGTCCGCATCAGACCCACCACGCCGAGCATGTGGTCGACGTGCATGTGCGAAAAAAAGATGTCGCGGAGCGAGAATGCGACGCCGTACCGCATCATCTGACGCTGCGTACCTTCCCCGCAGTCGAACAGGAACGTCTCGCCCTCGCGGACGACCGCGATGGAACTGACGCCCCGTTCTACGGTCGGCCGCGATGCCGATGTACCGAGGAACCGAAGGGAGAGCGACACAGCGGGCAATATAGCCCGGGCGAGAGCACCCGGCGGGCGGCGCGCCGGGCCGCGGTACCGGCACGATCAACGGAAAGCCCGGAATAATCGGACGCCCGGAAAGTCGAATGCGGCGGCGATTCGCGCCCTGTCGTTTGGGCCTGCGTACGTGGGCTCGAGACCAAAAAGGTTGCGATGCCAACTAAATCAACAGGGTCTCGGCTGCAGCAAGGACCTGCTGGACTACTCCGCAACGAAGGGCGCCATCCACGCGTTAACAGAATCGCTCGCCCAGAACCTGGTCGAGAAGGGGATCGCGCCCGCCTACGTGTTCTTCGCGTCCAACGGCGACTCGAGCTTCGTCACTGGCGAGGTGCTTGCCCTCCTCGGCGGCGAGACGACGGCGGCATGAGGACTAGGTCCATGAGCCAACGGCACGATCGCTTTCCAGAATGTATTGAACACCAAGTCAGCCCGTCGGTAAAACTCTAGGATCGAGTTCCGCGCCGCGGCCCATGACTTGCGCCGGACTGAGGCGTTCCAGGTCGAGATGCCAGGATGGTGCTCGCAGATGCATGCTGTTGGGGGATCTGCGGGTCACGAGATGTGAGACCCCAACTGAGGGAGGCGCCGATGTCGGGATCGGGGAAGAGCAAGCGCGGATTTGCGTCGATGGACGCCAACCGCCAACGAGAGATCGCCAGCAAGGGCGGGCGCGCAGCGCACGCGAAGGGCACTGCTCACGAGTGGTCCTCGGACGAGGCTCGTGTGGCGGGGCGTAAGGGAGGGGAGGTGGTGAGCCGGGATCGCGCGCACATGGCGGCGATCGGACGAGAGGGTGGAGAGTCTCGCGGTGCCAAGAACCGCGGCCGGCAGGGAAGTGGGAGGAGCGACGCCGCGACGGGGGTTGGATCGTCGGGCGGTGCGTACTCGGATCGCGAGTCGCCGGTGGAAGTCTCGCGCGAGGGCAGGTCCCGGGACGGATCGTCATCCCGAGGTATGCGCGACGAGATGGGCGAGGACATGGAGGCGGTTCTGGACGAGGAAGCACCCAACCCTACCTGATCCAGCCGATCGGAAGCTCGATCGGGCCTACGAAGGCAACGAGACCGGTTCCGGAGCTCCGGGACCGGTCTCGCTCCTCGTCGGTGCGACGTTAGGTACTGGAACTGCACGTAGATGGGCGCGTCTTCCGGCGCTTCTACACGTGAAGCGGAGAGTCCTCTCAGTCGGATCCAACGGTTTCGTTACCAACCTTCGACAGCGTCGTTTCCGATGCAGTAGGTACAGGCGCTACGTTCGACAGAGCTTGACAACCGCCCGATGCATCGTAGGTTACGATATCGGCGCGGCCCCGTCACCAGCGGGGCTGCTTCGTTACCGGCCCGGTGCGACGGGTTCAGACGATCGGAACGATCGGCGCACTCCCGGTGTAGAAGGGGCTGTAGCTCAGTTGGGAGAGCGCTGCAATCGCACTGCAGAGGTCAGGGGTTCGACTCCCCTCAGCTCCACTTCGCCGCGCCTCGCGCGGCATGGTTTTCGCCTATGGGAAGAGTTGCCCGCCGCCGCTCGGTAGGACGGAGAGTTCCAATGACGGCGCGCGTGGCAGTTCCCACCAGGTGAAAGCCACCGGAAGACCGGATAGCACGACGCAAGCGCTGCGAGCCAACCGGCTACGCAGCGCTTTTCGTTTTCGTCCGAGCTTTCGGCGCTCGCGCTACTCGCCAGCGCTCAACGCCGCCACGAAGTCGGCACGCAGCGCGCTCAAGACTTCGTAGACGAAGCGATTCTCCTCGACCTCCGCCCGTCCCGCGAAATCACTCATCGCGGAGTTTCCGAGCCCGCCCAGCCAACGCACGATCGCGCTTTCCTGGACCGCGAGACTCGCTTCGCGTGAGAGCAGTGACTGCGGGCCTGCATTGTCGCGGACGGTCACGCGAATCGTGATTCCGTCGCCTTTGAATGGGTGCCGGAGCGACGTGCGGATGAGTTGACTCACCGCGAGTGGGAGGTGCCAATCCGGCTCACGGCGAAACCGGACGAGCCACCCACGTTCGCCGTCCTCGCGAACAAAGCGAAAGTCGCCGACGAGACTCGAGACCCCAACGCGAAAGATCATGAACTTCGCGGAGAAGTCGACGGCGATCTGCAGCGAATCCGGGATCGGGCGCGCGGTGCCGTTCAGCGCCAGCAATTCTCCGCCTTTCAGGCGGTATCGGAGGGAGAAGACGTTGTCCTCTCCCGCCGCATCGAGCCAGGTGGCGCCGCGCCCGTCCGTGAGGCGGAGACGATACCGCGCCGGAGAGACGTACTTGTCGAGATATTTCGCGAAATTGGGTCGGGTGCCTTTGATCCGGTCGGGATCCATGCGGAAGCGCACCACGACGGCCGTGCTGTGATCCGGGAGCGGAGACACGAGAACCGTGTCCAGCAGGAACAGCTCGCCGAGCACGCGGCTCGCTCGCGGAAAGAGCTCCTTGTGGCCCGCCCTGATCTGCGCGAGACCGAGATGTTCGGGCGCGGCGACAAAAGCCGTCAGGGCCGACGCGACTTCGGTCGCGCGAACGGACCCGATGGCGTGATCGACGATGGTCTCCCACTGGTACTCCGACTCGGCCCGACGGCGCAGTCGGATGACGTGGCGGGCCTCGCCTGTGGCGCTCGGCGTCCCCACAGTTGCTCGTGGAGCGAAGAGGTAGCCGGTCGGGGTTCGAGCGCCGGCCAGTGTGAGGGTGCGGGTGCTGTCAGTGCCCGCGGACGTCCACACGGAGGTATCGCCGTATACGCCGGATGGTGAGAGCGCGTAGCGTCCGAGCTTCGCGCGCGCTTGTAGGAACTTGGGCGCGCGCTGCACGTTCTCGAAGCGTGTGGCGAGCCCATCGAACAACGCATCGGCGTTGGCGCGCGCGGTCGGGCGGTTTGGCCCGAGCGCGTTCGGCACCCCGCGGCACGCCCCTCCGACAGCGACGACCGCGGCAACTGCGAAGCGTGAGGCCGAGGTCAAGGCGCGGGCGTGAAACGGGTGCCGCGAAGGTGGGCAGCGTCCGGTCTCAATGGTGGTCGCGCAGCGTGCGGCAACACGCGATGGTGTCTACGGTTCGGGGGTTGAACGGGTACATCGCGAAAGCTAGCTTACCTACTCCGCGTGAGCGGAAAAAGGTTCTCTGCCCCTTGGTGTAACTGGCAACACGTCTGACTCTGGATCAGAAGAGTCCTGGTTCGAGCCCAGGAGGGGCAACTAAACGGCAGGCCTAAGGGCCTGCCGTTTTTGTTGCCCCCCCGGGCTCCCCGCCTCAGCTTCGCTTCGGCGTCGAGCCCAGCCGCCACGGAGGCGCCGGGTCACGTTTTCATCGCGGACCTCAAGCTCCCGCCGAAGAAGCCGCCGACGGCTGCGCTTGGGCCATGGCTGATAGCTGATAGCTTTTTTCGTTAGGCTTGCGCGACCTACTCCGCTCGCAACGCGATCACCGGATCGACGCGCGACGCCCTCAGTGCTGGAACCCAGCTGGCCAACACCGCCGTCACGCCAAGCACGACGATGATGGCGGCATATGTGACCGGATCGCTCGGCGTCAGATCGAACAAGAACGTGCGCAGCAGACGTGCTCCAGCGAACGCGCCGGCGAGGCCGATGACGACGCCCACGCCGACGAGCGCGAGTCCCTCGCCGATCACGAGCCGCTGCACGCTCGCGCGCTCGGCGCCAAGTGCGATGCGGATGCCAATCTCGCGCGTGCGCGCGGTGACCGCGAACGAGAGGACGCCGTAGAGGCCGATCGCGGCGAGCAACAGCGCGGCGAGCGCGAACGCCGTGAGCAGCATGGCGCGGAAGCGGTTCTTGGCGGTCGCGACGCCCTGGCGCTGTGTCATTGTCTGCATGTCATACATCGATCGCTGTGGCGCTACCTCACGCACGGCCAGGCGGAGCGCGCTGGCCACTGTTGCCGCGTTGCTCATCGTGCGCACGAATACGATCATTTCCTCCGGCGGCGACTGCGTGGCCGGCACGTAGGTGATCGGGCCCGGCGCGGAATCAGGCAATTGACGCACACTACCAACGATCCCGATCACCTCCGCGTCCTTGACGCTCCTTCCGACCGAAATGCGCTGGCCGATCGGATCGTCGGCGCCGAAGAACGTCTTCGCCGCGCTCTCGTTGAGCAGCACCACGCTCGGGCCGCCGGAGTGATCGGTCGGCGAAAACGGTCGCCCGCGCACCAGGCGCACATGCATGACAGAAAACCAGTTCGGCGTCACGACCTCCATCCCGGTGTAGACCTGGTCCGGCACCGGAGCGTCGGGCCGCCATAACGACGTCAGTCTGCAGGTAGGAACGAACGGCCCGCAGCTACCGAGCGCGGCGTCCGCGATGCCGGGGACTGCACGCACGCGATCCAGGATCCGTGAATAGAACCCTGGCATCGAGTCGTCGGCGATCGAGCCGGGCGGCGGGGTCAAGCTGAAGGTGAGCACGTTGGATTTGTCGAATCCGACGTCTACCGAGAGCAGCTTTGCCACGGTGCGCAACATGAGTCCCGATCCGACGAGCAGCACCAGAGCCAACGCGATCTCGGCGACGACGAGTGTGCGGCGACCGACGCCCGCGCCGGCCGCCGTTCGATCGCTCTTGAGGGCGTCGGACAGCGATGCGCGCGTGGCCCCGAGCGCAGGGGCGAGGCCGAAGAACAGACCCACAACCAGCGATGTCGACATCGCAAACGCGAGCGCACGCCAGTCGAGCGCGATGGACGAGAACGCGACCGCGCCGATCGTCGCGTCACCGCGGCTCGTGCCGCGGAACACCGTGGTCGGATCGACGGAGGCAAGGACGTGAGCACCAATCCACGCGACCGCAGCGCTCGCGATGCCGCCGAGCAGCGCGAGCATGAGGCTCTCCACGAGAAAGAGCCGGACGAGGCGGCCGCGGCCCGCACCGATGGCGACGCGCACCGCGATCTCACGCCGTCGAGCACTGGCGCGCCCGAGCAGGAGATTTGCCACGTTGACGCAGGCGATGCCGAGCACCAACCAGGCCGCACCGAACAACACTAGTAACGACCGCTTGACGAGCGGGTCGATCCGCAGTGCGTCGAGCGCCGAGACGTGCACTTCCGACGCGAGTTTACCCATCGGGTTCCGAAACTCGTTCGCGAGGCGGGCGCCAAGCGCCGACATTTCGTCCGTCGCACGCAGCGCAGTGACCCCTGGCGCACGGCGAGCAACGACCGAAACCAGGTGCATGCCCGGTCCAGGCAGCGAAGCGGCCGTGGTCGCGACCGGAAGGAATACGTCCGCCTGACCAGACAGCCCGCGAAACTCGCGCGGACCGACGCCGATGATCGTCCACGGCTCTCGATCGATGTCGATGGCACGTCCTATGATCGACGGATCGGCGTTGAACCGCCTCTGCCACAGGGCGTAGGAGATGATCGCCTCGTGCGGCGCGCCGGCGTGCGCGTCGAGCGAGCGGTCGAAGTCTCGCCCGCGCTCCGGCGCTAGCCCCAGCGTGCGCAGATACGAGGCGCTGACGTATTCCCCATCAACGCGCTCGACGTCGCCGCTGGTCAACGTAAGCTGCGGCGCCAGCGCATAAGCCGCGAAATCGCTGAAGCTCCGCTGGCCCTCGCGCAACGTCGTGTACGTCGGATACGCGAAGCCGAGCGTGAGACTCGGCCGCGCGCCTTCGGCGGGAAGGACCACGGACACCTTCATCAGCTCGTTCGGGCGCGCGTACGGCAGCGGCCGCAAGATGAGCACGTTCACCGCGCTGAAGATCGCCGTCGTGGCACCGACGCCGATCGCCAGCGTGAGCACCGCGACGGCTGTGAAGGCTGGACGACGCGCGAGACCGCGCGCGGCGTATCGGACGTCCTCCATCACGCTCTCGACAAATTCGACGACGCGCATGCGACGCTCTCGCTGATCGGCGTTGGTATGAAGTTGATGGCGAACCTCATCCAGCGGCGCGCCCAGGCGACGAATCGCCTCGGCGCGCGCATCGTCCGCGGACATGCCGCGCGCGATCAAATGGTCGACGCGGCAGGCGATGAGCGCCTCGAGCTCGTCGTCGGCGTCGCGCTTCATCGCGGCTCGCGTCCGAATCGAAAAGCGCAGCAGCCGGCGCACGCCAGGGCGAATGTCGAAGCGCATACCGCTCACCCTCGGGGTGTCGAGGTCTTGGCGGAGAGGATCGAGACGATCGCGTCGAGGTGATCGACGAGCCGCGCGGCCTCGGTGCGGAGATAGGCGCGCCCGGCGGCCGTGAGGGAATAGTACTTGGCACGCCGCGCGTTCTCGGTCACGCCCCACTCGCCGGCGAGGTACCCGCGGTCCTCCAGGCGGTGGAGCGCCTGGAGCAATGCGGCGTCGTCGATCTGCACGCGCCCGTCCGACCGCTCTTCGATCCAGTTCGTGATCTCGAAGGCGTGCATCGGCGACCACGACACGGTTTTGAGCACGAGCGGGTCGAGCGTCCCACGAAGCATCGGCATGGCTTCCTCCTCGTATCTAAGGGTAGATACGAGGAGGAAGGAAACGCAAGGGGCTACGAATGGAGGGCCTAGCGAGTAGTTGGTCAGTCTCTCACGGCGAAGTCCGGTCTTGACGGGGTCGGTAATCCGGCGCCGATGCTCGTACCCCCTTGAAAACACGGCGCTTTGCGAATGTGAGTGGGTGATGCCCCTCGGCCTCTGGATCAGAAGAGTCCTGGTTCGAGCCCAGGAGTTGCCTCAAGGCTCGACGACGAGAATGCCGATACTGCCCTTCTGTCCGTGGCCAAAGCCGTGGTTCACAAAGGGGAACTCCCCCGTCACGTCACAGAGCAGATCGAAGCACAGGCCGCCCCCCGGTGCCACGGGCCACGTCTGGGCTCCGCGAATCGCCGACGCGGGGGGCGCCCCAAGGTACACGGTATCGAACTGCTCACCCACGACGTGGAAGTTGCACGCGTGCGTGGGCCCGGCGTTCACGAGCCAGAAGCGGACGCGGTCGCCCAGCTTCACGCGGATCGGGGCGTCGATGTACTGGTTGGGCCGCCCGTTGAACACCACGTAATCGGGCATCGTCGCGAGCATCTTCTGGTAGTCGAACGCGCGCACGCCGTTCGCGGCTTCGGCCAGGTAGAACTCACTCTGCACGAGGACGAACTCCTTGGCAGCAGGCAGCGGTTCGCGTGGTGACACGATGATCGCGCCGTACATGCCCGACCCGATGTGCATGAGCACCGGCGCGGTGCCGCAGTGGTACATGAACGCACCGGCCCACTTCGGCCGGAACGTGAACGTCACCGACTGACCCTTCTGCACCGAGCGGAACGCGACCTTCGGGTCGATCTGCGCCGCGTGAAAATCCATCGAATGCGGGATCTCAGTGTCGTTCGTGAGCGTGAACTCCACCGTGTCGCCGACGCGGCAGTGCACCACCGGGCCGGGTATGTCGCCCTCGAACGTCCATGCTGCGACGACGGTGTCTTCACGGATGCGAACCGGCGTCTCTCGCGCGTGCCACTGGAGCTGCAGCCGGCCTCCCGATACGAGCGGCGGCAGCGCCGGGTCGTAGCGGCGGAAGGCGACCCGATCGGCGCCTCTCGTGGCCTCGGGCGTCGCTGACGTGGCGCCGTGACGCACGTCTTTGAGCACGATTGAGTCGAGTCGGCTGTCCGAGTTGTGCTGCGTGAGTGCCCCAGCCGTGCTGTCCCGTGCGCCACCGGCGCGAGTCGGCACGGAGTCGACGGCACGCTCGGTCCCGCTGGGTGAGCAGGCGGTGAGTGCGGCGCCGAGCCCCGGAATCGCGAGCGTCAGCGCTGACGCATTGGCGAGGAAGGCGCGACGGTCGGAAGGTGAGCCCGATAGCTCGTGTTGCGTTGGGACGCGTTCGGATAGGCGTGGTGGGGATTGGTCGGGCACTGACTGAGCCTCACAGTTGAGCGTGTGCGACGCGGGCGGATCACGGTCCGCGGCTGGCACTCGAGTAGCTGCGGAGAGAGCAGCAACGCGGCATGCGGCGCGTGGTGCGAGGGCACAAGCAAGGGACGCTCCGTGTAGGAGGCGTCGCCAGGAGTGCCGGACATCGGACGGTAAAGGCGACCGTCAAAGTTACGTACGAAGCGCCGTGCCGTGAATCCACCCGTTCCTCGAGGCGAGTGTGCGCCCTACGACGAGACTGGCACTCGATACGCTCCAGCGAAACACATTCGAGTATTTCCTCAAGGAAACGAATCCGACGAACGGACTGGTGCCTGACAACACACGGCGTGACGCGCCGTCGAGCATCGCCGCGGTTGGGCTGGCGCTCGCCTGTTACGCGGTTGGTGCCGAGCGCGGCTTCATCACACGCACCGAGGCGATCCGGCGAACGCTCACCACTCTGCGTTTCTTCCGGGACAGCCGCCAGAGTGAGGAGAGAACGGCCACAGGCTACAAAGGGTTCTATTATCACTTTCTCGACATCCGAACCGGGCAGCGTACCTGGAACTCGGAGCTCTCGACGATCGACACCACCTACCTGCTTGCCGGTGCCTTGCTCGCGGCCAGCTACTTTGACCGCGACACGAACAATGAGCGCGAAATACGCACGACCGCTGCCACCCTCTACCACCGCGCCGACTGGCGGTGGGCACAGAACGGCGCGCTCACGGTTTCGCACGGCTGGAACCCGGAGCGCGGCTTTCTCAGGTATCGGTGGGAAGGCTATAACGAGGCGCTCCTGCTCTACGTGCTCGGATTGGGCTCGCCCACTCACCCGTTGCCTAACGAAAGCTACCGAGCATGGACCGCGAGTTACCGCTGGAAGAAACTCTATGGGATCGAGTTGCTGTACGGCGGGCCGCTCTTCGTCCACCAGCTGTCGCACGTCTGGATCGACTTTCGCGCCATTCAGGACGACTTCATGCGCGACCGCGGACTCGACTACTTCGAGAACAGTCGTCGCGCGACGTACGTTCAGCGGCAGTATGCAATCCGGAACCCGAAAGCATTCAGGGGCTACAACGAGAATTGCTGGGGGATTACCGCAAGCGATGGCCCCGGTCCCGCGACTCGGAAAGTGGATGGAGTCGAGCGCCGGTTCTATGACTACCGAGCGCGAAGCGTTCCGTTTGGGCCGGATGACGGCACGATCGCGCCATGGGCGGCGGTCGCTTCGCTGCCCTTCGCGGCCGAGATCGTGCTACCCGCACTCGAACACTTCAACGCAACGTATCCCGAGATTACGAGTGAATACGGATTCAAGTGCAGCTTCAATCCGACTTTCACCGTCGGTAGGGCCGGCACCCGCGGCTGGACCTCCAAAGGCTACTATGGACTCGATCAGGGGCCCGTGGTGTTAATGATCGAGAACTACCGGTCGGGGTTGGTATGGCGGCTGATGCGCGAGTGTCCGTCCATCGTCAACGGGCTGCGCCGCGCCGGATTTACGGGAGGATGGTTGGAACCCGCACCCGGACCACCGGAATGAGGTTTGCCACCGCAGTCCACCATGCATCTCCCTCCCCGAACTTCGACAGTGCAGCCGCAAGCGCGACGCAATGGGCGACGTCGCCGCAACAACAGCCAGCCGACCCGCCATGCCCTCCAGCGGTTCGTCGCTGCATCGCTCGAGATCCTGCTCAACGCGATCGACGCGAACGATGCGGAGACTGGCGCGCACGTCCGTCGCGTCGCGACGTACGCGCTCATCCTTGCGGACGCGGCTGACCTGGTAGAGCACGAACAGCGCGTGATCGAGCTCGTCGCGCTCTTCCATGACATCGGCAAGATCCACGGAGCGTTGTTCGACATCGTCCACGACGACGCCACACTCACACCAGCAGACCGCCGTGCGATCGCCACCCACCCACAGCGTGGAGCGACGGTGCTCGCACCGCTTCGCGGTTCATATCCGGAGCTGCCCGAAGGCGTCCTTTCGCATCATGAGCGTTGGGACGGAGGCGGTTACCCCCGCGGGCTGCAGGGACGCCGAATCCCGCTCGCGGCTCGACTCATCGCGATCGTCGATACCTTCGACGCCATCACCCACCGCCGCTCCTACCGGCATGGGCGCTCGAGCGAGGTCGCGCGGAACGTGATCCTCGAGGGGCGTGGCACGCAGTTCGATCCGGAGCTCGTCGATCTCTTCACATTCCCTCCCGTTTTTGCCCGCATGGTCGCCATCCAGCGACAGGCCGTACGATGGAAGCCGACGGCGCACTCACGGCGGATTGCACGGGACAAGAACGAACTCCCTGACATCACCTTTCGCTGGCGCATGGGGCGCCAGGCTGCGCGCGGGTGGCGTGCCTCGGCCGCGGATCGGCCTCACCGGCGACAACGCTGATCGGGGCGTCTGATGTCGGCTCGAGAAGGGAAACCGTGTAGGCTTAAACAAGAGCGAGCCGCTGGCGCCTGAATCGCGCGGCATTGGTGGCCCGAGCGAATTCCGATGACAGGACTTTCGCGACTCGTCACCATTTGACAGGAGATGGCTCATGCGTGCAAGAGACCGCGATGCAGCCGTTCTCGACGCCGTCGCGGAGGCCGAAGCTGTCACCGAAGTCCGACGCGTAGAAGCAGCGCTCAAGACAGGGGCCTTGCAGAAGGCGATCCTGAACAGCGCCAACTTCTCCAGCATCGCGACGGACGAGAAGGGCGTCATCCAGCTGTTCAACGTCGGCGCCGAGCGCATGCTCGGCTAC
>Ga0105249_10000733_pt1 | contig 29716 bp, 26 predicted proteins | sample KBSS44metaG_FD_81522 | JGI IMG/M metagenome (GOLD analysis project Ga0105249, IMG submission 81522) | Switchgrass rhizosphere microbial communities from Kellogg Biological Station, Michigan, USA - KBS S4-4 metaG | ecosystem: Host-associated > Plants > Roots > Rhizosphere > Soil | place...
AGGGGTTCTACGAGTTGCAGCGGGCGGGGTCGCGCGCGGAGCCGCGCATCGTGGCGGTGAACGTCGACCTCTCCGAGTCAGACCTGACGGCGGTCGAGCCGCAGCTGCTCACGGGTGCCATGGTGGCCCGTGCCGGCGCGGACTCCGCGACGTCAGCAGTCGAGGCCTCCACACCGGCGGACCTCGAACGGCGTCAGGGATTCTGGTGGTATCTGTTGGCTGCGGTCCTGCTGCTGTTGGTGGGGGAGACGTTGCTCTCCAATCAGCTGTCGCGGCGCATCGCGGTCCCACGTTAGGCAGGAGAGCGACGATGGCCAGCACGATCGAGATCACATCGGCCCACGAAACGCTTCTCGGTGTCATTCGCCGCGTGCGCACGCGCTGGCGTCTCAAGCTCGCGCTCCGCGGCGCAGCCATTGTCCTCGGCGCACTCGTCGTGGCGCTGCTGCTTGGCGCGTACGTGATGCAGACGGCGCGGTTCGCTCCCGAGGCGATCACGGCGGTGCGCATCGCGGCGTATATCGTGCTGGCGGCGCTCATCGGGCAGTATCTCGTGCGGCCGCTGCTGCGGCGCGCGAGCGATGAGCGCGTGGCGCTGTACCTCGAGGAGCACGAGCCGTCGCTCGACGCTGCCGTGCTGAGCGCGGTCGAGCACGGAAAGCTGACCGAGGATTCCCCAAGCCGGTCGCCGATGCTCGCCCGACGCCTGGTCGAGAACGCGATCGAGCGCACCCACGCGGTGTCCGGCGGCAATCGTGTGGACCAGCCGGGAATCCTTCACGCCGCGATGTTCGCCGCCGCGGCGACTCTCATCGGCCTCGTCTCGATTGGCGTCGGACCGACGTTCCTGCGGGAGGGCGCACGGCTCCTGCTCGCACCGTGGCGTAATGCGGAAGCCGCACAGCCGTACGCGATCGCGGTATTGCCCGGCAACGCGACGGTCGCGAAGGGCGGCGATCAGGAGATCACCGCGACGCTGCGCGGCTTCACGGCGGAAGGTGTTCAACTCGCTGTCCGGCGCGGGGCCGCGGTACAATGGGAGCACATCCCCATGACGGCCGGCGGCGATTCCGCACATTTCTCGCTCCGCCTGTTCGACATCGCCGAGCGCACCGAGTACTACGTCGAGTCGAACGGCGTCCGGTCGGCGCTCTTCCGCATCGACGTCGCGAATCTGCCGTACGTGAAGAAGATAGATCTCGAGTACCGCTATCCGGGCTTCACCGGCATGGCGCCCGAGGTCGTGCCCGACGGTGGTGACATCGCGGCTCCGCGGGGCACGACGGTGATCGTCAAGGCGACGCCGACGATGCCCGTGAAGGGCGGACGTCTGTTGATCGAAGGCAAGGAGCCGGCGGCGCTGACGCCGAACGCAGACGGCACGCTCAGCACGTCGATCCAGGTGACCGCGAACGGCTTTTACAAACTCGAGCTGCAGACCGAGAGTGGGGATTTCGTCCCGGGGTCGCTCGACTACACGATCGATGTACTGGATGACCGACCGCCCACGATCACGTTCGAGAAGCCGGGGCGTGACACCAAGGTCACCGCGGTCGAGGAAGTCTTTACGCAGGTGCAGGCGACCGACGACTACGGGGTGTCCAACGTCGACCTGACGTACGCGGTGAACGGCGGTCCGGAGAAGACGATCGCGCTCCACTCGGGTGGCAAGCGGCTTCGTGAGGTCGTCGCCGGTCACACGTTCTTCCTCGAGGAGTTGGGCCTCAAGCCTGGCGACCTCGTGGCCTACTATGCTCGGGCGCGCGACAACGGGGGGAGCGGCCAGGAAGCGAAGACGGACATCTACTTCATGACCGTGCGGCCGTTCGACAGAACGTACAAACAGTCGGAGCAGCAGGGTGGTGGCGGAGGCGGTGGTGAGGATCCCGGCGAGCTCACCGAGCGCCAACGGCAGGTCGTGGCTGGCACGTTCAACGTCGATCGCGATCGGAAGACGATGCCCGCGAATCGGCTGAAGGAGAATTTCGCGACGTTGCACCTCTCGCAGGGCCGTGTGCGAGAGGCGGTCGAGACGCTGATGCGCCGCATCTCCGAGCGCAACATCACGGCGGTCGACACCGCCTTCAGGATCATCGCCGAGGAGCTGCCACAAGCGGCAAAGGAGATGCAGGCGGCGGAGGAGGCGCTCCTGAAGCGCAATTCCGTCGAGGCGCTCCCTCCGGAGCAACGCGCGCTCCAGCACCTCCAGCGCGCAGAGGCGGCGTTCAAGGAGTATCAGATCCAGCGCGGCCAGAGCCAGGGTGGCGGCGGTGGTCAGCAGTCCAACGCTGAGGATCTCGCCGATCTCTTCGAGCTCGATGCGGACAAGCTTCGCAACCAGTACGAGACCGTCGATCGCGGTTCACAACAGCAGCAGGCGGACAACCAGGTCGATGAGACGGCGGAGAAGCTCAAGCAGCTGTCGAGCCGCCTTCAGCAGGAGAACGAGCGCCTCCGCAACGGAATGAAGGGGCAGCCCGGACAGCAGAGCGGTGGCGGCGGCGGAAGTCAACGCCAGCTCGCGGATGAGGCCGAACAGATGGCGCGGCAGCTCGAGCGGCTGACGCGTGAGAATCCGACCGATCCGAACAACGAAAAGATCGCCGAGAGCGCACGACGGCTGCAGGAAGCGGCAAACGCGATGCGACGGTCGGCGACCGGCGGGAACGACAACGGCGTGTCACAGGGCGCGTCCGCGCTCGACCGGCTGCAGGAAGCGCGTCGGCTCCTCGACGAAAACAGGAACGCGCGCACGGCACGCGATCTCGACGACGCGGTGAAGAAGGCCGAGCAGATCGCCAACGATCAGCGCGGGATCTCCAGCGAGATGGACAAGCTCGTGAAGGGTGCCGCGACCGGCAGCGTCGATCGTGCCGAGACGGAACGGCTGGTGGAGAAGAAGAAGGCGCTCGAGGGCGACGTTAGGCAGCTCGAGTCCCAGCTCGATCGGATGGCCCGGGACTCGAAGAAGCAGCACGCCGAGGCGTCGCGCATGCTGGACTCGGCCGTGAACTCGATGCGCGAGAATCGCCTCGCGGATCAGGTGCAGATGTCGCAGAAGCTGGCGCAGGCCATCGCCCAGGGAAGGACGTCGCCCGACTACGGCAAGCAGCTCGAGACCCGGATCTCGGAAGGGATCGAGGACGTCCGTCAGAAGGTCAATCAGGCGGCGGGCGCCTCACGCGGTGAGGCAGACGGGAAGGCGGCCGGCCGCTCGCTCGACCGGGCGCGCGATCTCGTGCGCGGCCAGGAGTCGCTCGGCGAGCGCATGCGTCAGCGTCGGCTCGGCGAAGGCGGCGACCAGCAGGATTCCGCGAGCGCGGGCGCTCAGGGGAATCAACAGGGGCAGAACGGTCAACAGCAGCCGAACGCGCAAGGCGGCCGTCAAGCGGGCCAGCAGGGCCAGAATGGGCAGCAACAAGCGCAGAACGGCCAGGCGGGTCAGCAGGGCCAGAATGGTCAGCAGGGGCAACAGGGTCAGGGACAAAAAGGCCAGCAGGGCCAGAACGGGCAGCAGGGTCAGTCCGGCCAGCAAGGACAGGCGGGCCAGCAGGGGCAACAGGGGCAGGGTGGCCAACAGGGTCAGGGACAACAAGGCCAGCAGGGCGGTAGCCAGCAGCAGGGGCAGGGCGGACAGATGGGCGGAAGCTCGCAGAGTGACCAGCAGGGGCCGGGCGGGCGCCTCGGTGGCAACTCCCGCGGCGGCGTGCCTAACGGGCCGCTCAGCGAGGACGACATTCGCCAGTTCGCCCGCGAGTTCCGTGAACAGCGACAGTCCGCCGAAGCGCTGAAGCGGGAACTGCAGCAGATGGGGATCGATCCGTCGGATCTCAACCGAATGATCGAACAGATGCGGCAGCTCGAGAACGGCAAGAACTACGACGATCCGGTGTCGCTCGAGCGGCTCCAGCAGTCGCTGATCGATGGGCTCAAAGCGTTCGAGTTTGCACTGCGGCGTCAGGTCGAGGGCGCCGACAAGGGCAGACCCGTCCTCGGCGGCTCGGGCGACGTCCCCGCCGGGTTCCGGCAGATGGTCGACGAGTATTATCGGTCGCTTTCGAAGAAGCAGCAGAAATGATTCGCGGGTCGTGGGGCGCGCCGACGTCGGCGCGCCCCCGTCCGACTCGTTCACACGACGGTCGCCATGCCTGCGGAAGTCTGGCTCCGAGGGCCGCTGCCCGACATTTCGCCCCTGCTCATGCCCGCCGGGCACTGCCTGCTGCAATGTCGCGAGGAAGTGGAGTCCGCCGCGTACCCGCTCACGCCGGATCAGCTCTGGGCGCGGCCTGCGGGGGTGGCCTCCGTCGGCTTCCACCTGCGGCACATCGTTGGTAGCCTCGATCGCCTTCTGACGTACGCGCGCGGCGCGCAGCTCGATCGCGCGCAGGTCGCCGCCTTGCGGCGGGAAGCCGAGCCTGGCGATCCTCCCGCGGAGGCAGCTGCGCTCGTTGCTGGAGTCCAGGTCGCGATCGATTCGGCTGTCGCGGTGCTGCGGGCCACGCTCGATCCGGAGCTCCTCGTGCCGCGATCGGTGGGCCGCGCCGCGCTGCCGTCGAACGTGCTCGGGCTGTTGTTTCACTGCGCTGAGCACACGCACCGCCACACGGGTCAGATCGTGACGACGGCGAAGATCGTTCGCGCCGGCGCCTAACATCCGAGGAGACTGGCGCAGTGATCATCCCGACGATTGACAGCTTCCTGACGTATGTCGACAGCGTCCGCGGGCGAACGCGACGCGTCGTCGAAACGATCCCCGCCGATCGCGTCGAGTGGACGCATCGGGACGGGGCGTTCACGCTCGGCGACTTGGTACGGCACATTGGCGCCACCGAGCGGTACATGTTCGCCGAGACCGCACGGGGTAATACGAGCATGTATCCCGGACATGGTCGCGATCTCGCGGATGGCTACGATGCCATCATCGCCTATCTGGACCGCACGCATGCCGAGGCCCTCGACATCTATCGATCGCTCTCGCCCGAGGCGCTCGCGGGTCGATGCACGACGCCCGCCGGCACCAGCATCTCCACGTGGAAGTGGCTGCGCGCGATGATCGAGCACGAGATTCACCATCGCGGTCAGCTCTATCTCATGCTTGGCATGCTGGGTGTTCGCACGCCGCCGCTGTACGGATTGACGGAAGAACAGCTTCGTGACCGCAGTCGCCCGGCATGACCGCCCCCGGCATCTTCGTCTGGCGGCGGCGCGTCCCCCGCTGTCGGACGGCGTGCCCGACATCTTCGGTCAATGACCCCGTCAGCAGACATCCGCATCGTGCCCGCGCTGGAACGGGACACTCCGGTGATATTGTCGCTGATCAGGGATCTCGCGGAGTACGAGCGGCTGGGGCACGAGGTCGAAGCGACGGAAGAGGATATTCGCGAGTCGCTGTTTGGTGACTGGCCCGGTGCCGAGGTGGTGCTCGCGTACGTTGGCGGGGACCTCGCCGGGTTTGCGCTGTTCTTCCATAACTACTCGACGTTCCTCGGTCGTCGCGGGCTCTACCTCGAAGATCTGTTCGTGCGGCCCGCCTATCGGGGCCGCGGAGTGGGACGACGGCTTCTCGCGCACCTCGCACGCCTGGCCGTCGAGCGCAAATGCGGACGTATGGAGTGGTGGGTGCTCGACTGGAACGAGTCCGCGATCCGTTTCTACCGGAGCATTGGCGCCGTACCGATGGATGACTGGACCGTTTACCGACTGACCGGCGACGCGCTCGCGCGGTTGGCGGACCTCTGATCGCCGCGCGCGCGGCGCTCACCGACTTCTCCCAGAACCTGACGACGTGCGCTCCGCGACCTATGTTCTCGCCGCCCTCGCGGCCGGCTTCCTGCTCGGCAGCATCGTTGCTGCGACATCCAACCCGTTCGCCCTGCGGCTCGTCGGGATCATCGAGCCGTTAGGCAGTCTGTGGGTCAATGCCATTCGGATGACGGTCGTCCCACTGGTCGTCTCGGTGCTGATCACCGGGGTCGCGACGAGCATTGGCTCGCGGTCGCTCGGCCGCCTCGGTGTGCGAGCGCTCGTGACGTTCGTGATTCTGCTCGTGGTGGCCGGACTCATCGCGCTCGCGATCGCGCCGCCGCTGCTCGCGCGGATCCCGTTGACGCCGGAAGTCACGGAGCGACTCCGGGCGTCGGCCACGACGGCGGCGTCGTCGACGGTCACTGCGGTGCAGCAGCTGCCGACGCTGACCCAGCGGATCATCGAGACGATTCCGGCGAATCCCATCCGCGCCGCCGCTGACGGGGCGATGCTGCCACTGGTGGTGTTCACTCTGGTGCTGGCGCTCGCCGTGGCCCGCCTCACACCGCCGCTGCGCGCAGCCATCGTGGGATTTTTCAACGGGGTGAGCGATGCCATGCTCGTGATCGTCGGGTGGGTGCTCGCGGCGGCGCCCGTCGGCGTGTTCGCGCTGGCGCTCTCCGTCGCTGCCCGAACGGGGATCCAGGCGGCCGGCGCGCTGTTGTACTACATCGTCGTGCTGTCGGCCACACTGCTCGTGGTGACCGCGATGCTCTACATCCCCGTGTTGCTGTTCGGTCGCGTGCCCATGCGGCAGTTCGTGCTGGCGGCGCTGCCCGCGCAGGCGGTGGCGGCGAGCTCGCGGTCGTCGCTCGCGGCGCTGCCCGCGATGCTGCGGGAAACTCGCGACCGCCTCGGTCTGCCGCCCATCGCCACGAGCTTCGCCTTGCCGCTCGCCGTGTCCGTGCTTCGCATGAACGTCCCGCCGCGATGGGTGATCAGCGCCGTCTTCCTCGGCCAACTGTACGGCGTTCAGGTCGGTTTCACTGCCCTCGTGTGGGTGCTGATCACGGCGGTGCTGATCAGCTTCAGCGTGCCGGGGATCCCGAGCGCGAGCCTGTTCATGCTCGCGCCCGTGCTCGTGTCGCTTGGCCTCCCGGCTGAAGGTGTCGGCCTTCTGATCGCCGTGGATACGATACCCGACATGTTCAACACGCTCGCGAACGTCACTGGGCACATGTCGTCGACGACGGTCATCGCGCGGTCCGAAGGCAGTGTTGCGTTAGGCACCGTACAGGCGGAATGAGGTGATCCGGCCGGGTCGAGTCAAACAGATCCAGGCGCTACTGCGGTTGTGGCGATTCGTGCGGCGTATCGCGGAGACGCAGCGGCGCCTTCCCGGACTTCGCTCGAACCCGGATGTTGAGTACCTCGACGAGGACCGAGAACGCCATGGCGAAATACGTGTAGCCTTTCGGGATGTGCTGGCCGATGCCCTCGGCCACGAGGTTCGTGCCGATCAGGACCAGGAAGCTCAGCGCCAGCATCTTCACCGTCGGATGACGGTCCACGAACGAGCTGATCGGGCCTGATGCCACCAGCATGATCCCGAGGGCAATGACGTTCGCCGCGATCATGATCGAGACCTCGTCGACCATGCCGACCGCCGTGATCACGGAATCGAGCGAGAACACGATGTCGATCACCATAATCTGCGCGACCACCGTCGCCAGCGACCGCGCTGCCTTCGCGCTCTCGCTCGACTCGTCCTCGCCCTCGAGCTTGTCGTGAATCTCATGGGTGGCTTTCCCGATCAGGAACAGGCCGCCCAGGATCAGGATCAGGCCGCGCCCGGACACACTCACGCCCAGAACCGTGAAAAGCGGGGCCGTGAGCCGCACGACCCACGCTATGCTGAGCAACAGGAGAATCCGTGAGAAGAACGCGCCCAACAGGCCGAGCTGTCGGGCCCGCGCCCGTTTTTCCCCCGGCAGCTTCCCGGCGAGGATCGAGATGAAAATGATGTTGTCGACGCCGAGAACGATCTCGAGCACCGTGAGCGTGAGCAGTCCGATCCACGCGTTCGGGTCGGTCATCCAATCCATGGTGAGTCTCGGGAGTCTGGGAAACACGAAGCACCCGACACTCGCCGGGTGCGTTCATGGAATCTGTCCAGTTCCGTGCCGGGGCGCGACAAACGCCCGACACGGCGCCGATTCGCTGACGAAAGACTGAAAACTCACCCGGCGGCCCGGGCGTGGTCGGTTAGCGCGTTCTCGGCGAGGCGGCTGTCAGGGCGATATGCCGGGCTCGTACGTGCCGATGAACTCGAGAAAACGCGACACCTCGATCATGTCGCGGCCCATGAAGCGGATCGCGTGGGACGTCGTCCGCTGCACGATGGGGAGATACGCCAGGATTTCGGCCGGCCGGTAGTTCTTGAACACGACGTCGAGCGTGATCGGAGGACGCACCACGTATGGCTTGAACGCGCTGCGACGAGCCAGCGCGGCTTTCACGCGTTCGCGAATGAGCTGCTGCGACGCTTTGGGCGTCATCGTCGACGCCGAGTGAAAGCTGATGGCGCGCTTCACGACCGCACCTTCGACGTCGCCGAGGAGGCGACGAGTCTCATCGACCGCGACGTCGTCGCCGGAGATGAACACGACCGGAACACCAAAGCGACCCGCGATCGCCGCGTTGATGCCCGCCTCCGGCATGGCGACGCCGTTCAGCGACACGGACGCGAGGTTTGCGCTCGAGATCGTGTGGGCTCGAACGCCCGCCGGACTCGTCGTCGACGCGTGATAGCCGATGAAGATCGCCGCGGCAAACGTCGAGTCGATCCCCTCCATCATCATGAGGGGGCGTGGCCACGACCGCACGATACGCACGTCGTCGGGGAACTGGTCGATAAGCAGGCTCTCCCCGTTTCCGTGCGAATCGCTCACGAGGATCTCGGTCGCGCCGGCCTCGCGCGCCGCCGCGATGGCAGCGAGCGCCTCACCCGTCATGAACTCGCGGGCGCGACCGTACTCGAATCCGGTTGGTCCGAGTTGATCGCCGGTGACGACACCAGCAATGCCCTCCAGGTCCACCGAGATATACACCTTGAGCGGGCGCTGAGCGGCAGTGCGGCGCGGCGCAGCGAACGCGGTGAGCGCGATAAGCAGAGCGAACGCGACGCGTGCGCGTGGCGTGCGACGTCCGGAGTTCAATTGGCGCATGACGAACGGGGGAAGGGAGGCGAGCGTGCCACACGTCGGTAGGCGATGCGTCGAACCGTGCTTCGAGAACGATAGCGCGGAGAGGACGATCATGGGGCGCCGCCGTGACCGACGCTTGTGACGTGGGGGTGGACGCTGACCGCGCACGCGAACGTGCGGCCATGCGGTGACGAGTCATCGTGGAATTTCTCGACAACGCTGGCGACGGCATTCGCCAGCTCCGTCGCGAATGCGTGCTGCGCATCGGCGGAGGCGACGCGCACTCGCGTGTCGAGCGTGAGCGTTGGAACCGCCTTCTTCGTTCGGTCCGCGCGCGCGCGCAGCTCGGCGAGGTCGCGAATGATTCGAGCCGCGACGGCCAGTTGGTACCCGTTCGAGGAGTGATCGACGACGGTCGCCGGATCGGCTGCCACGGGACCCAGTGCCTGCGGAGCGACGACGTAGCCGGCAGCCGAGGCTTGCACCAGCCGCTCGATGAGGCCGCCGTGAGCGCGCTCGCTGACGGGAGCGACGAGGCCGGCCCGTTCGAGCTCGCGGATATGGTACCAGATGCGCTGCCGGGGGGCACCGAGCTGCGCGGCCACGGACGCCGCGGACCCGGGTGCTTTGAGCCCTTCCAGGATCGCGAGTCGCGTCGGGTCGAGCATCGCTGCGGCGGCGGCGGTGGACGTCACGGCGGTCAGCGGGAGCATCCAGGCGTGGTTCGGGTCCGGAACATCGGCGGCATGCGGAACGGCGCCAGAGTAATGTTGACAAAAAAAAACTGTCAAGGGTGCCCGCGCCGGGGGTTGTGCCGACTGTGGACGTCGCCAACTTGGGCCAGGCGCGCGCGACCGCGTGATGTTCGCATCGCCGCGAACGCCGCACGCGCACACCATCCCGGGACAAATGGACGGCACGCTCACCCGCCGGCTCGGCATCAAGCTCCTGGCTGCGCTCCTCATGATCTATACGATGGCCGGATTCCTCCTCGCGCTCCGTGTGACCACGGAGCGGGATGACCGCTACCGGTGGTGGCTGATTGCCGTGGCCGCTGCGGCCTTCGCGATCGCGTCTGGCGCCACAACTCTCGCCGTGTGGCGAGTGGAGAAGAAGGCGCCGATGCAGTTGGTCGCGTGCGGCGTGCTCGGCAGCGCGCTGTGCCTCGCGCTTCCCGCGGCGGCGCCAGCCGAGTCACTCGCGCCGGGGATGTGGCGCACCGCAATCCAGGGCGCGGTGCTCATCCTCGCGTTCCTGCTGCTCGCCGCCTGGTACGTGCGCAACGTCGTTCGCGCCCGCACCTAACGACAACGGCCGCCGTGCTCCGCATCAAGTGTCTCGGGCAGCTCTCGGTGTTGCGAGACGACGGACAGCCGCTCGCGGGCGCCGCGTCGCAGCCGCGGCGTCTGGCGATCCTGTCGCTGCTCGCGCGCGCCGGCGAGCGCGGTATTTCGCGAGAAAAGGTGATCGGGTATCTCTGGCCGGATTCCGACGAAGAGCGCGCGCGCCGGCTGCTATCGCAGGCGGTGTACATGCTCCGCCGAGATCTCGGGTCCGACGACGCGATCGCCGGGGCGCGCGATCTACGCCTCGGAACCGATGTGCTGTCGAGCGATGTCGCCGAGTTTCAGGCCGCGCTGGAGGAGAAGGCGTACGAGCGGGCGGCGCTGTTGTACGGCGGTCCGTTCCTCGACGGCTTTCACCTTCCGGGCGCCGCCGAATTCTCCCGGTGGGTCGACGAGGAGCGGCGCGCACTGGAGCACGATGGCGAGCGCGCGTTCGAGAAATGCGCCACGGCCGCCGAGACGCGCGGCGATCACGCGAACGCGGTCGTGTGGTGGCGAAAGCTGGCGGCGAAGGATCCGATCAATGCACGCGTTGCAATTCGCCTCATGCGTGCCCTCGCCGCTGCCGGCGATCGCCACGGAGCCATTCGGCACGCCGCGATCCATCAGGCGATCGTGCAGGAGGAGCTGGATCTCCCGGCCGACAATGACGTCGTGCGACTCGCCGACGAGCTGCGCGCGGGCGCAAGCATCAGCGTCGAGGCGCCCCCGCCGCGGGTGGAGCCGGTCGTTGCGGTTTTTTCCGGCAGCACCGTAACCGGGCAGGACGAGCAGTCGTCGGCTCCGACCGACACCGCGACAGCCGTCGCGACCGCGGCGACCGAAGCGACCTCGCCGCAGGCCGCTCGGGCAGAGTCGAGTCAGCGCGCCGCCGAGGCGCCACCGCGGATTCCGCAGGCGCCACATCGGGCGTGGTTTGCAGTACTCCTGATTGGCGCCGTGGCGACCGTCGCCGCCTTCGCGTGGTTTGTGCGCGGGCGTACGAAGGGGCAGGACGCGGTGGTGGTTCCGTCGCGCGTCGTGGTTGCGCCGTTGGAGAATCGCACCGGCGACGCTTCACTCAATGCAGTTGGCTCCATGGTCGCGGAGTGGGTCACGCAGGGACTGCTGCGCACGGGACTCGTTCAGGTGGTCGACGCGCGCACGATGCTCGAGACCGCGCGCTACGCCGGAGAGAAGCGTGGCGACGACTACCTGCGCACGCTTGCCGAGCGGACGGGTGCGGGCACCGTCGTCTCGGGAAGTTATTTCGTGGAGGGTGACCAACTCCGGTTCCTGATGCGGGTCACCGCGGCGCCTTCGGGAGAAGTGCGACACACCGTGGATGTCGTCAACGCCCCGGTGGCTCGACCGACCGCGGCGCTGGAACCGCTGCGCCAGCGGATAACGGGGGCGCTGGCGGTCCTGCTCGACCCGAGGCTGAACAACTGGACGGCGCGCACGAGTCAGCCTCCGACGTACGAAGCATACGCAGAGTTCCTGCTTGGCATGCAGACGTTCGGTGCCGACTACGAGAACTCGGTGCGGCACTTCACGCGAGCCGCCGAGCTCGATTCCAGCTACTGGCAGGCCAAGCTCTGGGCGGCGATGTCGTACTCGAACCTGCGTCGTTATCCGCCCTCGGACTCGCTCTTCCGAATCCTCGATCGCAACCGCGCGAATCTGGCGCCGTACGACGAGGCGAATCTGGACTACTTCTATGCCGGCTTCGTTCGCGGAGATTGGGAGGCGTCGTATCGTGGCGCGCGCCGGATGGTGGAGCTTGCACCGGGCGCCGGGCACGCGCTCTACGCAGCCGGGCTGACAGCGCAGATCACGAATCGGCCGCGCGAGGCCGTCGAGGTCCTCCGTCGCATCGACACGGAGCAGGGGTGGGGAAAAGCGTGGTCTCCCCGCGCCTTCAATCTCATCGCGCGCTCCTATCATCAGCTCGGCGACTATACGCAGGAGCTGGAGTGGGCGAAGCGACTTCGGGCCAGCGAGCCTAACGCGGGATGGACCCGGCTCGAGGAGGTGAAGGCGACGGCGGCTCAGGGACGGGGGAAGGAGGCATTCGAGCTCGCCGTCGAAGGTGCCGCGTTCCCGTCGTCGGAAACGTGGGAGGACTACACCCCCGGCGACTTTCTCTGGCAGAGTGGGCGCGAGCTGCGCGCCCATGGACACGCGGACCTGGCCCGCGAGGTGTTTCAGCGCGCGGAGCGCTGGTACGCGAGTCGGCCGGACGACGAACGTGCGAGACGAGGCCATCGACGGGCGTTGGCGCACGTGTTGGATGACCTCGAGCGATGGAACGACGCGAGGACCATCTTCCAGTCGCTCCATAACGAGGACTCCACGAGTGTCGAGTACCTCGGCGAGCTGGGCGTGCTATCCGCCCGTCTTGGCCGTACGTCGGAAGCCGATAGCATCGCGCTACGGATGGTCGGCAATAGGCGTCCGTGGATTTTCGGCCAGCCGCGGCTGTGGGCCGCACGGATTGCCGCGGTGCGGGGAGACCGGGAAGGCGCGATCGCGCTCATCCGTCAGGGGCTGCGCGAAGGCTACGCTCGGCTCTATCAGCTGCATGCCGAGCCCGACTTCGAATCGCTCCGCGACTTCCCGGCCTTTCGTGAGATTCTCGAGCCCAGGTCAGCAGGCTCGCGTTGAGCCGATTACTTCCCGCCGAAGCCGAGGTCCCACTTCACACCGGCGATCTTGAAGCCATCGATCATGATCGACTTGCCAGAGCGTCGGCCCGTGTAGGAGGGCTCGCCATCATCCGGCGTGAACGTCATCGTCGAACCGGCGGCCGAATACGTCCCTTCATCGGTAAGGTCGAAGACCAGCGCGTTCAGTTTACCCTTGTATCTGAGCTCGAATGTGCCGTTCGCATTCAGCGTCAGACCGCCGCCCTCGATCGTGAGCTTCTTGCCGGCTGCATCGGTGAACGTGTGGGGCACGGTGAGCCCCCGGGCCGTGGCCATCGGATAGGCACCGGTGACTGGCGTGTTGCTCGGGCCGGTGGAGGAGTCACTGGAGCACGCGGCAGTGATGGCGGCAACCGCGAACGCAGCGGCGAGTGCGCTACGTCGGGCGATCGCTGAGTAACGGCGTGGTGCTGGGGCAGTCACAGAGGAGAGAAGGCGAGTCGGTTCCATGGGTCCCTCACAAGAGTTGTAATTGCGTGGTTTGACGATCGTTGACTGCAGCGTCGGCGAGCCGCGCAGCGCGGCTGCATCCGACGGGTGCAGGCTACGGAACCACCATCTCTTGCCGATCTCCCCGGTATCACCGCGCCGAAAAATTCTGCGCGAAGCTTTCCCGAGATGGGTCGGACCGGTAGAATCGCCAACCAACATGGACCAATCGACTACAACCCAGCGTTCCCGCGTCTGACCTGGCCATGAGCTACACGCTGACCATGTCGGGCGTCATCGTCGGACGTTCGGAGCTCGAGACGCGCGACGCCGAGGCGCGCGTGGCGCGAGGCGCGTTTCGGCCGGGTCTCGGGTATGAGCTCGCACAGCCGGTCTTCGCGCTCTACCAGGGCTTGGGCTCGGACGCCGAGGGACTGGCGCGGTATCGCAAGGCACGGGATGCGTTACGCCTCAACCTCACGGACTCAGCAGGCACATCTGTGTCGGTGCGCGACCTTCACATCCGGCCGAGCACGGATGGCGAGTCGAGCGAGTCGGGTCTGGTGCTCGAGATCGTGACTGACGACGCGCGAATCTGGAGGCCGGGTTCGTAGCGTCTGCTTTCGTTTCATCTACCCCCATCTCTTCCATGCGCCCATCGATTCTTGCGGCAGTCGCCGTGCTCGGTCTCGGGCTCTCGCCGCGACCGCAGGCCATCCAGGCCCCGCCAACGGTTGTCCTGCTCGTCAGGCACGCAGAGAAGGCAGCGCAGCCGGCGCAGGATCCACCGCTGACCGAGGCTGGAGCCTCGCGGGCACAGGCGCTGGTCGCGGTTGCCCGCGACGCCGGTGTGACCGCCATCATCACGACGCAATTCGTCCGAACGAAAAGCACCGCCGAACCGACGGCCGCGGCGCTGAAACTGACGCCCGAGGTCGTTCAGGCTGGTCCGATGCCGCAGCACGCGAAGGCCGTCGCCGAGCAGGTCATGAAGCACGCCGGCGGGACCGTGCTCGTCGTGGGCCACAGCAACACCATACCCGCGATCGTCGGCGCGCTGGGCGCGCCCCAGCCACGCGATCTCTGCGACAGCGAGTACGATCAGGTTTTTGTGGTCGTGCTTGGTGACACAGGTCCGCCGCGCCTGATCCGGTCGCGTTACGGCGCCGCGAACGCGGATGATCCGGCCTGCGCCTCGATGCAGCCGCGTCAGTAAGCCGCGGGGTTTTCCCCGCGGTTCGGACGGAGGCCGGCGCGTATGCTGGCGGGTGCTGCTAATGATGGGTATGCGCGGCAGCCGGCGCGTCGGCGGTGTCGGCCGCTATCACTTCCTGCGGAATCTCCGACAAGTGCTCCTGCACGATGACCCATTTGCCTGCGCGACGTGCGAAAACCGCGGTCCAGGCGCCGGCGACCGTGTGTGGTTCACCAGCAGGCGTGCGGTGGGGAATTCGATAGGTGGTCGTGACCACTGCGGCGTCCGGAGAAAGGACGTCGACCTGTGGCGTTCCCCAGATCCACGTCGGATTCTGCATGTTGCGTCCGACGTATTCCCAGAACGACTTTATGCCCGACTGGAGCGCGTCGCGATTCGTCGTCACGCGCCCCCCGCTCGCCGAGATCACTCGGCCCGAATCGGGGTAGAGACTCATGAAGCGGGCGACGGGATTCGCGGCCTTCAGGTCATACGCCGATCGGATCAACGTGGTGAGCGTGTCGGCGATGGCTTGTCGACGGGCCGAATCGACCTGAGCCGAAGGCGCGGGCTGACACGCGGCCGCAATGATAGCGAAACCGACGAGAGACACCGGGCGAACAAGCGACCGGGACATGGCGAAGCGGATGAGAGGGCAGACGCAACGCGGCAACGTAGGAACTGTACGCCAGCGGAGCCACCGCGTTCCGCGTCCGGGAATTCGGACAGGGATCTGTCCGCCGCAGTGGACGCCTTATTGGCTTATGTCTCGAAGGACTCGCACAATGATTGGTGCGTGGTATGCATTCGCGTTGTACCTTTGAGTACCCGGCGCCTGCAGGCGGCGCAGGCAGGTCGTTGCTTTGCGATGCGGCTTACGGAACGATGCGAGGAGGACCCGTGCATAAGTTCGTAAAGGTTTCGGTGATTCCCCTGGCGGCCCTCGCGGTCGCATGTGGGCGTGGCAAGTCGCCCGAGCAGGCGGCGCTGACGGCCGATCTCAAGCGCGACCTCGACGCGGCTTCCTCGTCGAGCGTCGAGCTCGCGACGACGGCGCAAGCCTACCAGCCGACCCGTTTCGTGTCGTCGATTGAATCTCCGCGATCGAGCGCGCCCGTGCGTCGCCGCAACGTTCGGCGACCGGTCGCTCGTCCCACGGCGGCTGCGGAGCCGAACGTGGCGAAGGCCCCGGATCCTGCGCCGGAGAACAAGGTGCAGATCGCGGAAATCGAACCGTCGACCGAGGCACCGGCTCCGGCCATCGAGACGCCGACGAATGTCGCTGTCACGCCCCGTCCGACTCCGGTTGGCAGCGCACCCGCGACCACTGACGCCGGCACCGGCGGTGTGGGCGGTGGCTCGCGTGGTGGTGGACTGGGTGGTATCGGCGAGGCGATTGGAACGGTGATCGGCGTCGTCATCATTCGCGGTGGTGCCGGCGGCGTGGATCATTGCGATCCGCGGACCGATCGCCACCCGAGGAACGGCCCGGTAGCTTACCCCGACATTTGGGCGCGGGCTGGCGGCGGCATGGCCCCGAACAACCCGGTCCCTCATCGCCGGGGGCTCCCACGCTGACCGACGCGGCTTCATGAGGAAAGACGAGAGAGGGCCCGGCAAACTCGCCGGGCCCTCTCTCGTTTTCTCGCTGGTCGGCCGTCAACGCGGTGGCAATACCAGCCGAACCTGATCGCCGGGTTGCACGGTGATCTCGTCGCTCACCGGCGTTCGGTTGCTTCCGATGGGGTCGGCGAGAAACCTGAGTGGTGTCGCCCCGAAGATGAGATTCGGGGGAATGGTGAACGTGGTGGTGGAATTGCCCGGCGCGTTGCCGAGGCGGACGCGCTGCCCGCTTCGAATCGCATATATCGTCATATCCGAGAATCCCTGATTCTCGACTCGAAGGGATGTACGAGGCTGCGGATTCGGCGCGGAATGCGATTTCGAACCGCCGCAAGCGACAAGTGCGAGGCCGATCATCGCAACCATGAAGTGGCGCCGTGTTGACATCGACTCCTCCGGGTGGTGTTGAGAGCCTTGCGCATCGTTAGAGACCGGAAGCGCCGCTAATGTTCCGCAGCACCACTCGAACCAACGTGGCGAGTTGAGCAGGAAGATGTCGTGCGCAGGGCAAGTTTTCCATGGATTACCTGGCACAACGTCTGCCCGCCGTGTTCCCGCCTTCCACGTGAGAGCTTCCATGAGCAAGCGCGCCAAACGACCCGCGGACCGGGCGGATACTCCCGCCAGCGATCGCACGATCCCGCGAGGAACCGACGAGCATTCGAAGTCGAGCAAACAACGCGATGATGAACGCACGGCCGCGAAGCCGCCTCACGTGGACTCGGAGGACCAGGCCGACGGTGGAGGGGAGTCCACGTAGCGGCCGGCTCTCGTATGATGCGTTGGCAGGCGTGAGCCGCTGGCGCCCGTGCACCCGCCTGGTCATTATGCGCGGCGTCACCCGAATCCACTCAACCTCGCGACATGCCATCCAGCACACGCTCCACGTCCGCAGGCCGCGGACGCTCCGCTCGCAACGCCGGCAGGCGCGCGTCGACATCGCCGAAGAAGCTGGGCGACCGCGGCCCGAGCCGCACGACGTCCAGCGTCAAACCGACAAAGGGCACGAACGCCACGAAGGGCGCGCCCGCGAAGACCGCGACGGCGGCCACCGAGAGCCAGAAGGTAAACAAGTACTTCGAGCTGCGTCAGTCGAGCATCCAGGGTCGCGGCGGTTTCGCGATTCGGCCGATTCGCAAAGGCACGCGCATCATCGAGTACACGGGTGAGCGCATCTCGCACGACGAAGCCGACAAGCGGTACGACGACGGCGGCATGGGCCGGCACCACACCTTCCTGTTCTCGATCGACAAGTCGACAGTGATCGATGCGGCCGTAGACGGTAACGAGGCACGATTCATCAATCACAGCTGCGCGCCGAACTGCGAAGCGATCGATGAGAAGAAGCGCATCTACATCGAGGCGATCCGCGACATCGCGCCGGGCGACGAGCTGACGTACGACTACGCGTACGAGCGTGACGGTACCGAGGACGAGGAATGGGAGCGCATCTATATGTGCAGGTGCGGCGCGCCGACCTGTCGCGGAACGATCCTCGCGCCGCAGAAGAAGCGCGGAAAGAAGTGACCGCCTGGTGAGCCCGGACCGGCAGATGACGGAGCACGCTCCAGCGCGCGTGCTCCTGGACGGTGCGATCGACTACGCGGGGCTCTTTCCGCCAGCGCAGCTCGACATGGCGGCTGCGGTGGCCGAGTACGCATCGTATCTGCGCTCGGACGAGGTGTGGGCGCTGGGCGCCTTCGTTTCCTCCGCGGCTCGGCTCGCGGAGCTCGCCACGGTCGCGACCGGGCTCCAGGGGCCAAGCGGGGAATCGTTAGGCACTGCGATGCCGTGGCGCGTGAGCGCCGTGGTCGGGGCGGACGTGCGCGCCGAGATGGACCAGGTCCGCGCGTTCAACGCCGCGCATGCGATAGCCTCGGCCTGGCCCGCGTCCGTCCGGAGTGTCGAGCTGCGGGCATCGACGGTCGAAGCGATCGCGGAAGCGGCGCGCACCGTCGGCGACGGCTTCGATCTCTTCGTCGAGATCCCCATCGCCGGCGATGTCCAACCGCTCGTGCGCGCGATTGGCGCCGCCAATGCGTACGCGAAGGTGCGCACGGGAGGCACGACTGCAGACACGTTCCCGTCCAGCGCAGACCTGGCCCGCTTTCTCGCGGCCTGCGTGCGTGAGAGAGTGCCGTTCAAGGCGACGGCTGGTCTACACCACGCGCTGCGCGGCGCGTACCCGCTCACGTACGCGCCGGACAGTGCGCGAGGCACCATGTACGGGTTCCTGAACGTGTTCCTGGCCGCGGCGTTCCTCCGTGCCGGGGAGGGCGAACCGATGGCGCGTGCGCTGCTGGAGGAGCGCGACGCTCAGGCCGTGCAGTTCGATCAGTCGGGCGTATCGTGGCGCGGCCATCGACTCTCGACGGAGCAGTTGGAGAGGTCACGCGCCGGCGCCGTTCGGTCGTTCGGGTCCTGCTCGTTCCGCGAGCCGCTCGACGACCTCGCATCGTTGGGGGTCCTGTGATCGCGGTCGACGAGACGCACTCGGCCGATCTCCGTTCGTGGGTGGATTCGGCCAACGACCCGGGTGGCGATTTCCCGATTCAGAATCTCCCGTTAGGCATCGTCGTCGACGGTGACGGGACGCGTCGGGCCGGCGTCGCGATCGGTGATCGCGTGCTGGCGCTCGACGCGGCAGTCGCGCACGGTATGCTGTCAGGCGAAGCACGGGCGGCGGCGGAGGCGTGCGCTGGTGGGACACTCAACGCCCTCATGGCCCGCGGGGCCGGCAGTCGCCGCGCCCTCCGCGCCGGACTGGTCGAGGTGCTCCGGCACGATACGGACGCCGGCCGCCGAGCCAAGGCGCTCGAAGGCGCGCTGCTCCTGCCTGCCACGGAGCTCGAGCCGACGCTGCCGGCGGAGATCGGCGACTACACGGACTTCTACGCATCGATCCAGCACGCGACGAACATCGGGAGCATGTTCCGCCCCGACAATCCGCTCCTGCCTAACTACAAGTGGGTCCCCATCGGCTATCACGGCAGGGCGTCCTCCATCGTCGCGAGCGGTACGGCCATCGTTCGGCCCTCGGGGCAGACGAAGGCGGAGACCGACGCGACTCCCGCGTTTGGCCCGAGCCGTCTTCTTGACTACGAGCTCGAGGTCGGCGTGTTCATCGGAGCGGGGAACAGCCTCGGTGAACCCATCGGGATGAGCGACGTGGAAGATCGGCTCTTCGGGCTCTGTCTCGTGAACGACTGGTCTGCCCGGGACATCCAGAGCTGGGAGTATCAGCCACTCGGGCCGTTCCTCGCGAAGAACTTCGCGACGACGGTTTCGCCGTGGATCGTCACGCTCGACGCGCTCGCTCCATATCGAGCGCCGGCTCGCGTGCGGCCGGCAGGTGACCCGCGGCCCCTGCCGTACCTGGATTCGGCCGAGAACGAGTCGCGTGGGGGATTCGACGTTCAGCTCGAGGTGTGGCTGCGTTCGGAGCGCATGCGCCGCGAAGGCGCGGCGCCCACTCGCCTGACGCAGGTGCGGTTCACCGAGATGTACTGGACCTTGGCGCAACTCGTGGCACACCACGCGAGCAACGGTTGCAATCTGCGTCCCGGAGACCTCATCGCGAGTGGAACGGTTTCCGGCGCAGCGAAGGATGCGCGCGGATGCATGCTCGAGCTTGCGTGGCGAGGGACCGAGCCGGTCGCCCTCCCGAACGGCGAACAGCGCCGGTTTCTCGAGAACGGCGACGAGGTCACCTTTCGCGGCTTCTGTGAGCGACCGGGATTCGCCCGTATCGGCTTCGGCGAGTGCCGCGGAACAGTGCTCGCCGCGCACACGGCGGCCGCCGCATCCTAACGAAACCCGCCCCACTTACAACGATTCCGAGGAGTCACCATGCAATCCATCGACACTCGTGATGCGCCGACCGCCGCGGGACACTACTCGCAGGCCATCGTTCACAATGGCGTCGTCTATGTCGCCGGTCAGCTGCCGATCAAGCCGGGAAGCAGCGAGCGGCGCGTCGGGTCGATCGAGGAGCAGACGGAGCAGACGCTCCGGAACGTGGAGGCCATCCTGAAGGCTGCCGGCAGCGGGCTCGATCGCGTGCTGCAGATGACGATCTACGTGTCGGACATCGAGCTGTGGGGCGGCGTGAACACGACGTATGCGCGCGTGATGGGTGCGCATCGCCCCGCCCGCGCTGTGGTGCCGGTAAAGGACCTTCATTACGGCTACCAGATCGAGATCCAGGCAATCGCGGCGTCGAAATGACTGCGTTGGGGTCAGAGTCCAGGGGAAGCATTCCGCCGCATTGCGGCGGAATGCTTCCCCTGGACTCTGACCCCAACAGCAACAGCGGCTACATGTTCTCGACCATCGTCTTCGCGAACCCGCTCGTCGACGTGAGCGTCGCGCCCTCCATGAGCCGCTCGAAATCGTACGTGACGCGCTTCTGCACGATCGTTTTCTCGAGACTCGAGATGATCAGGTCCGCCGCTTCGTTCCACCCCAGGTAGCGGAACATCATCTCCCCCGAGAGAATGACCGATCCCGGGTTCACCTTGTCCTGATTCGCGTATTTGGGCGCCGTGCCGTGCGTCGCCTCGAACACGGCGTGGCCAGTCTTGTAGTTGATGTTCGCCCCGGGCGCGATGCCGATGCCGCCCACCTGGGCGGCGAGCGCGTCGGAGATATAGTCGCCGTTGAGATTCAACGTCGCGATGACGTCGTAGTCCGTCGGGCGCGTGAGAATCTGCTGAAGGAATGCGTCGGCGATGACGTCCTTGATGACCATCCCGTTAGGCAGGCGCTGCCACGGGCCACCGTCGATGTCGACCGCGCCGAACTCCTCGCGCGCGAGCTCGTAGCCCCAGTCACGGAAGCCCCCCTCCGTGAACTTCATGATGTTGCCCTTGTGCACGAGCGTCACGCTCGAGGCCTTCCGCGCGATGGCGTGTTCGATGGCCGAACGGACGAGCCGCTTCGTGCCTTCCTCGCTGACCGGCTTGATGCCGATGGAGCTCGTGTTCGGGAATCGGATGGCCTTCGCGCCCATCTCGGTCTGCAGAAAGCCGATGAGCTTTTTCGCCGCGTCCGACTCCGCCTTGTACTCGATGCCGGCGTAGATGTCTTCCGTGTTCTCGCGGAAGATCACCATGTCGACGTCCTGCGGCCGCTTCACGGGCGACGGCACACCCTCGAAATACCGCACGGGTCTCACGCACGCGTAGAGATCGAGCTTCTGGCGAAGCGTGACGTTCAGAGACCGGAATCCTCCGCCCACCGGTGTCCCGAGCGGCCCCTTGATCGCAACGAGATGACGGTCGATCGCCGCGAGCGTGTCGTCCGGCAGCCAGTTGTCGAGCTTCGCCTTGGATTTCTCTCCCGCGAGCACCTCGAACCAGGCGATGCGACGCTTGCCTCCGTACGCCTTCTGTACCGCCGAGTCGAACACGTGCTGCGACGCACGCCAGATGTCGGGACCCGTTCCGTCGCCTTCGATGAACGGAATGATCGGCTCGTTCGGAACCTCGAGCCGCCCGCCTTTCATCGTGATGGAATCACCGGAGGTGGGTGGCGCGAGATCCTTGTACGACGCGGTGTCGGCAGTAGCCATGGTTGCTCGTGCGGAGGTGGGTGGGCAAACGGAACTGAATTCTAGCCGGGCCCGAAGGACGCGGCGAGTCGCCGAGCTGGTACGCGCGGGCGCACGAACGACGCACGCAAAATGTCTCGCAGGCGGGACACGAACTGGCGCCGTACACGGACGCCTAACGGCAGAGGTGGGCCAAAGCTCAGCCGTGGATATGCATGTGTCCGATGGAGTTACGTTCGGGCACGCAAGTAGGACCTTTGGCACCCCATCTGCCTTAGGGATCAGTGCCTCGTCAGGCGAGGCACTTCCAAGGAGAGCCAACCATGAGAATTACGAGCCTCATTCTAACGGTAGCTGCGCTTGGCGCCGCGACGGCGACGGCGGATGCACAGGGTCGGGGCAAGGCAAAGGGCAACCAGGGCGTGCCGCCGGGACAGCGGCCGCCGGCCGGCATGTGCCGGATCTGGATCGATAACGTTCCGCCCGGCCACCAGCCTGCGCCGACGGACTGCGAGACCGCCGTGCGAAACCAGCCGCCGAACTCGCGGATCATCTGGGGCGACAATTCGAATCGCCGGGACAGGTCGGTCGCCGATAACGATCGACGCCGCGGCGACCGCGACGATCGTAACCGTGACCGCAGCGAGAACGCCGGCTACCGCCGCGACTCGCACGGCCACGCGTACGATCCGGAATGCATCGACAACGACCGCAACGGGTGGTGCGACTATCATCCGGAGATCCGTTCGCGCCAGCACGTGCAGGGCGGGACCGTGCCGGGCACCACGGATCCCACGCCGACGCCGGTGGACCGTGGCCAGTATCCGTCACGGTTGCCGGGGATGACGGGCGCGGTGCTGATCCGGACCGGCGTTCGGACGGTTGACGTACAGCACTGGCTCGGCCGCGGCGATCTCCGTGCCGAGATCGTGGACGCGAACGGTGACGGCGTGCCGGAACAGGCGACGTGGTACGACGCGAGCGGCACCGTGCTGCAGGTCTGGCGCGACGACGATCGAGACGGCCGCGCGGATTCCGTGGACGTGTATCGCAACGGGCAGCGCGTGGATGTAGTGCGGTAGCCAAACGCTCGCGGGAACGGAGCGAGCAGCGGGGGGCGCGGTGGCTATGCGCCCCTCGTTCTCGTTTGCCGCACCTCTCGCGACACGCACTGCGGGTCGCCACCTTCCGCGCATGCCCAACGACCCACGCTTCGACCTTACAGGGAAGGTCGCCGTCATCACCGGCGCTACGCGCGGCATTGGCCGTGCGATCGCGTTCCAGCTTGGCCGTGCCGGCGCGTCCGTCGTCGTCAGCAGTCGCAAAGCGGAGGCGGTCGACGCCACCGTTGCGGCACTCGCGGCCGAGCAGATCACCGCGCGCGGCTTCGCGGCGAACGTCGGGAGGCTCGATGAGGCGCGCGCGCTCATCGCATTCGCGGCGTCAGAGCTCGGCGGCGTGGATGTGCTCGTGAACAACGCGGCGGTGAGCCCGCTCTACGGACCGCTCACGGCGATGACGGAAGCCGCGTTCGACAAGATCATGGCCGTCAACGTCAAGGCGCCACTCGAGCTCGCGTGTCGCGCGCTGCCGTTCATGGCATCCCGCGGCGGCGGGTCCATCGTCAACCTCTCGAGCGTCGATGGCCTTCGCCCCGATCATGACCTCGGCATCTACAGCGCAAGCAAGGCAGCGCTTATCAACCTCACGAAAGCCATGGCGCTCGAGTGGGGCGCGCAGAACGTCCGCGCGAACGCGATTTGCCCGGGGCTGATCAAGACGGACTTCAGCGCCGCGATGTGGAACGACAACGCAGCGGTCGCGGCGCAGCTCGGCCGCCAGCCGCTGCCGCGCCTTGGCACACCGGAAGACGTGGCGGGCCTGGCCTTGTTCCTGGCGTCGGACGCCGGCAGCTACTGCACCGGCGGCGTATACGTGGTGGACGGCGGCTGGATGACCTGACCGGCGGCCGAGTCTGGCGCGTTAGGCTGCGACCTCGAAGATGCCCGCGGCGCCCATCCCGCCACCGACACACATCGTCACGAGGCCGCGTCCGCCGCCGCGCCGCTGCAACTCGTGAATGAGCTGCGTCGTCAGCTTCGCGCCTGTCGCGCCGAGCGGATGGCCGAGCGCAATCGCGCCGCCGTTCACGTTCACGCGGTCTTCCGGCACCCCGAGCTCCCGCATGGACGCGAGGATCTGCGACGCGAACGCTTCGTTGAACTCGATGAGGTCCATGTCCGCCAGCGACATGCCCGCGAGCCGCAGCGCCTTGGGCACAGCCTTGATCGGCCCGACGCCCATGACGTCCGGCTCGACGCCAGCGGCGGCGAACGTCACGAAGCGCGCGAGCGGGCGGAGGCCTAACGCTTCGGCCTTCGCACGCTTCATGAGCACGAGCGCGGCCGCGCCATCCGAATACGGGCTTGCGTTGCCGGCGGTCACGGTGCCACCCGCCTTGAACGCGGGCTGCAGCTTCGCGAGCTTCTCGGCCGTCGTGTCGGCGCGCACCAGCTCATCGCGCGCGAACGCGGCGCGCTCGGTGGTCCCGTTGCCGTTCACGCGCTCGGCTTCAATCGGGACGATCTGGTCCGAAAACCGGCCGGCCTGCCAGGCGCGCGCCGCCTTCTCGTGGCTGCCTAACGCCCACGCGTCCTGGTCGGCCCGGCTCACCTTCCAGCGCTCCGCGACGCGCTCGGCGGTGAACCCCATGCCGATGTAGCACTCCGTGATGGCCGGGTTGAGTCGGGTATGGTAGCCCGACATCGGCACCTGGCTCATCATCTCGATGCCGCCGGCAATCACCGTCTCCGCCATCCCGCTCATGATCGCCTGCGCACCCATGGCAATGGTCTGCAGGCCCGACGAACAGAAGCGGTTGACGGTGGTCGCCGGTACCTCGACGGGGAATCCTGCGCGGAGCACCGACAGCCGCGCCATGTTGAGACCCTGCGATGCTTCCGGCATCGCGCAGCCCCAGATGACGTCGTCGACGTCACCGGGTGCGACACCTGCCCGACTCACGGCGGCCGTGAGCACCTCGGCCGACAGGTCGACCGGGTGGACGTTCGCGAGCGAGCCGTCTTTCTTGCCGCGCCCAACGGCAGAGCGAACGGCGGAGACGATGACGGCGTCATTGGCAGACATGAGATGACCGGGAAGAGTATGGGCGAAAGTTAATAGCGACGCGAAGCAGCCATCAGCCATCAGCCATCGGCCATCGGCCATCAGCTCAACCCTCGGGATGCTCCGTTCGCCATACGGCGTCCCGAGGGTTCAAAGCTGATGGCTGATGGCCGATGGCTGCCGGCTGGCTGATGGCTAGTTTCTTAGTGCCTTCCCGGTCTTGAGCATCGACTCGATGCGCTGCTGCGTCTCCGTCGTCCCGAGGAGTGACAGGAACGCTTCGCGCTCGAGATCGAGCACGTCTTGCTCCGACACGTCGCGGGGCGGGCCGTCGCCACCCGCGAGCACGCGCGCCAGCGCGCGGCCGATGCGCACATCGTGCGCGCTTGCCTGTCCCGCCTCGCGCATTGCCCACAGCGCATACTCGAGATTCCCGATGGCTTCGCGGCCGAGCGCGCGAATCCGACGCGGGGGCGGGGCGATGTAATCACGCGCGAGCTCGAGCACGCGCGCTTTCGCGTCGCCGAGGAGATGATCACGGTTCATCGAGATGCGATCGCCGTCACGAAGGAAGCCGAGCTTTTTTGCGTCTAGCGCGCTCGTGCTCGTCGTTGCCATCGCGATCATCTTGAACGCCCGCTTCACGGCCTCGAACGGATCGGCCTCCTCATACCCGGACAGCTCCTCCGTGAAACGGAACAGCAGCTCCTTCGTTCCACCGCCGGCCGGGATGATCCCGACACCGACTTCCACGAGGCCCATGTACAACTCGGCGTGGGCCTGGACGCGCGTCGCGTGCAGCGTCATCTCGGCGCCGCCGCCCAACGTGAGCCCGAACGGCGCGACGACGACCGGGAAGGGCATCCGACGCAGCGACGTCACGAGCCGCTGGAACGACTCGACGCTCGCCTCGATTGCTTTCCAATCGCCCGCGGCCACCTGGCGAAGCACGAATGCGAGGTCGGCGCCGGCGGTGAATGTGCGGGGATCGTCGTTGCCGATGATCACGCCGGTGTGCTTGCCGCGCTCGGCGCGGTCGAGCGCTGCCTCGAGCATGCGCAGGACGCCTTCGCCGAGCGAATTCATCTTGCTGCGAAACTCGAGCAGCAGGATCCCGTCGCCGACGTCGTACACCGCCGCATCGGGCGACGCTTCCATCATCCGGTTGCGCAGCCGCAACGCATCGATGCTCAGGTGCCCCGCGAGCTCGTCGATCGGGGAGTACTGACCGGCGAACGTCAGGTACCGTTCGCCGTTGGAGGGACGCCGGTAGAAGCTCTCCTGCGCCGTCCGCAGAAGCGTCGGCTCGTCGAGCCCGAGGGCACCGAACCCGCCGCGCAGAAACTCGAGGCCCATCGCATCCATCTGCTTGAACGGGCCGTAGTCCCACGCATAACCCCACTCCATCGCGCGATCCACCGAGACAATGTCTGGCGCGATCTCCGGGGTCTTCGCGAGCGCGTAGTGACTTTCGGACAGGAAGAGCTTGCGAAGAAACTCGGCATGCCGGCCGCCGGCCGTCGTCAGCGCGTGGAAGCGCTCGTGCAGCGGAAGCGGGATCAGGTACTGGAGCTCCTTGAGTTCCGGCGTCGCCGCCGGAGCATAGTCTCCCGCCTTCCAGTCCAGCGTGTGAATCTCTTTCCCAACCTTGCGATAGAACCCGGAACCCGTTTTCTCGCCCAGGCGGTTGTCGGCGATGAGCGCGCGCACCCAGTCGGGGAGCGTGAAGTCCTCCCCCGTGGTCGACGAGAGGCCGGCCGCGACGTGGCCGAGCACATCGATCCCTGAGATGTCACCGGTGCGGAATGTCGCGGACTTCGGACGCCCGATCAGGGGTCCCGTCAGCGCGTCGACCTCATCGATCGTTAGGCCGAGCTCCTGCATGAGGCGTATCGCGCCCAGGAAGCCATGAATGCCGAGGCGGTTCGCGATGAATCCGGGAACGTCGCGCGCGACCACGATCCCCTTGCCGAGGAGGCGCTCTCCGAATGCACGTACACTCGCGACGACGTCCGCGCCGGTACGCTCGGTGGGGATGAGCTCCAGCAGGTGCAGATATCGCGGCGGATTGAAGAAGTGCGTTCCGAGAAATCGTCGCCGAAACGCGTCGGATCGCGTCTCGACGAGTGAGCGGATCGGAATGGCCGACGTATTCGTCGACACGATCGCCGTCGGTTTGACGATCGCCTCGAGCTGCTCGAACAGCTGACGCTTCGGGCCCGGCTGCTCGATGATGGCCTCGACGATCCAGTCGCACTCGGCGAGCCGGCCCAGATCGTCGGCGATGTTGCCGACGGTGATGAGCGACGCGCGATCGACGCTCATGAACTGCGGCGGCTTTGCCTTGAGCGCGCGCTGCAGCCCGGCCTTCGCGGCGCCGTTGCGATCGCCGTCGCCGGGCACATCGAGCAGCGTCACAGGGAATCCAGCCGACGCGGCCAGCGCCGCGATCCCGGAGCCCATCGCGCCCGCACCAATCACTCCAATCTTGCCGATCCGCATGTGCGTTCTATCCCGGCGTCGGTTTGTGTCGCGGCGTTACTGCGCCGAAAAGATCGGTGGCCAGCCGAGGAGAGGGAAGGTGGAAACGCACCGCGCAGCCGTGTCCGCCGGCACCGCGCGCCCTTGTGCCGAGCCATCACCGCGGGGATACTGCGACGATCCGTTTCCCGACGACTTCCAGGACTCTCATGCTGCTGACGCTGTCCACCGTGCTGTCCGTCATTGCCGGGTCCGCGGGTACGGCGGGTGCCGGAACCGACTCGCTGATGGGCGCAGGCGTGTCGCGCGCCCTCGCCGTCATGCGTGCGTCGCAGATCCGTGAGGTGCGATACGCGCTGACGCTGGATGTGACCGGGCGGGACTCGTCGAGCGGATCGGTGACGGCTCGCTTTCGGGTGACCCGGCCCGGGGATGTGATTCTGGATTTTCGCGGCCAGCGGCTCGGCACGGTCGAGGTGAACGGAAAGGCGCTGGCCACGGTGGACTACAACGGGGCGCATCTCCGCATCCCGTCGTCCGCCGTCGTCGTTGGCGAGAATGCTGTGACGATGGCCTTCGTCACGAAGATTGCCGCCGCCGGCGCCAGCATCATCCGCTACCGCGACGCGACCGACGGCGCGGAGTATCTCTACACGCTGCTCGTGCCCGCAGATGCGAATCAGCTCTTTCCGTGCTTCGATCAGCCGGACCTCAAGGCAAAGGTGTCGCTGCGGCTGCTTGCACCGGCGGAATGGCGGGTCGTCGCGAATAGCCCGGCGAAGGCGTCTCGCGGCGGCAGTGACGGGTTTCCGGCGGAGCACCAGTTTGCCGAAACGGAGCCGATCAGCACCTATCTGATCGCCTTCGCCGCCGGGCCGTGGGCTACGGTCACGTCTCCAGCGAGCAAGCGGCCGATCACGATGTACGTGCGCAAATCCCGCGTCGCGGAGGCTGAGGCGGATTCGATCATCCTCGCGAACGATGTGGCGTCGCGGTGGCTCGAAGGCTATTTCGCGCGCCCGTTCCCGTTCAGGAAGCTCGATGTCGTGCTCGCGCCTGCGTTCCCGTTCGGCGGCATGGAACATCCCGGCGCCATCTTCTACAACGAAGACCGCTTCATCTTCCGCGAGCGCCCGACGCTTCCACAGCGACTCGGGCGTACCGCGACGATCTATCACGAAGTTGCGCATCAGTGGTTCGGGGACCTCGTGACGATGCGATGGTTCGACGACCTGTGGCTCAAGGAGGGATTCGCCACGTACATGGCAGCCAAGATGCAAGCGTCGCTCGATACGTCGTCGGGTGTCTGGAAGACGTTCTACCTGCGCAACAAGCCCGCCGCGTATGCAGTGGACGCCACGCGTGGGACGACGCCGGTCTGGCAGTCGCTGGAGAATCTCGACCAGGCCAAGAGCAACTACGGCGCGATCGTCTACAACAAGGCACCCTCGGTGCTCAAGCAGTTGGACTATCTCGTCGGGCCGGATGCATTTCAGCGCGGCGTCCGCCGATTTCTCGGCGCACATGCCTATGCGAACGCGACGTGGCGAGACCTGCTGGCTGCGATCGGCGCCGAGAGCGGCCGTTCGCTCGATGGATGGGGCAAGCAATACATCCTGCGTCGCGGCATGCCGCTCATCGACCAGGAGCTGACGACCGGGCCCGACGGCGCCGCGCGGCTGATCTTGCGGCAGCGGCCGGCGCAGGCGTCCCCCGGCACCGGCGCGTGGCCCATTCGTACCAACGTCATCGTCGGCTTCGAGGACGGGAAGCTCGTTAGGCTTCCCGTCGCCCTGGACTCGGACCGCACGGTGGTCGCGCTGCCGAAGCGCGCGAGCCCTCCGGCATTCGCATTCGCGAACGCCGACGATTACGCGTACGCGCTGGTGCTCCCGGACGACCGGACGGTCGCGTGGCTCGAGCAGCACATCGGGAGCGTCGAGGATTCGTTTCTGCGAGCGATGCTGTGGGGCGCGCTTTGGGACCTCGTGCGAGAAGCCCGGCTCGATCCGGCGCGCTACGCGTCGCTGGCGCTGCGCGAGCTGCCGAAGGAGTCGGACGAACAGATCGTGTCCGGTGTGCTGGGGCGGGTGGGACGCGCTATCGTCGCGTACCTGCCGGCCGCACGCCGGGACTCGGCGCTGGCGTCCGTCGAACACGCGCTGCGAGCGGGTGCGGGAAACGCGTCGCGCCCGTACGGATTTCGCAAACCATATCTCGACACCTACATCCGGGTCGCGGGAACACCGGGGGCGCTCAGCCATCTGAACGCGATGCTCGACAGCGGCGAGGCTGCCGGCGCGCCGCTGCGTGCGCCCACGCGATGG
>Ga0105249_10000736_pt1 | contig 29619 bp, 28 predicted proteins | sample KBSS44metaG_FD_81522 | JGI IMG/M metagenome (GOLD analysis project Ga0105249, IMG submission 81522) | Switchgrass rhizosphere microbial communities from Kellogg Biological Station, Michigan, USA - KBS S4-4 metaG | ecosystem: Host-associated > Plants > Roots > Rhizosphere > Soil | place...
AGGAATATCGGGAACGAGCCTTCCGAACCTTGGAAGGCTCAGGCCGGCTGCCTTGTCCGGGCGCCGATGAGGAGGGGGCTTTGCATGATTCCCCCAGTCCGCGCGAGATCAAGCCGCATGCGCTCTTCGAGAGTGTCGATTTCCATATCGTGAGCTGTCGCAACGCCCAGCGCCTCGAGCTGCGGCAGGAGCACGGCGATCACACGCGCGAGAAACATTGGGGCAATGCTTTCGGCACCGCCAATGAAGCCGTCGAGGCGCATATGCGGCGGCTCCAGGCCTGCCTCCCGAAAAACAGCATAGAGCTTCGGACCCATCTGCAGGTCGATGCCAACTCGCTCGAAAGCCTCGATGATCCATTGGCGGGCCTGGTCGACCACTGGGGCCGGCGGGATCGTCCGTCCGGCCAAGAGGTCAAACTCCTGGAACACCAACAAACCGCCCGGCCTCAGACAGCGAGCGAGCGTTTGCAAGTCGCGAACAGGATCTCGACGATACGCGAGCACAATGCGGCCTACGATCGCGTCAAAATCCGCCCCGGATGGCAGATCCTCAATCTGGGCTTCAAGAAATTCGACGTTGGCGAGATTCCGGAATGTCGCGCGCTCATTCGCATAGGCAGTTGACTGGGGCGACGGGTCGAAGCCGATGACATGCCCCTCCGGCCCGACAATCTCCCGCGCGAGCAAGGCTACGTCGCCTGCACCACTGAATGCGTCGAGAACCCGCATGCCCGGCTTGAGACCGGCTTCCACAAAGAGCGGACGGGTAAATTGTTCGAGCGCTTGCGCAGACATGCTTGGCTGATCCAGCTCGCCGCGCGAGCGGGCGATTTCGCCCGTAACGGAGCCGTTGGTCATCTTGACACCCTCATGCGTGATTGCGGACGCGGGTTGTCTGTTGAGCCTGGGTTGACGCTATGCGCGCGCTGGCCTGCTTGGACAATAGACGTGCCGAGCCCAAACGATCACAAGTGGCTAAATCTTGTGCACGCGGTCGATCGGCACGACGTGGTCCGTCCCGTACTGGACGTCCCGGATCCAGGCCATCTCGTGGCTTATGGCGAGAATTCGGTACTGCGGGTAACGGTTGTCGTTAGCCCGAACCACGTCTCCAACCCGGATCAGAGGCTCGACCTCTTCGTTGTCGTGAAACAGGGTCCAAGCTGGTCTCGCCACGGTGGGTTCCGTTCCGATGGTCAGTGGTGCGCGCCGGCCTCGAGATCGCGGATGGCCGACAAATAGCGGTCGAGCAGATCCCGTCCGTGGGCAGTGAGCGCGGCGCGAAGGTCGCCCGTAATCGTGTCTTTCTCACCCATGATAAGGCGCTGGTCTTCAAGCCAGCTGAGCCAACGACCCATGGCCATTCGATGTACACTAACCAGGGAACTGAGCCTTTCGAGACTCACTTCGCCACGTGCATCGGAATGAAGCGCCAGGAGAATGTCCCAACCAGTCTCTTCCATCGTCGGTGGAGGCAGGGAGGCTGCCCTGGCCGCGCTGTCGATCTCGATCTGATAGCTTTGCATCGTGGGACTCCATTTCTCCGCGCGCTGAGCGCACCCACCAAATGAAGTCTCGGGACCTCGTGCGGTAGCCGGCAAAAGCGGGAATGAGCCTTACCGATTGCGGGAGGTGGCGAGCACGCACGTGAAGAGGGCCGCGAACGAGTGCGATCGCGGCCCTGGTCGATGCCTAACAAGTTACGCGGTGAGGCGGATCAGCCGACGTCGCGGCAGAGTTCGTCGATCTCCTGCACGTGGAGGCAGTCGGGTTCCGCGGCCGGCAACTCGGCCGCGGCAATTGAGACCGTCACCTGGGCGCCGCGTTCCAGCAATAGGTCAACCGGGCAACGTTGCGCGATCTTGAGCAAGCCCTCGCGCTGTTCGCCGGTAACGTTGCCGAGTTCTAGCAACCGGTCGAAGCGATCGCGCTGGTCGGCCGACCCCTTTTGGTGCGTCACTCGAACGTTGATTCGGTCGAGTTCCCAGCCCTTGCGCTTGGCGTAAAGCTTAAGCGTCATAAGCGTGCAGGCTCCGAGCGCCGCGCAAAGCAGGTCGAACGGGTTCGGCCCCGTGCCCAGGCCGCCATATTCCACCGGCTCGTCCATCAGAAAGCTGTGGTCGCCGGTATCCACGCGGACCTGAAAGGTGCCGGCACCGGTCTCCTCTGCGAGTACCGAATTCATTGCGAAGCTCCTGCGTCAGGGGTGAAGATAAGACCAATGGTGATCGTTACGATCATGAGCCCAGTGAAGAGCGCAACCGTCTGCCGCGGCGTCCGGCGGCCAAGCGCAGGCAACACGATGGCAATCATCGCCAGCAAAGTGGTTGGGCCGATCAATCGATAGGCGAGCGAGGAACCGGTCGAACCGGCGTTTCCGAGCGACCAGATCACGGTTGCTGCAAACACCGCAAGGTAGATCCAGGCGCCCGCGGCTTTTCGCCGTGCGAGCAATACGCCCGATACAATCAGGCCGGCACCGGCGTAACGGTAGAAAAGGGTCGTCGACGAGGTGAATCCGGCAATTGCAAGTCCGGCGCCGGCGAGAGCGAAGATGAACCCGGCAATCGCCAAGATCGTCGGGGCCGCATCGGCTCGATACGATCGCGGAATCTTTGGACCAGGATGAGCGCGAGTTGTGGGAGCAGTCATCGGCGCGAGCCTTTCAATGAGCAGGATCGGGACTGGAAGCCGAGGCGCGGGAGGGGAGCGCGCTTCCAGTCCCGAAAGCGGTTAGGCGAATCCGTCCTGGAGCGACGGAGCAAAGCCGCGGAATTTCGCAACGTACGCGATGATTTGCTGCACGTGCGACCTCGAATAGCCCGCATCGAGTAACCGCAGAAGATCGGTGGTTCGGATCAGGTCCCAGTACCAGGCGCGCACGCTAAACCGGCGAAGCGCCTCGAGACTGTCGTTGGCTAGGCCATTGGCGACGGCTATCCCGACCACTCGCAAAAGACTGGCCATCCAGCCATCGGGGTGGAAGCTCCGTGGTCCATCGGCGCGGGCCATGTCGACCACGCGCCAGTCGGTGTCGCTAAGAAGCTGTTCCGGCTCGCGCTGCTGGCGCCATGTCCGCATCGAGATCACCATGGCTCGGTCGCCTCGCGCAGGGCATCCACATATGCGCGCAAACGCAGCAGCTCATTCTGGATCGGAGCCAGCTGACGGGCGACGATCCATTCGATGCCGCCTTCGAGCCCACGATCAACAATGGCTGGTCTTTTCGGATTCAGCTTCTGCATTTGAGGTCTCCACTTCAAACTATGTCTGGCGCGGAGATATGCGTTTGAGTTGACGGGCGGCAGCCGCTGAAATCGGAAGTCAGCCTCTCGAATTGTTCAAGTCGCGGCAATGTCGCCCGCGCCGACCACAGGGATGGAACATCAGCGCACCGACCGGAAAGTCTCGCGCAGGTCCTCCGTCAACAGCTGCGGCTGCTCCCACGCCGCGAAGTGCGTGCCTTTGTCGTGCGCCCGATAGAAAACGAGGTGTGGATAGGCGGCGCGTGCCCAGCTCTCGGGCGCCTGGTAGATCTCGTACCGGAACGCGCTGACTCCAGTCGGTAGCGGGAGTCCGCGCGGATCGAAGAATCCGCCCTTGCTGTTGCGCATCTCCCAATAGAGGCGTGCCGATGAAACGGCGGTGTTGGTGAGCCAATAGAGCGTGACATTGTCGAGAATGTCGTCGCGCGTCAGGCCCTCCTCGGCGCCGTCGAACACCCGCGCGATCAGCTCATAGCTCTGGATGTCGTGGTCGAGCATCCACGCGGCGAGGCCGATCGGTGAATCCGCCAATCCGTAAAGCGTTTGCGGACGATGGTTCATCTCGATCGCATAGCCGAGCCCGTTCACGTAGAACTCCGTCAGCTGGTCCCAGGCATGCTGCTCGTCCGGCGAGAGATTAGGCGGCGGCGGGCCGGCCGGGAGCGCCTTGCGAATGGCTTCCGGCAGGGTCGCCGACATGTTGGTGTGGATGGCGAGCAATCCGGGTGGCTGCTGCAGCGCCATCACCTCGCTGATCGCATTGCCCCAATCGCCGCCCTGGGCGACGTAGCGCGTGTAGCCGAGCCGTTTCATCAGCACATCCCACGCTTGGGCTATGCGGGGCACGACCCATCCCGGCGCGGTTGTCTTGCCCGAAAAGCCGTAGCCGGGCAGCGACGGGATGACGACGTCGAACGCGTCCGCAGCGGTCCCGCCATGCGCGGTCGGGTCGGTCAGCGGGCCGATGACCTTGAGTTGCTCGATGATCGAGCCCGGCCAGCCATGCGTGATGATGACCGGCAGCGCGTTCGGATGCTTCGACTTCACATGGATGAAGTGGATGTCGAGCCCGTCGATGTTGGTGATGAAATGCGGAAAGGAAAACAGGTGCGCCTCGGCACGGCGCCAGTCATGGTGATTGGCCCAATAATCCGCGAGCTTCTGCATGGTCGCGAGGCGGACGCCCTGGGTCGTGTCGTTGACGGTTTCACGGTCGGGCCACTTGGCCGCCTTGATGCGGCGCTTGAGGTCGGCGAGCTCTTCGTCGGTCGCACGATATTTGAACGGGCGGATCGAAGTGTCGCCGCTGGCCAGGGCTGCCGCTTCAGCCGCTTCGATCGCTGTCGCAGGGGAGACTGCTGCACCAGCCGAAGTCGCTGGAATGAGGGCTCCAACGGTTCCAAGCACGCCGGTGGCGATGAAATTGCGACGGCCAATTAACGGATCGAATTGGTGCATCGTTCTTCTCCTGTCTGACATGGAATTTTGACGGATAGGCGCGCGAAACACGGCCGTGGGTCACGCTGGGTTCGCCACAGACAGGCGGCCAGCGAGGCGCCTGCGCTCGGTCATTTCACGGGTCAAATCGAAAATTGTGGCTGAGCGATTGTGGAACAGCGGTTGCGATGGAGGACGCGGACGGGCGGGAGGGGGCTTGAGATCTCCGTCCGCGTCCTCTGCTCGGCACAGCGAGGGGGAACTGGCGCGAGCGATTCGGTTGAAGGATTAGGCGGGGACGGCGAGGACAACCTCCGCCTCGATCCCGCTGCGTGCCATCCTCGAATATGGACAGGTCTGGTGCGCCTGGTCGATCAGCGATTGGGCGACGTCGTCCGCCACGCCGGGGATGGTGACTTTCAGTCGCGCCGTGAGGAAAAAGCCGTCGACCTCGTCCCGATGCAGCTGAACCTCGGCATCGACCGCCGTTTCGGCGGGAAGCTGGAGACCCCGCGCTCGGGCAACGTGGCCCAGCGCACCTTCGAAGCAGGCCGACCATCCGGCAGCGAATAGCTGCTCGGGATTGGTGCCTGGCCGGTTCGTTCCAGGAGTCGACAGTTTGATGTCGAGTTCGCCGTCGGAGCTTTTCGCCGCGCCTTCGCGGCCGCCGACGGTATGGACGTGCGCGGTGTACAGGGTCTTCGCACTCATTACTCAGGTTCCTTTCGCGGATGAAGTTCAAGCAGCGACGCGGTAGCGGGGCGCCGGTACTGCGTTGGACAGACTGCCGATCATCGCCTGGCGCGACGATTCATATGCGTCGTAAAGCCCCCCGTCCTGGAGCGATGGGATGCTCGCGAACTCGCCACGGTCGAGGCCGATTAAGGCGGCGTCGACCAGATCTTCGCTGCTCATCACGATCCCGCTCGGGAGCTGTTCAAGCGGCCTGCCGGAGAGGTCCCAGAAATCGGTCGCCGTCGCGCCGGGCATTACGACCTGCACTTTCACGCCGGTGCCTTTGAGCTCGTTTTTCAGATTCTGGCTGAAGGCGAGGACGAAGGCCTTGGTGCCGCCGTAGACGCCGTTCAGCGCTTCCGGATTGATCGCGACGATCGAACCGATGTTGATGATCGTACCAGCGCCTCGTTTCACGAATTGGGGAACGACGGCGTAGGTCAAACGCGTGAGCGCTGTAACGTTGAGCGAAATCATCGACGTCATTTGGTCGATGTCGGAGTCGAGGAGTTTTAACGCACCGCCGAGGCCGGCGTTGTTGACGAGCAGAGTGATTCCCGGCGTTTCCTTGAGGAAGACCTCGACTCGAGCGAGATCCAGCTCGTCGGATAGGTCGGCTGGGAACAGATCCACGTTACGACCGGTCTTGGAGCGGATACGCTCGGCGACTTCGGCAAGCTTGTCCGCGCGGCGGGCGATCAGGACGAGATCGTAGCCGCGATCGGCGAGCCGCCGCGCATAGACCGCTCCGATTCCACTCGAGGCGCCGGTAATGACGGCCGTTCCTTTGGTCCCCTGCATCGACTGTCTCCTGGTTGAATTTTCGAGACTGGATTTGGGCGCAGAGGAGTCGGTCCGGCAGACGGGAGATTCGAGAATCAGCCTCTCATTATCTGCAACACTCCGCCTAGGAGTCCGCGAGCGATGGGATTAAGGGACCAGGCTCACGGCGGATTGGGTCGCCCATGGATCGTCTTGATGCAATGCAGGTCTTGTTGGCGGTCGTCGATGAGGGAAGCCTTTCGGCCGGAAGCCGCAAACTCAGAGCGCCGCTACCCAGCGTAAGCCGCAAAGTCGCGGAGCTTGAGCGCCATCTTGGAACGCGGCTCCTCATTCGCACGAGCCGCAACATCCAGCTCACGGACGCCGGCCGTGATTACGTCGAAGCGGCACGCCAAATCGTTGCGCAAATCAAAGAGGCGGAGCAGCGTGCGTCGGGCGAGTATGAGGTCCCAAGGGGTGAGTTGAGGATCACGGTGACGACGGCGTTCGGCCAGTCCGTCGCTCTCCCGATCGCCTATGAGTTCCTGCGCGAACACCCTGAAATCACGCTCAATGTCAGGTCCACCAATCGATTGGTGGACCTGACCGAAGAGCATGTCGATGTCGGCATTCGGATCGGGCAACTCACGGACAGTTCGCTCATTGCGGTCAAGGTTGGTGACATTCGAATCCTGACTGTCGCAAGCCCGGAGTATCTCGAGCGCAAGGGCCGTCCGAAGAGTCCAGACGAGCTTACCAACCACGATGGCATCCAGTTTGGGAATCTTGCCCGTGCGTGGACTTTTCCGAACGATGAAGTGGTCCGGCAGACGAACGTCCGCTTCCGCGCCGATGATGCGACGGCGGCTTACGAAGCGGCCGTGCAAGGGCTCGGTATTGCGCGCGTCCCCAATTTCATGATTACGAAAGAGATCCGATCCGGCGCTCTCGTCGAGATCCTCGAGGACTATGCGGCTCAACCGTCTCCGGTGCACCTTATTTATGTTCGGCAGGGATTGCTGCCCCTCAAAGTGCGCGCCTTCCTCGATTGGATGACTCCGCGATTGCGCCAGGCGCTGAAGGACTGCGAGAAAGTCGGCTGCTAGCGATTGCGAGAGGCTGGCTCTCGCTTTTCCTGAGTTCTCCTGAGTCACGCGCGGCCATAAATTCCCTTTGAACAGAAAGGGGACGTCATGGCCGCGTGGCAAACAGCATCGGACAGTGTTACGACACTGCGCCCAATCGGCCTGTCGCCGCGTCAGTCGCCCTCTCTAGGCGGGCATTGCGCATGACCCTGGCTTACCAATTCAAGGCGTACGAGCGCCCCGCGGTGCCGGGCTCGCCGTACAACCCCGAGCATCCCACCTGGCGGATGTGGGCGTATGGCAGCATCGGTGTGCTGGCAGGCCTGACGGGCGGGCTCGGGAACGCGCTGGTCAGCGCGAACATATCCTATTTCCAGGGAACGCTTGGTCTCACCGCCGAGGAGGCGGCGTGGATTCCGGCCGCCTACGCAACCACTTACATCTGCGCCAATCTGATCCTGGTGAAATTTCGCCAGCAGTTCGGGATCCAGCTTTTCGTAAAGCTGGTCCTGCTCGGCTACGTTGCCGCGACCGTGATGCACCTGCTGGTGCACGGTTTCTGGTCGGCGATGTTGGTCCGCGCCGTCAGCGGGGTCGCGGCGGCGGGCCTGACGACATTGGGTGTGGTGCTGTGGTTCCAGGCCGTGCCCGCGCCCTGGCGGATTCACGCCCTCATGATCGGCGTCAGCGTTCCCCAGCTCGCGACGCCGCTCGCGCGCGTTGTGGCCCCGTCGCTCCTTGAGTGGGGCGACTGGCGGATGGCCTATATGTTCGAGCTCGGGCTCGCGTTGTTGACCCTGACGGCGGTGCTCGCGCTTCCTCTTCCGCCGAGCGAGCGGGACAAGGTCTTCGAACGCACCGATCTCGTAACCATCGCCTTGATCCTTCCCGGCGTTGGATTGCTCTGCTCGGTGTTGGCGCTCGGTCGAACCGACTGGTGGCTTTCGGCGCCGTGGCTCGGCTGGGCGCTCGCTGCCGCGGTCGCGCTCCTCGCAACTGCGATTATGATCGAGCATTTGCGGAAGAGGCCGCTGCTGATGACGCGGTTCCTCGGCCGGAAGCCGATCCTCCGAATTGTGGCGGTCGCCTTCTGCGTGCGCATCATTCTCGCAGAACAGGCATACGGATCGGTCGGCCTGTTAACCGCGCTCGGTTATGGGACCGAGCAGTTCCGCACGCTCTACATCATCGTGACGCTCGCCTCGGTAGCGGGACTCTTCGTCGGCGTGTTCGCGACCCGCGCCCAATCGCCGGCCCGTCCCATCTACGGGGCCTGCCTCCTCGTCGCGATCGCGGCGTTCCTCGATTCCGGGGCGACCAATCTCACCGGGCCTGCAAATTTCTATGTCAGCCAAGCCCTCGTCGGGTTCGCGGCCGTGCTCTTCATCGGGCCCGCAATGGCAATCGGCTTGTCGCGAACCCTGCTGGCGGGCCCGCAGAATTTCGTGAGCTGGCTCGTGGTGTTCCTTGCATCCCAGAATCTCGGCGGCCTGGTCGGGCCTGCGTTGTTCGGGACCTTTCAGATCGCCCGCGAGAAATTTCACTCGAATAATCTGGTGCAAGGCGTGCAGCTCGCCAATCCCATCGATGCGGGACGCCTCGCAGGGGGCGCCCAGCAGGTGAGCGGCGTGATCACTGATCCGACGCTTCGGAGCGCCGAAGGGGTTGCGTTGCTCGCTCAGCGAGCCACGCGCGAGGCGAACGTCCTGGCCTACAACGACGTCTTCATGGTGATCACCATTCTCGCCTTCCTGCTCTTCCTCTGGGGCGTGGCGATCGAGCTGAAGATGCGCCGCCAGGGGGAGATTTCACCAATCGTGAGGTTCGCGCAGGCTGCGATGGCGCAGTTCGCAGCAGCCAAGAAAGAAGGACAGTCTGCATCATGAAGACGGCTGACATCCCCCAAGGCACCGTGCCGGCGACCGAACCGATACGCCTGGCTGCGCGGGGATCAACTCCCGCTGCCGAGCCCGAAGTTGCTGCGGCCTCCACGTCGCAAGTCGAAGCTGAAGCCGTTCCGGATCGATGGGATCCCCCGGCCCGCTCGTGGCTAATAACTTCGCTCATCGTAATGCTCCTCGTGGGAGCGGTCGCGACGATCCTCTACGCTTGGCGTCTGCCCCCGTTCGGCGGACACGTCGAGCAAACAGACGATGCCTATATCCGCGGCCAGACCACGGTCATCAGCCCCCAGGTGTCGGGTTACGTCTCGGTAGTGCCCGTCAAGGACTTCCAGAACGTGCGCGCCGGCGACGTCCTCGTTCGCATCGAGGACAGCATCTACGGCGCCCGGGTCGCGCAGGCGCAAGCCAATGTCCTCACGCAAATCGCCAACCTCAGCAATTCCGACCAGGCGCAACGGTCCAAGGAGGCCGGCACGCTCTCGCAGGACGCGGGGATCGCCAACGCCGAGGCCCAGCTGAGCCGGGCCAGGGCCGACTGGAACCGGCTCGAAAGCCTCGTTCGGGCGGGCTGGGCCACCCGCGCGCAGGAAGATCAGTCGCGCGCCTCGCTTCAGGCCGCCGAGGCCCAATTGCAGCAAGCGCATGCCGCTCGTGAAATCGGAACACAGGACGTGCGAACGGTCATCGTCGGCCGCTCGGGCCTCAATGCAAATGTCGAGGCTGCGAAGGCCCAAGTGCGCCTTGCCCAGATCGACCTTGGCCACACCGTAATCCGAGCGCCGCAGTCTGGCCAACTTAGTGAGGTTTCAGTGCGCACGGGCCAATATGTGACGGCAGGCACCCAGCTGATGTACCTGGTTCCGCGCAACTTCTGGGTGACCGCAAATTTCAAGGAAGCGCAGACGCGCAACATGCGAGTCGGGCAGAAAGCATCCTTCACCGTTGATGCGCTTGGCGACAAGCGGCTCACCGGGACGGTCGAAAGCCTGGCGCCGGCATCGGGCTCGGAGTTCGCGGTGCTTCGTCCCGACAATGCCACCGGCAATTTCGTCAAAGTGGCGCAGCGGATCGCGGTTCGGATTCGGATTGATCCAGGCCAGCCGCTGGCCGATCGCCTTCGCCCGGGAATGTCCGTTGTCGCCCGAATCAGAACGGATGACGACTGATGGACGCAACCCTCGCGGCGCTGCTCGGCGCAGTCATCGGCGGTGTTCTTTCGGTGCTCGCGTCATGGCTTGCCCAGCGCGTCCAGTCCAGATCGCAATGGCTTGTACAGGAGGTCAAGCAGAGGCAGCAGCTGTACAGCGAATTCGTCCAGGGAAGCGCTCGCTGCTTCGCGGATGCGCTGCAGCGCAACGAGCCCGATCCGGGCAGGCTGAGCAATCTTTATGGAGAAATTGGCCGAATGCGGCTCTTTTCCTCGGACCTCGTGATCAAGGAAGCGTACGAGATCGCCCACAAGATCATCGAGACCTACGGCGATGCCAATCGTAGCGGCTTGGAGGTTAGAGATTTTCTTGCCCGCGACTCCATCGACCTCTTCTCGGCCTTTGGCGAAGCCTGCCGCGCCGAATTGGCAGATCTAGCGCCGCATCAGGCAATCAGGCTCGCTCAACCCAAATCGCGTCCCATGCCAGAGATTCTACGGTCGCAGATGCGCCGCCCTTTGAATAAGCGGCGACAGTGCGGCTGATTTCCATTCGAAACCGCGCAACGGACATGACTGTCAGACCCTAGTTGAAGTGGAACTTTGCACCGACCGAGATTATGTCGGGATCAAGGGTGACGCGGGCCCGGACCGGCGCCCCAGCCAGCTCACCTTCCGCTTTAACGTTGAGCCAAAGCCGCTTGTAGTCGACAAACAGGTCCCATCTTCGATCGAGCCGATACTCGAGGCCCGCCTGGAGTACGAAACCGTTGTTGTCGTGAACCTTGAGATCTTTCACGGCGCCGTCGTGGCTCCTCAGGATGAATAGGTGTGCTCCTCCCCCGCCGACGTAGGGGCGAAAGCCCTGCCAATCGGGCAAGCGATAGACCGCGGTCAGAATGGCTGGGCCAAAGCGGACGGATCCAAACTCTCCGTATCCGGAAACCGTGCCTTCGCCGATCACATCGGCGGTCGGCGGAATCCCTCCCGTGAACATCACTGAAACATTATCGGAGATGTCGTAGCCAATGTCGAAAGTCAGCGTCGTACTGTCGGTTACGCGGGCTGAGCTTCCCTCGATGCGTGATCCATTGCTCGCGATCCTGGCTTGCGAATTATAATGCGCGCGCAATCCCCCTAACCTTACAAACCAGCGGCTAGTCTTCTTTCCGTTCGTGTCGATAGCTGCGGTGGGTGCGACAGCTTCGCCCGTCGTCACCGCCGCTGGCGCTGGCTTCTGGTCCGTTACAGAGGCCGTGCCTTCCGTCGCGATGCGGGACTGAGTGAGCGGCACAATGTCCTGCGCTGGCAGGACCACGGCTGCCATCAGCGGTAATGCCGTCCCGATCATGGTTTTGGCCTCACGCGCTCAGTCGGCCGGTCACTCAGACTTGCTCGAGCCGTGCGACGTAAGCACGGTCCAGAACGAGCCGGGTGTCTTCGACAGCCTGCCCTGGTCGGCCATGGGCTGATCAGAGCCCACGGGGTGGCGTCATGCATTCGCAGTTCCTTTTGGGTAATCGCATGTTGTGCCGCTGCAGCCGCGAGCAATTCATCAGCATTAGGTGGGCCGCTGCTACGGTGGCACGCTGCTTCAATTAGGGTGGGGGCTGCCGCATCACGAGACTGCGATTTCGGAAGGAAGCCTACCGAAAGTCCTTATGTCCGTTATGGGTGGAAAGCGGACATTCGGAACACTTAGTCGCGCGTCCTGGGTGCGAGCTCGTCAAGATGAAGTAGCATGTCGGCGGGATCATCATAGACCCGAAGAGCGCCCGAGCGCTCGAGCTCCTCGCGGCCGTAGCCCCCCGACAAGAGGCCGATGCCGAGAGCTCCACAACGTGCCGCAGCGAGCATGTCCCAGATGCTGTCACCAATTACGTAGGACCCAATCGTGGTTGCCCCCAACCGCCGAGCAGCTTCGACGAAAAGGTCGGGGTCGGGCTTCGCATAATTGACTTGGTCGCGGGTGACGACGACCGCTTGGCACGGATCGACGCCAAGACTCATAAGATTGGGTTCGGCGGTGATCAGCCGTCCGCTGGTCGCAATCGCCCAAGGGAGCTCCAGGTCGGTCAATGCATTAAGCAGATCGACAGCGCCGGGAAGCGGCATGATGTCTTCGGATAGCGTTAGGTAAAGCTCGGCATGACGATTGCTCAGCCGCTGAATCGTTGCGTCGTCAACTGGACATCCGAGTTCGCGCAACAGCTGGTTGGTGAACAGGCCGCCGCTCATCCCGATCTTGCGGTGGATGCGCCACACGGACAGCTGGATTCCTTCCTCGCGCAAAGCGAGGTGCCAAGCTTGGACATGGTTGTAGACGCTGTCGACTAGGGTCCCGTCGAGATCGAAGAGAAAAGCAGCAATTGAGGCCATGGCTGGCCCATAGCACTGCTTCGTGAGGATAGGGCATTCCCGCATCGTAATCCAAATTAGTGACTAGTGGTCGTTGAGGGTCTAAAGCCCGCCCGTCTCGCAACCGAGTCGATGCTTTTCGACGAACCGAGTACAGCCCGCCTTTCGGCCCTCTTACGAGACAGCAGCGCCGATCCTGATGGCGGGCATCGTCTTGCCATCCGAGGTTTAGACCAATGCACGGCGTGTTGAACGCCGGTTCGGACCGAGCGGCCCGGCGCGGGCGCCTATCTCAACAAAGGAGCCGCGCCATGCTAAAATGGCTATCAGTGATCGCGGCGGTCGCGATGGGTTTCGCCTGTAATCGACCAGCCGTTCAGACCGAAAGTCCAAGCGGCCGATATCTGCCCGAATATGGTCCGGACGGCTCGCTCCTGCTCCCGAAGAATTTCCATAGCTGGGTGTTCGTGGGCGCGCCGTTGACTCCAAACGCCCTCAACGGCGGCCAGGCCACCTTCCCGGAATTCCACAACGTCTACATGGAGCCGGGGTCCTACGCGATCTACAAGCGGACCGGCAAGTTCCCCGAAGGCACCATCTTCTTCAAAGAACTGCAGCTCACGCTGCCGGGTCAAAATCCGGACGGCTCCCGCACCGAACCCTCGGGACGGGGCTACTTCGGCGGCCCATTCAACGGAGCCGACGTCGGGGTGAAAGACAGCAAGAGATACGCGGACGCGGGCGGCTGGGGATATTACAGCTTCAACCACCACGAGCCGAAGGCCCTAAGCGCGATGCTCAAGCCCAAGGAGGAATGCGCGGCCTGCCACATAGCCCACGCCAAGAAGGATGACGTCTGGACGCAGTTTTACCCGCTGATCGACAACATCAGCATCAAATAGACCGCCTTATGAGGCGTTCTCCAAGGGAGCGCTACGAGCGGTCGAGGCGCTTCGGTCGACATCGTTGATGAGCGAGGAGATGACCATGGATATCGAACAAGCAGATATCGAACGAGCATTTGAAGAAAATCGCCGGTTGTTCCTCAAGCGCGCCGGAATCCTAGCGGTCGGCGCGGGCGCTGCGGGCCTGTTCAGTGGTACCGCCACCGATGCTGCGGCGCCCAGAGCAGCGAGCGACGTCGGCGTCATTCAAACCGCGCTCGCGCTCGAGCATGAAGGCATCGCCGCCTATCGGATCGCCGGCAAGAGCGGCCTCCTCAGTCCGCCCACGCTGAAAGTCGCCTTGATCTTCATGGGCCACCACGAAGCGCACCGGGATTCCCTGGCGAAGCTCGTTCGCCAAGGCGGAGCAAAGCCGGTCGAGCAGAAGAGTGACGCGGATTATATCAAGGGACTCAACCTCGAGTCCCTGAAGTCCGAGAAGGATGTCGTGACCCTCGCGACATCGCTCGAGCATGGCGCGGCGAGCGCCTACATAATGCAGATCACCGCGATCAAGAATCCCAAGATCGCCAGCCTGTTTGCCTCGATCTCGGCGGACGAGGCGACGCATTGGGCGACGCTCAACAATGCGGCGGGCATGCCGATCCCCAAAGCAGCCTACATCTTTGCCTAAAGGAGGGTTTGTCCGATGCGTCGCGCTTCCTTCCTTGCGTTGTGGTCCGCAGGTGCGTTCGTGACGGCGATCGCCGTCATTTGCGCGCACCCCCTCCCCGGCTTCGCCGCTGACGACATCGCGGCTGGCCAGGCCCTGTACCAGAGCAAATGCACGGGCTGCCATTCGGTTGATGCCGACCGCATCGGACCGCGCCACCGCAACGTCGTCGGCCGCAAGGTCGCGAGCGTTCCGGGCTATGATTATTCTCCGGCGCTCAAGAAGCTTGGCGGCGTGTGGACCCCGAGTCGGCTCAACCGCTGGCTGAGCGGGACGCAGAAGATGGCGCCCGGAAGCAAGATGTACATCGAGGTCGACGATCCGACGCAGCGACGGCTGATCATCGCTTACCTGCAATCGGTCTCGAAGCCGCATTGATGCCGCGCCAGCGCGGCAACCCACCGTGTTGAAAGCCAATGTCCGCTTTGGGTGGAAGGCGGCCTTTGAGGGAAGCCGGTTAAAGCGGGCGCTTCGCTCGGACATCGGCGCCTGTGATAGGCGCGCCGCTCCGAGGCTACTTGTGAAACGCCAGAAAGGGTCAGCCAAATCGAAACAGGACTTCGATGATGCACGGATCGGTCGCCTTCAGAGTGCGCTCGATCTCGTGACCAATTTCGTCGTCGTTCCCGGCGCCTGGCAGCAAGGTCACCGCAACGAGAATGCAGATCGGTCCGAGGTGCAGTGTCGCAAGATCGGTGACCCGGCCCGACCAGGGATACCCCGGACTGCTGACCAGAGATCTCGAAGCACGGGTGGTGCAACGGCCTCGCCTGCGACGAGGCTGCGGGTCGCGACGAGAATGGCGATTCCGTTGGCGACCAGGATCATGCCGATCAGCACCGACGCCGCGCCGTCAGCGCGCATTATGCCAAGATACGCGCTACCAACGACCCCCACTGCCGCTACCGCGAGGCCAGCCAGTGCCGCGCCGTCCTCGAGCAAGCTTTCGTAAAGGCTTGGGTCTTTGGACAATTTGATGAACTGGATGAGGGTGATCCTCTGTCCAGGGATACTGTGGGCAGCAACGACCTTCTGATATTGCTTGTAGCCCACCCTGAACGAACCGCCCTCGAATAGGGCGGAAACGAACAGGATCGCCAGGCTCAGCTCAGGCGACTCGATCGGGTGAGGAGCGGCCAGTTCGGATGCGCCCCGGTAGATCGAATATGCGCCGCCCGCGAGCAGAACGAGCACGGCCACGACAAACGTCCAGAAATAGATTTCCATGCCGTAGCCGAACCGGTGGGTGGAATCGGAGGGAAGTCTTCCACGCCTTACGCCGATCAGCAGGAGGAGCTGATTGATGCAGTCGGAGGTCGAGTGAATCGCCTCAGTCAACATCGCACTCGAGCCCGACAAGGCTGCGGCGACATACTTCGCCAAAGCGACCAGTAAGTTGCCGGTTAGCGCAGCATAGATCACCCTGCTGGACCCGTCGGTCATGCAATGCTCCGGTTTGCGCAGAGATCACGCCCGAGAGCGGTCAGTACCTCGTCTCCCGCCTCAGCCTATCCGCTTTGGGCGGAAAGCTGACATTCCAATTGCGTCGCGGAATCATCTCAGCCGATCTCATTTGCAAATTCATACAGTCGATAGTCTTCGTAGAGGCCAGCCTTCCGGTATGGGCTCTCGTTAACGAGTGCCTCTGCTGCCGCACGGTTGTCGTGCTCGAAAATCATCAACATTCCCACACATTTACCTGATGCATCATGCAGCTGCCCGCCCGCACGAATGTTGATCAGAGGTTGGCTGAGAAAGTCAGTGGCGCTCTCCTGAACCGATGCCGGGATCGATTCAACTTCGGGCCTCAGAAAACCTATCCAGGCGTAGAGCATTTCACGGTTCCACTCTTTGAGATGGGCATTCAACCTACATTCGAGACGGCGCCAATAGGCGAGCCCTCACGGACGAACGCAGATGATCGTCTTCCCCGGGCGTCGCTCGGTCGGGTTGAAGGCGGCGACCGCATCATTGAGGGCCGCGACGGTGCCGATGTTCGTCCTGAGGCGCCCATCCCGCACCCGCTGAACGATCTCACTCAGTTGGGCACGATCGGATTCGACAACGAAGTCGACCGCCAGGCCGTCGACCGGCCGCGCCTCGGGCGGCCCGACGATGGACACCAGCGTTCCACCAGCTCGAACCAGGCGCGCGGATCGCGTCCCGATGTCGCCGCCGATGAGATCGAACACCAAATCGACGCCGCCGACGTCTTCCAAGGCGTCGTTCTCGAGGTCGACGAATTCCTGCGCGCCGAAGTCGAGCGCCGCCTGCCGATCGGCGGCGCGTCCGGTGCCGATGACGTAGGCGCCCGCCAATCGAGCGAGTTGCGTCACCATCGACCCGACTGCCCCTGCTGCGCCGTGCGCGATGACGCTCTGACCTGCCCGAAGGCGGCCGTGGTCGAACAGCCCCTGCCACGCAGTCAGGCCCGAAATCGGCAGGCTCGCGCCCACCGTGAAGTCGACGTCGCCCGGCAGCGGGGCGAGGTTGCGGGCCTCGACAGCCGCGTACTCGGCCAAGGTGCCGTCGCGATACCAGTCCGTGAGGCCGAATACGCGTTGTCCCACTGACAGCCCAGTCGTGCCATAGCCGAGGGCGGTGACCACTCCGGCCAGCTCGTGGCCGGGTATCACCGGTGTCCGGTCGCGGTCGAGGCGATCGGTCCAGGTCGAGGGCCACGCCAACTCAGTCCCGACGAATCCCGACGCATGAACCTCAACGACGACGTCGTTTATCGCTGCCTGCGGCTCGGGCCGCTCGACCAGCGTCATCCCGGCCGTTCCCGCAGCCTGGTCCGTGACGACGATCGCCTTCATTTGAATTGTCTCGCCGCCTGGCGAGGAGTCGCCGAGAATAATCGTGCCCTTAGGCGTGGATGCCTTGGCGGGCTTGGTCGGCGTCAAAGTATCCACACCGCCATGAGTCGGTGTCGTTTCGGCCATTATCCTTCTCCAAGTCTGGGAGTTCGGTGAAACGCGTTACGGAACGCGGGTAATCGGCCGTGGAGAATGCCGGTGAGAAGCGGGAACAGGCGGACCGACCCCTACAGTCGGGCAACGCCGTGGACGCGAGTTAGTTTCGTTGCCGACCAACGACGTTTTGGCTGGAAGGTAATGTCCGCAAAGGGTGGAAAGCGGACATTGCATCTGATGAGCGATCGCAGCACATTCACACCCGATGAACCTTGGCAAAGCAAGCCTGCCAGCTCTCGCAGCGCTCGTCTTTCCGGCTGCGGCCTTCGCCGTGGGGCGCACATGTCCCCCACCTCCCCCCAACTGGGGCAGCGCGAAGGATGGCATCGGTCACCTGCGCCCCGTGTTGCCCATCACCATCAGGCGAGACGGAACGGTGCTTTATGGTGGACGCCCGGTCAGCGACCCCACATTCAAGAGCCGCATGAATGAGGTTGGCTCGTTAAACCCACAGCCTCAAGTCATCCTGGACATTACTAACAAGCCGAACTGCAAGCGCCTCCAACAGGTTCGGAGCATCATGGCGCGAGCTTCCATCTGCCAGCACCTGTGCAGCCAGGGCGCACATTGGCGGACGTGGAGGATTTCTGGCGGGCCGTAACGTCCACAATGGGTCGAAAACGGACATTAGCAGATTGCCTCGATTTCAGGCCGTTATGCGCAATGCTTTCTTGGCGGCGCGCAGATGCCAAATAACCTCTAGCGAGCGCGTGATTGGAGATTAGTGCGTCCCGGTTGCGGAGCTGGATCCTGTCTCCCACCCACCGCCAAGCGCCCTGAATAGATCAACCTGCGCGTCAGCAATGCGTGCATTCGCTTCGGCCAAAGCGGCTTCAGCGTCCGCAGCAGTCCGCTCGGCGTCGAGCAACTCGAGTGAGCCGATGTCGCCCTCACGCTGGCGGGCGCGAGTGATACGCGCCGCCGCTTGCGCCTGGTCGCGAGCAGCACGGAGTGCGTCACGCCGGTTGAGCGCCTGCTGGTAGCTGGACAGCGCGGTCTCGGTCTCCTCGAGCGCTTGCAGGACCGTACCGTCGAATGTCGCAAGCGCTGCTTGAGTATCCGCCCGCGATTCCGCTACCCGGGCACGAGCCGCGCTGCGGTTGACTGTCCAGTTGATCAGCGGTCCGATGAGCCAGGTGAAGGGATTGGCACTGAAAACATTTCCCAGTCCCGCACCCGACGACCCAATCGACCCACCGAGCGTGACGCGCGGATACAGGTCGGCCGTTGCCACCCCGATCCTGGCTGTGGCTGCGGCAAGCCTGCGCTCGGCCGCCCGAACATCGGGACGCCGGGCAAGCAATGCCGCACCGTCGCCGACGGGAATGGGCTGCTGCAGGCTTAGCGACGCGGTTCGCTCGCCCGCCTGTGCCGGCAACTCTCTCGGCGTCCTACCGGTCAGGGTTGCGAGGCGGAACAGCGCGCCCCGTCGCTGCGCTTCGAGCAAAGGAATTTCGGCGCGGCGCTGATCGCGAAGCGCTGCGATGCGCGTGGTGTCGAGGCCCGTCGCCACGCCAATCTGGTGCTGCTGTTCAGTCAGGGCCAGTGATTTATCGAGCAGCGCAACGATGTCCTCCGCGACCGCGATGCGCTCGGCGGACGAGGCCGCATCGGCATAGGCGCGCACGGTGTCGGAGACGATCGCGACCCGCACAGCGTCGGCGTCAGCCTCGGCAGCGCCGACGTCGCCCCGCGCGGCTTCGATCCGGCGGCTGACCCGCCCGAACAAGTCGACTTCGTAGGCGACATTCAAGCCGATATCGACCTGCACGTCCGTGCGCTTCTCGCCCGGAGCGTCCGGGCCTGGCAGGCGCCCATACTGAGCGCTGCCACCGGCCCCGATCTGCGGTTCCCTTGCCCCGCGCTCCTCGCGCAGACTGGCGCGCGCCTTTGCAACCCGGGAGACCGAAACCCGGATGTCGGTGTTGGACGTCAGCGCGTCATGAACAAGGCCGTCGAGCACCGGATCGTCGTAAAGCCGCCACCAATTGCTGGTCGGCTGGAAGTCGGATACGAGCTTCGATCTCTGCGCCATCAGGAACGTTGCCGCTGCCGAAGCCGGCACCGGCTTCGCGACATAGTCAGGACCGGAGGCACAGGCGGCCAGCACAAGCGCCGACGCGGCAGTTGCGAATTTGCCCAGGGTCATGATCTTCCTCACTCTGCTGGAACCAGTGCTGACTGATGTCTGGCGCGGCCGCTAGCGATGCGATCGCCGATGCTGCGGCACACGACGTAGAACGTTGGCGTGAACAGGAGGCCGAAGGCGGTCACGCCGACCATCCCGAAAAACACCGCCGTACCGAGCGCCTGGCGCAGCTCGGCGCCTGCCCCGCTCGCCAGCAGCAACGGAACGCTGCCGAGGATGAAGGCAAAGCTGGTCATCAGGATCGGCCGCAACCGGTCGTGCGCCGCACGGACCGCTGCCTCGACCGTCGACATACCCTTCGCCTCGTCCTGCCGGGCGAACTCGACAATCAGGATCGCGTTCTTCGCGGCCAGCGCGATCAGCACGACAAGGCCAATCTGCGTTAGGACATTATTGTCCATGCCTCGCAGGTGGACACCAGCCATTGCCGCCAAGAGGCACATCGGCACGATCAGGATGATCGACAGCGGGAGGATCAGGCTTTCGAACTGGGCCGCCAGCACGAGGAAGACGAAGAGAACCGCCATCCCGAACACCAGGCCCGACGTGCTACCCGCAGCTTTCTGCTGATAGGCGATGCCGGTCCATTCGGAGGCAAAGCCCGGCGGCAGCGTTTCGGCGGCGAGCTTCTCCATGCTCTTCAGCGACTGGCCGGACGAATAACCGGGTGCGGTATCGCCATCGATCTCGACGGCGGGAAAACCATTGTAGCGAGATACGCGGTACGGCCCAGTCCGATCCTGGAAGGTCGTGACCGACCCAACAGGGACCATCGCGCCGGAGTTGGAGCGGGTGCGCAAGTTGGCGATATCCGCCTCGCTCGCCCGATAGGGCGCGTCAGCCTGCGCGGTCACGCGATAGGTGCGGCCAAGCAGGTTGAAGTCGTTGATGAAGGCCGACCCTAGATAGACCTGTAACGCTTCGAACACGCGCTCGGGAGGAACGCCAAGCATGTCCGCCTTCCGGCGGTCGATGTCGGCGAACACCCGCGGAGTCGAGATGTCGAACAGGGTGTAGACCTGCTTTAGGCCTGGCGTCTGGTTGGCCTTGCCTATGAGGCCCCACGACAGGCCCGACAATTCCTGGAAACTGTGGCCGGTTCGGTCCTCAACGATCATCCGATATCCGCCGGCCGAACCGATGCCTTGGATGAGCGGCGGCGGGACGATAATGAGACGCGCTTCATTGATGTCGGCGGTGCGCTTTTGCGCCTCGGCCATGATGCTCTGCAGCGTCACTCCGAGCTTCTTACGTTCCTCGAACGACTGCAACGGAACATAGGCCGCCGCGGCATTCGGGGCTTGCGTCTGAGACGCGCCGTCGAAGCCAGCCAACATGACCGAGCCCTTCACGCCCGGGATTGGCAGGATGCGCGAGGCGACCTTGCGCATCACGGCGTCGGTGCGCTCGAGTGACGAGCCTGGCGGCAGCTGAATAACGGTCAGGAAGTAGCCCTGGTCCTGCGCCGGAATGAAGCCAGTCGGCGTGATGTAGAACAGTCCGATTGTCGCCGCGATGAGGCCTGCGTAGGCGAGCATCATCCGTTTTGGCATCAGGACCAGCCGGTGCGTGAGGCGCGAATAGCTTTGGCTGAACCGATCAAAGGTTTGGTTGAAACGATCGCCGGCAGTCGCGACCAAAGCCGTCAGGCGGTTGGTTGGCTGCGCATCCTCGTGCGGCTTGAGCAGGATCGCAGCCAGAGCGGGCGACAGCGACAGTGACACGAGGAGCGAGATCAGCGTCGCGGCGGAAATCGTCACCGCGAACTGATGATAAAAGGCGCCGGCGAGACCATTGAGGAAGAGCGTCGGCAGGAAGACCGCGCAGAGCACTAGCACAATAGCCACAAGCGCGGTTGCGACTTCGCTCATCGATGTTCGTGCCGCGTCCAAACCCGACAGCCCTCGAGCGAGGTTTCGTTCGACGTTCTCGACGACGACGATGGCGTCATCGACCACGATGCCGATTGCGAGCACCAGCCCGAACAATGACAGGTTGTTGAGCGAATAGCCGACGCTCAGCAGGATCGCGAACGTCCCGATGAGCGACACGGGAATGGCAAGTACCGGGATGACGGCCGCCCTCCACCGCTGGAGGAATACAATCACCACCAGGACGACGAGCGCGATCGCTTCAAGGAGCGTCTCTACCACTGCGGAGATCGATTGCGAGATGAACTCGGTCGGGTTGTAGATGATGCGATACTCGAGCCCCGGCGGGAAGCTCTTCGACATCGTTTCCATCTCGGCCTTCACTGCCGCAGCAGCTGCCAGCGCGTTCGATCCCGGTCGCTGGAAGACGCCCAGGATAACGGTCGGCTCACCGGACAGGTACGTGTTCGCTGCATAGTCAGACGCGCCGAGCTCGACTCGCGCGACGTCGGATACACGCACCTGGCGCCCGTCCGGATCCGTGCGGATGACGATATTCCCGAATTGCTCGGGGTCGGTCAGCCGGCCCTGCGTTTCGACGTTGAGCTGGAAGGCGTTGCCAGTGTTGTAAGGTGGCTGTCCGAGCGTGCCGGCCGCGACCTGCACGTTCTGCGCGCGTAGCGCATTGACGATCTCACCTGCGGTTAGGTCGAGCGCCGCCGCCTTGTTCGGATCGAGCCAGATCCGCATCGCATAATCGCGGGCACCGAAGAGGCGCGCGTCCCCTACCCCGTCAAGCCGCGCGATCCGGTCCCGGACCTGGGTAAGAGCGTAGTTGGAGATGTAGCCGCGATCGAGTGAATGGTCGGGCGAAATCAGGTTCACGACCATCAGGAAGTCCGGCGAGGTCTTGCGCGTCACGATCCCGAGCCGCTGCACTTCCTGCGGAAGACGCGGTACGGCGATGGCGACCCGGTTCTGCACGAGCACCTGGGCGGCGTTGAGATCGGTACCCTGTTTGAAGGTCACGGTGATCGCCAGGTTACCGTCGCCGGTCGACTGCGATGACATGTAGATCATGTTGTCGACGCCGTTGATTTCCTGTTCGAGCGGCGCCGCGACCGTGGATGCGACGGTCTCGGCATCCGCGCCGGGATAGGTCGCGTTCACCGTCACCGTCGGCGGGACTATGTCCGGATATTGCGACACCGGAAGCCCGAAATAGGCGATCGCGCCCATGACAGTGATCAGGATGGCGATCACGGCCGCGAAGATCGGTCGGGTGATGAAGAAGCGCGATAGACGCATGGATAGTCTCCCGACCCGAAGGTGGCCGTGTCAAAGAATGATGCTGAGCTCAGCGCCCCGCGAAAGTCGCCTCGCCGCTCAAGGGAACGGAAACCGTCTTTGGCGCCGCGCCGATGGCCTGCGGCGCGATCTTGCCGGCCCGGACCTGCACCTTGACGCCCGGCATAACCATCTGCGTACCGCTAATGACCACTCGATCGGCGGTAGTAATTCCTGACCGGATCACTCGAAGGCCGTCGACCAGCGGACCGGTGACGACCGGGTGCGGCGTGACGTTGCCATCTTTGCCGACCACCAGGACGATCTTGCGTGCCTGATCGGTCTGGACCGCGGAATCCGGCACCAGTAGAGCAGCCGTGGCCTGTCCAGTCGACAACCGCATGTTGCCGAACATGCCCGGCGTCAGGAACTGGCCGGAGTTGGCCACGACCGCGCGCAGGCGGATGGTGCCAGAGCGCGTGTCGAGACCATTGTCGGCGAAGTCGAGCCGGCCATGCCAACGGTAGTCCGTCTCGTCCTGCAGCCGGATTTCGACGTCAGACGAAGCGGCGCCGCTTTCGCGGGCCCGCCGCGCCTTCAGGTACAAAGCTTCGGACGCATCGAAGTTGAAATAGATCGGATCGAGCGCGTTGATGGTGGTGAGCAGCGTGCCTTCCGCTCCACTGCCGCCACCCTGCACGAGGTTGCCTGGATCGATGCGTCGGTCGGAAATCCGCCCGGTGATTGGCGCCCGGACCTGGGCGAAGCCGACATCAAGCGCCCGCGACTGAACGCGAGCGTTGGCTGCGGCGAGAGCCGCCTGAGCGGCCTGGACGCGAGCTCGGATGCGATCGACGTCGCTCTTCGAGACCGCATCGACCTCGAGCAACCGGGTCGCGCGGCCGTAGTCCGTTTGGGCAAGCACGAGATCGCTACGTGCGCTGGCCACGGCGGCGCGGGCTTCGTTGAGCGCGGCGACGAACGGTCGCTGGTCGATCGTGAAGAGGAGCTGCCCCTTTTGCACGACGGCGCCGTCGGTGAAGTGTACGCCGACGATCGCTCCTGACACTCGCGGACGGATCTCTACGCTCTTGCTCGCTTCGAACCGGCCCGAATAATCGTCCCATTCCGCAATCTGGCGAACCAAAGGCGTTGCAATCGTCACGGTCGGCGGCGGCGGTGCCGCCGCGACGGGCGCGCTGCGCAGTTCGAGAAACGCAATACCGACGATGATGGCCGCAAGCAGCGCGACCAGCGAGATTTTTTGCGGGCGCGACAGGAGCGCAAATTTGGCTCTGATCGTGCGGGACTTTTCAGCGCCGCCGTCGGCCTGGAGTTTGGCAATCATATTCATCGGGCGATCCCCCTGCGACGCGCGGATCGGGCCTGGCCGATGCTGTTTTGAATGAGTTCGAACTGGTCTGAAGAAAAGTCCGCAGCGAGGAAGTCCGCAAGCTCCGATTTCGGCACGTCCCAGCCATAATGCCAGGCAAGGATCGCAATCCTTCGCAGGGCTTCCAGTCGATCGTTGGCGAGGCGGTTGGGGCGATTGATACCGAAAATGGAATTGAGGGCAGACATGAAGCGGCTCGGCTCGCGGATGCTCGACAGGCGATCGCGCTCGGCCATGGCCACGACGGACCATTCCAGAGCGGTCAGACGAGCCGGAGCTGAGGTGCTGACGATGGCCGATGTCTTCGCCGCCCGCGCAGCCTGCGACTGCCATTGATGTACGGATACGGGAAGGCTGGCCATGATCTTGTCTCCTGTTCGATGGGCGCGGGAGACCGCCTCGCGAAGCGCGTCAGCGCCCGGCGATTTCGGCTCCTTGCCCGGATTGCGATGCGCCGCACGGCACGGCATTCAAGCACGCGCCGTCGCTCCGCTTCCAAAGCTGTCGTTACGGGGGCTCCTCGCCTTACGGCGAAATGGTATGCCCGGATCTGCGACTGTTACGCATCGCGTTCCTCGACGGCTTGATGCCGTTCTTCTGTACTGCATGGTATAGAAACCCGTTCGGCTTCGGTCAAGAGTTATCTACCGATCGGTACGAAATTAATTTCGCTATTTACCTGGCCACATGGCGAGGCTGGTTTCAACCAGCGCTTCGAGCTGTGGTTTCGTTGCTCCGCTGCCCGCCTGCACGGCCATCCCCTGGAGAATCGCGCCCAGATAGGCGCATAATCCATCGACATCGGTTCCTGCTGGCAGGTCGCCTTCATCCCTGGCGCGCTGCATCCGCTCGCACAATGCGCGCTGCGAAGACTGCCGTCGTTCCATCAAATCGGCGCGGATCGAGTCCGCTTCGGCACCGCAGGCGACTGAGCTGATGATGCGCATGCAACCGCGCGGTTCGCAGTCGCTGGTCTGCATTTCGAGTGCTCCACGTAGCAGTCGCTCCGCGACCTGACGCGAGGTTGGCGCCGCTAGCGCCTCGCCGACGTACGCGAGCTTTTCTCGCTCGTATAAATCGAGCGCCTTGTGGAACAGCGCCTCTTTGTTACCGAAGGCAGCGTAAAGGCTGGGGCGGGTAATTTGCATCGCCTCAGTAAGCTCGCTCAGGGACGCCCCGTCGTAGCCTTTGGTCCAGAACACGCGCAGCGCGGCCGCCAACGCCTCATCGACGTCGAACTCTCTCGGGCGACCCCTGCAAGCGTGTTGCACCGGATATTCCATATCGACTGGTACATAATTATTATCCGCGTGACTGTCCAGCTTGGCGATTGGAATTGCGGCAAGCCATTCCGGTATCATGCTGGCACGTGGCCGAATGTCGCAATGGGTGGAAAGCGGACTATTCCGACTGCCTAGCCAAGCCTTCGGACAAGCGCGAGCAGCAGGAGCACAAATGTGACCGCTACGGTCCAACCAATGAGGTTCACACTACTCGCGCCTCGCTTGTACTGATCATGCGCTGTCAAGCCGACTGCTAGCGCTGCCGCGATAAACCCCACAAAGACGAAGTAACCGCTCATCATGAGCATGTGGCTGGGATACGAGCCGATATCTAAGTCTCGCTCATCTGTCTCAGACGGGCCGTTCCCGTGCGTCTGGCCGTTTCGGCAACCGGGCTCCCTTCAATGGCCGCGAACAAAGATGTTGGCGGTCAACCGGCCCTGACGCGGATCGCCGGTCAACGGCATGTCGGGCGGAATGATCCCCGAATGGAGCAGGCTGCCTTGAAAGATGATCATCCGGTCCGGCACGGCCTCGACTGCGCCTATCTGCTCGAAAAATTCGTCCGAGCTATGGAAGTACCCCGAGTCCGCGGGCAGCTGCGCATTCTGAACTTCCGCGACCGGGACGTAGACTGAGACATTTAATTCGGTCACTCGCTCGATACCCGTTGCGCGCTGGCGATAAAAAGCCGTCCCCGAATTGGGCGGCGCGCGAAGGTAATGCAGCAAAGCGAGATCCTTCTGGTCGGTCGTGTCGAAATGCGGCGCCCGCTGCGGCGGAGTCAGCTCCGTCGGTTTCAGCGTCACCATCGAGAAGCTGGCTTCGATGAGATCGAAGACGTCGATGTCGAAGGCGTCGGCGATGAACTGCGCGGCGCGCTCGCACGTCTCTTCGGCATAGGCGTTCGCGGCCGTGTCGGCCGCCGTGAAGATGCGTCTAAGGCCCGGGTAGTAATTGGTGTGGCGAGGATAGGGTGCGAGCGCATCCGCAATTTCGAGAATATGTTCGAGCGAGCCGCTGAACTCGTCGATGACGACGACGGGGGTCTCGCTTTTTCCGAAACGCCGTAGCTCGGGCTTCACTTAGGGCTCGTCCCAAAGAAGAAGGAGGGAGACGTTACCGTCCGCCTCCCAATGCCGTCCAGAAGATTTAGAACTTGTACGTCAAGCCGAACCATTCTCGAGAGGGGTTCCGAACGTCGCAAGTCTCGGATTGAGGCCGCCAATCTGACCGATTCCAGCAATCTCAGCTGACGTTTCTAGTCGTGTCTGATGGCTATTGGGGGGCGTATCCTGAGCTGCAATTTCATGCCGGGGAAGCAATCTGTGCTTGACAAAGTGAACGTTCACATCGCAGCATTGCATTGGGGGAAAGCATCCGCCAGAAGATGCGACCGCCAAGCAGGGGAGAGCGGCGGCATGTCTGCTTCGCACACGAGGGTTATGCTCCGTTGGCTCGCCAGCGGTTCGACGATTGCTTTGAGCGCTCCGGCTATTGCGCAGGCGCAGACGGCACCGCCGCCGGTCGACCAGATCCAGCAAACCGAAGAGCAGCGGCCCACGACCGCCAACACCTCGTCCGCCGAGGCGCCCGCAAGCGCGTCCGGAAACGAGATCGTCATCACCGGCATCCGCGCCTCTCTGCGCCAGTCGATGGACATCAAGAAGAATGCGCAGGGCGTCGTCGATGCCATCTCCGCCGAGGAAATGGGCAAGTTCCCCGACACCAACCTCGCCGAGTCGCTACAACGCATCACCGGAGTGTCGATCGACCGGTCGAACGGGGAAGGTTCGTTCGTCACGGTTCGCGGCTTCGGTCCCGAATATAACCTCGTGCTGCTCAACGGTCGTGAAATGCCGACGTCATCGCTCAGCGGTGGCGGCGGCGAGGCGCCCAATTCTCGCGCCTTCGACTTCGGAAACCTCACATCGGAAGGGATCGCGGCGGTCGAGGTCTACAAGTCAGGCCGGGTGACGCTGCCCACCGGCGGCATCGGGTCGACGATCAACATCCTGACGCCGCGGCCGCTCGACCGGCCCGGAATGCGCGCGACCCTGTCGGCAAAAGGCGTTCTCGACACATCACGCAACGGCAAGAACAAGATTACGCCGGAAGTCTCGGGAATCTTCAGCGACACCTTCGCGGATAACCGCATCGGTATCCTGGTGACGGGATCGTATCAGCGTCGCAAGTCTAGCACCAACCAGGCCAACGTCGGTTGGCGCGACGGCTACCTCGGCTCCGAGAACAACTGGGGCTCGCTGCCGGCGACAGGTCAAACCAATCGTCCGGGGCCGACGGACGTCTACCAGGTTCAACAGAACGCGTCCTACGACCTCAACGACATCGATCGCGAGCGCATCAACGGACAGGCGGTGCTGCAATTCCGGCCAATGGACAACCTGACCGGAACGCTGGACTACACTTACTCACAAAACACCGTCGAAACCCGCAACAGCAACGTCGGCGTGTGGTTCAACTTCGGCGACGTTCACAGCGAATGGACCGACGGCCCGGTCGCGGGTCCGATCTTCTATTCAGAGCATTTCTGCCACGCCGGCGTGGACGCTAACTGCTCGCTGGGTAAGGACCTGTCCTACAGCGGCTCGCTCACTTCGAGCCGAAGCATCAACAAGTCGCTTGGCGGCAATCTCGCCTGGGACGCGTTCGACCGGCTTCATCTGCAGCTCGATGCCCACCATTCGACCGCGGTATCGAAACCGAACAACAAGTTCGGAACCAGCATGTCCGTCGGTAATGCTGTGTTCGGGATCGCGGACCAGACGGTCAATTATGAGAACGATCTGCCGATCATCAGCATTAACATGTATCCGGAAGTCGATGAACTCGATCCGGCCAACATCACGCCGACCGGAAACGCGTTCCGGACCGCTTATTTCAAGGATCGCATCGACCAGGGCCAGCTGAAGGGCAATTGGGACTTCGACAGCTCGTTCCTCGACAGCGTCGACTTCGGCGTGTCTTACGTCGACCACAAGCTCCGTTCGGCCTTTGGCGTCCTTCAGAATGACACATGGGGCGGCGCCGGACCGGCGTCGGATATTCCCGACGATATCTTCACGTTGGAAACGTTGCCGGACAAGTTCCCCGGAATTTCCGGGCACAACGACCCGGCGATGATCCAGTCCTTCTACACGTTCGATTTCGAACGCATGGTTGACCTAATAGACGGGCTGTACGGGACCTGCACCCATCCGCTTACGGGGACTCCGTCAGGCGAAGGCTGCCTTGCGAAGTTCAGCACTGACCGCCGGATCACGGAAAAGACCCTGGCGCCCTATCTCCAGGCGAACATGGTGTTCGATCTGTTCCAGCGCCCGTCTCACCTGCGCGCCGGTGTTCGATACGAGCGAACAAAAATCAATTCTGCAGCATTGGTCCCGGTTCCGATCGGCACACAATGGGTTGCCGCCAACGAATTCAATCTGATTCCCGGCCCCGACAGCGCCTTCACGACGGTCAAGGGCAAATATCACGAGTGGCTGCCGGCGGTGGATTTCGACCTGGAGCCGATCCACAACGTCAAGCTTCGGGCTTCATACAGCCATACGATCACCCGCGCCGATTACGCGAGCATGCAAGGCGGCCTCACGCTTGATAACCTGTTCCGCGTCGGCGGTGGCACGGGCGCGCAGGGCAATCCCGCGCTTCTGCCGTACAAATCGAAGAACATCGATCTGTCGGCGGAATGGTATTACGGCCGGGATAGCTATCTGTCGGTCGGCTATTTCCACAAGGACGTGTCGAACTTCATCTCCAACACGCGCGTCGATCAGACGGCGTTTGGCCTGCACACACCAGTCGGCGGTCCACGCTATAATGCAGCGGTTGCGGCGCTCGGTGCGAGTGCGACGGCGGACTCTATCCGGACTTACATCGCGGCCAATTATCCGAGCTCAGTGATCATCACGGGTAGTGGGCAGATCTTGATTCAAAGCTTGCCGGAAGACCCGCTGCTGAACTTCCAGATCACCACGCCAACAAACTCGGACCAAAAGGCGAAGATTTACGGCTGGGAATTCAACATCCAGCACAGTTTCTGGAACACCGGGTTCGGCGCGATCCTGAACTACACGATCGTCAATGGCAGCGCGAAATTTAACAATGCCTTGCCGTCGAGCGTGTTCCAGTTCGCGCTCGCGGGCCTCAGCGATAGCGCCAACGCCGTCGTGTTCTACGACAAGGGCGGCGTTCAGGCACGCCTCGCCTACAACTGGCGCGACAAGTTCCTCGCCTCAAGCGGAGGCGGGCGCAACCCCTTTTACACAGAGGCCTACGGCCAGCTTGACGGCAGCGCGAGCTACGAGTTCCGCAAGGGAATTAC
>Ga0105249_10000737_pt1 | contig 29619 bp, 8 predicted proteins | sample KBSS44metaG_FD_81522 | JGI IMG/M metagenome (GOLD analysis project Ga0105249, IMG submission 81522) | Switchgrass rhizosphere microbial communities from Kellogg Biological Station, Michigan, USA - KBS S4-4 metaG | ecosystem: Host-associated > Plants > Roots > Rhizosphere > Soil | place...
CCACCATATCCAATTTTTCTTAATTTCATCGCTCAACTTTTCGTAAGCAGTCGTCAGCGTCTTGTTGTGCCAGGGCTGAGTAGGTGTGAGATTAATCAGCTCGGCCGGAACTTTAACGTCTCGGCGAACACCGATGAAAAATAGTCGCGGCCTCGATTGCGGCACAAACAGAATGGCATCGATTACCACAGCTCCAACAGCATAACCTCCGTCGCAAAGTGCGGCACAAATCGTGGCGAAGTCTGTACCGCCGTGAGAAGTCATCGTGCCGCATACATTCTCGAGAACTATGATTTCCGGGGCGCGCTGCTCTGCAATTAATCCCCTCATAAGATCCCAAAACGGCCAAAACGTGCCCGATCGCTCTCCCTTCAACCCGGCTCCAGCACCCGCAAGAGAGAGATCCTGACAAGGAAAAGAGGCCCACGCCAGATTCGCTTGGCTAGGAAGATCGTTTGTTTGGAGTAAGGAAATATTCTCAACCTTTAGTTCGGGACTGGTTCCCCAGTTTTCGCGATATACGCGGGCCTTCTTATGATCGAAATCATTTGAGAACAGGCATTCCCATCCGGCGCCGAGCCCCGCTCGAACCATTCCTCCCCCGGCAAAAAACTCGTAGAAGTTACGCATTTGCGACACGCTCGATTGGAATGAGAGAAACCGGAAAAGCACAAGATGTGGTGCTCATCACGAGATCAACCTTTATATATGGCGCGGCGCGGATCTTATTTCATTGTTGGCGTTTTATACAAGCGATCACTGTGAGGTGGTGTCTGTGTTTTGTTGGCTGCTGCTAACAATAAAGGGCATCCCTATCGGACGCCCTGAGTTAGCGATTGGGGTGAACCCTTCGGTTGAGACAGTTTTCGATTAGGTCCCGCCAGCACCTTGCCCTCGGCCGCTAAGTAGTTCGGGCCTTACTACGGAAGCGGTTTCGAAACACGCTGAGCGAGAATGAGCGTGAATAGGTACTCTGTCTCAATAGATCCACCATTCTTTTTAATCGCTTCACACGCTGCGTCTATCAACCTGGCTCTGTCGTCAGTGTTGAGGTTCTTATGTTGTGACTCAGTTTCGGCGAGCATTTGGTATTCAAAGCAGGAGTGATGATAGGTTTTCCGAACCTCAAAAAGCATCGGTCGCTTATATAAACCGGCGTTTTCAATCTTAGACACTGGAGTTTGACGGCTGCTGGGTCCTGAACCAGGTAAGCGCGCCGCAACCGCTGGATAGTTTCTGTAAATCTGGTCCAACTGCCCGCGCAACTCAGCATCGACGATCTTCGTGCTGTAAAAAATAAGTCCCAGATACCCATCCGGTTCGAGCAGGCATGCTGCCTTCCTTAATCCTTCTTCCCACGGAATCCAGTGAAACGACTGAGCTGCGATGACGAGGTGGTACCGAGTTTGGGTTTGGTAAAGTTCGAACTTCGATGCAGTGATTTCAATGTCCGAATCGAAGTGCTTCTTGAGAAACTCAACAAAACCTTTTGCGGGTTCTACACAACTAACCTGTAATCCCGCACGGACCAGGTACCTCGTAAACTTTCCGGAGCCTGCCCCGATTTCGAGTGCCTTGTAACCACGACGCAAATTCGATGTTGTCATCAAATGGTCAAAAATTTCGGCGGGATAGTCAACGCGATACTAATCATAAATTTCGGGGTTCTCTGCGAAGCTTTCGGCTAGTGATCGTTCGGTTGGACAGTCAGTGTTCGTCTGATAGTGGGCATGTTCCCGATCCACTGCATCGTATGTTTCGTATTGCCGCTTGAGATGTTTGTCATGTGTCCACCATAGTGCAACCAATAGCAGCAATATCGATCCAATTAGCAGTTTGTGATTCGAAAAAGAAATCAACAAGGCCGAGCCAAAGCCGCCCCCTCTTCTTCCAGCGTCTCCTGCGAGAATCATGACCAGAGCAATTAAGAGTGCGAGATATCCCAGACCACATGCCTCCTTGACCACCACATAGCGCTCGACGATTCGTTTCTCTTCAGTCGTAGCGCGACGACCAAAACAAACAATTCGTTTCCGAGCCTGGTCGCTAGTGAGATTCATGGGCCATAATCGAATCACACCCATGGCTTCGCCCATTGCCTGTACTCCGAAGGCAATAACCCACGACGCCGCAATTAAGAACGCGAGCTCGATTGTACTGCCCTCACGAATGAACTTGAGTATGCGAGCCGGCTCGTACTTTAGTGTGGCGATACTAAAAGCCAACAGAACGCCGGGCACAATCTTCGCCACAATATCGCGAAGGATAAAGTTGTTGTAAAAGGAGTTGATTAGTTCGGTGAGATTATTCATGGAGGAAGGTAAAACCTGACGTCGTCTTTGCGAGTAATCACTATTAGCGAGGCTTTGAAGTGCTGAGTGTGTTACTCGTTTTTAAGAGCGACCAGTCTATACCACGAACCCGCTTTAGAGTCTATGGCAAAGATCCGAGTTAGCTCTTCGCCAGCCGTGTGCAACATTGTTATTGCAAGCCGGTATCCACCCGAAGATCGTAGGTGCAGGTTTGGATCTGTGATCGAATCGTCTAGCTGGCTTTAAGTTGCTTATGGGAGATCGAAACCCAGACCTCCGCCTAGCGAATTAGACGACTGGCATATCGTTAAGTATTTGCCTTTTCGAAAGTTGCAGCCATCGAGGAAAATCCAGGGGTTTTACTTTTTCTCCTATTCCTCACCATTGCGTCCATGTCGTGTGCTTGTTGAGTCTGTCCACAAATTGGCCACAAGAAATCCTAAAACGTTAGGAGTAATTCCTCCAGAATCTCAATTCGCATTTACATCTATTGAGCCTCTGAGATAATTTTCTCGTATGAAGCTGATCTTGACGGCCGGAACGTTGCTGTTGTTTTGCGCTGTTCCGCGATTCTATCCTAGCGTTTGCCGGCTCATGCCGACCGAGAAGGAAACTCTCAAGGAATGCCGAACTGTATTCTACGGTCTTACTCCGGATGGCGCCTTTAAGTTCGAAGGCTTACGTGAAGGAACATACACGATAGTTATGAATGAAGAAGAAGTTGGTAGCGATGCTTGATGGCTACCGCGAATCCGCAGAGTCGTGGAAAGAGCTTTTATTGGACCTGAAACAACGCGGGCTGACTATTGATCCAAGAGTAGCGATTGGTGATGGCGCGTTGGGCTTCTGGAAAGCGCTGCCGCAAGTATTCGGCACAACGCGCGAGCAGCGCTGCTGGGTACATAAGACGGCCAACGTGCTCAACAAGCTGCCGAAAGGCCAGCAAGGAAAGGCCAAGGCGGCCTTGCATGAGGTCTGGATGGCGGAGAGTCGGGCCAAAGCGGAACAAGCCTTCGATCGTTTCCTAACTACCTATGAAGCGAAGTATGCGAAAGCGGCCGAGTGTCTGGTTAAGGATCGGCAGTCCTTGTTAACGTTTTATGATTTCCCGGCGGAACATTGGCTGCATCTCCGCACCACCAACCCGATCGAATCGACTTTCGCTACGGTGCGGCTGCGAACAGCGAAGACGCGTGGTTGTGTCTCGCGAGCCGGCATCTTAGCGATGGTTTTCAAGTTGACGAAGACGGCGGAACAGGGATGGCGCAAACTGAAGGGGCACGCTCGCCTGGCCCAAGTGGTCCAAGGCGTGCGCTTCAGAGACGGACTACAAGAAGAGGGGACTCAAAGAATCGCCGCCTGAGGTTCTGCCTACACAATATTTGAAAAAATCTCCTGAGAACATAGTCGAGGACACACGCGATCTATGGTTTGGTGATCGGCAGAATTCATAACTATTTGAGAATTCTTTAATCACTATATGTCACTCAAGAAAGCTTTGGCGCGCTTCTTCATCGTCGTTGCTCTCGAACTGTTATTCCTTCGGCACAAGTTTGACCTGCTTGAGCATGAGGATTACGGGAACATGGGTGAAACGTTTGTGTATAAGTTCGAAGCCTTTCGCCTGTACGTCATTAACGACAGAGGGGATTACTACGCGGAGTTAGCCCCGGACGCGCTTACGGACGTATGGAAGCTATCACTCATCCTTGAGTATCTGGGCGTCGCCAAGGAGGGGAAAGAGTTCACGAAACACGGCCTTTTCTCCCTGGGGAAGGAGTTGTGGTTGTTGAGCCGGAACATGGGTGGGGTGCGCGAGTTAATCGAAGGGAATAATTCCAGCCACGCCAAATCAAAGTTGGATGAGCTCGAAGCCATGAAGTTAGAGCAGTTCGTCGAGCGTCATAAGCGAGCAGCGGGACGTTAGAACTGTAGAGAGTTTACTCTGGTTGGCGTGCAGCCTAGGTTACTCATTTAACCGGTAATTAATTAAAGCGGTTCGAGAGTGTCTGGTGACGTTTTATGATTTTCCGGCTGAGCACTGGCAGCACATCAGGACCACGAACCCGATCGAATCAACTTTTAGTACGGTGAGATTGCGGACCACCAAGACGCGCGGTTGCGTCTTACGTGCCACGGCTCCACGTTCAACTGGCGCGGCAGTTTTATTTCTTCAACGCGATAACCTGTCAGCTTTAGCTCAGTCGCAGGTCGAGAAGACTTCGCTTCGCTGATCACCTTGCCGGGTACAGAAAGTAATTCTCGCAAACGGACCTCCCGATCAGGATTTCGTTGTGCAAAAACGTCGGGCCCACTAACAAACAGGAAGGGTAAGACCAGCAGCATAATCGCCAGACGGCGATACAAAAGACTTCGTGTCATTACAGGAATCTTCTTTTGATAAAAGTCGACAGACAGTCCGAACACGGGCTGGGCTTTTGGGAGGTCTACTTGTCGGGTTGGACGGGCGATACGTTAATGCGATTCGCGGTGGGGGTCAAACTCTTAGCCGCGGATTCACGCGGATAAACGCCGATCTGCGTTCATCCGCGTAAATCCGCGGCTACAAACTACGAAACAGTGTATTTACAAACGACGATGATATCCTGAATCGCGTTTGGATCCACGCGGTCCTGAACGTTGCGCCACGCATTGAGAGTGAAGGGGCCGGGATCGTTGTTTAGGTTCTTCGTCCCGCGCACCATTTCATTCCAATTGCTCAAGAACAGCGTTTCACCACTCGGCGGTCCGGGTGCGGTTGCGCCTGCGGCCAGTGCGATCTTCATCGTATTCTCGTTGTGACCAGAGTTAGGCTTCACTTTCACAAAGACGTCCATCGTCTTGATCTTGATCTCCTTCCCCTGGAATAGGAACGGGAATCGCTCCTGCGTGAAAGCTGCCGTCAGACTCTGAACATTGCCTTCCGGCGCGTTCAGAAAACGTGACCACTCCGTCGAGAACTCATGACGCAAGCTGAACATCTGCGTCAAACCACGCGCGCCTTCAATGCGAATGAAGTCGTTGAGCGCGGCCTGCAACTCCTGATCAGCCTGTGCTTTGAGCTGCGTTCCGCCGTTACGCGATGTGTAACGCACGTGCAACACGACATCGGAGATAGTGTTGTAGTCGAATGACTTGAAGTTCTTCGGCATTTCGATACGCCACGTGCTGATCGCGCCCTGTCCTTCGAACGGCAGGTAGCGCTCGTCATGCAGGTTTGTTTCAAACATGCCGCTGTCATTCTGCGCACCACTCGTCACGATCGACTGCACCGTTCCCACACTGTCTGCGAAGCGCGGATCGTCAGCCTGGCGACCGTACTTGTTAATCAAAAGTGTGTTGCTGTGACGAATACTGCTGCTCTGCAACGTGAGCGTGCAGTTGATGCCGCTGTATGGACCAGCCACACACGGGACCGTAATACCGACTGACTTAATCCGGCGCATGTAATGACCGGTGTAATCGATGTCAAACAACGTCTCAGGCAGCGTCACAAAACACTCACCCGTTTGCTTCAATTTCACCAGGCTGACCGGGTCGATCGACATTAGCGAAACGTGTTTGACGATCTCATACTCGCGCTTGTTTTGATCGAGATAAGCGACTTCCATGCGCTTGAGATCGTAGGAGAGACGCTCGCCAGCGAGCAGGCCCTTCTTCAAGCTATCCCAGTAACCAAACTGAATGAAGCTTGACTCTCTCAGACCGAGCTCGTGTCGATACGCACATTCCGCACGTTTCGCAACGTCGTAGGCGAGTTGATAACTCTGGAAGTAAATTCCGGAGATCTGCCCGACCATCCAATCGTAGAGCTCGCGATTGGTGAACTTGCTGCGCATGAACTCGTCGGCTTCCCGTGCGTTCTCCACTTGCAGATCGTGATTGCGCAATTCTTTCTCGGCAATCGCGACGCGAATATCAGACGCTGCAATCTGTCTCTCGATCTGCTCGAGTTCTTTATTAGCCAGACGCTCCTGGAGTTTCCAATCGTCGAAGCGACGCTGGTGACCACCCATCGTGCCGGCCATCGAACCAACGGTATTCAGTATGCCAACGACTTTGCCGATGGAGTTACTGAAACTCGTTATCGATCCTTCCAGATTCTCGCCGCCGTCTATTGGACCGGCGGAGAAAGGCAAAGACAAGTGGAAATTCGGAATCAGACTCAGCGCCCCACCCAAAGTGAGCATTGTTGCTTCATAAGACTGCAGGCTCAGAGTCGCTCCGGTAAGACTCAACTGCGTCGTCTCCCACTGATTCATGAAGGCGATATCACGATAGTAGTCGCGGCGCAGCGTGCTCATTTCCTTGCTTCGATCCAATTCGGCACGCGACTCTTTAGCCTCATCAAGCTGTCTTTCCTTGACGGCTCGCACCGCATTCAGCACCTTCATCTCGTGCGTCGAACGCAGCAGGGCCAGTGCTTCGGCATCACGCTTCTCGAGTGCGGAGAGCAACGCACCACCCAACGACTTCACTTCACCACACAGATCCCCCGCCTTTTGCAACATGACGTTGAAACGATAGTGTGGCAACGCGACATTGATATCGCTGAGCGCGCTCGCGATGTCCACTCCAACGACAGCCGCTCGGGCCAGCAATCCTGGGTCGATCGGAGCATCGAATGTCGGCAGTGAACGAACAACGCCTTCGATGTTCTGGCAGTGACGAATCTTGAATAACCGATCCGCAACCGTATTCCAGTAACCAAGCAGTTTCTCGTTACCCGGAATTCCGAAGAACGGCATCAACGGCATACCGTCAGGACTGTCTTCATCTAACGGTGGCACAACTGACGGCGACAGAAAACCTTCGATCTCCACTGACGCATTGGCCAAACCATTCAATGATTCCTCATCGTCGAGACTGCGGAAAGTCTGCACCTTCGCCTTCGCGCGCGCCGGAATCTGTTCCGGACGGCGACCCAGAATTTGTGCGGCGAGAATGTAGAGTTGCGTCGCTTCGTTGATGGATTCAATCGTGTCGCGACGGAACAACTGATCGGCCCACGCAATGAGGTTGTCGATGTAGCGCATGACAACCGCTTTCATGTAGGTCACTAAACGCAGTCTCGCGATCACGTGTGGCCTGAATGGATTGGCTTGCCACGCCTGGATCTGCTGCGAGACCGCTGGACTCTCAAACAAGTCTTCGAGAGTTTGCGTGCCCTTCTTTGCTTGCGTGTAGAACGGCATGACACGCCAGAAGCGTTCCGGCCCGGGCGTGGTCGGGTTGTCAGGCGAGTCGGTCGTCGTCGGATCGAAGATGTAGTGAAACCACTTCTGCGCCTCTTCGAAGCGTTGGTTCTTGCTCAACTGCGTCGCAATCATGAAAGGCGTGTGGAAGAACAGTTCCCAATTGTAGAGCGAGTAAGCACCGCTATACGTGAAGTCGACATCTTCGCTCGGTTTGGCATCGATATCCACTTGATCTTCATCGGGTGAATAGTCGTCAAATGCGACTCCTGAATCTGTCACCCGTTGATTCGCAAGAGTTAGCAGTCCACTGATTCCTCCACGATTTAGGGATTTGACGAAACTACTAACCAGTGGATGGTAGAACGTGCTGAAGGTAATGACGTTCTTGTCTTCGTCTTTAGTGACCAGATAACCGTGGAGATCGTCCTGGAAGAACGCCGGGTACTCCAACGTCTTCGCCGTGTAGCTCTGGTGCAGCGGCAACAGACGGAACGGCCAGGGAGTTGCTTGAAGTATCCGTGTGTCTAACAGACCGTCGTTGTTCGGATTCTGACTCTCGACCATCATCATGTTCTCGAAGAGCGTTCCGGCGATCGGATCGATCTTAGAGCTGGCATTTGATTCGGTAAGTACGCCCATGCTTTGCTGGCCATCATCAAAAGAGAACGTCACTATGGCCTGCGATGGATCGGTGGTCTTTATGGTAACCGTACCGGTCGCCGGCGGAATCGTCACGAGATTGAAATTGCAATACGCTTCGCTAAGGATTACGCACACTCGATGTTCAGCAATCTCGATCTGGTTTGGAGGATCACCAATTAATTGCGGGACGGGCGCCAGCGTGCTTTCTAGTCCGACCAGGGCTTTCGCCGAGTCGCCATTCTTGCCTATAAGGTTCGGCGAGTGGAAGTCATCGTCGATAAAGCATTCTGACTTCTGTCCTACATTCCTTATGCCTTGAGGCTTGTAAACCGCGGCTGCCAACCAGTACTTGAACGTAGCAGTTGTACTCGTGTTTTTGATATCGACTGTGCCATTGTCGTTTAGTCTGATTTTTTCGACTGTGGCGCCCCCGGAATCCTTCTTCCAGATCTCCACTTTAGTCACGTCGGACCGCGAAAACGCCCCGCCATTCACTTTCGCGTTCACAGACTTAGATTCTCCCGGGCCCAATGAGAACAGGAGCGTTTCCCTGATAGACCTTGTATCAACCGTTTCCGTCTTCAACAGTTCGATCGGACCATAGCAATCGATGAACAACTGCTCCTCCCTGGCTGGCGCTACAGTCGCAATGCGACTCTTGAACGAGAACATCTTGAACTGCGCGTCGGTCAGCTCCGCCTCGGGATGCGTTAATTCGCTCCGGAACGAGTTCGCCAGTTTCTTGGGTGACCACTTGCCGTTCTTGTATTCCGCCCAGGCGAGCTGCACCTCGAGGACTTTCTTGCCGCCCTCGATCGGTGTTCCGTCGGTAGGCATTGTGAGCGGTTTGTCTTCCTGCTTGACGGTAAAGATGGGCCAGAAGAGATAGAGCCGCCGGTTCCAGAGCACGGGAATAACGTGATTGCCCGGAATGTCGGCATCAACTTTTTCCCACGGCGTCCAATTCGCGGAGTCGATCTGCTGCCGGTAGTAATAAACGTGCGGGCTCGAGAAAGTGCGCCCGATGACGTGCAGCGTGTCCACCGCGATCTTCGTTTCGTCATCCGAGAGCTCTTGTTGCCGGTACATGCCGACGACTTCCAGCCGCGCCACATCGTGAAGTTTCTCGAGATAGTGGACAAACGCAGTTTCTGCTGTGTCCATCGTCACTTCGCTTTGCAGCAGCTCATTTTCGAGATCTTTGAAGAACGCTGTCTTATCGTCGCGCAGCTCCGGCTCGATCCAGTTTTCCGGGTACAGAAGGATCTTGCGATTGGCTTCCCAGATGCGGTACTGCTTGCGCCACTGGGCCCACTGACGCGACTCTTTCGGCGACAGTGAAACCGTAGCTTCGAGATTCATGAGCGAGCGTTGAATGAAGAGCTGCACTGACCCGATCGCCTGTTTGATTCTGGTCGTCATCATGCATGGACTCATCTCAACGTCGACGAGTAGTTTGTCATACAGCTCGTTCGCGTTTTTCGCATTACTTCTGAGCACTAAGTATGAGACCAGGCCGGCGCGCTGCTTCTCGCGCAGCGGGTCGTTGAGCGACTTGGCCTTTTCCAACCACTGCTCGTTATCGAGTCGCGCTCGCACAAGGGCTTTGATGTCGGCTGCACACTTCTGTTCATCCGTCGGGGTCATGGCTGGCTTGGTCCAGGAGATACACTGGTCGGCCGATGCGCCGAGTTGGTCCAGCATCCTGAATGCCGCGTGCAGGCGGCGAAGTGCTTGTTCATCCTTGTAGTTTGGAGTATCGAATCTGAAACCGCTGTTGAGCGCCGTCAGGTTTTCCAACTTCCACGACAAGCCCTGGCTGATTTTTCCAAGTAGCGTAGTGATCGTTGTGCCCTTTTTAGCTGAGGCGAAAACATCAGTCAGCACGCTTTCTGCGAGCGGTAAAGCCGCACTCAACTGGAACAGATCGGCGATACGTGCCCAGCTCGGATACAGCGACGGCGCTGCTGGGGCAGGTGGCCCGTCGAACGGAAGCGTGTTTAAGTCGAGCCAGCCATTGTCTGGACCAAAGTCGAACAGCCATTGAAGCTGTTGAGAAGTAAGACGGAAGTCGTGATTCAACGTGGCAATCTTGTACAAACGTACGACCATGTTGAACTGATTCGGAAACTCGCCTCTGGTTACCTCAACGTTTGGATTGCTTTCCGCGAACTCAGTCGCAACAAAAACATCGATTGCTTTCTTCGTAGGATCCGGCGTTGCGTTGAGCCGGTTCGTCAGTAACTCGCGGGCCGCGCTTGAATCGAAGCTCAGATATTCACCCAGTCGTTGAATGACGATCTGTTCGCTCAACGTCCTGCGCAAGTAGGTCAACAGTTCCTTCAATATGAAGATGAACCGGGCCGCGGGCGTGCTGCCGGCCGCAAACATCGTGTCGGCGTCGGCGCTGTTGATAAAGTCATCGTTCGGCGCCGGAGTGTTGATCGCGTCTTCGGGTGCAGCAAACAGCTTATCGATGGCCGTTCTGTAGTCCGTGTCAGTGTCCTTCGACAGGGCCTTCAGAGCGGTCTGTTCTGTTTCAGTCATCACTCCGATGAAGTTCAACTTGTTAGTGGCGCTGTCGTGGTAGATCCTGTTCTTGAGTGCGCCGGTAAAAACGGCTTCACGAGGCAATGGCTGGAGAAGTCCAACTTCGAATCGGGGTACCGAGTACCTGCGCATCTGACGTTTGACCATCTTGATGTCTGCTGCGCTGGGCGAACTGTTGTTGAGTATGGCGATTAGTTGCTCGATGATGCTGGTGTCCCAGTTAAGCAACGCGAGTTTTCGTTTTGTTAGATCGCCATTCGGATCCCCAGTCGCGGCGTTGCCGCCACTCGAGACTTCGACAAAACGGTTTTCCGCCGACACCTTTCCTAGTTCGTCGCGAATTGGACCCAGCACAGCCGCGATCGCAGGATCACTGATCGCAATCGGAGAATTTGCCGGGAAATCGTGACGCAAAAGGTAATTGAGATCTTCAACGCTGAAACCAGAGGCAGCGATTCTTTCGCTCTGCTGCACAAACTCGATCGTGTCTTTGGTCGTCGCAAACGGAGTCTTGTTGATCAGTTTGAGCGCTGCGAGATATGTGCGAATGGAGTAATTGAGCGCCCTCGCAAATGTCGCGTGACTATAGAGTTTGGAAAGGTTTTCGTGCGATAGAACGTCGTCGGTTACGACGTTGTTATCCGCAAGCATCAGGCTCAGCTCATCGATGCTGATTTGCAGTGCTGCGGCGATTCGCGACTTGTTTGCAGAAAGCTGGCCGGTGAGCGTTGCCGGATCTTCAGCCAGCGACTGTCCGGCCGCAGCTCGATTGTTAAAGAGCGTTGCGTAGAGCGACGGCACCGCCGGCTCGCCCTCGACAAAATGATCGAGATAGCGTCCGGCGTCCATATTGGCCCAGAAGCTCAGCAGATTAACGACAGGCAGACCAAGCTGTTCGCTCAAACGTTTGATACGCGACACGTGGAGCAGGAAATTCACCGTGATATCGCGGCTCGCAGGGGTCGGTTGGAGCGCGACGATCGCCTTATCGAGATCGCGCATCGTCCATCCAAGCTTGCGCGAGAGACGCACGAAGCGATGAATCTTGTTCCAGGCGTCCTTGAGCGCGGCCCTCTTATCGGTGACCGTACTGTCAGTTACCTGAATTTTGAGCTTGCTCAAATTGCATGTGTCTGGATGCAAGGTGTCGGTCGAGACGATTCCGAACTTTCGACCGGAACCGGCAACCGGATTGATAAAATAAGAACCCAGCACTTCCAACATCTCTCGGTAAGCGAGACCTGACTGCTGGAGGAATATCGAGACGCGCTGCAAAACCTGGTCCCAATCGCCTACTTCATCAGGCGCAGTGCCGTCGGTTGGATCCTTCAGGGTGTTGCCAGTTTCTTTAAGGCCCCAGAAATCCCACGGACCTGAAGGCGGCGCAGTTGGATCACCAGTAATGATCTTCGCTTCTTCCGTCGTCACGCCAATGTATTCATTGGCGATGCTGTTATTCGTCAATACATCTGACGCTGGGTCGTGGAAGAACGTCTCCATCACTTCCGTGCGCTTCACACCGAAGTGCCCGAGATAACCACGAATCTCTTCGACCGGAAGATTCAACGGCAGGTCCCATGAATACACTGCTTTCCGCAGCTCCTCGTATGCCGCGCTGTTAACGTGTTCGGGATTTGCGCGCAGCTCTTCCGAGGTCCAGCTCGTTTGCGGCCATGCTTTAACTTCAAAACCGTTTCCGCTTCCGAGATACTTCACAGTGAATGACCAGCCGGTATCAAGAATCAGCCACGATGACGACGGCACGTCTTTCCGGACCGAAGCTTTGCTGGTAGTTGGATATCCGTTGGTCGCAAACAGAGCCGGGAAAGCTCCGGGCATCTTTTCCTGGTCGAGATCAGCGATTATGCCGCTCGCGTTGGCGTCGCCGATACTGAACATTCGCTCAGCGACGGCCGTTTCCATGATTTCCCTCGTCAGATCGACGTAAGGCAATTGCGTAGTTGTGTTCTCGCAAGTCAACTCGATGTGTTCGAGGTCAGGCCGGCGTCCAAACAACACTTGCAACGGCGTGAGGCCCTGCTTCTTTGGACCATCACCGAGGAACTTCAGAATGTCGACGAAGTATGCGGCCGGACTGTAGACCGATTGGCACTGTTCGCAATCGCAGATATCGAGTGAGCCGAATAACGTCGGGAGGTCAGGACTGACTGACGCCGGAGCAGCAGCGAGCTTCGCGATTGATTGTGGTTTCACACTGCCATTCGGAACGACCAAAGGCGACGCCGAATTCGCAGCTACAGCTTGTCCTAAGTAGAGGTTAAGCGCGGCCGCATGCATCTGCTTTGCTTTGCGGTACGTTTCGATCGCAGCGGCTTCGCCACCTAATACACTCGTATAGCTTTCAACAAATCGCCGCTCGCCGACTTTGACCATCGAGAACGCGGAGTGCAGATCGTCCTTTCGGAACGTACGAATCTGCGCGTAGCGTGGCGTCATGTTGAAAAGACGCTGCATGTTTTTGAGCTCGGCAATGAGCGCCGGCTTGTTGTTCACACCGGCGAGTTTGGTATCGCGCTCGGTGCTGAGATACACGTCGATCGGAACTTCTCGAAACTCGTAAAACTTGTTGTTATTGAAGAATGTCTGGAGGTCAGTTCGCACTGGATTGAACGGGCTATCACCCGCGACGTCTGCAACGAATCGACCCGCCACGACTGGCGTCGGCAAGGCGTTTTCCATGTACGCATTCAAAGCCGCGGCGTAGTTATCAATTTTCTCCTGTGGCGTGGCGCCCGGAGTTGAGGGCGGGGTGCCGGTTGTTTGAAGAAGCTGTTTCCATTCGTTAACACCTTTTACAGCGAAGGGACGTAAAGCGATTGTGCCCGGGTCGGCGGTCGCTGGTGCGCCATTCTGAGAAAAGTTGTAACCGTTGCGCAGCGCACTTACGAGCGGCAGGTGATTGGTAGTCAGATCGCCCGTCTGAAGCGTGAAGCGCACGTTGTTCTTTTCTTCCAATGAGAAATTCGTCGCGGCGATGGCATCCCAAAAACTCCTGGTAGTGCCGCCATGCAGCACGAGCAGCCTGGCGACAATGTCTCGCTTTTCGACAGGAAGACCCGAAGTGCCGAGCAGATCACCGAGTGACGGAGTGTCGCCTCCGGTTTGCAGCAACAGGCTGGCTTTCAGTATGCGGAGGTCATTGGCTATCTGGTCCAATTGGGTGCTCGAGAGCTGTGGGATGATCGCTTCGTTCGACGACGATTCCAGCGCCCCGCGCAACAACGAGATTTCGTTTTTCAGAAGCTCTTCGAGAACCGTTGGGAGCCCCTGACGGAAGAGACCGTAAAAGGCTGACTGAGGAATGCTACTGGCCTGCACGTTGCGGCGCGCGCTCTCTGCGAGCAAGGTTAACAATGCCGCGTCGATGCCCGTTTCGCCGGCCAGGAACGAGATATCTTCTCCGGTCAGGTCCTTTTGCGTTATGCCACCACGCAACAACCCGGTAATTTCCGCGACAAACCTTCCAAACTCAGAAAGCCCGTGAGCTTCGCCGATCGTGAAATTCACGATCTCAAATTTGCCGGCGTTGAAAATGATTGGTGAGGTTGCGAGAACCGTGGTTCCGGCAGCGTTCAAAACGCGGACGAACAGGTCAGCTCGATCCTTTTCGAAATCCCCAAAGTCTTTAGATTCATAAAAGACCGAGTATTCGCCATCCTGGTTGGTCTTCTTGTCTTCTTTGAGGAGCTGCTCTGAACGCAGATCTTTGTCGAAAGCTCGTACCGTCAGATCTTTTAACGGTTTGCCGTCGGCATCGAACACCTGGCCGAGGACGATAAACTTGTTCGGATGTTCGTGGTTCGCGTCCATGAGCCACGCCGCTTTACCCTCAAAGATGCCGTTAGGCACAAGCTTGAGTTTTTTCTGATACCCGACAACAGCATCGTGCGTAGTCTCACCGAAGAATTGATTGATCAATTCGGTGTCGGTAATCCTATAGCCGAGCTCAAGTAGTGCGGTTTGAAGATCGCTGACGTCTTTACCCGTGTCGCCTCGTTTTAAGTCGCGTGCTGAAAGTAGTTCCATGATAGCCTCCAAATATGGGAGATAATGAAGATGTCGGATTCTTCCGCGTTGCAATACTGCGGCAGGCCTTTGTCAGTCTTTCGAGTGATTGAAGGTTTGCACCGCCTTCACTCCGCTGAGTCTTGGAAACAGAATTATCGCGCTCGTGATACCGGTCTACCTCTACTGTTTCGCGCGGCCTTTGCGCTTCGTTACGTTCTAGAGTGGCGACTAACCAGAAAACATCACAGGTGTCCGTGCGGAAGTCGTTTTGACAAATAACCTATCGACATGAATTTCAGGATTTTTCAGGATGTGACGTTTCCGGATTACTCACCACTATTGAGCGTGGAGGTGGGGATCAGTGAACCAAGACAACTTTGTGCGCAACAACGCGGACGCTGAACGAGGGACGAACGACAGTGGAACTTCGAACATTTCCTCAATTTCGCTTCCCAAAGGCGGCGGAGCCATTCGCGAAATCGGTGAAAAGTTTGCGGCAAATCCCGTCACTGGCACCGGAACACTAACCATACCCATCGCTCTTTCGCCCGGTCGCTCCGGCTTCTCACCACAGCTCGCACTCTCCTACGACTCCGGCTCCGGCAATGGAGCATTTGGACTCGGTTGGAACCTTTCGCTGCCGTCGATCACGCGCAAAACCGATAAGGGCCTGCCGAAGTATGACGAAGCAGACGAATCCGACGTCTTCATACTCTCGGGCGCAGAAGATCTCGTTCCACTTTTAACCAAGGTCGGAAATGATTGGCGTCCGGATGTATCTGAACGCACCGTCGATGGCCTCAAGTATCAGGTCAAACGTTACCGCCCGCGCATCGAAGGATCGTTCGCGCGCATCGAGCGGTGGACCAACTTAACAACCAGCGAAACACACTGGCGCTCGATCTCACCAGGTAACGTCACTACCATTTACGGCAAAACATCAGAAAGCCGCATCGCCGATCCGGCTGATTCGAAGCGAATCTTTTCATGGCTCATCTGTGAGAGTCGCGACGACAAGGGTAATGCAATCGTCTACGAATACGTGCCTGAAGATTCGCGCCGCATTGATGTGGCATTGGCGCATGAAAAAAATCGAAACAGTCAAAGCCGCTCAGCCGATCGTTACGTGAAGCGAATCAAATATGGCAACAAAACCTCGCACCTGGTCCAATCTGATCTTTCTCAGACTGATTGGCTGTTTGAAGTCGTGTTCGACTACGACGAAGGTCACGAACAACTCATCTCTTCGCAGAATAGGTCGCAGTTTGTGAATGCCGGGATCGCACCGGCGCGCGCGTGGTCGGTTCGAAAAGATCCTTTTTCCACATTCCGACCCGGGTTTGAAGTCAGAACCTACCGCCTCTGCCGCTCGGTTTTGATCTTTCATCACTTCCCCGACGAATTTGGCACTGACGATTATCTGGTGACCTCAACTGAGTTCAATTACAAGCAGGAATCGATCGCTTCCTTCATCACCTCAGTCACGCACTCAGGTTACTTGCGACAGCCAGATGGCAACTATCTGAAACAGTCTTTACCGCGCGTTGAGTTTGAGTATAGCGAGGCGGTGATTCAGAACGACGTTTATGAAGTTGACGCCGAGAACCTGCCATACGGCGTGGATAATTACAACTATCAGTTCGTCGATCTCGACGGCGAAGGCCTCTCCGGCATTCTCACCGATCAGGGAAAAGGTTGGTTCTACAAGCCGAACATCGGTGAAGGGAATTTCGGCCCCGTGCAGTTGGTCGCGCTCAAACCAACGATTGCTGATCTAAGGCGCAATCAACATTTGGTGGATCTCGCCGGCGATGGACAACTCGATTTGGTGCAGTTTTCTCCTTCGCAGTCTGGATTTCATGAACGCTCACCCGAGGGCGACTGGTCTGACTTTAAGCCATTCACCTCCGCACCTAATGTGGATTGGCAGGATCAAAATCTGAGATTTGTTGATCTCACGGGTGATGGTCATGCAGACATTCTCGTGACTGAGGATGAAGTGCTGACCTGGTACCCGTCGCTGGCAGAAGACGGATTTGGCGCCGCTAAAAAGTTGCGACAGACACTCGACGAAGAGAGGGGACCACACGTCGTTTTTGCTGAGAGCACGCAGTCGATCTTCATCGCTGATATGTCAGGCGATGGCCTCGGCGATCTCGTGCGCATTCGCAATGGTGAGATCTGTTATTGGCCCAATCTCGGTTACGGAAGATTCGGCGCGAAGGTCACGATGGACGGAGCCCCGCAGTTCGATGCTCCCGATCAATTCGATCAGCGCCGAATCAGGCTCGCGGATATAGATGGTTCCGGAGTAACCGACGTCATCTATTTGAAGAGCGACGGCATCAATCTTTACTTCAACCAGTCAGGCAATAGCTGGAGCGAGGCTCGGCAACTCAATCACTTTCCGATCACAAACAATTTCTCGTCGATCGTAGTCGCTGATCTGCTCGGCAACGGCACTGCTTGCCTCGTTTGGTCGTCTTCGTTGCCTGGTCACAGTAAGCGCCCGATGCGTTACCTCAAGTTGATGGAGCAGAAGCCACATCTGTTGACGGTAACAAGGAACAATATAGGCGGAGAGACACGCGTTCAGTACGCGGCGTCAACGAAGTTCTATCTTGCGGATAAGGCGAACGGAAAACCCTGGATTACACGACTGCCTTTCCCGGTGCATGTTGTCGAGCGTGTTGAGGTCCTGGATCACATTAGTCGGAATCGTTTTGCGAGCCGTTACGCTTACCACCACGGCTACTTCGACGGTGAAGAACGCGAGTTTCGCGGTTTCGGTATGGTGGAGCAATTCGACACTGAAGCGTTCGCGGACTACGTTGGAGGCGTTCGGAAGTTCGGGAGTGGCCAGGAATTGTCACCTGAGCTGTTCCAACCTCCGGTAACAACACGGACGTGGTATCACACGGGCGCATTCTTCGATCGCGATCGAATTCTGCATCGGTTTCGTGACGAGTATTACCAAAAAGAACAACACCTGCCCGAGGCAGTTGTGCCGCCGGGATTGACGGCCGAAGAACTTCGCGAATGCCTGCGGGCTTTGAAAGGGTCACTGCTGCGCCGAGAAGTCTACAGCTTCGATGGCTCGCAGCAGGAACAACATCCATACACCGTCAGCGAGAATACTTTCCAGGTCAAGCTGGTCCAACCACGTATCAATCAGAAACATGCTGTATTTCTTCCAGTTATCAGGGAATCTGTTTCGCTCAGTTACGAACGTAACCCGGCTGATCCGCGCGTCGCTCACAATTTCGCTTTGGAGCTCGACGAGCTAGGCAATGCTCGAAAGTCGTGCGCAGTGGTTTATGGACGCCAGCTTACCGACGAGTCACTGCCTGCGGAAGTAACTCGCGATCAGCAAAAACTCTATATTACCTATACCGAAGCGGATTACACCGCGGACATCGCTCACGACTCCGCTTACCGGTTGCGAGTCGCTCATGAATCGCGAAGCTTTGAAATTACTGGAGTCTCACCTGCCAACAATCTGTTTAAGTTCGCTGAGATCAAGACCGCTATCACAGGTTGTACTGCAATTGACTACGAAGTGGTTGCCGATGATGTGACACCACAGAAACGCCTGCTGTCGCACAGCCGCACGCTCTTTCTCGATAACAACCTCAATCCAATGCCCTTAGGCCAATGGGATTCGCTCGGATTAACCGATCGTGGTTTCCGGCTCGCCTTTACCCCCGGCGTAACCAGTATTCACTACGAAGGAAGAGTAACCGATGCTGAGTTCACTGCGGCCGGTTATGTCCACTTCAACAACGATAATAACTGGTGGATCACTTCGGGCACGGCTACTTACCCAGCCGATCCTGCCGCGCATTTCTTCATACCTAACGGCGCGAAAGATTCATTCGGCGTTGAGACGGTCGCCACGTTCGATAAGTACGATTTGCTGGTTGAACAGGTCCAGATGAAACAGGCCACCTGGAATCAGTCGACTGTCGTCAACGATTACCGCGTGCTTGGACCAGTGTTGATGACAGACGTAAACAAGAACCGCTCGACAGTAGAGATCGACGTCCTTGGCATGGTGGTGAAATCCGCTGTTATGGGAAAAGAGGGTGCAGGTGAAGGCGATACGCTGGACGATCCAACCGTGCGGATGGAGTACGAACTATTCAACTGGGTGGACCATCAGAAACCCAACTTCGTCCACACCTTTGCGCGCGAGCAACACGGAGCGGCGAATCCTCGCTGGCAGGAAAGCTATTCCTACTTCAACGGCAGTGGCGGCACGGCGCTCGTAAAAGCGCAAACGAATCCCGGTAAAGCGTTGCGCGTAAATCCCGATGGCAGCGTCAGTGAGGTGGCTGCCAATCCGCGATGGATTGGTAACGGTCGCACGATCCTGAATAACAAGGGCAGCGTGGTCAAACAGTACGAACCATACTTCAGCACCACGCACGAATACGAAGACGAGCGCGCGTTGCGCGAGATCGGTGTCACGCCAATCCGCTTTTACGATCCAGTGGGACGCAATATCCGAACTCAGTTCCCGAACGGCACTTTTTCAAAGGTGGAATTCGACTCGTGGATGCAACGTAATTTCGATACGAACGACACTGTTAAAGAAAGCCAGTGGTACGCGGAGCGTGGCAGCCCCGATCCAGCCACCGAACCCGAACCAGTCAAGGATCCCGAGCGTCGCGCAGCGTGGCTGGCGGCTAAACACGCTGCGACACCAGCCGTTAATCACTTTGACAGCCTTGGGCGATCTGTCTATGCCATCGCCGATCATGGTGACGGGAAAAAAGCTGCGGTGCGTTCTGAGAGTGATCTCACAGGCCGATTTGTAAAGGTGTTCGATCAGTCACAACGCGCAGTAAGCAGCGGATTTACCAGCATGGTTGGCGCACCGATCACCGGTGAAAGCGCCGAGAAAGGGCGCCTGTGGATTTTCCAAAACGTGCTGGCTGCCGTCGTGAAGACTTGGGATGAACACGGACGACAATTTCGTGTCGAGTACGATGCGCTACATCGACCCACCAGTAGCTTCGTTCAAGAAGTCAGGCAGTCTGAAATTCTGTTCAACCACATCCAGTATGGAGACCGGCTTCCCGACGCCGAACAGTTGAACTTACTTGGCGTCGCAAACGAGATTCTTGATCAGGCGGGTATGGTGCGCATACCGGCAGTGGACTTCAAAGGCAATCCCAAACGTCTCGAGCGCATTTTTGCCAGAGAATACAGAAACAATCTCGACTGGAAAACATTGGCGGGCCAAACTGACGTTCCCTCCCTACAGGCTGCGGCCAAATCCGTTTTACAGGAAGAGGTCTTTACTGCGAGTTCGGAATACGACGCGCTGAATCGCCCAACACAAGCAACACTTCCCGACGGCACGATTATCTTGCCAACATACAACGAAGCGAACTTCCTGGCCTCGTTGCAGGCACAAATTCGGGGTCAGGGAAAATTTATCGAATTTCTGAAAGAGCAGGACTACGATGCTAAAGGCCAGCGCCAGTTTGCACATTATGGGAATGAGGTCTTCACCCGCTATTTCTACGATCCGAAAACGTTTCGCCTGACTAACCTCGTCACGTTCAAGTCAGGCAGTGATCCAGATACACAGGCGCTCCAAAACCTGCACTACACATATGATCCGAGCAGTAACATTACGCAAATACGAGACGATGCCCAGCAAACGCAATTTTTCCTGAACACAGTGGTAAAACCGGAGAACCTTTACGAATACGACGCTACGTACCAATTGATCCGTGCGTCAGGACGCGAGCTCGCCGGGCTTGTTAACGACAACATTCGCACTCATACAGATCTCGACTTCGTACCGCAACTGCCTCATGCCAACGATATCAATGCCGTGCGGAACTACACCGAAGAATATGAATACGACTTGATGGGTAACATCAAGATCTTGAGACATCGCTTCAGTGCCCGAGGTGGAATTGGGAGTGGTTGGACGCGCCACTACCAATATGGATATCAGGATGATGCCAAGAATCGCACTAACCGCCTGATCTCATCCAGCCTGCAGGGCGATCCCGACGATGGTCCATACAGCGCGACATACACTTACGACGCCTACGGGAACATGACTCGCATGCCGCACCTCGCCGTCATGAACTGGGACTTCCTGGACCAACTTCGGCAAGTGGATTTGGGCGGCGGAGGTACGGCGTACTACGTCTACGGTCTGGGGCAAAAGCGTGTTCGCAAAGTAATCGAGCGAAGTGGAAATATAAATTTGGAATGGATCTTTCTGGGACCAGTCATGATTTTCCGTCGCCGTCGTCGCGATACTGACGAACTTCGCTTTGAGCGGTGGACAGTTCATATCAACGACAATGCCGGTCACGTTGCGCAGGTGGATACCAAGACTCGTGATGACGACAAAAGTGATCCCGCTAATCCACTCGACGTTGCACTGATTCGCTATCAATACGCGAATCATCTCGGTTCTGCTGTCTTGGAGACAAACGATTTTGGAAATGTCATCTCGTACGAGGAGTACCATCCTTACGGCACGACCTCATATCGTTCAGCCAAGCCTGGGTTTGACTTAAGCCTGAAGCGTTATCGCTTCAGTGGCAAAGAGCGGGATGCTGAAACCGGGTTGGACTATTTTGGCGCCCGGTACTATGCAGCATGGCTCGGCAGATGGACGAGCAGTGACCCGGCGGGATTCGTAGATGGGCTGAACACGTTCGCATATGTGCGGAATCGTCCAACTACGGCGAAAGATAATTCTGGTTTGGCTTCTACCGAACCAGAAGATATTAAACCGGTATGGAAGATCGACCAGGCCACCCAAGCCGAGCGGGAAATAGTCGGCAATCCTGACTCCGATCCCCAATCAGTCCTGAAAATCTTCCAGGAGCATGGATATCAAGGTGCTGGACCGCTGGTGTGGGTTCCGGACGAGAATCTGTGGCTCGACCAGTCTTATACGCCTGGGAATGGAGCAAACGGGAACGGCTCCGGAGCGAGTCAATCGGCGGGACAAGGAACGCTTCCGCCAGCACCTCCGATACCAGCACCACCAGTCGAACCGGGAGCTAACCTGGGGGCAGAGCCAGAGGCAGACGGGGAGCCTGAGTCATCCGGAGAAGCAGAGGATGGAACTCTAGGTACCGGAGGTGGAGCTTCCGCCCAAGCGGCACCCGCCGGCGAGCGCTATATCTGGCACAACGAGTTCAAAAACGAAGGAGTCTCGGGAGCGCAGCGCGGCAGGATTCTGGAGCGCATGTATGGTGTGCCGTGGCGAAGTAACACTAAGGACTTTGACGTTGAGACTGCCACGGAAGTCAAACAAATAAAGTCGACGAGTTCTGCCGATAATGTCGGGGGGTTGGCCAGAAGCGCTACGAGAGATGCGGCTAATGCCGTTAGGGCCAATCCCACCGGAACGATGACGGGCAAGAGTCCGCAGGCGGTAGTTATCACACCGACTGATGCGCCGGCGTCGGTTGGAGATGATCTGGCTTCTGCCCTGAATCCAGGTCGAGGCCGAAAGATACCGCCTGGGGCTGTACCGCCCGAACATGTTCGAGGATTACCTGGACTCGTAGGAATTGCGGGTAAAGTTCTAACTGGTATCGGATTCTTTTTATCGGCTTTTGCTCTGGGTGGCGACATCGCGCGTAAGGACGTGCCCATGGGTATTGGCGATGGACTGAGCACACTTGGAGGAGGACTTGAAATCTATGCGATGGGCACTCCAGGTGCGACCGTACTTGGGGTCAGTGCGATGACCGCGGGGCTTGTTATTGGTGGGCTAGGAATTGCCGTCGCATCAGGAGTGAGTATGGTTAGAGCTATAGAGGCCAATGACACCGGTGGCACTGCTGCGGGCGGAGTGGGTGTCGTTGGAGGACTCGCTATCGCCGCCGGAGCGATTGGAATTGCCGTTGGTGCTGTAGGTGCGCCCGTTCTTTTGGCGATTGGAATTGTGGCCGCCTTGGGAGTCGGGATCTATCATGCTGGTTGTTACTTTGATTGGTGGTAAATGGGAGACTAGAGTCAGTCGTGAACTGCGTCGAGTCTGCAAACGAGCGCGGGTTAGTTCAGAGCTCGCCACGATCAGTTGTTTACGGCACACAGATAAAACGGGCAGTTTTTATGACTGCCCGCCACTCTTGATCCTACTGGTGCACCCGGCATGATTCGAACATGCGACCCCCTGATTCGTAGTCAGGTACTCTATCCAACTGAGCTACGGGTGCGAAGAGGCTAATAGTAAATAATGCGCGCCGATATGTAAAACGGTCACCGCGCGAAGTAACCCGGCTTGGTGCGGGCTGTGAGATCGGAATTCGTCACTTCGACCTTGATCTCGTGCCACTTCCCGCGCTCGCGGTCGCCCTTCGCCTGGTAGGCGACGGTGTAGAGCGTCCGGAGGTTCGCCGCGACCTCACGATAAAGCTGCGCCATGTATTCCAAACGATTGATCTCATTCAAACGACCGCCAGTGCGATCCGCGAGCGACTGCATACGCGCGCGTGCGGCCGCGTAGATTCCGACGATGTTTGGCGTCTGAATCGGCAAACGTTTTGGATCGCCCGAGGGTAACGCGAGCGGGTAAATCGTGACGCCCTGGCGATCGGCGGAGGCGAGCACGTAATTCAGCTCCGCACTCGAATGCGGCTGGATCGTCGCCAGTGCTTCCTCGTTGGTTTGTGCTTTGGATAACGTCGACCGATCGGAGTTGCGGAGTTGCGAGTCCAACCCGTCAGTTAAAACGACAATCGCTTTGCGGCGTCGCGGGCCTTCTTTCTCCAACTCTTTCAACGCGTACTTCAAAGCATCGTAAAGATGAGTTTCACCGGCGCCGTTCGCAATCTCGATCGCATAGTACGTCTTCATGCGATCGGTGCTGAAGCCCGTCAAGGACTTAACGTCTTTATTAAACTGAACAACTGCGACGCGATCTTCAGGGGCGAGCGCGTCGAGAAAGCGCTGGCTCGCGAGTTTCAACTGCTGCCGGAAGTTTATTGTCGAGCCTGACATGTCGAGCATCAAGACGAGGCTGAAAGGCGCATCGACGGGCTCGAAATGCTGGATCGACTGCTTCACGCCGTCTTCGTAAATAGTGAAATCGTTTCGGGTCAGCGATGTGATCGCGCGCCCTTGCTTGTCGACCACGCCGACATTCAGTTGTATGAGTGAAGTGTCAGTGCGGATTACGTCGTCAACATCCTGAGCCCGCGCGGGAACGAGTGCAACAATGGCAAAAAACGCGAAAATAAAGGTTTGACAAAGGGGTTTTCGATAACGCATAGAAATCGGCCTGCAAAGTATGCCCGCCCGTCCTGAGTTTTTCAAACGCGCTGATTTCGGACGCTTTTGCCATCCCAACGGTTGCTTTTTTCGTGAATTGACTATAATGCGAGCACTTTGTCGTTCCTCACAGATTATCGTCCAAATTTTTGTTCGGAATGCGGCGTGAAGATCGTGCGGCTGCGCTGGCGCGTCTGGACCAGCCGGCGATTCTGCGATGATTGTGGCGCGCGCGTGGGCCGGGCGCTTCGACTACAACGCGTCGGGATCATAGTTGTACTTGTTTTTCTGGGAGTGCTGATCGGACGTGGATTCAAACGTGAGCCACCGCCATTGGTGATTCAGCGTCCTGCGGCAGCCCCGAACTCGCAGCCTACTCAACCAGCGACGACGATCGAAGAGAAGACGTACATCTGTGGAGCAAGAACAAAGAAAGGCACGCCCTGCTCACGGCGCGTCCATGGTCCAGTGCGCTGCTGGCAACACAAAGGCGCGCAGGCGATGCTGCCGCTGGAGAAGCTGGTTGTTAAGGAATAGTTTTAGACAGGATTACAAGATTAACAGGATTTGCAGGATATTGTTGATCCTGCAAATCCTGTAATCATGATCAACTACTGATTCCCTTGCTCAGTCGCCTTTGAGGTTTGGCGGCGGTCGATTGTCTTTACTGGTGGGGCGGGCTTCGGTGGAAGCTTCACGGGTGTCTTAAGCTTCGCCATCACCTCTGCTATCGCACGTTCGAGTTGTGGATCCTTGCCGGAGATTACCGACTGCGGATCGTTATCAACTTCGATATCCGGATCCACACCGTAGCCCTCAATGATCCACTCGCCGGTCTTGCTGGCAAAGCCCGACTCCGGAACGTTCACCACACCACCATCGATTAGTGGACCACGGTTTGTAATACCAACCACGCCACCCCACGAACGCTTGCCAATCAATGGTCCAAGTCCGGCTTCGCGGAACATCGCCGGGAAGATGTCGCCGTCTGACGCTGAATTCTCGTCGAGCAACGCCGCCATCGGTCCGATAAAGACACCGTCAGGATACGTGGACGCATCATCGTTGGTACGCGAATAATTCAAAGCCAACACTTTCCGGCGCAAACGCTCGATGAGCATACGCGAAACGTTGCCGCCGCCATTCGCACGTACGTCGACGATCAGCGCTTCCTTCTTCAGTTGCGGGTAGTACCACTTGATGAACTCGCGGATACCATTCGCGCCCATGTCGGGAACGTGCAGATAGCCAACGCGTCCATTCGTCGCCTTCGCTACCTTCTCGCGATTGTGATCGACCCAATCGAGATAGATCAGGCTCTGCTCGTCAGTGATTGGTTTGTAAGAAACCGTGCGCGCGCCCTGCATTGACGGAGTCTTATTGAGCGTGAGCTGCACCGTATTGTCAGATTTGTTTTTGAGCAGACGATACGGATCGTCGTTCGCTTTCAACTCTTCACCGTCGATCGCGAGCACGTAATCACCAACATTCGCGTTCACTCCAACTTCCGTGAGCGGCGAGCGATAGAGATCTTCCGAGTTATCGCCCTCGAAGATCTTCGCAATGCGATAACGTCCGGCTTGCGCGTCAAACTCAAACCGCGCACCCGGCAATCCAAATCGTGGCCGCGGCGGAATCTGGAAATCACCGCCCTCGATGTACGCGTGCTGCACCGTCAGCTCCGAAATCATCTCGCTGATCACATAGTTGAGATCCGAGCGATGCTGCACATACTTCAGCAGCGGCTTGTACTGCTCGCGCAACGCAACCCAGTCGAAACCATGCATGTTCGAAACATAGAACCAGTCGCGATAGCGTCGCCAAACCTCGTTGAAGATCTGGTTCCACTCTTCAGTAGGCACGCGATCGACATACAAGCCAGTAGTTGCAACCGCCTTCTTCGATCGTTCACCTAGCGGCGTCGCGTCGTAGAGGCTGTAGCCTGGCCCCTGTGCGACAAGGATCTTCGAACCGTCGTCAGACATAGTGTAACCACGAATGTCGTCGACGAGCTGGGTCTCCTTGCGATCTTTGATCGAGTAGATGCGCAGCGAAGCATTGCGATCGCCCTGGCGACCGTAGTAGCCGGCGCCACCGACGACGTAAAGCAGATGTCCGGTTTTCGCAGCCAGTCCGAAGTAGTTATCAGCACCTAGCGGAACCCGCGTCACGCGATTCGAAATACCATCGAAGTCGATGTTCATCGTCGCGGGTGGAGCAGGCGGTTTCGGTGCGGCTGCTTCCGGCTTCGGTTCAGCAGCGGCGGGCGATTCGGCCGGTTTCTCTGAAGGTGGACCAGCAGGTTTCGCTGCGTCGTCCGCAGACTTCGCAATCGTTACTTCATCACTCTCCGGCGGAAACGGGTTCTTGACGTCTTTGCGCAACGCCATCGCGTAGATGTAAGTCGGGCGATTCGTTGCGTAGTTGAATTCAATGTTTGAAAGCTGCGGCGCAAACTCCCGGTCACTCAGAAAGTAGAGATAGTTGCCCTGTGGATCCCAGGTGGGGTTGTAGGAGTTGAAGTAATCGTCAGTCACGTCTCTGAGCTGCCCGTCATTCGCACTCCAAACAAACACCGACGAGAACTGGTTCTTATTGACCATCGAGAACGCGAGGAAGTTTCCACGAGGCGACCAGTTGTAATCACGAATCTGGCCACGCGGTGTATCGGTGACTTCAACAACCTTGCGATCCGCGAGCGTGAGCACATAAAGCTTGCCGTCCTTGTCGCTGAACGCGATTCGTTTTCCGTCAGGCGCCCACTTCGGCGAATAGCGCATCGCGGTACCGCCTTGCGTGATCTGTTCCGCGGGTTTCGAGCCGTCCTGCGGCATCAAATAAATCTCTTCTTCGCCACTCTTATCGGAGACGAACGCGATCTGTGAACCATCAGGCGACCAACTGGGCCACTTGTCGTGCGCGCCGGATGATTCAGTCAAATTCCGCGTCGGTCCTTTTTCGATCGGCGCAGTGAAGATGTCGCCGCGCGCTGCAAACAAAGCGCGCTCGCCTTTCGGGCTTAGTCCAACTGCCTCGATCAAATTCGCCGCCGACACGCGACTCGGCCTGCTCCAATTACCTTCGGCAGGAACGTTGATCGCAATCGGGGTGCTCTTCTTCGTGCGCGCATCCATTACAACGAGCTCGCCGTCAATCTCATAAACAATCTGGCCTTCATTGTCTGAGCTGGGCCAACGTACGTCCCACGACCGGCTGGTGGTGACCTGCGTGGTCCGGCCGCTCGACACGTTGTAAGTGTAGAGATTGAAGTGACCGTCGCGATCCGAGTTGTAGAAGATGTTGTCGCCAATCCACATCGCATCGCGCGTGGCGCGCGGGCCTTCGGTGATGCGCTTCGCGGCGTTGCTGCTCAGATTGAAGATGTAAAGCTGATTGGCCTGGCCGCCGCCATAACGCTTTTCAGAGCGGAAGTCGCGCGACTGGGGCGAGTAAACGATCTCGTCGTTGTTAGGCGAGTAGTCACCGGAACCGGCGGTCGGCATCGGCAGCGGCGTTGAGGGGCCACCGTCGACCGAGACCGTGAACAAGCGCGCGATCGGAAGTGACCATGAGTCGCGCAGCGAGCGGAAGATGATGCGCTTGCCGTCTTTCGACCAGCCGAACACCTGGTTGTCCCAGCCCCAGCGTGGGGCGAGCGGTCCCTTCGCGGGATAGAAAGTTAGTTGGCGCGGCTCGCCGCCGGAGGTCGGAACGACGTAAACCTGTTCGTCCCCGTCGTACTGGCCCGTGAAAGCGATCCACTTTCCGTCAGGGGAGAATTTCCCGAAGACCTCGACGCCCGGGTGCGACGTCAAACGCAGTGCAGAGCCGCCGCTGGAGGGCGCTGTCCAAAGGTCACCCGCGTAAGTGAAAACGACGCGGTCGCCGCGAATATCTGGGAACCGCAGTAATTTAGTTTGGGAGTACGCGGTGATTGAGAAGACAAAAATCCCCGCGAGGGCGAGAAGTTTCTTAGTAAACAAGGGAATCCTCCAGGAGTATCCACAGATTACGCAGATTGCACAGACTAATCTGTGTAATCTGTGGATGGTTTACTTCCGATTTTTGAACGCGTCATTCAATTCTGTGTGTCTACTGGTTAACACCACCGGGCGGCCATCTATTAACAAATACTTTATGCGGGTGCGAATTTCGAGCAAATCGCCGTCTGTCACGACCAGGTTGGCCATTTTGCCGACCTCGATCGAGCCCAAACGGTCGGCCACGTTCAGAATCTGCGCTGGATATAGCGTGACTGACTTCACCGCGTCGGCTTTGGAGAGTCCGAAAGCCGCTGCCATTCCCGCGTATTGCGCCAGATTTCTGACTTCCGGACCGGCGTCACCAGTGGAAATGCAGAAACGCACGCCGGCCTGCTGAAGTTTCGCCGGATTTTCATAAAGCGCGTCGTAAGCGTCATCTTCGCGGCTCGGAAGCGAAAAGATGCCGGTCAGGATTACGGGAATGTTCTTCTCTTTCAAGAGACTCGCGACTTTCCACGCATCGTTCCCGCCCAGGATAATCGGCTTGAGCTTCATCTCGTCGGCGAAACGAATCGCGCCGCGAATCTCAGCTTCACGATCGGCGCGGAAGATCACCGGCTGCTCACCTCGGACGTACGGCACGAGCGGCTCGAGCACCACGTTCCGATCCGGACGCGGCAGCGACTTGTCTTTCGCGTAAGCATCCTGCGCACGGCCGTAAGCCTCGGCGTCGCGCAACATCTTTCGAATCTGCTCGACTTGCCGCTCGTTTGCGGTCAGCGTTTCCGTGAGATTGGCAGGCTGCTGGAAGCCGCCGCCGAAACCACCGCCGCCGAAGCCGATGCGCGGGTAGTTGATCACGAGCGCGGCCTGGGAAACGACGGCCATCTCCTTGGGCGCGGTGCCGAGCAGGTTGATCAGCGCCGCCTGGCCGGAGATCAGGCCGCCGGTTGGGGCTGTTAGCGTGTTGGTGATGCCTTCCACGCGCGTAACGCCGATGTGCGCGCTGTGTGGATTGACGGCGATGATGGCTTTGGCGTTCGGGTTCAGATCGCCGACTTCGGAAAGATCCACAGTGCCGTTCGCGCCCTGCGGGACTTCGACGAGGCCCATGTTTGTGCCGGCGTCGATCATGCCGGGATAGACTGACAAGCCACGACCGTCGATTGTTTGCGCCCCCGCCGGAACGGAGACATTCGTGCCAACGGCTTCGATCTTGCCGTCGCGGATCACGACCGTGCCGTTCTCAATGTCCGGGCCGCTGACAGTCACGATGCGCGCATTACGAATCGCAAACGTGCCGCGCGGCGGAAGCACGCCCTGCTGAGTGGTTGGATTGCCGATCTGCTGTGCGGCGACTGAACTGGTGAAAAGGATAAATGCAACTAGGATCTTGATCATGTTTTTATCCGTGTAATCTGTGGTTACGGTTTCTCTACTTCCGCGTCGTCTTCATGCGAGCTCGGGCGGCGACGGGGCGTTTGTGGTGACTGGCCGCGTGCCGGTGGCTTGTTTGGTTCAGCCTGTTCGAGTGTCGCGCGTTCTTTCGCAAGCTCCGGGCGTCGCGCGAGGTCCTTTTCGCGATCGAAATAAACATCGCCGTCGATGAACGTCGTATCGACGCGCGAGTAGACACTGAAC
>Ga0105249_10000738_pt1 | contig 29615 bp, 26 predicted proteins | sample KBSS44metaG_FD_81522 | JGI IMG/M metagenome (GOLD analysis project Ga0105249, IMG submission 81522) | Switchgrass rhizosphere microbial communities from Kellogg Biological Station, Michigan, USA - KBS S4-4 metaG | ecosystem: Host-associated > Plants > Roots > Rhizosphere > Soil | place...
GCGTTGAGGATCGCGGCCAACTCATCCAAAGCCTGGATGGTGTCATACAGGGCCGAGGACACCTCGTCCTGCGCAGGCGGCCGTGCTTCGCTGACAAAGGAATAGCCTTCCAGGATTTCGAGTGCCCGCTCCATCGAGGCGACCGAGTCCTCATTCTTCTTGATAAGATCCTTGGCAGTACGCTCGTGCCAGTCGAGCACGCGGAGAAGCAGGTTGTCTCCGCCTTGGATCTTGCGCCTGGCCCTCGCCCGCAACCGGCCCACGCGCTTGATGGCCCGCTCTTGGTCGGCGATGTTCGATTTGCGCGAGGCGATATCCTCGCGGATCGCTTGCCGGATCAGGGCATCGATGTCCATCGACGTCACGTCCTGCTCGGCGTGGATGACGAGGCCGAGCTTTTGCGCGATCACCTCGATGGCGCTAACGTCCACATTGTTCGGCTTGGCGGTCTCGATCTCGCCGGTCGAGTCGTATTTCTCCCGGCGCCTGTCGTCCGACAGGACTTCATGGGCGGTGGCAAGTGCGCTGAACTGCTGGACCGATCCGCCACTGTCGGGATGTGAGGTCTTAGCTTTGCGCCGATAGGCCTTGCGGATTTCGTCCCGCGAAGCCCCCCGCTTTATCCCCAACAGCTGATACAGGTCGATCATACTTGCCCCCGTCTTCCCTCGGCGAGGGGAACCCACTCTGGCGCCAACTCTCAATGGGAGTTGTGGCCAAAATTTAGCGGCAAGGCCTAAAGGCGATGTCGCCCGCAACTCGTGCGGGCGCATCGTAAACAGCGCGTTAAGCGTTACGCGGCTTTGGCGTAATACGACTTGAGCTGGTTCATCACCTTCTGCTTGTCGAACTCGGCGCCCATGGCAAGCATGGCGTCGGCGAAGCGACTCACGATCTCGCCGATCTGCTCCGGGCTGAGCTGGTTCAGAATGCCGATACGCACCTGCACGGGCTCGGACAGCGTCGGCCAGATGCCGAAGCCCTTCGCGCGCTCGCCCTGCACCAGCTCCTTCTCCTTGCCCTTGAGCTTGCCCGGCAGGTTGAGCACGACAAGGCTCGGCATGTTCGAGGTGACTTCGCAGCCCATGGCCTCAACCGCCTGGCGCAGCGCTTTCTCGTGATAGGCGTAGTCCGAGGCCTTGCGACGACGGCCGTAGCCCAGAATGATGCGCAACGCCTCGTGGAATGCAGCCACGGCGTAGCAGGAATGGGTCTGATGGTAGGCGGGAGTTGCCACATCCTTGCCGTCGATGACGCCCCAGTGCCGGGCATCGAGGATCGGGTGGTTCACATAGGTGCGGGCGCCGCGCTTCTTGACCATCTCGATGGCCTTCTCGGTGAAGCTGACTGGTGCGTAGGTGAGCGGGAGGGAGAGCACACCCTTTTGCGGACACGACGCCCAGGCCACCACGCCCGGATAGTCGTCGATATTGAAGTCGCCGACGCCAAGGCTCGAGACGGCATCGACGATGCCCATGACACCATGCTTGAGGCAGGCGTCGTTGAAGCCTTTGAGGTCGTTGATGCGGCCCGACCCTGTCTCCCAATGCGCCATGAAGGCCCACATCGGCTTATGCTGGGCAAGCGCCTTGTCGACGATCTCGCCGGTGACCGACTGGCCGTGCGGGGTCTCGACAGTGACGACGCTCTTCGGCTTCGGGTTGAGCGAGTCGGCCGCAAGCTCCTCAGGGGTCGCGGCTTTCATGCGGATGGTCAGGCTGTCGATGCCCGAGAACGTGCCGTTGGGGAACGTCACAACCTTGTCCCCAGGCTGGATCAGCGACAACACGCAATCGAGGCCTGAGAAGCCTGTGCCGGCCACGCCGTAGGTGTAGACGTTCTTGGTGCCCCACAGCTCGCGCAGCATCTCCTTGGCCTCGAGCATGCCGCGCAGCACGTCCTTCTGCATGTGGTCGGCGACACCGGTCTTGGCGAAGCGCTCGAGCACGCGGGGGTCGGTGTTCCCGGGCCCCGGGCCTGCGGCGAGGGTCTCTGGGATGTCGAGCTGCGGGGGAATTTTCGTCATGGGAATACCTCTGGCGGTCTAATGGTCGTCACGAGAATAAGCGGGACAATCGTCTAGCGGGCCTGGCACGTTGGGGCAAGCCGGACATGCTTAAGCGGCCTTGGCGCCGCGGGCGGCGAGCACATGGTCTGCCGCCTTGCCCGTGAGCTCGGCGAGATGGTCGAACTTGGCATTGAAGGTACCGACGCCGGCCGTCGCCGATCTGAGTTCGACAATCAGGTTCTGAATCTCCGATTCTGGGATCTGCGCCTGCACCACGTCCCAGCCGGGCCAGCCGGGGCGCGCGTCGAATCCGAGGATCTGGCCACGTCGCGACGACACAATTGAGTTGATCTTGGCAGTGGCATCGGAAGGCGCAGCAATGTCGACCGCCATCACCGGCTCAAGCAGAACCGGCGAGCATTGCGGCATACCTTCGCTCATGGCGATGCGCCCGGCTTGGCGGAACGCCATGTCCGACGAATCGACCGAGTGGTAGGAGCCGTCAATCAAACACACCGCAACGTCGACCACGGCGAAGCCGAGCGGGCCGCGATTGAGATAGTCGCGCACCCCGATCTCAACGCTCGGGATGTAGTTCTTGGGCACCACGCCGCCGGTGATCTCGTCACTGAATTCAAAGCCGACCCCGCGCGGCTGCGGCTTAATGGTTACCACCACATCGCCGAACTGCCCATGTCCTCCCGATTGCTTCTTATGGCGTCCGCGCACCTCGATCGACTTGCGGATGGTCTCCTTGTAGGGGATCTGGCGCGGTCTGGTCGAAGCATCGATACCGTATTTGCGCACGAGGCGCTCGAGTGCGACGCGCAAATGCATCTCGCCCTGCCCCCACAACACCATCTCACCCATGTCTTGACTATGCGAAAGCGAAATCGAGGGATCCTCCTCGATGATCTTGGTGATGGCGGCGGTGAGCTTCACCTCATCCTTCTTCTCCTTGGCGGCGATGGCGAGGCCGAACACGGGCTGGCTAATCGTGCCTGACGCGACCTTGAGCTTGCTGCCTTTCTCCTCCGATAGCGTATCGCCCGTCTTGACGCTGTCGAGGCGGCCGAAAGCGACGGTGTCGCCGGCCTTGACTTCGCCGCGCTTCACGGGTTCCTGGCCCATCAGAGTGAAGATGCCAGAGATGCGCTCGTCATTGGCTCCTCCATAGACAGTCGTGCCGTCGGCGAAGGTGCCGGCTAGCACGCGCGCGAGCGACAGCTTGCCGCCATGGGCAGTATGGAAGGTCTTGGCAACGAACGCGCACGACACCGTCTTGTCGGTCCCCAACCGCTTAGCTGTGACGGCGACAAAAGGGACTTCGTGCCTCAGCGCCTTGAGCAGACGGAAGATGCCGTGGCTCGTCTCGGCCGAGCCGAGCAGCACTGGGCAGATCTGCCCTTCGTGCAGCTCCTTGGAAAGATCGTCGAACACCTTGTCCCGCGGCGGTGGGACGTCCTCGAGAAGCTGCTCCATCAGCTCGTCGTCATAGTCGGCAAGCTTCTCGAGCATGGAGAAGCGTGCCTCCTTCTCGCGGGCGGCGAGGTCGTCGGGGATCGCGATCACCTCGCTCGGCGCGTGCTCGCGGTAAACGTACGCGCGCTCAAGCGCCAAGTCGATGAAGCCGGTGACGATGTCGTTCTCCCAAATCGGGAGCTGGCGGAGCACGAGCGGCTTGGTCGACGCGGGCTGCAACATCGGCACGATGTCGCGCACGCGGGTCTCGGCCTTGTCGATCTTATTGATGAACAGGAAATGCGGAATGCCGCGATCTTCGAGCTGCTTGAGGATGAGCTGAAGCGCGGGCACTTTCTTCTCGTCAGGCTCGCATACCACGACGGCGGCGTCGCAAGCGGTGAGCGCGTGGGCAGCGTCGGCCTGGAACTCGATCGAGCCCGGACAATCTAGGAAGGTGAAGTTGTCGCCGAGGAAATCGACGGTGGCGACGTTAAGCTCGACGCTCATGCCGTGATGGCGGGCCTCCTCCGAGGCATCGCCGAGCGTATTCCCAGCCGCCGTGGTTCCTTGGCGGGTGATCGCGCCGGTCCGCGCGAGAATAGCTTCGAGAAGGGTTGTCTTTCCGCTTAGATATGGGCCAACCAGTGCGATGCAGCGGGCGCTGCGGGCTGGTTGGCCCTGCGCTTGGCCCATGATCTCCTCCCTTGCGGTTATACCCGCGGGGAAGGCTCGTGACGCGCCTACCCGCGCAAGCCTTTAGTGAAGCTATGGTGACAAGCGAAACGGCCTCTGGCAAGAGCCCCGATTCGGCACATCTGACCTAAGTGGGCCATGCCTCTCGAGTGGCTGTTCTGAGCTCTTTCCTGTGTCATTATGGCGGCCCTTTCGGCGGACGGGGCGTTCATGCGTCGATTTCGCGGTTCAGTGCTGCCGGCTCTCTTCTGTGTGCTGCCTGTGGTTCTCAGCGGCGACAGAACAATGGCCGCCTTCGAATGCGGCATGTTCGACGGAAAATTCCAATGCCGGGCGGCTCCAGCGGCAGCCCTGCAAGGCAAGAACGCAAGCCCGGGTGTCAACAGCGCCTTCCCGGCGGAGCCGCCGCCAGCCCAGGCGCCGACAGACGGCAGTTGGCAAAGCTCGACTAGTCCCCCGCCTGCCACGGATGCCAGTCAGGGCAACCAAGGCGGCGGCTGGGGATGGGGAAGAAGGCAGGAGACGGTCAACCCTGGTGAGCACTCGTGCCCTCCGGGTTACAGAGTCCTCGCCACCCCCGGGCCCAACGGCTATTGCGAGCAGCCGGAGGGAACGGCCGAGGCGAGTCCGATAGGCTGCCAGCACGGCATGGTCGGCACCCCGCCCAACTGCCATTGCCCGAAGAACTCGGAATTGCTGGGCGGCAACTGTGTGCATTACACCGCCACGATGTGTCAGAACGAATTGCCGGTGAACGTGAACCCAAATCCCTGCGAGGATCTCGAAGCGAAGCTCTCTTGCAAGATGCGGCAGGATGGGCTGAAGGACTGCTGCTGCTTGACCTACGACAAGATGTGATCTAGGCGGCCGCGTTCACCGTCGCCTTGCGGTCGAGCTTGCCCCAGCCGACCAGGGGTCCGAGCAGGGCGGCGATCGTAGCCTTGATGACGATGTAATACATCATCTGCCGATAGCCGAAGCGCTGGAGCACGAGCCAAGGAAGCAGCGTCTTCTTCTCGTTGCGCTCCATTGCGAGCGCGAGCGCGGCGCTGCCGAGATCGATGACAAGGAAGGCGAGATAGTAGATCAACACCTTTTGGAACGTCTGACCGTCAAACTGATCATGGTGCTCGAGCAGGCCTAATCCCGCCACTACCAGAGCCCACAGGAACGTGAGATCCACCAAAGGCGCGAACACTGAGAACAGGAACTGAAACAGCCAAGTCTGCGGCACGGCGATGAGGCCGAGAGAGCCGTAGCGCGGCTTAAAGGTCACGTCACGGTGCTTCCAGAGGCATTGCAACGTGCCAAAGGCCCAACGAAAGCGCTGCTTGAGAAGGCCTCCCACTGTATCGGGGGCCTCCGTCCAGGCGATGGCAGTGCTGTCGTAGAGCACCTTATAGTCGTGTTTGAGCAGAGCGATCGTAAGATCCTGGTCCTCCGCGAGGGTCTCCCGCGGGAAGCCTCCGAGCTTAACCAGCGCCTCGCGCCGCCAGGCGCCTACGGCGCCGGGAACGACGGTGATACAGCCCAACGTGGCCAGGGTGCGGCGCTCAAGATTCTGGCTGGTAACGTATTCGAGCGCCTGCCAACGCGTGATGACATTGACGCGATTTCCCACCTTGGCATTGCCGGCGACCGCGCCAACCTTCGGGTCCTCGAACCAACGCACGAGCTTCGAGATGGCGTCCTGCTCAAAATGAGTGTCGGCATCGAGCGCCACCACCACGTCGCCGCGCGACTCGTCGAGCCCGCGGTCGAGAGCGGCAGCTTTACCGCTATTGGCAATGCTGATCAGCTTGACCCGTGCATCGGCGGCGAAATGCTCCTGCACCACTTCGGGCGTGCCGTCTTTCGATCCGTCATCGATGACGACCACTTCGAGATTCGGATAGTCACTGGTGAGGATGTGCCTGATAGTCGGAACGATGACCTTCGCCTCATTGTGCGCTGGTATCAGCACCGTTTGGAGAGGCGGATCGCGCGGCAGAGCGGGCGGTGTGCGCTTTGTCTCCTTGCGCCGATTGCAGAGCGCAACCACGCATAGGAACAAGAGTCGCAAGACGCCGAGGCAGATCGCGGCGAAGAACACAGTTGTGAGCAGCTTGCCGAACCAGCTCAATGTCATGAAGACGGGAAGCCCGACAATGCGGGCAAGCGATTGCTCGGGCGCCGGCGGCATCGCCTGATCTCTGGTCATGCCGGCCAGCTCTGAAACCGGGACGAACTCGAAGCCCCTTGCCCTTAGCGCGTCGATCAGCTTAGGCAGCGCATCGACCGTATTTGACCTGTCGCCACCCGAGTCATGCAGCAGAATGATGTGTCCTCTGACGTCGGGATTGGGATCGGTGGCTTCAGCGATGGAGCGCTCGACGATCTCGTCAGCTGATGGGCGCTGCCAATCGTTGGGATCGATATGAAGTCCCACCGAGAGATAGCCCATGCTTTGCGCGATCCGAATGGGAACGATCTCATCGGCAGTGGTGGGTTCGGCGTCACCGAGAAAAGGCGCCCTGAACAAACGCAAGGACCGGCCAGTGAGGGCCTCGAACAGACGCTGCGTTGCGTTGATCTCCAAGGTGACCAGTGGCTCGGGAAGCTCGCCGAGATTGGGGTGGGTGAAGGTGTGGTTTCCGACGTCATGGCCCTCGTCCACGATGCGTTTCACCAAATCCGGATAGGCCTCCGCGTTTTCGCCAATGACGAAGAAACTGGCATGGACGCCCTTTTCCTTCAGGACGTCGAGGATCTTTGGCGTCCAGTCTGGATCGGGACCATCATCAAAGGTGAGCGCGATCTTGCCAGGCAAGTCACCTGAGCGCTGAATGACAAAAGGTGTCGGCACCGCCGAATATTTCTCGTCGACGATCTGCCCAGTGTCGCCGTCGACCTCGAAAGTGCGCGCGCCCTCCGCCGGCGCGTCGCCGACACGCAACAGCTCGCCTTCGCCTTCAAAGTCGATGTCCTCACTCATGCCGATGCGGTGCAGCGCGCCAGGCGCTTGCACGCCATAGTTCTGCTGCAGCACCGACCAGATGGTGGGATCCTCCGAGCCAAGGCGCCACACTGCGTAACCAGCAGGGCGATACGCGTCGGCAGCATGAATTTCGTTGAAAGCCGTGACGCCATCCAGAAACCACACCTCGTGGCGCTTGCCGTCGTCCTCGATGAAGGAGAAATGAGGATTGGACGTCTCGGGATCGAACGTGATCTCGGCCTCTGAATCCTTCGCCGACAGTACCGCCTCCTCGAAGCTCAGGTCGGACGCTTTGTCGCCTTGCACCCAGTCATATCCGTAGCTGCCGATGGCGATGATGGTGTGCGCGGGATCGAGGGATTGCATGCGCTTGTCGAGCGTGTCCTCAAACCAGCTTTGGCTGGCGATACTGCCCGGCGTGCCCTCTTCCCAGTGCTCGTCGTAGCCCATGAGCAGCATGAAATCGACCAGATCGGCGTAGGTCGCGTAAGGCCAATTATCGTCATCAAAAGGAACCGCCAGCACGATCGCGTAGTCGTGTGCCGCGAAAGCGACGTTGAGCTCGGTAAGAAAGGCCTCCAGGTTCTTCTGGGCCGAAGGCGGGACATCCTCGAAATCGATGGTTATCCCTTGAAGTTTGTACTGGCCGAGGAAATCGACGATCTGCTGGATACGCGCTGCCCGTGCAGTCGGATCAGCCAACAACTTCGCCAGCCCTTCGCCGTCCCATTCTCCTTCCACCGCATTCTGAATCATCGGCAGGATAGCAACATTGGGCTTGGTGTCCTGAATGGTGCTGAGCACGCGGTCGTCCACGCTGATTCTCAGGTCCATGTTTGAACCCGCGAGGCTGAGCCAGCCTGGAACGACCCAGTCGAGATGGGGGAGAGCGCGCTTCAATGCTGGATAGCTGTTGTCGTCCCAGTCAACGTAGAAGCCGACGCTGAGCGCTCTGCCATCGGGAATCGCGAGGGACGCCGGCACGGACCGCCGCTGCCCCTCGCCTGCCGGACGCTGAACGCGCAGGCCCCTCTCCTTCTCACGCAGCTCTTCGGCGAGGCGCGCCGCATTGCGCAGCGCCTCGGGATCAGCAGCCGTCGTCACGGTGAGGCTATGCGCGGCCGAGCAGGTCGGAGCCCAAGCGCAACGGATGGATGGGTGCGGCTCCGAGCTTTCGGCCGGCGGCGGCCGATTCACGATGATCAGCGTTACGACAAACAGCGTCAGAATGACGCCGCTTAGCACGCCCATGGCCCAGGCGAGTCTGACCAAGAGTCGGCCACGCCTGCCCGTTGGATCGAAGAATATTGGTTTGCCGGCCATTGAGATCGCGCGCGCAATAAAGACGTGCCTAAAGCTTCGCCATCCTCTGCCCGGTGGTTTGATGTAGGGTGCTTCGCTCTTCCAGCCTAGCGCCACAACGCCGCACAGCGATGACGGGCTGCACTGCGAAACTGCGCGTTAACGCCGCATGCTTCGGCAAACGAGCTCAGGCGCCTTACTTCTGGAGCGCCACCTGAACTGCATCCAGCACCCTCGCAAATTGGGCGAACACCCAATAATGCCCGGCGCCCTGGACGACATCGAGCCGGCAGTTGGGAAGGGCTTCGGCGAGATGGTAGGCGGCTTGCGGCGGTACGATCGTATCGTCGCTGCCCTGCCACATGATCGTTGGCACGTCGATCTCGCCAAGAGGCAAGTTCCATGGTCCGCAGAACAGGCGCAAGTCCTGGAGCGCGCCCTTGATCCCCGGCCGCAACCCTTCGTGGATCGCGGCCCGAAGATTGGCGCGCACGTCAGCGGTCGTGAGAATGGGCCGGTCTGAAGGCGTGACCCGCCGCATCAATCCTGCATGCGCGAGGCCGGGCGCCCACCTGATCAAGTTCCTGAGCGACCAGAAGAAGGAGGCGCAAGCCGACTTCGATCTGCCCACGCGGGTGAAGACGAGCCGATGGAATGCCGACATACGAATGCGGCGATGGCAATCGGCGATCGGGCCGACCGGGCTGATCAGGGCAAGCAGCGCTACGCGATCCGGGATGGAGGCTGCGGCTGCCATGGCGTGAGGACCGCCACCCGACACGCCGATCAGCGCAAATCTGTCGAGGCCGAGCCCGTCGGCAAGAGCATTCACGTCCTCGGCCGTTTGCGCCAGCGCATCGCGCCGGCGATAGTCGGAGAGCCCATAGCCTGGCCGCTCCGGAGCGATGATCCGCAGTCCCCTCTCGCGCGCAGCCTGGTCGGTGAGCGCGAACATATAGCGCGAGCCCGGTGTGCCGTGGATCGCGAGCACTGGTAGGCCTTTGGCGTCACCGAATTCGGCATAACCGATGCGCCTCCCGTCGGGCAGACGCATGATCCTCGCGCGGCGATCTCCGACTTCGTCCTCGACGCTGAGGGCAATATCCATGGTTCGCGGCTCGCCTGCCTGACCGCTCCCCGCCAAATAATTTCTACTCGCAGCCGATGATGATGTCGCCCGGGTTGATCATTAGAACCACCTTCTTACCCTCGTACAGCTTGAGCGTCTCGAGCGAGGCGATTGTGACGCTCGCTTCCAGCGTGACATCGCCAGCGACCGCAACATAGACGATGGCCGTCACCGCGCCCTTGCGGATCTCCATGATCTTGCCCTGGATCTGATTGCCGGTGCTGAACTTCATCTCGGCCATGCGCCCCTCCTGCCTCAGCTGAGATTGCCGCAGAAGCGTTGAATCCGGCGGCAGGCCTCCTCCAGCGATTTGATTGCGGTTGCATAGGAGATGCGAAAGAACGGCGAGAGCCCGAATGCCGCACCGTGCACGACGGCGACGCCCTCCTCTTCGAGGAGCGCCGTGGCGAAATCTTCGTCATTGGCGATCTTCTTGCCACCCTTTGTGATCTTGTCGATGGTACCGGTGCAGGACGGGTAGACGTAGAAGGCGCCTTCGGGCTTCGGACAGAAGATGCCTTTGGCCTGATTCAGCATGGCCACCACGAGATCGCGCCGTTCCTGGAAAGAGGCAACCCAGTCCTTGAGAAAATCCTGCGGGCCGTCGAGCGCCTCGACCGCGGCCCATTGACTGATCGAGCAGGCGTTCGTGGTCGACTGCGATTGCAGCGTGGCGATCGCTTTGATCAGCGGCTCAGGCCCGCCGCCATAGCCGATGCGCCAGCCGGTCATTGAATAAGCCTTCGACACCCCGTTCAGCGTGAGCGTGCGGCCTTTGAGCTTGGGCTCGATGGCGGCGGGCGTCGTGAACTTGAACCCGTCATAGACGAGGTGTTCGTAGATGTCGTCCGACAACACCCAGACGTGCTCGTGCTTGACCAGCACGTCAGTCAAAGCCTTGATCTCGTCCTTGGTGTAAGCGGCGCCGGTGGGGTTCGAGGGTGAGTTGAAGATGAACCACTTCGTCTTCGGCGTGATGGCTCGTGCCAAAGCCTCGGGCTTGAGCTTGAACCCATCCTTGAGCCTGGTTTCCAAGACCACTGGCTCGGCGCCTGCGAGCAGAACGATGTCGGGATAGCTCACCCAATAGGGCGACGGCACGATCACCTGATCGCCGGGATTCAGCGTCGCGAGCAGCGCGTTGTAGAGCACCTGCTTACCGCCAGCACCGACGGTGATCTCGGACGGCTTGTAGGTTAGGCCGTTCTCGCGCTTGAATTTCTCGGCGACGGCGCGCTTGAGCTCGGGAATGCCGTCGACTGCGGTGTATTTCGTCTCGCCGCGCCTAATCGCCTCGACCGCCGCCTGCTTGATGTTGTCCGGCGTGTCAAAATCGGGCTCGCCTGCGCCAAGGCCGATGACGTCGAAGCCCGCTGCCTTGAGCTCGCGCGCCTTGGTGGTGATGGCGATGGTCGGCGAAGGTTTGACCCGTTCGAGCGTGCGGGCGACCAGACCCATTTTGATCTCCTGAGTGATTTTAAAGTGGCGGCCGAAGCGGGCGCACCCTAGGCGGGGCTGCGGCGGCCCGCAAGCCTGACCGCACAAATAGTCACAGCGCGGGCGAGCCGGCCCGCGCTGCTACGCTTCGAACAAAGATTGAGCACCGCCAGCGCGGCTACGCAGCCTCGCAATTTAGCCGTCCCTCGGCGAGGTCGGTGAGGAGCATGTCGGCGTTGTATTCCTGGTCAATGTTTTGCTGGAATAGCCGCGCCGCATCGGGCATGCCGAGCTGATTGGCCCAGGCGATCAGCGTGCCATAGCGCGCGATTTCGTAATGCTCGACGGCCTGCGCATCGGCAATCATGCCGGCATCGAGCACCTTTGGTTCCTTGGCCTCTTTCATATCTTCCTCGCCCTCTTCGAGAATGCCCTCGATGGCGGGACACAGGTCTTGGCCGAAGGCTTCAGGCCACATAAGCCGAACACCTGCTCGAGGCGCTCGACCTGGCCTTCGGTCTCCTTGAAATGATCTTCGAAAGCTTGCCGGAGTTCGTCCGAATCGGCCTTCTTGGCCATCTTCGGCAAGGCCTTGAGAATCTGCTTTTCAGCGAAATACATATCCTTGAGCAGATTGACGAAAAGATCCTGTAGAGATTTCGTGGCGGCCACCGCTGCCTCCTTGAATCAGCGGTTAGCGTTGGCAAGGGAACGCCTTCGGCCGCATCGCGCGCGCGCCGCACTGCGAATTCCCTTGAGCGGCTAACTGCGCCCTCGTCCTTCGAGTTCCGCAGGGCAGTGTTTGTGAGTGGGCTGTGGACAATCGCAATTGCGCCATAGTTATGGCGGGACTGACACGGGAAGCGCGCTTGGGAGCCACAATCTGGCTAAAGCCGCGCCCTAATGGCGTGGTTCTCTTTTTCGTGCCGAGAGACGAGGATGACTCGATGACCATGCGGCGCCAAGCTGTGCGCTTCTGCAAGCCTTTGGCAAATTCGTTTTTCCTTTTGTGGATTCTGACCCTGTTCTTCACGCTGCCGAGCATCCTGGCCAACGCCGGCGTGGCAGCGGGTGCGCCAGAAGGCATTGGCGCCGGTCAATTCATCAGTCCTGACACCATGCTGATGTTGGTTTTGCTGAGCGCGGTGACGTTCGTCTCCTGGCGTTACCACCGCCGCGATTATGCCTCCCCGCGGCGGATCGGGAGGAGGATCTGATGCCGAAACGGGGGTCGGTGCAGCTCCTCCTCCTCTCTTTCCGCTCACGCGCGTCGCTTGGATTGGGAGCGTTGGCGGCTGCATTCATTGTGGCGCTCGGTTGGTTCTTTCATAGCCACGACGCCTTCCCTGTCCTGACCAAAACGGGGCTAGCTCAGGTCATCCGAGAGGCCGCATGGGAGCATGCGCTTGCTGGTTCGCCGGATGAGCCATGGCCTTGGGAAAACGCTTCGCAATCGACGACTGCGAAGGTGTCGCAGCTTGGCTTGAGCGCGGCGGTTTTTGGAGGCGCAAGGTCCAGTAAGGACGAGGGCCTGTCCCTCGAATCGCCAAGACCGGGTAAGCGCCACACTGCGCATGCATCTAGGCCCAAGCTTAGCGGTGTTGAGGTCGGTGATCGCATCACCGTCACCACCGCAGACGGCTCCTCTCGCAGCTATAAGGTGACTGGAAGCCGGGTGGTTGATCCGCACCTTGCCGAAAGCGAGCCCAAGCCCGGAGACGCCGATATGGCGCTGGTGACCTGCTCGACTCTAGACCCGCTCTTGGCAAACTCGCTCCGCCTCATCATCGAGGCGATCAAGACCGATCCGCAGGCCGCACCTGAGCCGAGCGCGGAGCAGAAACTCTAGCCGATATCGATTATTCCTCGCCTTACTGATTCCGGCGCCGCTTCTTCTTTGGCGGCGGCGCAGGGGCGGGAGCAGTCGTCTCTGGCACCGTCGTCGTGGCGCCGGTTTGCGGGGACGAAGGCGTGCCTGCCGTTTGCGATCCGGTGGCGGGCGCTGCCGGTGCGCCGGGAGCGGCCTGACCGGGCTGCCCTGACGGAGGCGTTCCACCCGGCGGGACGGGCGCGCCTGAGGGAGCAACTCCGCCGGGGAGTGCTGCGGAAGGCTGCTCGGGTTGACTCGATACACCCGGCGGTCCTGGCGTCACACTCGGCGTCGGCGAGGTGAGCGGGCGGCGGTCGGCTTCAACCGTCTCCTTCAGCCTATCCAGGCCAGCGCGATATTCCGAGCCGATAAAGCCGTCGAGCATGAGGGCCTTCCATCGCTTCAGCGGGCTCGATCCCGTATCATAGCCGAAGCTCCAGGTGATCTTGCTGCCCGAGCCCGATGGAGCGATTTCGAAGCTGCTCGTTCCTTCGAGATTGTTGAAATTGGCTGCGAGTTCGACGCTGCGATTGAGGTTGCTGTCGCTAATCTGCATGTTGCCCGTACCGATCGAGGGCTTCTGGCTCGTCCATTGGATCAGTGCGCCCTTGCCCTCCTCCGGACCGCCATAGGTGATGGCCAACTGCGGATCGCGCAGCTTCCACGGCGACCAATCTCCAAAGCGGTGCAGGTTGTTGACATAGGGAAAGACGGCCGATTCCGGCGCATTGATCACTACGGTCCGGGCGACGGTTACATGTGCCGGCAGCCCGACAGCGACCGCAGCCAGAATCGCAACGAGACCGACAAGCCCAAGGACTAGCCGCACCAATGGACGCATCACCCCGCCTCCTCTTTCGCCGCGCGTTCGGCGATCGTTAGCTGAGGTTGGCCTCCAGCGCTTGCAAAGTAAACCCCCTCGATTTTCGAGAGAAAGCGATTACAGTCCGCAGGTCAACAAAGAGGGAGGTTGGAGATGAATCTGTCACCTCCGACCACCGCGGTGTTCATCATCTCGGTGGTTTTGGCCATTTTGGCTATCATCGGAACATTCGCGGCTATCCCGGTCATCAGCGCCAACGCCTTTTGGGTCGCCATCATCGCCTACATCATCCTGGCGGTAGGCAATCTGTTCAGAGGCGTTTAGCCTCATCACAGCCTCCGGACGGTTTGTGCAGCCCATCCGGAGGCTCGTCACCTTCTTTGGACTTTTGCCGGTCAGGCTTGTCCGCGGAACACCAAAGCGGTACCAAGTGCGATCAAGGCGAAGCCCGCGCTCTGTGTGTGAGGCTCAGCGGCTCCTTGAAATAGACCGCGGTGAAGCCGGCGAACACGATGAGCGTAATCACTTCCTGGATCGTCTTGAGCTCCGCGGGCGAATAGACGGCGCTGCCGATGCGGTTGGCAGGCACGGCGAAGCAATATTCAACGAAGGCGATTCCCCAGCTCACCAGCACCACCGTCACGAGCGGAACCGACTTGAACTTGAGATGGCCATACCAAGCAATGGTCATAAACAGATTCGAGCAGACGAGGAGAACGATGGGAGCGAGCTGGGGACAGAGTCCGGACGCACGGGAGGCAGGAGGCATGTCGACCTCTAAGATGTTTGCCGTGTGCTGCGTAAGGGATTACAGGACCCGCCTCATCGAGGCGCGTTGACATAAAGCCACGAGTTCGGCGTGGAGGAACCGAACCCATGCTTTGAACGAGGATGATCGCCCTCATCCTCGCCAAGCGTGCCCGAACGGAGGGCCGGTACAGACCAAGCCCTTCATTCAGTGCTACATATCGTCGTCGTCTCTCGCCCAGGACGGCCGGTAAGGCTGTGCACTTGGGCTCGGGCTCGACCCAGGCGTGGCTCCTGGCGTTGTCGGGCGAGGTGCTGCCGGCGAGGGTTCCCCGCTGCCTCCGGCTGGAGGCATGGGCCGCGTGACGCCGCCAGGCCCGGTCACCGGCGAAGATGGGGCCGCTCCCCCAGCAGGTGCTGCTGGCCTTGGCGCTGCCGGGGCCGAAGCAGCCGGCTTCGTCGCCGCCGGCGTGACCGAGGGCGCCACTGGCTTGGTTGCGGCTGCCGGCTTGCGGGCAGGCGCCTTGCGTGCCGCAGTTTTTCGCGCGGCTGGCTTGCGCGCTGCACTCTTGGCTGTCTTGCGCGCCGGCTTCTTGGTGCTCGCCTTTCGTGCCGGCTTACGAGCGCTTGTCTTACGGGCACTCGCCTTCCGGGCCGTTGTGCCGCGACGGGCGCTCTTAGCCGTGGTCTTCTTTCTACTCGTTGTGCGCTTCTTCCCACTCGTTCTCGTAGCCATGGTTTCTGCTCCGATTCTGCCTATTGCCGCCCTCGACCGCTCAAGCGGACGCGTACCTGCACGAATCACGCCTCCACTGGTCCAGGCTTGCCCTCCTGCATTATGAGTCAATTGTTTTTTTCATTATAGCGCCGATCGCAACAGAAAAAGGCAATTTGCCGTGGTGATCCCCTACGCTGACGAATCTTGCCGCGCGCCAAAGTCCTGCTGACCGACCAAGGCGGCAGCTGAATGAGCAACCCAAAGCCTTGCAGCCTAGTGAGTCGGCAAACTCGGGGGCATTTGATCGAGTGCCTCGTCGAATGGCTGCACCGAAATCTTCTCGTCCCCGGTGAAGGGATAATCCATGGCGAGTGCGAGCAGCAGCGCCAGCGCGACGAGTGCGGCAAGCGTCGCCGTCATAAGCGTCTGCGCCCAGCGATTGGTCGCGCCGAAAAAGGCCGGATAGCTCAAGGTGATGATCCCGCCCACGATGAGAACGAACCACATAAGAATGGGCACCGAGCCATCGGCGCTGTCGAGGCGCTCGCCCCTATTGTCTGCAATCACCGTCAGCAATCTCAGCGCGTTCTGATAGAGTGCGAGATCCTCTAGATTTTTCGGCCGGACTTGAAAGATCGCCGAGCTGAGCTGTTCGAGGTCCCTGCCCGCATCGTCGCTAGCCTTGCCGCGGGCCATGGTAGGCCACTCAAATTTCCGGACGTGGTCTGTGTAGGTGAGGAGGCGCTGGCGAATAACGGCCCCATCCCCCAGGGGCAGTCCGAAGCTGATGTGGTGGAGATCGACGGCCGCCTTGGCCTCATTGCGAACCGCCGCCTCAGTGTTGCGGTACTCTTCCCACACGGCCACCACCACGAAGGCGAGCAGCACCGCATAGAACACGCCGACGACCGCGAATTTAAAGCCGGCGACCTCGTTGTTCTCCGCTAGGCGGCTCACGCCAAAGATCGAACGCGTCAGCAGCATAAGCCCGATGGCGTAGGTCTGGGCCACGATCATGACGATCAGCCCCACGAGCCAAAGGGGGACGCGATCCATCAACTCAATGAGGTGCACGGCCCTGCCTCTGCTGAGTCGCGACGACCAGCAGTTTTAATGCAAAGCAGTTGATACAGATCAGGAACTTGGGGTTTCGTGATCCCACTTGACGTGCCCTTTTTTGCCGACGATGTGAGCCCACTTTGCCATTTCGGCGTTTATCTGTCCGGAGCTACGCAATGGGCGAGTTGGTCAAGCTGGCCGAGTGACGGCACCTCGCGGTAGCGAAGCGACATCTCGCCGTGGGCGATAAGTGCATCGTCCGGCAGCTGCACGCCATTGCAAAGATCCCATCAGGCCCTGAGCACAGCCTTGCGGTCTCCGTGCTCAAGAATATGGTGGTCTCCCACGGCCTCATGTTGCGGCACAAAGATCAAATCGAGCGCGAGCTAACCCGGCAGCCGCCGAAGCCGCCAGCTTGAGGGCTTCCATCCCTCCGCGCGAGCGGCCATATTCGCACCCATGCCCCACCGCATTGCCAGGACCTTCGGCTCGCGTGCCGAGCCGCGCGCCGTTACGGGCGAGGCTGCCGGCTTGCCGCAGGCCGGCCTGCCGCTCGGCGCCGACCGCCGACCGCCAGGATTTGGCGATGCTCCCCAGCCCTTGATGCAGGAGCATCCGCTGGTCTCGGGCACTGGTGCGCCATCGTTCGTGCCGCACCGCCCTCCCCGCCCGGAGAAGACCGAAGGCGGCATGGAGCTGCACATCCAAACCGACCTGGAACCTAAGGGCGACCAGCCGCAGGCGATCGAGGAACTCGTGGCGCAGGTGAATGAACATGAGCACAACCAGGTGCTGCTCGGGGTCACCGGCTCGGGCAAGACCTTCACCATGGCCAAGGTGATCGAGGCGACGCAGCGCCCAGCGCTGGTGCTCGCACCGAACAAGACGCTCGCGGCCCAGCTCTACGGCGAGTTCAAGAGCTTCTTCCCCGACAACGCGGTCGAGTATTTCGTCTCCTACTACGACTATTACCAGCCCGAGGCCTATATCCCGCGCACCGACACCTATATCGAGAAAGACTCGTCGATCAACGAGCAGATCGATCGCATGCGCCATGCCGCCACGCGCGCGCTGATCGAGCGCGACGACGTGATCATCGTGGCAAGCGTGTCGTGCATTTACGGTATCGGCTCAGTCGAGACCTATACGGCGATGACCTTCAGCCTGAAGCGCGGCGACAGGATCGAGCAGCGCCAGCTGATGGCCGACCTGGTGGCGCTCCAATATCGGCGAAACGACACGAATTTCGTGCGCGGCTCGTTCCGGGTGCGCGGCGACACCATCGAGCTGTGGCCTGCCCATTTGGAGGATCGCGCTTGGCGCATCTCCCTGTTCGGCGACACGGTGGAGAGCCTGACTGAGTTCGATCCCTTGACCGGCGCCAAGACCGACGAGTTCAGCATGGTCAAGGTCTATGCCAACTCGCATTATGTGACACCGAAGCCTACGCTCAAACAGGCCGTCCGCGGCATCAAGGACGAGTTGAAGCAGAGGCTCCATGAGCTGCACGGCGCAGGGCGCCTGCTCGAAGTGCAGCGGCTCGAGCAACGCACCTTGTTCGACCTCGAGATGATCGAGGCGACCGGCTCCTGTGCCGGCATCGAGAACTATTCGCGCTATCTCACCGGGCGGAAGCCTGGCGAGCCGCCGCCGACGCTGTTCGAATATCTTCCCGACAATGCGCTCGTCTTCGTCGATGAAAGTCACGTCACCATCCCGCAGATCGGCGGCATGTTCCGCGGAGACTACCGACGCAAATCCACGCTTGCCGAGTACGGCTTCAGGCTACCGTCCTGCATGGACAACCGCCCGCTCAGATTCGAGGAGTGGGACGCCATGCGGCCGCAATCGATCTATGTCTCGGCCACGCCCGCGGCCTGGGAGCTCGAGCAGACCGGAGGCGTGTTCGCCGAGCAGGTGATCCGCCCGACCGGGCTGGTCGATCCACCGGTCCTGGTGCGTCGAGCCTCGACGCAAGTCGATGACCTGATTGACGAAACCCGCAAGGTGGTGACGCAAGGCTATCGCGTGCTGGTCACTACGCTCACCAAGCGCATGGCCGAGGACTTGACCGAGTATATGCACGAGCAGGGCATCAAAGTGCGCTACATGCATTCCGACGTCGAGACGCTCGAGCGCATCGAGATCATCCGCGACTTGCGGCTTGGCGCGTTCGACGTGCTGGTCGGCATCAATCTATTGCGCGAAGGCTTGGACATTCCGGAATGCGCGCTGGTCGCGATTCTCGATGCCGACAAGGAAGGCTTCCTGCGCTCCGAGACGTCACTCATTCAGACCATCGGCCGCGCCGCGCGCAACGTCGACGGCCGCGTGATCCTTTATGCCGACGGCATGACCGGCTCGATGGAGCGCGCCATTGCCGAGACCAACCGCCGGCGCGAGAAGCAGGTGGCGTGGAACGAGGCGAACGGCATCACGCCGGAAAGCGTAAAGAAGAATATCGGCGACATCCTCGCGAGCGTATACGAGCGCGACCATGTGCTGGTCGATGCCGGCGCCGGCTTCGGCGAGGAAGAGCAGGCGCTCATCGGGCACAATCTCGAAGCGGTGATCGCCGACATGGAGAAGCGCATGCGCGCCGCCGCCGCCGATCTCGAATTCGAGGAAGCGGCGCGGCTCAGGGATGAGATCAAGCGGCTGCGCCAGATGGAGCTCGCCGTCGCCAGCGATCCTCTCGCCCAGCAATCAGAGCTCGAGCGCGCGGCTTCCGAAATGGATGAGCCGAAACTTCCCCTGGCGGTACCCCAAAATCTACTCACCCGCCCACATAAGCCTTCGCTCGAGGAGATGGGACCTCATAACCGCGAGATCCCGCTTGCCGCATTGAAGAAGGGTCGCGGCCGATCGCAGGCGGGCAAGCCCGGCACCCGCGTTTACAAAGGTAAAAGTCGCTAGCGAGTCGCCGACCAATTCTTATTGGATCAAGCGGCTCTGCGCCGCCCTCTCTTCGGCCGCGCAGGCGACTTCGATCTGGCCGTCCTCTTTTTCGATCTGCCTGCGCCGCTGCGCGTTCGAACAGCCCGTTTCGTCTTGGCTTTAGTCCGCCTCGGTTTCTTCAGGGCGCGCGTCGACTTGACGACTTTGAAGGTGGCAACGCTGACCACCGCGTCGGTCACAGGATTCGGAATCTTCGGCAGCGCGAGCAAGGCAGGCTTGGTATCGAACGCAGCCTTAAGCTTCGGGCCGTACACCGCACCGTCACCGTTGTATTTGTCGCCGAATGCAACCCAACTCCTATTCTGGATCTCATCGATAAGACTGTTCGACCTGCAGAAATCAAAGAAGCCGAGCACCTGCCAACGTTGGTCGACGCCGAACGCATCCGCCAGCGCGACGGCCGAGGAGTATCCACAGACGGCATGATTGAAGCCCATGATCTGCGGGCCACCAAAGCTTGATGAAAGGCTGGCAGCTTCACGACCGCCGAGCCGTTCGCCAAGGGCAAAGACCTCATATTCCCGGTCTTGGCTATCTGGGCCTGGAATGTGAACCGGGCGCCACTGATCTGAAGGTCTGTCGCGGAATTTGTGGTTCTTGGACGACGAGCCCGGCACGCCCGCATGGCCGCCGAACTGGAAGTGCTTATCGAACTCGGCTTCGTGGTCCACACCCCAATATTTGAAGAACTTGTGGTTCTCGAATCTGAGGACCGGCTTGCCTGGGGTAAATGCTCGGCCGCCGCTCTCGACATACCAAACGCCGAGGACCGCGACGGGATCGATGCCGAGATGTTGCCCCAAGGTGTTCACCAAACCGCCGATCGCATTGAAGGTCTGCGCCATCCGTTTCAGAGTGCTATCGCTCGCCGGCAGCTTGTAGATGAAATCCGGCTCGAGACGGGTGCCGGCGAGAATAGGATCGTCCTTATAGAAGGGACCCGTGGCCGCCATCGGTGAAGCCGCGGCAAGAAGCGCCGATTGCGGGATAGCCACGGTTTCGATGGAGGGCATCGTCCGGGCAACACCGGCTCTTGACGGGAGCGCGACTCTGACCTTATCGGAGAAGCGCTCCTTCATCACGCTGTCGATGTAGGACCAGGTATACACGTCGGTTGCGCCTGCGGCTGATGGCCCTTGTACATGTCCCGAGTCTTGGTGGGTGAAATAGTAGCCAGCAGTTAGACCGAGTCTGACGGCTTGCTCGGCGTAGAATCTGTAAGCTGGATCGCTTCCGTTCTCGACCATGTGGCCGTTGCGATAGCAATAGCAGTCCGCCGCGAGCCCCCATTGATGCCAGCCAGAGCCCGGAAGCTGGCTGGTCAGCCAGTTTTGCTGTCGCGGAATGTTGCGATACGACTTCAAAACCGACGCGAGCCAGGGCGCCCCATCGCGTTCCATCTTTCGTGCTGCGGCATCAATGTCTGCAGGCGAGCGGCGGACCCATTTGCAATAGTATTCCGCTTGCTTTTGTGGCGTGCGAAGCCCCTGAGATATCCGGAAATCGAGGCCGGCCGCACGGCACCTGCTCAAGAGTTCGGACAGAGTTTCGGCGAATTGCGGATCGAGTCCGAAGCCAGCCACCGAGTTGGCCTCTTTGACAACGCTCGAAATGTTGCTGACAAAAACCATAGTGCGCCCCTCACTTAAAGCCTGCGTAGAGTACATCGGATTGGACTGCGGCCAGACACACCATTCAGAGTTTGTCCGAGAATGCTGCGCCGCTCAAAGAAACCAGAGAGCCGTGATTACGCGGCGCCTTGCTGCCGCTCCCGCGCCGCCGTTTGAATGAAGGCCGGCCAGAACCTGCGCAAGTCTAACGGGAGGATGGCTGCTAGCTTGACCGCTGCGCCGCGATCGATGTGTTTCGAGAGCACATCCAACACGGCACAAGCACCGGCCTCGATCTCGTCGGGATCAGCGGCGCGCGGCAGCTCACGAGCGATATGTGCGAGAAACGCATTCTCGTGGCGCTCCTTGGTCGGCTTTCCGGTGGGGTCCCAGCCTTCATAGAATAGCCCGCGCAGCAGCATCGGCAGTTGCGCGCCGAGATGGGCGGCATTCTCCGGGCCGATGCGGTCGCGCAGCGCGTGCAGCACCGCCCGCAAGGTCGAATAGGCATGATGACGATCGTGAGTGTTGAGCCGCTCCATCACATCCTTGAGCCAGAGATTGGATTCCTGGACGGTGCGGTCGAAGGTATCGAGGCCTGTGGTCATGGCGCCGCTCCTCGTATAGTGGGAATCTAAAAAACTCATGAGGCCGCTCTTGGGATGCAGCCTGAATGATCAACGGCGCCTGGTGCGGCGCGCCGGCTTGGCTTCGCTCAAGGGCTTGGGCTTCTCGCGGATCACCTCGGTGGCTGGTTTGTCGGTGCGCAAGCCCAAGAATACCGGATGGCGCATCTCTCCCGCCGCGGTCCATTCGGTGAATTTCACCTCGGCGACGAGCTTCGGCTTGACCCAGCTTGTGTTGCCCGCATCGGGGACCTTCTGGGGGATCGGCTTCTTGTCGGTGATCAGCGGCACCAGAGTGTCGTAAACGGTGCGCAGCGTCTCCGTATCGAAGCCGGTTCCTGCCCGCCCGACATATCTCCAGCCGGTGCCCTCGCGCACTGCAAGCACGAGCGCGCCGAAATATTTGCGGCTGCCGCGCGGCGCGGTGAAACCTACGATCACCACCTCCTGCTCCTGGCTCGCCTTGACCTTGAGCCAGTCGCGCGTGCGCATGCCGGAGTGGTAGAGGCTGATGGAGAGTTTGGCCATGACGCCTTCTTCGTGCGCGCGCTTGGCGCGGTTGAAGGCCTCGATCCCCTCCCCCACCACATGCGCGCTGTAGAGCAGAAGCGGGCTCTTCGGCAGGATCTTCTCGAGCGCTCCCTTGCGCTCGAGCAGCGTCTTGCCGCGCAGATCCTTATCGTCGAGATAAAGCAGATCGAACACACAATAGAGCAGCCGCGCAAACTCCCGCTCGGCGTTCTGCAACAGCTGAAAGCGCGATCGCCCGTGTTCGTCGAGCGCCACGAGCTCGCCGTCGAGCACGGCCTCGTGCTTGATCTTAGCGAGTGCCGCGCAGATCGAAGGATATTTGCGCGATATATCGTTGAGGTTGCGGGAATAAAGCGCTGCCTGTCCGGGCTTCGCCACGGCGATGGCGCGGAAGCCGTCCCATTTCGTCTCGAACACCCAATCCGGATCGTCGAACGGCTTGTCGGTCAGAGTGGCAAGCATCGGGCGCAGTTCGAATTGCATCGAGTCACCGTGATCCGGCCGCGTTAAGCCGCGACGCAGCGAATACTACGCGCGGACAGGACGTTCCAAAATGGTGTGCGTCTTAACCCTTTACTAAGCGGATCACGGTGAGATGGACCGAGTATCGCGTGTCCATCGAGTGATAGTTCCAGTAAAGGAACCAAGTCATGCGCATCATTTTTGTTGTCGCCGCCCTCGCCGTCTCTTTGACTCTAGGCGGCTGCTTCCATCATTCCCAAGAGGCTGTCGTAACGGATCTGCCGCCCACGTCCATCAAGTAACGTCAAAGCCTCGCGGCGGCGTGAACTTCAAGCCGCCATCAGCCCCTAGCGCCAAACCTGTTCCGGTGTGGCAGTTCAGTCACGCGTACAAGAGCCCGGCCGCCAGAAGCCGGGCCTTCTTGTTTTCGTCTCCAAAAAAATCAATCTCTGGGCCGGAACGTCGTGGGTGCGTTCGCGTTCTCGTGACAAGGTGAGGCTGAGATGACGTTGCACGATTCAGAAATAGGGCGCGAGAAGCTTCGGCTCCCGGCATCCAGTTGGTGGATCCCTTCGATCACTCTTCTGGTCGCCGCGCTCGCCCTCGTGGCTGCTCTAGCTTAGTTGCGATAAGGGTGGGTTCTCTGCAGGATCGGCCTAGCCGCTGCGGAGACGGTCCAGAAGCTCGGCACTGGGATATCCATCGGCAGGCAAACCGTACTTGATCTGCATGGTGCGGATCGCGTCGCGCGTGCTTGCGCCGACCACGCCGTCGATCTTGCCGACGTCGAAGCCGCGTCTGACGAGAAGCTGCTGCAGCTCCTTCATCTCCGGCAGGCTCAAAGTGTCGACCGGCGCGTTGCCGCGGCTGAGCGGAGGCGCCCCGGCAAGACGCGTCGCGTAGTAGGCCGCCGTGGTGGAATAGACCAACGACTTGTTCCATTCGAGATAGACGTCGAAATTCGGGTAGGTGAGGAATGCCGGACCATTGCGGCCCATGGGGAGATGCAGGCCGACCGGTACGTTGTCCGCGGGAATCGGCTTGCCGCTCGGATAGGTGACGCCGTGTTGCGCCCAGAACGAACGCGGTTTCTTGATGGTGACATCGGCCTGGTCCCAAGGAAGGTCGGCGGGAACGCGCACCTCCTCGAGCCACGGCTGGCCGCCCTTCCATCCAAGCCCGTCGAGATAATTCGCCGCCGAGGCTAGCGCGTCAGGCGTGTTGCTGATCAGATTGCGGCGCCCATCGCCATCGAAGTCGACCGCATATTTGTAATAAACGCTCGGCACAAACTGGAATTGGCCTACCTCTCCAGCCCATGGTCCACGCATTTCAGGCGGAGTGAGATCGCCGCGCTCGATCACCCGCAGCGCGTCGAGCAATTGCTCCTTGAACTCGTCGGGACGGCGGCAATCGAAGGCGAGCGTGGCGAGCGAGCGTAGCGTTTCCATGTTGCCCATCACCTTGCCAAAGTCCGTCTCGAGACCCCAGAAGCCGACGAGAACCGGACCCGGCACGCCGTATTGCTGCTCGATCCTGGCGAAGGTCGCCGCGTTCTTCTTCAGCAGCGACGAGCCGACACTGAGACGGTTTGCAGACACCATGCGGCCGGAGAACTGAAGGAAGCTCTGCGCAAACACCGACTGCCCGCGATCCTTGGCGATCACCGATGGGTCGTAGATCAAGCCGTCTAGCGCTTCAGAAACGACGCCGGGCGAAATTCCCTGCGCCACGGCGTCTTTCTTGAAGCCTTGCAGCCAGCTGCCGAAGGCCGCGGGGCTTTGGCACGCAGCAAAGGCGGTCGGTACCGATAGGCTGCTGAGCGTGAGGAGGATCGGAATGTGAAAAAAGGAAAACGAGGAGAGTCTGCGCATGGCCGTCACTGTGCCGATGCCCGCGTAGCAGTCAAGCGCGGGAAATTCGGCTCCCTCTAGAGCGAACAATTACGATCTACGGAAAGTCTTGTCGGAAGCAAGGCAGAACGTACAGCCATTCCCGCCAAGCCGACAGCCCCTTTACGGATCACCCTGCTGGTAGGTGCCGATCAGCTCGGCCTGGGCGAGCACATGACCTTTGATGGCGCCTTCGACGTCAGCCTTGGTGAGCGCCTTCGCCGGAAGCGTTGTGTCGAGCGCGTACAGCTTATGGAAGTAACGGTGCCGGCCGGTGGGAGGACACGGACCGTTATATGAGGTCCGATTCGAATCATTCACTCCCGTCACGGCTCCCTTCGGCAAGCCGGTCGCACTTGCGTCCTCCGCTAGTTCAGTGGTGTCGGGCGGAAGATTGTAGACGACCCAATGCACCCAGACTCTCTTCGGCGCCCTGGGGTCCGGCGCATCGGGATCGTCCAGGATCAGCGCGAAGCTCTTGGTACCCTGCGGCGCACCGCTGAACGAAAGTGGCGGCGAGGTATCTTCGCCTTCGCACGTATATTTCGACGGGATCTTAGCGCCGGGCTTAAAAGCTGAAGACGAGAGCGTGAGAGCCATGGCAGTGCCTCCCGCATCGGCAATGAGCCACGCTTGGAGGGCGAGAAGACTAGCAGCAAATCGGATAATGCCAGCCGAACACAACCGGACCATGGCCCTTCCTTGCCACCGCCCGGAGAACCAGCTCGAATGAGTATAGGACGATGCTAGTCCGTATGGGGCGGCAGATCGCCGATCCTCAGACGCTCCATCAGCGCATCGATGCGCCGCGAGGCTTCCCGGTTGCTCAAGCCCTGTTGAAAGACAGACGGCTCGCGCACCTCCTCGGCAAGCATCTTGAGGTAAGAAGCTTGAGCACCCGTCATCGGTTCCCGGCCGAGTGGCGTGTACGACTAAGGTGCGAGTTGCTGGCTCTCCTGCTGATCAAGAGCCTTCTTCTTGTGCGGCATGAAGTTGGTCCTAGTCCTTCCTTGCGTGTTTCCTCGGTGTTTCCCATGCGAAACACTGTCGTGACAGTATATATCAAAAAGGGGCAAGGATTAGAGCGATATTTGACAAAGAATTGGGCAGTCACAGCTGCAGTCCAACATGAAGGGGTCGTTCCCGCTTCACCGACACCGGCCGAACGGGCAAACACGTCGCGAGCGATAGCTGGGTCGATGGGTGGCGGGAGAACTCCACTCTTTGAGTCGTTGGCTAGCTCGCGCGTATCACCAAGCTTAAAGATGCCGTTCATCTCAAGGATGCCGTGAGGGCGCAGATGGCTACTGCCCAGTGCCGTCCCTCTTACAATTAATACTTAATTATCCATAATTCGACTGCCGCTAAATGGCCCCTCAATAGTCTTTCTCAAGTCCCTTTTTCGCCCATTTGCTCCGTAGCTTACCGCACTGCACCAACGCCTGTGGCCGGCTCGAATCTTCGTCGGTCTCTTCCTCTCAAAAACAATCGAATAAGGAGCACAACCGCATGTTCAAAATGCGAGCCAAGATGATTTCGGTTGGGCTTCTCGGCACCGCTGCGCTGCTACCTCTCGATGTCGCCAAGGCCGATCAGGTCGGTCACGCCTCTTGGTATGCACTTCACTCTCGCACTGCGAGCGGCGAGCAAATGAATCCCAGCGAGCTCACGGCCGCGCACCGCTCGCTTCCGTTTGGGACCAGGGTCCTGGTGGAGAATTTGTCGAATGGCCGTTCCGTCGTCGTGCGCATCAACGACCGCGGACCCTTTGTCGGCGGGCGAATCATCGACCTGTCCAAGGCCGCGGCCCAAAGCATCGGCATGCTCGGCACCGGCACTGTCAAAGTTAGGGTGGTCACGACTGGTGGCAACGCGTTGGCCGCTCTCGGTGAGGCGGCCTCGAAGGCGAAGAATGGAACGACGCTCGCCGCGGTCGGCAGCGCGGACCTCGCCTCCTCCAAGAAGCCGGCAACGTTGAGGGCGATCGCCGAGAAGCGCCCGACGCCTCACGCCAATGCCGTTGCTTCGCTGAGTTATGGCAAGACACGGGTCGTCTCGCGCAGCCACGCAAAGTCAAAGACGGTGGCCTGGAAAGGCTCCTCAAAGTCGAGATACGCCAAGATACAAACTCGCTATGGCAAGGCAATCGCCGTCGCCCTGGAAAGGCAGACTAACGCCTCAAAGCGCTCCGCAAGGCTGGCCGCCAAAGCGACGGCGAGAAGGATGGCAGCGAGGAGCTTCGGCTTCCGAAACCATCGTGCGAAGACAGCGTCGGCTTGGAGTAAGTCCTGGAAGTATCCCGCTTCCTAAGTTCAGGACCTCCACAAAAACAAACGCCGGGCACAAAGCCCGGCGTTTTCGCATCTGAGCAGGAGGCTGAAGGCCGAAAGCCTAGTCGCCTCGCTATGGCTAATAGTAGTAGCCCCGCTTCTTGTAGTACTTGCAGTATTTCTGCACGACCTTACAGCCGCCGTAGTAGCCGCCGCCGCAGTACCTGCAGTATTTGCATCCGCCGGACCACCTCACTGCAGTCATCGAGCCGGTTCACGCTGGTAGCAGTTGCGTTCTTTTGGCCGCCAAGGGTCGCGGTATAGATGAAGCGAACGCCTCAAACCGGATCGCTGAAGCATTTGACAAACAAAATCAATCATTACGCGCATAAGAACAAGCTTGGATCTGTCAGGGTCGGTTCGAGATCTACGCTATGCTCCAAGGCGGCTGGCCTCAAAATGTGCAAGAGCTCGGCCAAAGTCTGCGGCTAGCCTCCTGCCCGATTTGGCTTGCGAAGGCGCGGTGGGTGACGCAATAGTATTGGTTAAGGGGTGAGAAGCTGCGGACGATTCGAAACCGCACCGCCTCGGACCGAGTTAGCAGGCTCACATGTCAAGGCGATCTCCCCTTCGCAAGGCTCTTCCTCTCGCAGCAGTTGTTGCGAGCGCCGCGTTCTTGGTGCCCGCCACGCAAAACGCCGGTGCGCAGCAATCGAACGGCGCTGCGCCGGGGCAACCACCCCGCGTCCTGGTAGTGCCGGGCGGTGAACCGGTGATCGGCGGCTATTCGTTGCGGCTAAGCGACATCTGGGGTCCGGCCAAGATGCCGCCGGCTCCGAAAGACTTCGGTCCGCATTTTGATTTTCCGCCAGCGCCGCTCAACAGCGTCCCGCTGCCTGATCCCTATCCTCATTAAGCACATCGATTTCGGAAAGCGCGCATAGGTAGATGGCTCTTGCGCTCCGCAGCCTCGCGCCCCTACAGTATGAACGTTTTGCGGGCAGACTGCGAACCCGGGTGGAGATTGGCCGCGTGTGCTCCTTGGGAGGCAACGTGGTTTCTTTTCCCGCTTTCTGGACTCGCCTGAACATCCGCACGGCTTATTAGCGGCGGACAATTTGAAGGGGAAAAGGAGCTTCCCATGCGTCAGAGCGGTACGGTCAAGTTCTTCAATCATTCACGAGGGTTCGGCTTCATCACGCCGGATGATGGCGGCAAGGATGTGTTCCTGCATATCTCGGCGTTGCAGCGCTCGGGTCTCCCAGCGCTTGACGAGGGTGCGCGGGTTTCCTTCGAAACGGAGCCAGACCGGCGCGGTAAAGGTCCGCAAGCCATCAACGTGCAACTCGGCGAATAACCCTCTCCCACAATCGAAACATTCATCCATCCTCACCGATAGCGACGGCGTAAGCACCGCTATCGGTGACGGGATAGAGCTTTGGCGCGCCCGCCGGGAAGCCGCGGAGTTGCGATCATGACGGCTCCGCCGGCGTCAAGCCGTGCGCTCGAAAGCGTGCTCGACAATCTCGACCGGGAGGAGCCGGCGGCGCTCGATCGCTTGTTCAGGCTGCTCGCCATCCCAAGCGTCTCGACCGATCCCGCCTTTCATGAAGCCTGCATCGAAGCTGCTGAAGCTTGCGCGGGCGCTCTGCGCGGCATTGGCTTTGAGGCGCGGGTGGAGCCTACTTTAGGCAAGCCGATGGTGGTTGGGCACTGGCGTGCGCCGCCGGGAAGGCGCGAACGGCCGAGCGTCCTGTTCTACGGACATTACGACGTGCAGCCGCCAGAACCTTTGGATGAATGGACCGCGCCGCCCTTTGAGCCTCGCCTGGTGGAGGATCCGCGATACGGGAGGGTCATCGTCGCCCGCGGCTCGTCCGACGACAAAGGCCAGCTGATGACCTTCATCGAGGCGTGCCGTGCGTGGCTTGAAGAGCATGGCGAGCTTCCCGTGGATGTCTCGGTGCTTGTCGAGGGCGAAGAGGAATCGGGCAGCCCGAGCCTTGCTCCGTTTCTCGCGGCTCAGGGCGAAGAACTCAAGGCTGACATGGCTCTCGTCTGCGACACGGGCCAGTGGGACGCGGACACGCCCGCCATCACCGCCTTTCTCCGTGGTCTCGCCTTTTCCGAGATCACTATCAGCGGCCCCTCGCGAGACCTGCATTCGGGCCTCTATGGCGGCCCGGCTTTGAATCCGCTGCGCGTGCTGTCCGAGATCCTCGCCACGTTGCATGACGAGCAAGGTCGCGTCGCCATCCCTGGCTTCTACGATGAGGTGCGCAACCCCTCCCCCACTGAGCTCGAGGTGTGGCGTAGGCTAGGTTTCGACGCTGGCGGCTTTCTCGGCTTGGTGGGCCTGAGCACGCCGGCGGGCGAACGAGGATTCAGCGTGCTCGAGCAGCTTTGGTCGCGGCCGACCGCCGAGATCAACGGCATCGTTGGCGGCTATGGCGGCCCAGGCACCAAGACCGTGATCCCAACGCAAGCCGTCGCCAAGTTGTCCTTCCGGCTCGTTCCAGGTCAGGAGCCGCACAAGATCCTCGCTGCCCTGCACCGCTTCGTCGAGGAACGGCTTCCTGCCGATGCAAGCGTGTCCTTTGCTCATGAAGGGGGTTCGCGCGCCGTGGGCTTCGACATGCAAGCGCCTGCCTTTCAGGCCGCTGCGCGCGCGCTCGAGGCTGAATGGGGCAAGAAGCCGGTGGTGGTCGGCTGCGGCGCTTCGATTCCAATCGTCGAATCCTTCCGCGGCAAGCTCGGGATGGATTCGCTCCTGATCGGCTTTGCTCTCGACGACGACCGTATCCATTCGCCGAATGAGAAGTACAATCTGAGGAGCTTCACCAAAGGCGCCCGGAGCTGGGCGCGTATTCTCGCCGAGCTTGGTGCCATCGATGTCACTGCTTCGACCTAGGCTTGTATTGTTTTTCCTCGCCTTCTTAGTGGGCACGAGTTGCGAAGCGCAGGCGTTGGGGCGCAACACGCCTGGCGAGTTCGATTATTACGTGCTGGTGCTGGGCTGGGCGCCGTCATATTGCCTGA
>Ga0105249_10000744_pt1 | contig 29317 bp, 30 predicted proteins | sample KBSS44metaG_FD_81522 | JGI IMG/M metagenome (GOLD analysis project Ga0105249, IMG submission 81522) | Switchgrass rhizosphere microbial communities from Kellogg Biological Station, Michigan, USA - KBS S4-4 metaG | ecosystem: Host-associated > Plants > Roots > Rhizosphere > Soil | place...
AGGGGATTGTGGCCTTGGCGATCGGGTTGGTGCTCGGTATCCAGGTCAAGGCCGTGGTCGACCAATTTATGGCTAGTTTTATTACGCCGCTGTTAGGCTTGATATTACCAGGTAATGAGCAATCGTTTGCCAAGCAAAGTTTTACCATTACGGTGAGCGGCAAGCACCAGACGTTTGTGTGGGGTTCATTTGCGATTTCATTTCTGACACTCCTGATTGTGGCCGCAATTATTTACTACGCCTACAAGTTACTACGGCTCGACAAACTGGCTAAAAAGAAAGACTAGCCGTGCATTTAAGTGAGGACGAGTGGCGCAAGAAACTCACACCTGAGCAGTTCCATGTGCTGCGCGAAAGAGGTACCGAAATGCCCTTTACCGGCAAGCTGCTGTACAACGACAAGGCCGGCAGCTACACTTGTGCAGCGTGTGGCAACGTGTTGTTCGATGCTCAGACTAAGTTTGACACCGAGTGTGGCTGGCCGAATTTTTATGACGCCGTTCCCCATTCCGTTACTCTGACACCCGACGATTCATTTGGCATGCATCGATTGGCCGTTACCTGTGCTAATTGTGGTGGCCATTTGGGACACGTATTTGACGATGCTCCCGACCAGCCGACCGGACAACGATTTTGCGTTAACTCGGCGGCGCTCAATTTTTTGCCCGATAAGTAGCAAAATACTTGCGTAGCGAACAGCAAAAGTCCATGATACGTATATGAAGCTGGGGGTCTCCCCAAACACTACGGGTGGTGCAGTCGTAGATGTAAACGACGTATATATTGATGCATTGCACGGTGAGTTTGATGGTATAGGGGAGCTTGGCGAGCCTCATGACCGACAGGCAATTTTGGCGGCTGTTGCGCTGAACGGCGTCACGCTGCCCCCCGAGCTCGCTGCACAAGGGAGTTTACCGAATGAGGCGGCTGTGGCCAACGCCGCACGGAACGGCCGGCGTCTAGCCGATCTGCATCTGTTGGCGGCAATGCTGGATGGTGCCCGGGCGCCAGCGGCTCGCGCTTTGCGACGGGGCGCCAAAGTAATCAGCGGTGCAACTTTTTTGCCGGAGATGGCGCTTGATGCCGCCCATCGGCTGACGGCACGCCAGCAAGTTGCTGGTCCGGCGACCAAGTTCGTCGCTAATGCCATCGTATTGCCCCGAGTGGCGAGTGAGTATTTGGCTGATCGTCCGGAGCACCACCTGACAGAGGTCGCGCATCATGTCATTCAAGCTCGTTATGGCGTATCCTATTATGCCGCCCACGATTTAGCTCCCTACGTATGGGCAACGCTGCTCTCTGATCTACGGCAGCGCGATGTAGCACCGGCCATTTTGGAGCAATTTGGACAAAAGTTTGCGCATAGCTTCGAGGTCTCTATGCGCAGCGGCCGGCGCCCGGAGCATACGCCGCCTTCGTTGTATGCTATGTATCGTGCGATTGGCAGGGTATCGATTCGCGAAGCGGTCACTACGTTTGAGTCCGGAGAGGCGCGCGAAGCTGCTGCCCGGACAGAACGATATCGTCGAGCCCTAGCGCCGCCCTCGACGACTCGTCCGAGTGATGCGTTTGTCGAACACGCCGCCCGGTGGTCTCGGCAGTATCAAGCATTGGTGGAGCTGCCGTATGGCTTTTTGCATCAGCAAGTGGCAACGGCAGCCGAGGGTATTGACCGGGATAAACTCGAGGCATTCGACGATATGCTAGAGCTCGTTAGTGTGCTTTTAGAGCGTGTGCAATTGCCCGACGATCCGCAGCACGCACCATTTGGGCGCTTGCTCGATTGGTGCCAGCGGCAGTACGGCCCGCTATTGGCTGATTATGTAATGCTATACACTGAATCATTGCGCACCGCTCAGGCGCCGCTCGGGATGGTCAGGATGGCCGAAAGCATGGCGCGCCAAAAATTCTGGCAGCAGTCCATATCGTCCTCCCAGCGGGCAGCCTTGCAGCAAGCGCTGACGGAAGCGGCCTTTACGTGGTACGGCCAAGATCTGACCAAGTATACGGCGAATCGTGATATGCAGACAGCGCTCCGCGCCGCCTATGTGGCTGAGCTGACGCAGCTAGCGGCGAGTGGCGTGTCGCCTGCTTTGGCGCGGCAACGGGCGCGGCTAGCGCTCAGTGCACTGCCCGCCGAGCGTCAGCGCTGTCATCAACTTGAGCAGGCGCTTCCGATTGCCGTAGAGCGTGTGATAAAGCGAGCCCGTCAGCAACTGCGAAATAAGCGATAGCTGGTGACAATCAAAAAAGTGTTTTATAGTTAAATCATGCTTGATCTTAAAAAGGTGCTGCCCACCAAAATTTTATGGGTCGACCTAGAAATGACCGGCCTCGACAGCCAGCACGATGTTATTTTGGAGGTTGCCGCCGAGGTGACCGACTTCGCTTTCCACACGCTGGCAAGTTACGAAGCACTCATTAAGCATCCCGACGACAAACTGCATGCTATGAATGAGTGGGCCACCGCCCAGCACGCTGCGAGCGGCTTGACCGAGCGCGTGCGTACCGAGGGCCGTCCGGAACAGGAGGTGATTCACGAATTGGTCGGCTTTATTAAGGCGCAGTTTGGCGACGAACCGGCTATTTTGGGCGGCAACTCAATCCATAATGATCGCAATTTTATTAAGCGGTGGTGGCCGGAAGTTGACGCCTTACTGCACTATCGGATGCTCGATGTCAGCGCGTTTAAAATTTTGATGCAAGGCAAATACGGCGTCGAATATGACAAAAAGGACGTCCACCGGGCTTTTGACGACATTCAGGCTTCCATTGCCGAACTACAATATTATCTTGAGCGGTTACGCAAAGCTTCCTAAAGAACGGAGCGTTTTTTCCGAAATGTTTGACGTGGTAGAGTAATTGTATGCTGACACACAAGGAACTCGAAACCTATCTGTTGAGCTTCCCGAACGCTCGACTCGACTATCCCTTTGGTGAGGGTGTAGCCGTTTACAAGGTTAGCGAAAAAATGTTTGCCTTGGTTAGTGAGGGAAGCGCTCCGATCCGGCTTAGCCTCAAGTGCGACCCTCAGCTATCTGTGACGCTGCGCGAGGAGTATGAAACCGTCATGCCGGGCTATCATCTCAATAAAAAGCACTGGAATACGCTGGTGTTAACCGGCCAACTGGCATGGGAGCAAGTGCAGGATTTAATCAAGCTCTCGTATGCGTTGGTCGCCGGCGAGTAGCCGTGCCCGCTATTGGGTAGCATTCAGTTGTTTAAGCAGTGTTTGCACGTCGTCGTGCTGGCTGCTGAGCAAGGAGCGCTCCGTCAGATTACCGGTATTCTTGGAAGCGGTTGTTAGGCTGCGGTCATAGTCGGTCAGTTCGGTTTGTAGCGTCCGCATGAATACTATATCGTAGGTGTTCGACTGTTGGGCCGATCGGAGGGTTTGATCCGTTTGGGTGTTTTTTTTGAGTGCCAGATCTTTTTCTTTTAGGGTTCGGCCGTGGGTCTTCAGAAAGGCAAGGAGTGCTTGCTGTTGGCTGCCGACTGTCTGCTGGGTGCTTTCGGCGGCGTTGCGCAGCGCCTGGCCGCTCACTTGGCTGCTGAGTGCACTGACGCGGATAACTTCGCTTTGGGTTTGGGCGACGCCAACCAACTCATCGATGTTCGTTTTGCTGCCAAAAAACACGTTGACAATGATGGCAGCTACAACTATAAACACCACCGCGCCACCAATAATAACTGCCAGTTTAAAGAGGAAATTACCGCCACCCATATGTAGCAGTCCACCGTGATGGCCTGGTTTTTCGGGGTTAACGATGAAGTCATATTGACCAGTGTTGGGCGCGGTCGGCTGATTGGGATCCATACCTGTATTTAACCACACGCTGCTTATGTTTCGAAAGATGCTGCGTCCCTACAAGGACGCTACCTCTATCTCCCAGGGGCGGCGTAGCGTACAATACCAGAGATGGACGCTGTTGAGGAAATTAAAAGCCGCCTGAGTATCGAGGACGTTGTCGCGCAATACGTCGAGCTCAAACGTTCAGGACGCAATTTTAAAGGCCTCAGCCCGTTCTCTAATGAGCGTACGCCCAGTTTTATGGTCAGCCCCGAGAAGCAGATTTGGCATGATTTTAGCTCGGGCAAAGGCGGCAACATGTTTAGTTTCGTGATGGAAATGGAGGGGCTGGATTTTCGTAGCGCACTCGAGCTATTAGCCCGCAAGGCGGGAGTAGACTTAGAGCAATTCGGCCGCCGCTCACCCTCGGGCAGCAAAGAAAAAGAGCGATTATACGAGGTATTAGAGCTGGCGACAAAGTTTTACCAGGTTCATTTTAGTAAAAATCGCACCGCGTTGGAGTATGTGCTGCGTACTCGGCAGTTCACCAAACAAACAGCGCTGGAGTGGCGTTTGGGTTACGCGCCCAATACCGGCACGGCCTTGATTGAGTTCTTGCGCAAGAAACATTTCACCGACAAAGAGATTCAGGGTGCCGGACTCAGCACCCAGCGTTACCGAGGCATGGGTGATATGTTCCGCGGTCGGCTGATGATTCCGCTGCAGGATCCGCAGGGCAGAGTCATTGGGTTTACGGCTCGCTTGCTGCTGGATGATCCCAATGCTCCCAAGTACATCAATACGCCGCAGACACCGCTGTACGATAAATCGCGGCACGTCTTTGGGCTGCATCTGGCTAAAGAATCGATCCGCAAAACCAAGTACGTGGTGGTGGCCGAAGGTAATCTCGACGTGATCGCCAGCCACCAGGCAGGCGTCCGTCAGGTGGTGGCAACAGCTGGCACGGCGTTGACCGAGCAACATCTCAAGGCACTCAGTCGTTTCACCGGCGACATCCGGTTGAGTTTCGATGCCGACAGCGCCGGCCTCAACGCCACAGAGCGCGCGCTTCCCATCGCCAGCAAAGTCGGCGTGTCGCTCAGTGTGGTGACGATTCCGAGCGGCAAAGATCCCGATGAATTGCTGCGGCAGGATCCAGCCGCTTGGCAGAAGGCTATTGACGCACCGCAGTACGCTCTCGATTGGCTGATTGATCGCTACCAAAAGCAGCTCGATATTACGAGCGCACCAGGCAAGCGCCAGTTTAGTGATGTTATTTTGCAAGTGGTACGTGGTTTGGCTGATCCGGTCGAGCAGGAGCATTATGTCGCTCGTGTCGCTGAGTTAATTGGTGTCAGCCGGGCGGCACTGGTGGCCAAATTGCAGAACGCCGGCGCAGCAACTCCCAAACGTACTGCTTATCGCAAGTCAGCGCAGTCGGTAGACAAAGCCGCCGCCGATATCATTAAAACGCAAAATCATCTGCTGGCGCTCATGTTGTTGCAGCCGAAGTTGCGCGGCTACCTCGATGTGGTCAAATCCCAGATGCTCATCGAGGAGCAGGCGGCCGATCTGCTTAAGTTTTTGGAGACCAACCCTGACTTTGCAGGGGATCCGGCTCAAGCTGCCTCTTTGCGACCGCTGGCCGACTATGTTAAAATGTTGTCATTATTATATGAAGAGCTCTATCAAGACCTCGAGCTAACCGAGCTTCAGTACGAAGCCACTCGATTGCAGGATCATCTGATAGACCAGTACGTGCGGACACAAAAAAGACGTATTGCCCACGAGCTGGAGACCGCCGATGAATCGCGCACCGCACAGCTCCTGGGAGCCGTCAAGAAACTCGATCATTTATTAAAAACCCATAAAGGAGGCGCCTAATGGCCAAAGATAAGAAGACAAAAGCAGCAGCCGACGCCCCAGTCGATCTCGAGCAGGCTAAAAAAGATTTGGTCGCCAAGGCCAAAAAGGCCGGTTCCATCAATCAGCGCGATATCATTGCTGTTATCGCCGATACGCCCGATAACGCCGACATACTCGATAAGCTATATACCGAGTTGGCCGATTTAAATGTCCAGGTTAACGCTGGTGCTGCCGGCGAAGACGAGCCAGTCGAAATGAGTGATGAATGGACCGCCGAGGACGGCGAAGAAGTCGTCGTTGAGGATCAACACTATTTGGACGACATTGCCGACGACTCGGTGCGCCTGTACTTGCGCGAAATTGGTAAAATTCCGCTGCTGTCGGCCGAAGAAGAGCTAGCTCTTGCCCAGCGTGTTGTTGCCGGCGACAAGGACGCTAAGGACAAAATGGCAGAGGCCAACATGCGCCTCGTGGTGTCGATCGCCAAGCGCTACGTCGGCCGCGGGCTTGATCTGTTGGACTTGATCCAAGAAGGCAACACTGGTCTGCTGCGCGCCGTCGAAAAGTTTGACCCCGATAAGGGTTTCAAGTTTTCGACCTACGCCACCTGGTGGATTCGGCAGGCGATTACGCGTGCCATTGCCGACCAAGCCCGGACCATTCGCATCCCCGTGCACATGGTAGAGACTATCAACAAACTGCTGCGCACCCAGCGCCGTTTGACCCAAGAGCTCAATCGTGAGCCAACCAACGAAGAAATTGCCGCCGCTATGGAGATTGAGGTCGACAAAGTCGAGCACATCATGAAGATCAAGCAGGACATTTCGTCGCTGGACGCCTCGATTCGTGACGACGAAGAGGAGTCGGTTCTAGCTGACTTTATCGAGGACGAGGACACAATCTCACCCGAGGAATCAGCCACTAGCCAGCTGCTCAAGGAGCAAGTGAAGGATATGTTGAGTGCGCTGACCGAACGCGAGCAAAAGATCATCAAGCTGCGCTTTGGCCTCGAAGACGGCAAGCAGCATACGCTAGAAGAAGTAGGACAGGAATTCTCGGTGACACGTGAGCGCATCCGCCAGATTGAAGCTAAAGCCCTGGCCAAACTGCGCAAGCACAAGGATGCCCGAAAACTACACGATTATATTAAGTGATTATGAACTGCTGCTAGCATGATGGTAGGGAAAGCCACTTCTATAACAGAGGTGGTTTTTACTTTTTGTAGTGTTTTAGTCAACAATAACTTGCACAGACGAGCAGCCTTACATATTATTTTGGCGTCGAACCGGGACGACGTAAAAAATTAACACAAGGAGCTTGTGATGAATGCTGCGTCATTCCTAGGCTGCTTCTTGAGTATGCTGCGAGCTTAGGGATGACTGAGCCTTTTGCGCACTGCTTTTCTTTGCTGTCGTTGATGTGCGGCCTACGGGACTCGTGGGCCGCTGGTTCGAGTTGCTGGGATTTCCGCTTCAATAGGAGAGGTCCCAGGGATAGGGGAAACGAGGAGAATCATATACAATCAGGATCATGCAATCACAATTGAAACTTATCGGCGTTGCAGGAACGGCTGGCGCCGGCAAAGATACGGCGGCGGAGATGCTCTGTCAACTCTTTGCAATGCAAAATCTATCTTCGGGCGACATGGTACGCGCCATAACCCGGCAGGTGTATCATCAAGCAGCCGCCTTCAATCCGGTACGCGATCAGCTCTACGAAGTTGCTAATTACGTCCGGACCGAAATTCACCCAGCCGCGATGGTAAAGCTTTGCATCCTCGAAGCTAAGGTTATGAAGTTAGAGCGGGTTGTTATCTCTGGTTTGCGTTCCATGGGCGAGGCTCAGGCTGTACGCGATGCTGGCGGCATCATTCTCGTTATCGATGCTGACCCAAAAGTCCGCTACGATCGTATTTTTTCGCGAGGGCGCGACGCTGAGGCGCAAAAAACGTTCGAACAATTCTTGCAGCAAGACGAATACGAAAAGCGGGGCATTAGCGAACAGGGTCCTGGCCGGGGCATACAAGCCATCATGGACGGCGCAGATTTGGTGTTGGTAAATAATGGCACCGCCCAAGAGCTTACCACACAGCTTCAAGCAATGGTCGGGCCGTTGCTACAGTAGCCACTATGCAGCCGATGAAGGATTTCAAACAGCAGCTGGCCGAATATAAGCGGATCATCGATCAGGATATTGCTCGGTACGGCGAGCACGCTCGCAAGGTTACGGACTCGCAGTACGGCCGTCATCCTAGCGTGGTCACCGATGAGTATCTCGATTTATTGAGTCGTAGTGGTAAGCGCATTCGTGGCGCGTTGGTGATATGTGGATATGAAATGCTCGGCGGCGCCGACCAAGCCATGATTGTCCGAGCAGCAACGGCCATTGAGATGTTACACGCGGCAATGCTAATCATCGACGATATCCAGGACCGGGACACTGAACGCCGCGGCAAGCCGACCGTCCATGTCGCGCTGCAGGATTACCACACACTGCTGAAGCTTGGGGGCAGCGGGCGTCATACTGGTTTGAGCCTAGCCCTTAATGCAGCCTTGACTGGCGCGTTCGCGGCCGAAGTATTGTTGGCGGGCCTTTCCGTCGAGGCTGAGTTACGCCTCAAAGTAATAGGCATCGTTAATCAAACGCTCATCACGACACTGCATGGTCAAACGTACGATGTAATCAACGCACAGCACCCGCAGCCTGATCCGCGAGACGTCGCACAGGCCAGGGAGTGGAAAAGCGCCCACTATACATTCCTAAATCCTTTGTGCGTCGGCATGGTGCTGGCTGGTGCGCCTTGCGAAGACACCGATGCCATCCGCGACTATGCGCTGCACACTGGCATTGCTTTTCAGCTGGCTGATGATATCCTGGACGGCGACATACCGGACAACAAGCTCACCGTTGCCCGCGAAGAGGCGAATGCCCATGTGCTTCAGGCCGTGCAAGCCCTTGAGCGCACTACACGTCCGTGGCATGCTACGCAAAAGCAATTCCTGCAGGATTTGGCAAACTATGTCGTTAGCCAAGATGCCTGACCCATTTCGCGCCTCCAGTGTATCGAGCTCCGACAACGAAATTTTTCGCGCTAGTAGCATGACCTATTATTGGAGTTCCAAACTTTTCCCAAAAGCCATGCGCCAGCACGTAACTCAACTGTATAGTTTTGTACGTATCGCCGACGATTATGTTGACGCGACTCCCGCCCAAGCTGCGGCCTTCCACGACTTGCGAACATGCTACGAGCGGGCGTTCATAGACTCGCATGGTGATAGTCCGCATGCGCCGACGATGAATCAGCGAGTTGCCAGAAACATGGCGCAGCTCGTGCACCAGTACCAGTTTGACCCTGCGTGGGTTGAGGCATTCTTAGATGCTATGGCGTCTGATTTGCGCTTCACGTCCTACGTCACGCTGCAGGACACGCTGCGCTACGTCTATGGTTCGGCAGAGGTTATCGGGCTGATGATGGCCCGGCTCATGCAAGTGCCCTCTGAGGCTCACCACGCCGCTCAGCTGCAGGGCCGCGCTATGCAGTGGATCAACTTCCTGCGCGATGTAGCCGAAGACACGGCGCTTGGCCGGTTGTATTTCCCGCAAGAGGTGCTCCAGCGCTACGGTGTATCCGATCTGCAACTCGCCACTGCGCAAGCTCATCCAGATGCCTTTGTACAATGTATGCGAGACGAAGTTGCTCGCTATCGGGCCTGGCAAGCTGAAGCCACTCGAGGATATGCCTATCTTTCGCCGTCGGTGCGCCTGCCGCTTAGTACGGCCACCCGGCTGTACGCTTGGACAGCCGACCGCATCGCCGAGGATCCATGGCTCGTGTTTCGTCGGCAACTCAAACCTTCCAAACTGCGTATTGCGCGGGCCATGCTCCAGTCTTTTCTGCGCCTGAGTGTGCAATAAACTTGGTTATGTACAAAAAGTAAGCTACATTGTATGCAATGCTTATTGAGAGTAGCGCCGCTTCTGCTCCGGAGAGCTCAACAACGCCGGCTGCCGAAGTTGCAGCTCATGCCGGGGCTATGGCTGTCGGCGATCGATCCGCCGCGCCGCCTGACACTTATCGCTCTGAAGGACCGGGCAGAGAGGTCGACTGGTCTCCGCACGATCTTGTGAAACACTACATTGATCGCGCTGGGCAGCGCCCTCTCGTGAGCCCGGAACGTGTCATCGAGCTCAGTAAGCGCATCGAGGCCGGCTTACTGGCCGACATGCTGCTGAGTTGCCAGAAGTCTGGTATGGATTCCGCTGCAGATCCTCAGGTACAGGGCATTGCTCGAAACTACGATACGGCCGAAACCAAAGCGCTGCTAGTGATCGTCGCCCAAGAGGGCGCGGCGGCAAAGAAGGAATTGATCGAAGCTAATCTGCGGCTCGTGGTATCACTAGCAGCGCGTTACATACAGAGCTCCGGCGATTTAACATTTGCAGACCTGATTCAAGAAGGCAACATGGGTTTAATCCGAGCAGTAGAAAAGTTTGATTACCGGAGAGGTTACCGTTTCTCGACCTATGCTACACCTTGGATCAGGCAGTTTATCGGTCGAGCGATTGCCGGCAGCAGCCGGATGATCCACTTGCCCTCCGGGGTGACCGATGCATTAGCCCGGATGCGTCGCGCAAGAAGCGCATTAGAAGAAACCGCCACCGGAGCAGTGACTATAGAGGCTCTTGCGGCTGCCATGGAGGTGCCGGTCGCCACAGTAGAGCAGCTCATAGCATTAAACCGGACTCCACTAGACCTTGATGGCTTGGTTCCGCGCCGTGATGGTGAAGTAAGTGGCCAGACATTCGTTGATCTTTTACCCAGCACGCATTCGTCGCCTGACGAGGAAGTGGTAAATCCCCCAGGGCAAGAAGTAGAAAACCTCTACCGGCATCTTAAAGAGCTGAAGCCGCGTCAGCAACATATGCTGGAGCTCTATTATGGTTTGAATGGGCAATCTCCACTGACCCTGAAAGAGATCGCCGCCGAATATGGCATATCCAGTCCCCGAGTTCGCGCTATTTTGAACGCTGCCTATGCCAAACTTGCCGCACGCATGACTGAAGCGGAAGACTAATCTGTCGTATACTAGGAACATGTCCGAACGTCTAGTAGTCATCGACGGAAAGAGCGTTTTATACCGCGGCTACTATGCCATGCCCAATCTCTCCACCAAAGACGGTACGCCCACCGGCGGCGTCTATGGCTTTGCCATGATGGCCCTGGAGGTCATTAAACGGTTACAGCCTAATTACGTCTGCGTAGCTTGGGATATGCGTCACACTAATATTCGGGCTCGGCGTAAGCTGTACCCGCAGTACAAAGGCAACCGCAAAGCTGCACCCGAGGATTTTTACGACCAAGTCGCCGTGCTGCAGCAGTTGCTGGCCGCTTTAGGGTGGCCGCTGTACGAACTTGATGACTACGAAGCCGACGACCTCATGGCCACCTTTGCGCATCAGGCTCGCGAGAAAGACATCGAAACCTACCTGGTAACCAGCGATCTCGACGTGCTACAGCTGGTTAACTCGCATACCCACATTTACACGCTCAAAAAGGGCGTGAGCCATATCGAACATTTTGACGAAGCGAGTTTTCGCGATAAATACGGTGTTGGCGCCCATCAGTGGGTAGATGTGAAGGCGTTGAAAGGTGATGCGTCCGACAATATTCCGGGCGTCGCTGGCGTCGGAGAAAAGACGGCACTAGACCTTATTGCGCGGTACGAGACGCTCGACGGCGTGTACGCGCACCTCGACGAACTCAAGCCAGCGCTCAAAGCTAAACTCGAAAAAGATAAGAGCATGGCCTATCTGAGCAAACAATTAGTCACCTTGTATATTGATGCACCAATGACGCTGGATTTTGATAAGGCCAGACTCCACGACGGCGTGACACCAGCGTTTGTATCTCTGTTGCGCAAGCTAGAATTCCGCAATTTGCTCCGTCAGGTTGAGCCGCAAATGGGCATGTTTGAACAAGCTGCCGCTGTGCCTGCCAGCCAGGCGCTGACTGACGCCACCGAACAACCGTTTGATGAACAACTATTTTTTAGTTCGGCGCCGCGGGTGATTGCTCTGAGTCCGGAAGCCGACGAACTATGGATCAGTTTTGCGCCCCAGACGTTTAGCCGGTTGCCGCTCAAACGGCTGGGTACGCTGACTCGATCAACCGCTCACCAGGCTATGCCGGTTATCGGTCATGACCTGAAGGCGCTGTACGGTGCGCTGTTTGCACACGATATAACGCCCCCGACACATATTGAGCACGACACGCGCATCGGTGCTTTTTTGCTCAACTCCTTGCAGCGCGCGCTCAGCCTGGAAGATCTCCTCGAGCAACCAATTCCTACTGATGATCCCGGGAAAACCATCGCCGCCATTTGGCATCTCTATCGCCAGCAAGCCGACGAGTTGCGCAAGCTGCCCAAGCTTAACGAGCTGGCGCAAACCATTGAATTCCCAACCATCTACTTGCTAGCCAAAATTGAACACAGCGGCATCATGCTCGATGTGCCCTATCTAGCGAAGATGAGTGCGACGTTCGCTAAAAAAATCGCCGGATTAGAGCAGGAGATTTACGCGCACGCCAAGGAGACATTCAACATTAGTTCGCCGGCGCAACTGGGAACGATTTTATACGAGCAGCTGGCGCTCCCCACATCCGGCGTCAAAAAAGGCAAGACCGGTTATTCTACTGGCGCCACTGAACTTGATAAACTGCGCCACCTGCACCCCATTATCGATCTTATTACCCAGTACCGCGAGTACACCAAACTCAAGAGCACCTACATTGACGCGCTGCCGAAACTTGTCGACGAGCACAGCAAGTTGCACACCGATTTCCGCTTGGATGTTGCCGCCACTGGACGGCTCAGCTCCAATAACCCCAATTTGCAGAATATTCCGACGCGCACCGACATTGGACAGGCGATTCGTACGGCCTTTGTGCCAGCGCCCGGCAACGTCTTCGTCAGCGCTGATTATTCACAGTTTGAGCTTCGCTTGGCGGCCGCTATGGCCGGCGACCAGAACATGATCGACGAGTTCAACCGCGATCTGGACATTCACACTGCCACGGCTGCTAAGCTCTATAACGTGCCGCTCGACCAAGTCGACAAAAACATGCGTCGCCACGCCAAAACCGTCAACTTTGCCGTGCTCTACGGCATGAGCCCCTATGGATTGAGCGTGGCCACGGGCATGACGATCGAAGCTGCCAAAGTATTCATCGATAAATATTTTGAAGTGCGCAAGCCAGTCCGTGCCTATATCGATCACACCCTGCAGCAGGCACTGGCAAACGGCTACGTCGAGACCATGTTCGGCCGCCGCCGTCCGACTCCTGACCTAACCTCAAGCAATTTTGCGGTTCGCGAAGCTGCCAAACGGGCTGCTATGAACATGCCGATTCAGGGCACCGAAGCCGACCTTATGAAAATCGCCATGCTTAAGGTCGAGACCGCCCTTGATGGTCTCGGCGAGCAATTGCTGCAAATCCACGACAGCATTCTAGTGGAGACACCGGCTGCCAACGCCGAGCAGGTGGCGCAGATCCTCAAAACAACCATGGAATCGGTGTACGAACTGCCGGTTCGCCTCAAAGTTGACGTCTCGATCGGTAACAACTGGGGTGAGTTGTAGCTAGACCGCTCAACAGTGTACTATGGGTGCATGACAAGTGGGCAATCTGAACAATTCGAGGTTTTAGACGAGCAAGGCCACAAGACGGGCCGTATCCTTGATCGCCAGACCGTCCACCAGCAGCAGCTGTGGCACGAGGTCGCCAATGTGTGGGTGCTCAACGAAAAAGGTGAAGTGCTGCTGCAGTTGCGCGGACCGCGCGTTGATCTTAACCCCAACGTTTGGGACGTAGCCGTGGGCACGCACGTCCGACCAGGCGAAGATCCAACATTGGCCGCGCAGCGCTGCCTACAGACTGAACTTGGCATTACGATTACCTCCGATAACATCAAACATTTGTTCAATTTGCAGTCGGCCAATCCGTTGTCCGATGGCAGGTTTCACAAAGTCTTGGGCCACGTGTTTTTGGTTAAACGCGACATTAATCTCGATGCCTTTACCTTTGACCACGATAAAATTGCCCGGCTCGCCTGGCGCCCGTTGATCGACGTTATGGCTGAAGTCGGCGGTACCGAATCAGCGGTGATCTACCATCCTCGGCCGGGTGATTACTATCCAAAGCTCTTCGATGCGCTACAGGCTGAGTCCACCGCAGCATCTTGAAATTAATGGTCTAATGTGGTATTGTTTATCCTACACCAGTGAGGTGTAGCAAATATGAAGTATTTCTTTGGATTTTTGGCCGCTATTGGACTGATCGTCGCTGTGCTTATCTTAGTGCTGCGCGGTTTTGGTGGTCACGCCGATCCCAAAAATCAGATCAACCTGCTTGACTACACGACGAGCGATACGGTTATGCGGATAACCGTCGATGGTCCGGTCAACGCTCAAAGCCTGCACCAGAGCTACCGAATAACCGTTGGCCGCGAACAAAGCAACATCGAAATGATGGTTGGCTACGATGGCCGCGTGACCAACAGCGAAACACTCGACAACACCGAAGAGTCGTACGCCAACTTCCTGCGCGCCCTACAACTCCTCAACTACACGAAAGGCAACACCGACCCAGCCAAGGGCGATGAGCGCGGCAGCTGCGCCGACGGCTCGCGGTATGTCTACGAAATCATTAGCCACAACCAGCATGTACAGCGTTTTTGGTCGACATCTTGCGGCGGCGGCACGTTTAGCGGCAACGCCAACAAAGTGCGCAACCTGTTTGCTCGCCAGATCCCTGACTTTGACCGCTTTGTCAAAGACTTTGACGCTCGCTAACAGCCACTACCAGAGCAGAGCAAGGGCTCAACCGATCCGGAAAATAATCCGTTTTTTGGTCTGAGCCGCCTTTTGGAGCGCTGGCAGCCGCAAACGGAGGGCATTCGCCAGGGAAGCGCTGCCCACCGTGATAATCAGTAGTTCGCCTTGCACGCCAATACTCGCCGTCGACTGAAACTCCGCGGCGATGTATTGCTTGAGGGCTATGCTCTCGTCCGGTTCTTGCCGGCCATATCGTCCCAACAGATCAGAGACACTTTCCATTTCCATGCTCCTAGCTTACCATAGGGGATATGCCTGAATTGCCAGAGGTTGAAACTATCCGTCTTGGACTTTCGGAGTTGCTGCCGGCTCGTCGCATTACGCATGTCACGCACGATTGGGCCAAGAGTTTTCCCAATGCCCCTGCAGATGTCTGGCATTTTATGCAGCATGCCACCGTCATTGCAGTGCGTCGCCGTGCTAAAGTGCTGCTCATTGATCTCGACACCAACTATTCGCTGGTGATTCATCTCAAGATGACCGGCCAGTTGGTGTTCCGCAGTCAGACCGAGCGCTTTGGTGCTGGCCATCCCAACGACAGCTTGGTGGGTGAGTTGCCAGACAAATCAACTCGCGTGGCCATTACCTTTGCCGATCGCAGCCAGCTATTTTTTAACGATCAGCGTAAATTCGGTTGGATGCGCCTCGTGCCGACTGCCGAAATTGAGCAACTCGATTTTTTTCGGAAAGTTGGCCCCGAACCGCTGGCCGACGATTTTAAACCCGCCGATTTTATCGCCCGCCTGCAACGCCGCCAAAACAGCGGCGTTAAGGCCGTGCTGCTCGACCAGACCGTGGTGGCAGGCATCGGCAATATTTATGCCGACGAAAGTTTGTGGGGTGCCAAAATCCATCCCCTTGCGCGCGTCCGTGATATTGCTCCGACCACGCTCGAAAAACTCTACCATAGCTTGCGTGCTGTGCTGCAACTTTCTATCGAAAAAGGCGGCTCTACTGATCGTAATTACGTCAATCATGAGGGCAAACGTGGCAGCTACCTGACATTCGCCCGTGTATTCCGGCGAGAGGGTAAGCCCTGCCCGCGCTGCGGCACCACGATTACTAAGCTGCGCGTTGCCGGCCGGGGCACGCACGTTTGTCCGCACTGCCAGCGACAGCCGAGCGCCTAAAACTACCGCCGCGGGCGGGCAGGGAAGGCGCGCGTGAGCTGCGCAATATCACCATGGAGCAGCGTCGGCAGCATGCCTTTGATTTCCTCAAGGTAGGCCGATGTCTCTGGAAATTCGTGCCACAAAAAAATTGGCTTTTTGAGGTGAAAGGCGATGGCCATCTCCATGAGTACATTGCCACCGATGTAGTTTGCCAGCCCATGTTTTTCATCATTGAGTACGAGCACGGCGTCGCCGCGGACGATCTCGTCGAAGTGCGCCCGGATGAGCCGCCCCTTTTCCGGATAATCGTTTTCGTCGGCAAACCACGTCTTGTAATGGCTGACGTCAAAATCGTCGTTGCGCTTCATGACATCGACCGTTTCCGGCAGCAGCACGCGATAGCCGATTGCTTCCAGCTCCTCGGCAATCCTAGCCGCATGGCGATAAAAGGCGCAGCTGCAGCAGATGGTAATTGTTCGGTGTGCGCTCGTTTGCATAGTCCAATGGTATCATAGCAACAGATATGATCGTGACGCTTACTGGTTCCAATGATTTTGCCCGTAACACTGAGCTGAAGCGGCTCGTCACTGCATTCAGCGCAGCGCATACCGACATGGCCATTGAACGGTTCGACGGTGACGAAGCCGACGCCAACCGCATGCGCGAGAGTATTGCCAGTCTGCCGTTTTTGACCGAGCGCAAACTGGTTGTCCTGCAACAGCCCGGGAAGCAAAAGGCCTTTGCCGAACAGATCAGCGACGTCCTGCAAGCAGTCGCTGACACCACCGATCTGGTGATCGTTGAGCCCAAGCTCGATAAACGATTGGCTTACTACAAAACGCTCAAGAAAGCGACCGATTACCGCGACTACAACGATCTGGACGCTGGCGGCCTGGCGCGCTGGGCCGCCGACTACGTCAAGGATCGGCAGGGCAGTCTGAGTGCCGTCGACGTCCGTCTGCTGATTGATCGCATCGGCCCCAATCAGCAACTGCTATCTGCGGAGCTCGGCAAACTGCTGGCCTATGACGCCCACATTACCAAGCAAAGTATTGAACTCCTCGTAGAGAAGTTGCCGCAGAGCACAGTGTTTGAACTGCTCGATGCCGCTTTTGCCGGCCGTACGGTGCGGGCTATAGAACTCTACCGCGAGCAGCGGGCCCTGCGGGTCGAACCGCAAGCGATTATTGCCATGCTAGCGTGGCAACTGCATGTGTTGGCGCTTATCAAAACCGCTGATAGCCGGACCACCGACGATATCGCCCGAGAAGCGCGCATAAACCCCTATGTGGTGCGCAAGAGCCAAGGACTGGCGCGGGGGCTGCCCCTGGTGCGCCTCAAACATTTAATCGCGGAGCTGCTTGATCTTGATCGCAAACTCAAAACCGTGGCTATTGATGCCGACGAAGCCCTGCAGCTGTACTTGCTGCAGGTGGCACAGCCTGAGTAGACAGGAGTAGATATTTATCACAGATAGTTTGTAATCGTCTTGCTACTCTAGGGGTAGCGTGATGGACTATTGTTGTGAATGCACCGCAATCTCGTAATCAACTACCCCGCAATGGCGCAATACTGGCCTTGGAACTGCTCCGCATGGCCGATGACAATCCCGGTGATTACGAAGTTATCAGTCTTTCTCAGGATGAGCTCATGGTTCGTCCGTACCCAACGGATGCCGATTCTTTTCGGCAAGCAGCGCAAGCCGAGGATTCGGCGCTCTTTGCCGGTGACCCGCCTATCTATAGAGAAGCCGTCCGCGGTGATCAGATTGAGTGGCATGATCAACCGGCCTGCTCACCAGAAGAAACACACAGCGCCTATCGAGTAGGCGCTGGCGTGACGGCGCTGCTGCACCGATTGAAGATAATTCGTTAACGCTTGGCAGCGGGCTTTTTGACGGTCTTGGCAGGAGCTTTTTTAACTGCAGCTGGCTTTTTGGCGACTACCTTTTTGACAGCTGGTTTAGCACCGGCGGCACTTTTGGCGGCTTTAGCGAGTTGACGCTTTTTGCGGGCAACTTTGTTCTTGTGCAACACGCCTTTTTTGGCGGCCTTATCGAGCTCGCTCTGTGCCTTGCTGTGCTCGGCAGTGGCCTTGCCCCCGGTTACGGCCTTGGCAAAAGCCTTCAACGCACCCTTCAATGAGCGCTTGGTCTTGCTGTTGCGGACCGTCGCTTTCGTAGCAGTACGTACACGTTTTTTTGCTGACTTGATGATGGGCATAATGTGAACCTTTGTTGTTAGTATATCGACAATCAATATACAAGAGAATGCACCCTGATGCAAGGCACTGCAGTGGTATCAACGAGCGCGATGCCGGTGATGTCTGCCGGTGTGCCGCAGGCGACTCATCCAACCAAGCAGTCCGCGGGGTGCCGACTGCGGCACTGTGTAGTTTTGTCGAGGAGCAGGAGCAGGATGAGTGTGCCGAGCAAATGCCGTACCACCAGATGTATCGAAGGTTCCGAAGGCAGGCGTCGCATCGTCGTCATCCCGATATCCCCAGTGAGAGTGTCCGCCGTAGTAGATAGTGCCTTTCGGAACAATCTGAGCGTCCACTGGCGCCTCGCGCCGTGGGGCAGTCCAAGCTTCCGGATCGTTTGTCCGCAGAACCTTCGAGGGTAACAGGAAACCGTAAAATGGTCGTTGTGGTTGTGTTGTCTCCATACCGGCAGTCACTACGCGCGCGTGCCTTGCCACCCAGGCTGGCGTAGTCGGGTCACGACGGTTGGCATGGGTAGCCAAGTAGTGGAGACCAGGGAATTGGTGAGGAGCGTCCAAATAGGTCCGCAAGACGGCTGGCGGCAGGGCGCGAACGCGCGCCCTGTAGGTTATAGCCACGGGGTCGGGCGGCACATCGTTATTTTCGCCGCGGCGATCGGGTCGGCGCGCAAGATAGTCCATCGAAAGCGCGTCGGAGGCTATGGCTTCTCCGCTCGCATCGACTGGCACGACTGGCTGGCGCCGCGGTAATTCCGCAGCGTACAAGGGAGGGGTTGGTGCTAGTTGATCGACAGACATTTATTACAATTTAAACATAAATAGCACGTTAAATCAACATCAAACCCGACATCAAATTACTCGACACCATTCCGCTTATGTGCTACGCTGATTTTGCATATAGAGTAAAACAAACATGGACCAAAAACAGGCAATAGCCGATAAGCTGAAAGAAGCAAACAACATCCTCGTGACGGTGAGCAATAACCCGTCTGTTGATCAGTTGGCTTCGTGCATCGGGGTAGCCTTGGCGCTCAACAAAATGGGCAAGCACGCCACGGCGGTCTTTAGCGGACAAGTGCCGTCAACTATCGAGTTTTTACAGCCGGAAAAAACACTCGAAAAAAACACCGACTCGCTCCGCGATTTCATCATCGCGCTCGACAAATCCAAAGCCGACAAATTGCGCTACAAAGTCGAAGACAAAGTCGTCAAAATTTTTATCACGCCTTACAAAACGTCAATAACCGATAAGGATCTCAATTTCAGTCAAGGCGATTTTAACGTTGACGTCGTGTTGGCGCTTGGCGTGCACAACCAAGCTGAGCTTGATCAAGCCATCACCGCCCATGGCCGGATTTTGCACGATGCCACCATTGCTACCATGAATCTCAAGCCAGGCGGTGAGTTTGGCACTATGAACTGGATTGAGCCGCGGGCGAGCAGCTTGTGTGAGCTCGGCGCAGAACTTATCGATGTGTTCGGAAAAGAGATACTCGATACCCAGATGGCGACTGCTTTCCTGACCGGCATCGTCGCTGAAACCCAACGATTTAGTAACGAGCGCACCTCGCCGATGACCATGAGCATTAGCGCTGAGCTGATGGCTGCCGGTGCCAATCAACAGCTGGTGGCGACAAAACTCGAGCCTCCGAAACCCCAGGCCCCGCCGCCGGTGCAACGACAGCCGCTGGCCGAGCTCACACCTGGTGCTCACCCAACACCAGCCGGGCTGGCAGCTCAGCCGATAGCCCTCAAAAATCAGAGCGTGCCAAAACCCGAAGACGGGACACTTGAGATCTCGCACGACAAGTTGGTGCTCGACGCTGACGGTAACTCAAAATCTGCGCCCGGTGATCAAATTGCTACGAGCGACCAAGAATCTCCTGAGGCGTCTATGCCGCAAATCAACATAGACGACCAAGGGTCTCTCTACAACTTGCATAATATGCCTGCAGATGCGCAGCCAATGCTGCCCAAGCCATCGCCCGCCGCTACCACCGACCCGACGCACCACATGGAAAGCCAGCACATGATTTTGCAACCGCCGTCCATGGGCGGCCAGTTGAGTGCCAATAACGGTTCAGATTTTTTGCCAGCCGAACACGATCCTATTTCCACGCAACCGACCACCAACATGCCGCTCCTGTCGCGTGACCCGCTTGCTGCGCCGGCCGACACGCCCAGTAGTGGACCGAGCTTGCCACCGCTCAATCCAGGGCCGTCGTCGGCTGCTTCTGATCTGAGCGGCGCCCGAGGCGCAGTCAATCAAGCGATTGCCGGCCAGCCACAACTGCCGACACCGATCCAAGCCTTGAATGCGCAACCCCTCGGTGATCCGCTTCGTCAAGCAGCCCCGACAGGTATGCCCGATGCCACTGCGCCGACTACGCCCATGCCCACTGCGCCCACCGGCACGCCGCCGCCTCCGGTTCCGCCGCCCATGATGCCCATCTAGGGTGGTGTATGCTTAAGGCATGCAGGGCATACTCCTCATCGATAAGCCGAGTGGCTGGACGAGTTTTGACGTCGTCAATAAAGTGCGCCGCCTGATCGAGACGAGCGGCCTCAATACCACGAACAAGAAGCGCTTTCCGGTTGGCCACACCGGCACGCTTGATCCGCTGGCGACCGGGCTGCTCGTCCTGATGCTGGGCGCGTATACCAAACAGGTGCCCACATACACCAAGCTGGACAAGACCTACGAAGTGACGATGCGTCTGGGCGCCACCAGCACAACCGGTGACGAAGAGGGGGAGAAAACCGTTGTGTCCGACGACAAGCCATCCCGCGCACAGATTGAAGCAGTCTTAAACCAGTTCGTCGGTGACATCATGCAGACACCGCCGATCTATTCAGCGATCAAGATTAATGGCCAGCGGGCGTACGCCTTGGCACGCAAAGGTGAGGTACCCGAGCTCCAGCCGCGGCCAGCGCATATTGCTCAGATCATCCTGACAGGCTATCAGTATCCAGACGTCCAGTTTACTGTCGACGTTTCTAGCGGGACATACGTCCGTTCGCTGGTCGATGACATGGGCAAGATTTTGCGCACCGGCGCCTACATGGCGGCCCTCCGCCGAACGCGCGTCGGCACATTTACCCTGGCGAATGCCCTGACCATGGACGGTCTCACGCCGACCTCGCTCAAGCAGGCGGTGCAGTCGGCGTAGGAATAACTCCTTGCATCTTGCCGTCGCATCTGGTACACTACCGGCAGTATGATTTCTAGTGAGAAAAAGCAGGGCGTCGTTTCCAGCCTGCAAACCCATAAAAACGACACTGGTTCCGCTGCGGTGCAAGCCGGCATTATGACTGAGCGCATCAAAGAGCTAACCGAGCACCTCAAGGTGAACAAAAAAGACTTTGCCGCCCGTCGCGGGCTGCTGCAATTGGTTGGCAAGCGCAAGCGCAACCTCCAATACATCGCCAGCAAAGATGGCAAGGCTTACTTGGACCTCATCAAGAAGCTCGGCATTCGCCGCTAGTGCATGGACTATTGGCCTCGAGTGTCGAGGCCCCAAGCTTGTGCACATTAACGTTTGAGCCGAATCATCGCGGGCAAGGGTCAGATATATCGCACTTGTCAGAAGCGCACAAGAGTGCCATATATTTGCACTGTGTCCGTGAGATCTCAAACAGAAAGTACCGGAGAACAGGATGGGAAAGACAATAAATCCGTACAATAAAGATATTATCATCGTCGAAACCGAGTTTTGTGGCCGTACACTGAGCCTCGAAATCAACCGAGTCGGTTTTCGCACCACCGCCAGCGTGCTCGTTCGCTACGGCGACACCGTAATACTCGGCACGGCTATGGTCAGCGACAAGCCGATCACCGGCTTCGATTATTTTCCGCTGAGTATCGACTACGAAGAGAAGTTCTACGCGGCTGGCAAAATCAGTGGTAGCCGTTTCATTAAGCGTGAGGGTCGCCCCTCCGAAGAAGCAATCCTGATCGGCCGTTTGATCGACCGCCCGATCCGCCCGCTGTGGCCCAAGGGTTACCGGCACGAAGTGCAAGGCGTGGTCAGCGTGCTGAGCACCGATCCGGCCTTCCGTCCCGACATGGTGGCTATGATCGCCATGAGCACCGCTTTTATGCTGACCGGCGCGCCGTTTGAAGGCCCGGTTGCTGGCCTGCGCATTGGCCTCAAGGATGGCAAACCCCAGGCGTTTATGTCGCTTGAGGACATGACCAAGAACGACCTCGACCTGGTAGTGGCTGGCACCCAAGAAGCCATCATGATGGTTGAAGCCGGCGCCAACGAAGTTTCCGAAGACGTTGTCGCCGAAGCCTTGGCCTGGGCTCACCAAACCATGCAGCCGGCTATCAAACTGCAAAAAGAGCTGATTGCCAAGGCTGGCGTTGTCCCTCAAGCATATGAACTCAGCTTGCCGAGCCCTGACATCCAAAAAGAAGTCGACGCCTTTCTGGATGGCAAAATGGGCGCCCGGCTGCGCGCCCCGATGGCTGAGCGCCACCAACGCATGCACATCTTGCGTGAAGAACTCCTGACCCACTTTAGCGAAAAGCTCGGTGAGGAATGGGAGGCCGTCAAGCGTGACTACGAAGACGCGTTCGCCACGGCCGCCAACAAAGACGTCCGCAAGGGCATTATCGAAGACAAAGCGCGCCCCGATGGCCGCCACTTTACCGAAATCCGTCCGCTGTCGAGCGAAGTCGGTTTCTTGCCCCGAGTGCATGGCTCCAGTCTGTTCACTCGTGGCATGACGCAAGGTATGAACATCATTACTTTGGCACCGCTCAGCTACGCGCAGCTTGTCGACACCATGGAACGCAACGAGGAAAAGCGTTTTATGCACCACTACAACGCTCCTGGCTACACCGTGGGTGAAATTAAGCGCCTCGGTAGCCCCGGCCGCCGCGAAATCGGCCACAGTGCCCTCGCCGAACGCGCGCTCTTGCCAGTACTCCCCGCCGAGGACGTGTTCCCCTACGCCATCCGCAGCGTTACCGAAATTATGAGCCAAAATGGTTCGACGAGCATGGCCGCCACTTGTTCCAGCTGTCTGGCATTGATGGACGCCGGCGTGCCACTGACTGCTCCGGTAAGCGGTATCGCCATGGGGCTGATCATTGACGATAAGGGTCAGGCGAGCATCCTCAGCGACATCGCCGACGCCGAAGATTTTGCCGGCGACATGGACTTTAAGACTGCCGGCACCGGCAAAGGCATTACCGCCCTCCAAATGGATATGAAAGTCCACGGTCTGGGCGTCGACATCCTCAAACAAGCGCTGATGCAGGGCAAAGAAGGTCGCGCCTTTATCCTCGAGCACATGCTGACGACTATTGCCGAGCCTCGCAAGCAGCTCAGCCCATACGCACCGCGCGTCGAAAGCATCAAGATCAACCCTGATAAAATCCGCGAAGTCATCGGTAAGGGCGGGGAAACCATCCAAAAGATCACCGGCGAAACCGGCACCGAGATCGACATCAAAGACGACGGCACGGTTATGATTGCCAGCCCCGACGGCGCCAGCATCCAAAAGGCCATCGACTGGATTCAAAGCTTGACAGCCGAGCCAGAAGTCGGCAAGATCTATGTCGACAAGCCGGTAGTCAGCGTCATGGACTTCGGTGCGTTTGTGCAGATCATGCCCGGTAAAGACGGTCTAGTCCACGTGTCGGAAATGAAAGATGAGCGCGTCGAGAAACCAAGCGACGTCGTCAAAGAGGGTGACCTCGTAACCGTCAAGCTTATAGCAATCGACGACAGGGGGAGGCTGCAGCTCAGCATGAAAGCCGCTGCACACGAGCAACATGGAAAAGGCCAAAAAACTCAAGACTAAACTGGCCGTATGGTCAGAGACGAGGGGCGCGCGGGTTATACTGGGCCTGCTCGCCTTCGTCCTAGCCTACGTGTTCGGCCAGTGGGCGCTCGACAGCGGCAGTTTGCTGGATTACACTATCGCCCTGACGCTCGTTATTTTCGGTATCCATGAGCTAGTTTTGGCGGCCATTGCCCATCGCAAAGGCAAGCCCTAAGGCATGAGTCGAACGGCCCGGCTTGACCAAATCAAGGCAGAGATCATCGCCAAGCATGTCTGCCCCGATTTGGCCAAAACGGCCAAGCACCTCGTTTTTGGCGAGGGGAGCCCGACTGCCCAGATCGTGTTTATCGGCGAAGCTCCCGGCCGCAACGAGGACGAAACCGGCTTGCCTTTCGTCGGCGCCGCTGGCAAGTTCCTCGACGAGCTGCTAGCGGGCGTCGGACTCAAACGCCAAGACGTGTACATTACCAGCATTCTCAAGTATCGGCCGCCGCATAATCGCGACCCGTTACCAGAGGAAAAGGCGGCCTTCTTGCCTTATTTGCAAGCTCAGCTGGAGGTTATTCAGCCACGATTAGTGGTAACGCTCGGTCGTCATAGCCTCAATTGCTTCCTGCCGGGCTTACGAATCAGTGAAGTCCATGGCCGCGCCCAACAGCACGACGGCCGCGTCATGTTGCCGCTTTATCATCCCGCGGCAGCGCTGTATAACGGAGCGATGCGTCAGACCATTATCGACGATTTCGCCACGGTCTCCGCACTGCTCAAACAATTAACGTAGAAATTCCATAACAATTTCCAAACGAAAGGAAACAACAATATGAATGAAAACCCTAACCCCTCCAACGAGGATCGGCCCAAACGTCCCCCGCGCCAAGGCCGAGGCGGCAACCCCCAAGGTGGCCAACGACGCGGCGGCCAAGGCCAGAACGGGCACCAAAACGGGCAAATGCCCGGCCTGTCGATGCCCGGCGCCAGCATGTCCCGCGGTGCGGCTGTCCGCGCCCAAAAGCGCTCCCAGGCTGACGCTCAAAAAATCGCCAACCAGTACGCTGCGGCTAATCCGCAACAGGTGGCCAACGTCGAACGACGGGCTAACTTCATCGATGACAGCCCGCGTCTCAAGCTCATCGGTCTTGGCGGCATGGACAGCGGTGGCTCCAAAAACATGCTGCTTGTTGAGTACATGAACGACGCTATCATCATGGACTGCGGTAACGACCTTGGCGTCGACCTGCCAGGCATCAACTACGGCATTGCCGACACTGCGTACCTGGACACCATCAAGCACAAACTGCGCGCCTACGTGATCACCCACGGGCACCTTGACCATATCGGTGGCTTGCCGCACATTGTGCCGCGCTACCCGGCGCCGGTCTACGGCTCTCGCTTTACTATCGGTATGGTCGAGAAAATTTTCGAAAACTTCGGTCTACCCATGCCCGAAGGCTTTGCGCTCCAAACCATCACCATGAACGAGGAAACGCACGAGCGCCTCAAAGTCGGCCCCTTCTTTATTGAGTTGGTCCGCATCACGCACTCCATCCCGGGCTCGACCTGTATTGTGCTCGACACGCCCGTCGGTCGCCTTATCAATACGGGTGACTTCCGATTTGACCCTAATCCGCTCGACCACGAACGCTCTGACACCGACCGCCTCAAGCAGCTTGGTGACGAAGGTGTCCTGGCGCTGCTCAGCGAAAGTACCTGTCCGGATCGTCCTGGCCGCACTCCCAGCGAAAGTACCATTGAGCCGACCTTTGTCGAGCTCTTTAGTCGTGCACCTGGCCGTGTTTTTGTTGCTCTTTTCTCGAGTAATATTAACCGTATTCAGATGCTCGTCAACGCCGCCACCCAGCACGGCCGCAAAATCGCTATGGACGGCCGCAGCATGATGAGCACGCTCGAAGTCGCCGTCAAGCTGGGCATGATCCGCATCCCCAAAGGCACCTTTGTCCCGATTGCTAACATCGCCGGTCTCAAGGAAGACGAAATCGTCATTATTTCTACTGGCGCGCAAGGTGAGCCGAGCTCAGCCTTGCAGCGTATGGCCAGTGGCGATCACAAGCACGTCAAGCTCAAGTCGCAGGACACTGTCATCTTATCGGCTACGCCGATTCCCTACAGCGGCAATGATAAGCTCATCGAGAGCATGGTCGACAATCTCATGAAACTCGGCGTCCACGTCTTCCGTCACGACCACCGCGAAGTCGACGGCTGTGGCCCGCTGCACGTCTCCGGCCACGCCAGCATGGAAGAGTACGGCGAAATGATCGAAATGACCAAGCCGAAATTCTTCGTGCCCATCTACGGCGCCTTTAGCTCCAAGCAATACCACATCGAGGAAGCTGTTCGCCGCGGCGTCCCGCGTCCCAACACCCTCAACGTCGGCAACGGGCAAGTGGTAGCCTTCATGCCCGACAAAATGGAAGTCATTGGCGAGGTGCCCTACGGCACCATCCTCGTCGACCAAACGGGCGCCCTAGTTAACAGTATTGTCGTGAAAGACCGCGTGCTCTTAGCCGAGGAGGGCCTCGTCGCCGTCGTCCTAACCGTCGACAAGCGCAACGGCAACCTCGTGACCAGCCCAGACATTATCAGCCGCGGCTTTATCTACATGCGTGACAACGAGGACCTCATGACCGGCCTGCGCAATGAACTCCGCCGCGCCGTCGCCCAGCGCTTCAAGCGCGTCGACCTCGATCGCTTTAAGATTGAGCTCAAAGACCACATCACCCATTACTTGTTCGAGCAAACCCAGCGCAGCCCCATTGTCATTCCAGTGATCAATGTCATCGGCGGCAAGGGCGAAGGCAAAAATGATGGCAAACCCGGTCAAGGCCAGCATCAAAGCCAGAGCAGGCGATCCGGCAACGACCGTCCGCAAAATCCGCAGCAATCCCAGAATTCCCCGGCTCCTCAGCCCGAATCATCCTACGATCGCGATGAAGACGCCGGTAAAACACCTGAGCAACTAGCCGCCGAACAGCAAGAGCGCTTCCAACGCATGCGCGAAAAACTCCTCGGCCAAGACGCCCGCGTCGACTAGCTACCACGTAACGTTATTGCTTAGAAGTGTAATTATGTTATAATTTGATTTATGAACATGACTTCTACTGCGGAATCGCCGGTAAGCCTTCAGGATTATCCTGCAGCAGAGGTAGAACGGCCATTTTACGCTGATCCTGATCTGTTGGAGCACCTGCAATCGGAATATGGCGTCTTACCTCCGAAGCGTCAGCATGGTTACAATGAGCTCGAAACCGCCGTCAGCTCCGCCTTTGTCGGGCAATATGGCGCATATCTTACCGAACAGCAGCGCAATTATTTTGCTTCTTCCCACATGCTATTCTTGGGCGAACAAGACGCGGCAGAATTTAACGAACATTGGCGGCAAAACGTACACGTGACAGACCCTAGCGTATCTGCCATCGATGGCGTAATCTATACGGACTACCATGAAAACGATGGGCGACATCAATTGACCGAGGCGGACGAATCAGAAAGCTCATCTGCCAGGGTCCTCCAGCACTGGGCCGGCCGTATCGCCACCTATCCACTAGCAGAAGACGAGCAGACTATTGCCGTCAGCCCGGCCTACCTTATGACTAGCAAAGCGCTTTTGGAAAAAGAGGACGAAGACATTGACCTACAGGCGTTCACCTATAGTAATTCCATTGGTGCGGTGATGGTTCACGAAAAAGTTCACGGCATCCAGGACCCTATGCTTCCATTGCCGATCCTGGAAGCGGGGGCCGCCTACTACGAGAGAACGGTTTTCACCCAGCAAAACTGGCGACCTAGGAGAAATTTCAATATGAAGCTCCTGGCCGATCTTTACGCCGATTGCGTAGACGACTATGGATCCGACATACATCGACTAATATTTGGTAATCTAACTGGTGAGCCACAGGCAAGAGCCCTTGCATACCTAAAAAGTCGCTTTACGGTCGCCGAAATTGAGCGTTTATCAAGCGCCGAAGGTCACGGCACCAAGCTCCGCTGGACCACCATACCCAGCGAAGAAATGTGATATATATTACAAACGCATCACATTGACGCTTACGCTTGTTTATGTTAGTGTATATTCATGCATACGCGGTTTTATGACTATGCCCCTGAACACGTTATTGGATCCAAACGTACATCGCCAGCTGCGCGTAGCGTAGGACGATCGGCGGCCCGAGCTACACTTGATGGCCCGGCATTCTTGCCCCCCAAACCGTCAGTGACGGCTAGGACTCCAAGGCAAGAACGACGCCCGGCGCTCGGACTTCGCTTACCTTTTGGTGCGACTGCAACACAAAGCCGTCGGCTCCGCAATAGCCGTCAACCTGCCGAACTCTCCCAAGTTGCTCCCATTATTAGATCGGAGTTGCTGCAATCAGGTGGTTTGCATTTGGGCGATCTAAAGGCGGTTGTTGGCCTCGGCTATCACCAGGACCACCGGCCCGTAGAGACACTATATTGTTTTCGTGCAGGCAGAGGGCCAGACAGTGTGTTCACGATTGCTACGCCGCACCAGCTGGCAGAGCTCCAAGCGGCGACCACACAGGGTCGTAATACTCAACCGCTCTTAGCGCAACTTTTGCGCATGAGCCGCGACGGCATTACACAGCAAACCGTAGGTGAAGGTCATTGGCTTTTTCGTGACGGCACCAGTGCGTCGACAAATCGGCTGCAGCGCCCCGGAGCAGCCTCCCAGTCAGTAGATACTCCTGCTTGGGGCGTGAGTTTTGATGTACTTCCCGATGGCGAGTTTCTGGTCCGCGATCTCGACACCAGGCAGGGTGCATCAGTGGAGTTAGCACGTGAGCCGCAGTATTATCCCGGACTTGGAGCGGCTGCACTTCGCTCAGAACTACATTCATCACCTCACTTGCAATATGCTGAGCCGGTGGATCCCTGGGGCGGCCGGAGCTTGCCATACTATCATCGAGGCATGCTCGTCGATCCGACACTACAGCCCGGCCCGCAGCGCTAATCTTGACTCTAGTTGTAATTTTCGCTACAATACAAACTGTTATATTGTGCAGTTATAGAGCTGGTATAATACAAACACCATGAGCAAAAAGAAAAAATCATCCAAGGGTCGCAAAAGGGAAGAAGAACAGATTGAACGTTCGCCGTTTTGGCCACTGGCCGGCGGTATTTTGTTGTGCGTGATTGCTTTGTTCATGCTGCTCGGAGGGTTTGGCACCGGTGGGCCGCTTCCGCTCCATATGTTTATGGGCGGTTATTGGGCACTCGGTTGGGCGGCATATTTGGCACCGTTGGCGCTTTTGTATTGGGGCATCTATAAATTTACCAACGAGGACCACCGGATTCCGCTTGGTAAACTGCTCAGCGTTGTTGCGGTGTTGCTGTTTTCGGCCTGCTGGCTATTCACGGCTTTTGCCGAGCAACGGCCAGACACCACATGGGGCGGCGGCCATGGCGGGCAAGTTGGTACGGTTGTGGGTGGCGTTGTACTGCAAGCCCTGGACACTTTTCCGGCGTCGCTTATGTTTGTGGTGTTTATTGGCCTGGCGGTCTTTTTTGCCTTTGGTATTTCGCCCAAAGTGTTGCTGAGCATCGGCGGACTATTTGGCAGCAAGCATGGCGACGGCACCGAGCTCGCCGATCTGAAGGCCAAA
>Ga0105249_10000747_pt1 | contig 29250 bp, 24 predicted proteins | sample KBSS44metaG_FD_81522 | JGI IMG/M metagenome (GOLD analysis project Ga0105249, IMG submission 81522) | Switchgrass rhizosphere microbial communities from Kellogg Biological Station, Michigan, USA - KBS S4-4 metaG | ecosystem: Host-associated > Plants > Roots > Rhizosphere > Soil | place...
CGGTGGATGCTGCTCGCGACAACAAGCCTGTTGGGGCCGGCCGTCAGCCGCTTGCCGATCGCGATCGATCGGCCTGGCGTGATCGTCGGCCTCGTGCTGCTCTTCCTCACCGCACCCATACTGTTCGACCTGCTCTCTGGGCGCCGCCCGCATCCGGTGAGCGCATGGGGCGGCTTGGTGCTATTCGTGTCGGTGCCGCTCCGCCACGCAGTTGGCCAGACCAACGCCTGGCATCAATTGGCGACGTCGCTCACACGCTGACAGGGCCTGGAGACTCGAGCGGAGTCCTGTTGCCGGCACGCGAGTCAGATCCTCGCAGCCACGCCTAACGAGCCACTGGTTAGGCATCAGATTGGAACTGTCGAGCCCAGGATTCGTGTATTCGACGCAACAAAGCGGGATACACCAACCAGCGGCGGAACGGATCGATCAACGTCAGATACGGCCGGGTCCAGAAGCTGACCGGAAGGACGTGGATCGCCCAGAAAAGCTGATAGCCAGCGGACGTCGGCTCCAAGGCCCAAACGAGAAATCCGTGAACAGTCGCGTTTCGGATCTCACTCACCGCCTCCATTGGGTGAGCGTACAAAATGGTAAAGGGTCCATCCATGGTGCCTGGCTCGACGATCGATTGCCGCCGATCCGTGTCGGTGAGTCGAGCCAGATAAGACCATGCTTCTGGTTCCGGAGGAGGGCGATCCCATCGAAAGAGCCGGCCGATCGACCACCGGAGGCTGAACAGCGCACGGACTGGCAGACTCAAACGGTGAGACTGTCTCGCGACCTCGAAAACAGCGCGCACGTCCGCCATGGTTCGAGAGGGCCCGCCGCCGGGAAGCGCAACGCGCCAGACGTCGTGTAATGGCACATCGCGAAGAAGGCTGTGAGCACGAAGCGTGAGGCGGAGGTACTCCTCTGCACTGGCTTGCGACCAGGGGCGCATGGATGGTCACGGTGTGGGAGCCTTCCACGGTCGCGGTGACGGAAGGATTGCCAGCACCGTCGCCAGTGTCGCCCGTGGCCAGACCGACGGCACGCCACGAATGAACGTCACCAGTCCATCGATCGGTGCGACCACGTCGCCGGTCTTCTTGCCCAGGAGATCCGTCGTGTAGCCGAGCACCTGTCCCTTCTTCACGCGGGCGCCGCGGTCGACCGAGGCGAAGAAGAAGCTCGTGCTGTCGGCCGCGATCCGCGGCGCGGCGCCATCGAGCCATATCGGATGCGCCACGGGGCGCACCGGTCGGTCGAGCATCTTGAGCTCTCCGAGCACGTTGAGCGAGCCGTCGACCAGCGCGGTGATGTCGCTCGGTGCAACCACGCCGCTGCGTCCCGCTTCGGCGACCAGCACGGTCTTGCCGCGGACCAACGCCTGCGATGAAAGCGAGCGGCCGGCGTTAGGCGCGTCTGGATTAACATCCGTCACGATGATGTGGTCGAGGCCGAACGCGAGGGCCAGCCGCAGCCCGGCCGAGTCCTGCCCCGCGCGTCCCCCGCGGAACCAGTAGCTGTACGGTCGAAGGTTCTCGTCCAGGTCTCCCCCGTGGAGATCGACGACGACATCCGCCGGCACGACGACCTGACTCGTGATGAGCGCCAGCGCGCGTTGCGACTGGGTTCCATTCGGATCGCCCGGGTAATTCCCGTTCATGCTCTTCCGGTCGACGGGATTGAGATGCGGTGTCATCTGCTCGAACGACGCGATATTGATGATCGGCACGATGATCACCGTCCCAGCCAGCGCCTTCGCGTCGATGCGCGGAATGAGCCGCTGCAGCGCGACGATCGAGCTGTATTCGGTCCCATGACTCCCGGCGACGAATGCGACGATCGGACCGGGTCGCGCGCCGTGAATCACCGCCACGGGAATCGAGAGCCCCGAGTCGGACCCGGCGGGCACCGGGATGCTGCCGGTCGCCGTCGTCCCGCGCTGGGCGGTGACAGGGCCGACGGTGAAGCTCGGCGTGTCGTGACGCTGAGCTGACGCGAGCGACGTCGCGACCAGCGAGAGGGCGGCAGTGTGGCGAACGACGTTGAGCATGGCTCGGCCGGACCTGTTGATGAGAGCGATCACGTTACCGGTGGCAGGCCTGCGAGTCCACGGGCGATCTCCTCCAACAACGAAGAGGCGCGGCACCCACCAACCTGCCCGGCCTGCCCCGGGGGTGCTCGCTGCTCCCCTCCCTCCTCCCGGCCGTGACCACCTGTGCGGAGATGAGGTTGTCGCAGGCCAACCAGCCCCAGCTTTCGATGCAACCAGCCGACACCAGACAGACCGTGGTTCAACTCGTTGAGCGCCGACCGGTCGACGGGGACGGTATCGCCATTTCAATGTCTTCAAGGCGAGCGCTGGCCCAGCGCGCGTGCCCACGCCGCCACGTGCTTGCGATGACGCAGCACCGGCCAGGAGAACAGCTCCCGCGCCGATGAATTCCCTCCTCTTCATGATTGATGCCCTCGGATACGGACGACGCTTCGATTGAACTGACGGCTGGCTCACGAAGCGACAATGACCAATCGACGCGGTGTCGTACCAGGAGGTACGGTGCTGTGGTTGCGCCCAGTGTACCTATTGGTACAGACCGTCTCTGCATGGCCCGCTAGTCTTGCATGTCACCGCAGTACGCAGGGCCATTTCTCACAGGAGATCGAAATGCACACGAGGTTCATCGTTAGGGGGGCCGGAAACCGACAGCCAATGCGCGCTTCAACGGTCGCGAAGGTCCTGTTGCCAGTTGTGGCAGCAACCTGCTCGATAGTGTTTGGCGTCGCTGGCTCCGCGATCGCTGGTATTGCACCCACGGCCACGAGTGATGCGGAAGTCCTGGGCATTTACATCCAGGTCAACGGCTTCGAGGTCGAGACGGCGTTGTTGGGACGGGCTCAGGCCAACTCCCCGACCGTACGCGCGCTCGCGGCCCAGGTCGCGTCGGATCACATGGGCGTGCGTCAGGCAGCATTCGACCTGGCAACCACGTGCAAAGCATCGCCGGCATCGCCTAACAACAGAGCTGGAGCGGCGATCGAGCATGGGCGAGCGATGGTGAAGCTGGCCGCGCTCACGCGAGTCGACTTCGATCGGGCCTACATGCAACACGAAGTCGCGTTTCATCGGGCCACAATCGATGCCGTGAGACAGGTGCTGCTGCCGTCCACCACCTGTGCCGCGCTCAAGGCGCACTTCAAGGAAGTGCTCCCGGCGATGGAACATCATCTGGCGGAGACGGAAGCGCTCACCCGCGAATTGACCGCACGTTGATCGACCGATATTGGTTCGGCACCACATCAGCGTGATCGCCCTTCGCGGACTCGCGAGGGGCGATCCGCGACCGTTTCCGCCATGACCAGTCGTCTGCGTGTTGGGCCGTTGGACCCGCTCGACAGCGTCGAGCCGTTTCGCCGTATCGGTGCTCAGGGGAAGGCGCTGCTGGCGCACCGGGTGGTGCGCAAGCGCCTGTCCAGTGCAGCGATCATCCTGCACAAATCCCAGGCCGTCTCGGGAGCGTATCTGGTGCTCACGGGTAGGCTCCGCGTGTTCACAGTCGCGCCTAACGGGACGGAGGCGACGCTCTATTTCATCGATCCCGGCGAGACGTGCGTCCTGGCGCTCAATTGTCTGTTCAACGACCTGCTCTACCCTGCCTGGGTTCAGGCGGAGACCCCGACCACCATCGCGCAGATCCCGGGTCCGGTGTATCGAAAACTGTTCGAGTTCGAACCGGTCATTCAGAACCTGACGGTGCAGGCGCTATCGACGTTGGTGTACCGGTTGATGGCGGAGTTGGAGCAGGTCCACTCCAGCACTCACAAGGAGCGGCTCGCGCAATTCATCCTGATGCACGCGTCGTCGGAGGGATCGCTGCGCATGACCCAGCAGCAGATGGCACATCATCTGGGCACCACGCGAGAGGTCGTCGCTCGGCTCTTGGGCGGATTCGTTGCGCGCGGCCTCGTGCTCACGCAGCGCGGTTCGATCAGGATTCGCGACGCCGTCGCGCTGCGCCGTATCGTCTCTCCCGATCCAGGAGCGGCCGACTCACGGATTTCATCCAGAACGCGCCGCGGCATCGGGTAGAGCGAGCGGAGACAACCTAACGACAGGTCCGACGGACGTCGGCCGGCGTCACACCGAAATCTCTGGCTCACCGCGCCTGCAGCGCGCGCGCCGCCCAGAGCGGTCGTTCGGCCAGCGCGGGTCCGGGCCGGGAAGGGTTTTCCAGGACCGTGCTCCGGACCCCCTGCGGCTGCCGTCGCAGCGCTTCGAGGACGACGCGCGCAGGAGCCGCCGTACACATCTCACGTGCTGTATCCCAGGGCGCGACGCAGGTCCGCCAGATCCGCCGCGCTCTCGACTGCGTTATAGGCCGACCGATCGATCCCCTGCGCTCGCAGTTGGGTCACGCTCCGCCGTACAGCTGCTCGGCGGCGTTCGCGCGCGGCGGCCGACCCGGCGTCCTTCTCCACCGGGCGCACTGCATCGGCGAAGTCGCGGCACAGCGCTGGCTCCGAAAATCCGGTCCCCCGCAGGTCGAAGACGACGAAGTCTCGACTCCGCGTGACCGGAAGAATCGTATCGGGATCGAGACGGTCCTCGATCAGGCGGCCGAGAGCGTTCCGCAGGGCGCTCCCGGTGGTCCCGAAGAACACCAGCGGTGGATTGTTGCTCGGCTCCCGCCGACGGAGGATTCCCACAGCCAGCCGGATGGTTCGACCCCCGGGACACGCGCGACTCTCGGGTACCACGAGCCGCCCGCACTCCACCGTGACGTCCGGCGCCGAGTCTCGGCGCGTGAATGGACACGCTGCGGCCTCGAAGCGTGACAATCGGCTTTGCTGCGGGGCAAGGAGTCCATAGCCCGGTCGATCCGGCCGCCCGTGGGCTGCGCGGCGAACGCAGCATAAGGCGTCGTGATCGTCCGGTCATCGTCCGAGATCGCGTCTCTCCTTCACCATGCCGAGTCGCCTTGCCCTTCTCGGGCCGGTTTCCCTCACCGGTCCCGATGGACCGTTGACGCGTCGAGCATCTCAACAGCGGCGCATCGCCTTGCTGGCACTCATCGCGAGCTCACCCGGTGGGTCAGTCAGCCGCGATCGCGTGCTAGGACTCCTCTGGCCGGACCGCGACGAACGTGCCGCGCGGCATCTGTTGGCCGATTCGCTTTACATCCTGCGACGCACGCTCGGCGATACGGCGATCACCGTATCGAGCGAGACGCTCCACCTGTCGCCGGATGTCGTCTCGTCGGATGTCGGCGAGTTTCGGAGCGCATTGGCCGAGGAGCGATGGTCGGACGCCGTGGAGTTATATCGCGGCGACTTCCTCGACGGCTTCAACCTGCGCAGCGCAGCCGACTTCGATCAGTGGACGTCGACGGAGCGTGCTCGACTGCGCGCAAGCGCAACGCGCGCCGCGTCGGCTTTGACCGTTGCGCTGGAGAGTGCGGGGCGAATCAGCGAGGCGGTTGCCGCGGCCGAGCGCCGCCTGGAGCTTGCGGTGCATGATGAAGCGGCGCTGCGCGATCTCGTCAGATTGCTGAACGCGGCGGACAATCGGGCGCGGGCGGCGGCGGTGGCGCGTGGCTTCGTCGAGCGGCTCGCGCTCGATCTCGGGGTTTCACCGTCTGATGAGACGATGCGGCTCGTGCGGCAAGCAAGAGTGCAGGGGCCTGTCGAGCCGATTGTCGCTGTGGCTCCTCGGGAGCCGAAGCGATGCCGCGCGGGGAATATCGACACGGTGACCGCGAGCATCATGGCGCGAGGTCGTCATCACTGGCACCAGCGAACGCAGGTGTCGGTCGAGCGCGCACTCGGCTACTTCACCCGCGCGACGGAGCGCGACGACCGCGCCGTACACGCGTGGTGCGGGGTGGCGGATTCCTGGGTCGTCATGGGAGGACGAGGATACGCCTCGGTGGGCGACGCGATTGCGGGGGCCGAGGCGAGCGCGGAGCGCGCGCTCATGCTCGACGATACGCTGTCCTGCGTGCATGCGTCGATTGGCGGCATCAACATCCTTCGACGCCGCTGGCGCGATGCCGAAGCGTCGCTTCGTCGCGCGATTCAGCTCGACCCGCAGAATGCGGACGCCCGCCACTGGCTTGCCCTGACGTTGCTCACCGGCTTCGGCGACCGAGAGGCGGCGATCCACGAGCAGACGATTAGCGTCCACCTCAATCCTGTTGGTGGCATGCCGGTCGGGGCACTAGGCTGGCAGCGGTATCTGCGTGGCGAGTACGAGCTGTCTCGATCGGACATGCAGCCGGCGGTGGAGCTCAACCCCGATTTCGAAGAAGGCCACACGGGACTGGCGCGCGTCGCGGCGCGATTGGGCGACGAGGCGACGATGGTGTCGGCGATAGCGGCCGGCCTATCGAGGCGTGGTGACCTTCGCGGCGACCTTCTCGCGGAGCAGGCGTCCGCGCTCGCCGTGCTCGGCGACTCGTGTCGGGCGCGTCAGGTCGCGCGCGAGGCCAGCGCGCAACGAGCGATGCCGCTCAATCTCGCGCTAGCCTGGGCGAGCCTCGGTGACGCGGACCGCGCCTTTCGGTACCTAGACCGCGAGTCGTTTCTCGTCTACTGGACACCGCAGGCGGTCTGGTGGGATCCGCGCCTCGACGCGATTCGCGATGACGCGCGTTTCAGCCGCGTTCGCCAGCGCGTCGAGCGAGTGTGGTTGCCGGCATGGTCATGAGACGGCGTCAGCTCCGTCACCAACTCGGACGATAACTGGACGATCACTGCGGCCTATCCTGCGTTCGCCGCGGTGCGCCGTCCTGAGAGTGTCCCGGTCGACGGAGCGCATCGACGCGCTCCGTTCGTCGAAACCCACCATTTTGGAGGTCATGATGTTCTTACAGCGCTTGAAAGGCGGTTTTGGTGCAGGCCGTCATTCAAAGGCCAGAGCCCAACTGATTACCGCGTTTGCCTTTGTTTTTGCCGGATGCAACGCGGAGTCACCGCTCCAGGCGGGCAGCCACCTCTCGCATCAGAACGGTCTGATGCTCTCCAGCCTGTCGCAGGCGAGCAATGCCCAAACGCTCAACGCCCTCACCAGGCTCAGTGCGCCGTTCCACGATGTCGACGCGGCTGAAGCAGCGGGCTACGGCCTGTTCAAGGCGCCGCCGTTGACCGCTGAGGACGGGTGCGTCTCCAGCGCGGACGAAGGTGGGATGGGCTATCACTATCACAAGGCTCTCCCGACGGACAACCTCGGCGACGACAACGTCGAGCTGCTCGACCCCGAGTTCCTTGTCTACGCCCCCACGAACGCTCCCCGCAACGACGGTGAAGCGAGAAGGAGGCTGGCCGCGTTCGACTACTTCATACCCTACAGCGCGAAGTGGCCGGGACCGGATGATCCGACCTTCACGCGCGCGCCAACGCTGCATGACTTCTCCACGATGAGCGATCTGCCCGACGTCGCCTTCGCGCCGTCGCGGTTCAATGGCTGGATGTTTCACATCTGGCTGTGGGAGCATAACCCGGGCGGGATGTTCACCAACTGGAACCGCTCGGTTCCGCTCTGCGAAGGGTCCGCGTTTTAGCCGTCGATCGCGAGCGTGGGTCTCCGGATCCAAGCATCTGGAGACCCACCGACTCGCCCTACTGAACCACAATGGGGCCCTTCATCGCCGTACCGTGCACGGCGCAATCGTACCGATCTGTGCCTGGTTCGGTGAACGTGACCACGTGCGTCCCGCTGCCAGTCTTGATGCTGCTACTGGAACAGCTCGTCGAACCTAACGACTAAACGCTGTGCGGCAGCGAGCCAGTCCAGGTCCAGGTGACGGTGCCGCCAACCGGGTGTGGTGTCCACAGCCGGATTGATGGTCCCGTTATGGCTACTCACGAATCGAACATCCGGCCCGATGGTGACCGCCCCAACGGGGCCGCCTCCTCCGCCCACGTCGCCCCTTGGCCTCCACCCGTACTGCCGTAAAACGCCAGTCGACGTGTAGCCCTCGCAGCAAGTGACGCGACCACGAGACACCGGGTGATTGCTGCGCGGAAATGCATCTGCGCGACCTTACATGGACCTGCGCAGGGCCGCGCCGAAAGGAGACAAGCGCCCCGTGGCCGCGCGCGAGTCGATCGGGCGACATCGAAGATGGTCTCGCTCGATTCCCCTTGACATCTGAGGGTAACGAAACAATTCTACCCTGACTTCCTTAGGGTAATCCATGCCGACCGCGCGATCCAACGGTGCGTCCCCCGACCTCGGGCTCCTCCAGGGCACGCTCGATGTCATGATTCTCAAGGCCCTCTCGTGGGGGCCCATGCACGGGTTCGGCGTCGCCAAATGGATTCACCTCACCACCGACGACGTTCTGCAGATCGAAGACGGCGCGCTCTATCCGGCGCTCCACCGCATGGAGCACCGCGGCCTCATCGACGCCGACTGGGACCTCACCGAGAACAAGCGTCGCGCCAAGTACTACCGCCTGACACCCAAGGGCCGCGAGCAGCTCCGCGCACGCACATCGAGCTGGGACCGGTACTCGGCGGCGGTATCCAAGGTCATTCACGCCACCGTTCAACCGTCCGTGAGCTGAGTCATGGCCAGCGACACTCGAAAATGGCATCGCTATCTCAATTTCTGGCGCCCCAACATTGCGGCCGACGTCGATGCCGAGCTCGCGTTTCACGTCGACGCGCGCACCGAGGAGCTGTGTGACGCAGGGTTGGACCGCGCGGCCGCTCGAGCGCAGGCGCTCCGCGAGTTCGGCGACGTCGATCTCGCACGACGCACCCTCCGCAGCATGGACGAGCAGCACGCGGCCAGCGAGCGGCGCGCCCATGTCGCCAGCGACATCCTCGGCGACGTTCGCGTCGCCGTCCGTGCCCTGAGGCGAAGCCCCGGGCTGGTCGCCGTCGTCGGGCTCACGTTCGCGCTCGGCATCGGCGTGACCGGCGCCATGTACAGCGTCGTCGACAACATCCTCTTCAAGCCACTCCCAGGTGCGCACGGCGCGAACCTCGTGGTCCTCGGACGCACCGAGGAGCGACTGCCGATGCCGCATGACGTCTCGTTTCCCGACTTTCGCGACTATCGTGCGGACACGACGGTGTTCGCGTCCCTGGCGGCGTACGCGAGCCGAGTCGTCGAGCTGAACACCGATCGCGGGGCGGACCGCATCTGGATCGACGACGCGACCGCGAACTACTTCTCGGTACTGGGGCTTCGTCCACTGCTCGGCCGGACGTTCGAGCCTGACGAGGATCGCGGTGCGCTCGCGCACCCGGTGATCGTCCTGACGTACAAGGCATGGCAGGCGCATTTCGCCGGCGATTCCGCCGTCATCGGGCGCGCCGTCAACATCAACGGTCACCCGGTGACCGTCATCGGCGTGACGCCGCCCGAGTTCCACGGCGTCAGGCCTCTCGTGGACATCGATGGCATTGCACCGATCGATCAGATCTCGCCCGCGTACGGCGCGGCGCTCGAAAGCCGCGCGTCGACCGCCGTCAGCGTGTTCGGTCGGCTCCGACCTGGCGTCTCACTGAGCGCAGCGAGAGAGGCCGTGCGCCTCAAAGCCGGGCAGCTCGAGCGCGCCTATCCGGCCACGAACAGGAAAGTCGGAGCGGTCCTCGTACGCGAGCAGTACGCGCGCCCGAGCATCACGGTGTCCGGAATCGCGCCAGGTATCGCGGCAATGTTCATGACGCTCGTGATGCTGGTGATGCTCGTCGCCTGCGCGAACATCGCGAGCCTGCTGCTGGCGAGAGTCGTCGCTCGCGGACGTGACCTCGCGGTTCGCGCCGCGATCGGCGCCAGTCAGTGGCGCCTCGTGCGGCAGGTCCTCGTCGAGTGCACGCTGCTCGCCCTGCTCGGTGGCGTCGGAGCGGTTGCGGTGACGTACGGCGCTGTTCGTGCGGTCGAGTCCATCAACATCGCGACCGACATTCCGGTCCGTTGGGGCATCGAGTTGAACGGCCGCATCATCGCGTTCACGATGGTCGCGACGCTCATCGCCGCACTCGCTGCCGGTCTCGCTCCGGCATCCGCTGCGCGGAAACGCAACCTCAACGACGTGCTCAGATCCGGCACGGGCAACTCCGCAACGGCGGCGCACCGGCGGCTGCGCTCGGCGCTGGTGGCTGGTCAGATCGCGATCTCGGTGGTGGTGCTCGTCTGCGCCGGACTCTTCGTGCGAAGCTCGGCGAATGCGGCTCGCATGAGCCTTGGCTTCCGGACCGATCACCTGCTGATGCTCTCCACGGAGCTCCGCAGCCAGAGCTACGACAGCGTGCGTGGCCAGCAATTCTACCGCGAAGTGCTCCGGCGAGCCGCCACGGCGCCGGGTGTGAAGTCAGTGGCGCTCAGCCGCTTCGTGCCGTTCGGCTACGACCGCGCCATCAGCACCATCGTGCCGATTGCGCCGGGAGTCCAGTTGCCGGTCAGCGGGTTCAACTACTTCCACAACATCGTAGGCGGCGACTACTTCGCCGCGATGGGAATTCCGCTGCTGGAGGGTCGCGCGTTCACCGAACGTGATGACGCGAACGCGCCCCCGGTAGCCGTCGTCAGCGACGCGCTCGTGAAGGCGGTCTGGCCGGGTCAGACGGCGCTAGGCAAGCGCTTCCGCTTCGGTGGCAATGATGGTCCCGTCGTCGAGATCGTCGGCGTCGTTCGAGGCATCCAGGACATGATCCTCGGCGAGACACCCAAACCGTACGTCTTTCTGCCCGTCGCTCAGGCGTATCGCTCACCGATGACGATCCTGGTCGAGACCGCGTCGGACCCGTCCTCCATCGTGCGGCCGATGCGCGCCGTCGTCGCGGGTCTCGACCCGAGCCTGCCGGTGTTCGATGTGCGCACCATGGACGATCATCTTCGTAACGGACAGGCACTCCTGTTCACGCGCCTCGGCTCTGCGTTCGCAACCGTGTTCGGGCTCCTGGCGCTGGTGCTCGCGACGATCGGCGTGTACGGCGTCGTGTCGTACTCGGTTGCCCAACGCACCCGTGAGATTGGCGTGCGCATGGCGCTTGGCGCACGGCGCCCGGCCATCGTCCGGCTCGTTGTTGGACAGGGGATGCGGCTTGGCTGGATCGGCCTGGGCGTTGGCCTGGTCCTCTCCGTCGCCACGATGGGCGTGGTGTCGTCGGTCCTCTATGGTGTCACACCGCGTGACCCGCTGGTGTTAGGCAGCGTCGTGGGCCTGCTCACGCTCGTCGTCGTGATCGCGAGCTTCGTCCCGGCCCGTCGCGCCATGCGGATCGATCCGATGACGTCGCTCCGTTCACAATAGCCCGAGGGAGCACGGCGTAGGTCGCGCGCGGATTCCGCACTCCGCCGACCGCTTCCGACAGATCGACGGCCTCGTTCATCACCTTGCCCAAACCTGTCTTGCGCAAGGTGCGCCGAGTCGAGAACGTCGTCGCATGAGATATCTGATCCTCGCCGCGCTCGCGCTCGCGGCGTGCAGCCCCAACGGCCCCGCGGAGCACTACGGGTTCGTCGCGCGGCTCGGCAACGACACCGTGTCGGTCGAGCGCGTGACGCGTCGCGGCAACAGTGTGACGAGCGACGAGGTGGACCGATTCCCGCGCGTCAGGCAGCGGCACACGGAGATCGAGCTCACGCCGGACGGCGGCATCCGCCGCCTGGTCATGGACATCGTGACGCCGAGCGAGTCGGCGAGCCAGCGTCGCCGGCGGGTCACCGTGAACGTGACGCCGGACTCGGTGCACATCGTCAAACGTGACTCGGCGGGCACCGTCCGACGCGACTTCGCGACCGGCGGGGCGATCGCCATGGCGCACCTGCCGCAGATGTACAGCCTGTACGAGCTCTACTTCGCCGCGGCGTTAGGTAAGATGGCCGCGAGCCCCGCCGGTGGCGACACGGCCAATCTCCGGCAGTTCTACATCGATCGCGAGTTCGATCGGTTCCCGCTGCACACGGGCCGGGTGTGGCGGCTCTCGGACGGCAAGTTGAAGATCTCGCACGACTGGCTCTCCGGCGTCGGCGAGGCGACGGTGGACTCGAGCCGCCGCCTGCTGGGCTACTCCGGTGCGGGGACGACGTACAAGGTCGCGGTCACCCGGGTAACCGAGCCGCCTGACGTCGGTCCGATCGGGGAGCAGTTCGCTGCTCTCGAGACGAAGAGCGGCGGGTTCAGCCAGCTGAGCGTGCGGGACACGGCTCGCGCGACCATCGGGGCGGCGACCTTCGCCGTGGACTATGGGCGGCCGCTCGCGCGTGGCCGCCCGTTGTTAGGCGCGCTCCTGCCCTACGACTACGTGTGGCGCACCGGCGCGAATGCCGCGACGCAGTTCACCACGTCGGCGCCGATCACGCTCGCGGGCATTCGTGTGCCCGCCGGGACGTATACCCTCTGGACCGTGCCCCGCCGGAACCGGGCCGACATCATCGTCAATGCCCAAGCCGGGCAATGGGGCACCGAGTACGATGGCAAACGTGACGTTGGCATGGGCCCCATGACGATGGATTCGCTCACGTCGCCGGTGGAAAAGTTCACGATCTCCATCGCGAGCGCGGACGCACGGCACGGGACACTCGCCATGGAATGGGGACCGTTCCGGTGGGCGGCGCCCATCGTGGTGCTCAATTCCGCGGCCGCTCGACCTCGCTGACTCCCTGGCGGGCGCGTCAGGGCCGACGTGGCGTCGTGACGACGTTAGGGTGCCTGCCGCCGATACCTCAGGTCGAGAAACGAATCGTCCCCGGGAATCCGGAAGTGCACGAGAAACCCATCCGGCTCGAGCGCCGCGGTGTGTTCCAGGTGTGGACCTATGAACTCCGACAGCATCGACAGGTCTCCGTTCGCGCCCACTGTGACGATCCCCCGATCGAACTCACGCGACTGAAAGCGAAGCTCACGCTGCACCGTGTCTCCCGTGCGAGTCACGTGATACTGCGAGAACCGCACGTCGAGCGTATATCGCAGCTGCATGAGCCCCGACAGCACCAACGTTCCCGGCTCGGCGTACACCTCGACAAATTCCGGCACACCGTTGAACAGGACCGTGTCCGCCGCAACGAGCACGGGGACCGGCGCGCCATTGTAATGGGTCAGTACGAAGGTCGTATCGGCGATGACGACGCCCACGTGCGCCGTCCCCGTGACCGCGTCTACGGTCGCCCGGATCGTTGTCGAGCCCGGACCCGCCGCGATGAGGAAGCCGGGGCCGGCGATATCCGAGCCGGAGGTTCCGATGACGGCGACCTGTGGATCGTCCGATGTGAACGTGACCGGCCGGCCCGTGATCGCACGGTCGCCTTGACCGGAGACGCGCACGGAGATCTGCATACGATCACCACGCCCCAGGCTCAGGACTCCCGGCGACAGGTCCACTTTCTTCACCACGAGTCGGCCGATCACGAGATCGTAGGTGCCGGTGACCGCGGCGCTGCGGGCCGTGATGCGAACGGTACCGGGTCGCAGGAGCGCGAAGCTCCCTTCGCCCGCGTCCTTCGCGAGCGTCGTGTCGCTCGTCGTCCACGCCACGGTCGCACCTGCGACCTCGACGCCTGACTCGTCCAGCACCACCGCGGTCAGGCGCACCACATCGCCCTCGAACACGCTGTCCGCGACCGGCACGATCGTGACCTTCGCCCGGGTTGGACGCGGCGCGACGGTGTCGCTGCACGCAAGCATCCCGATCGCCGCCATCATTGCGATGGCTAAGCGAGCGGCTGCCCTTGCCGCCGGCTTCCGAATCGATGTCGGTGAAATCAGTCCCACGTTCGTGCCTTGCTCGAGACGGGCGACGATGGACGTCACTGGCTATCTGGAGAACGCAGGGAACCGGATAATCCGGTCAGACTTCGCCGGCGGATGGGCGTCCTACGAATCGGTGGCTCGTTTGCGGGCTGGACTCCGCGTTACGGAGATGCGGGCGGTAGTTACGCGCGCGCCGTCATACGTTTGCGACGCTGAGAATTTCGTACATCGTCTCGTTCATGAGTCCCGGCGCGCGCCCGCCGCCGATGAAAGTGACCGTCGTGTGATACGTGTATTTCGCGAGCTTGATCGTCGCCGATTTGATCGTGTCACGGTGCGCCACGCAGATGATGCACTCCTCCCCGGCTTGCTTGTTGATCTTCCCCGTCGTGTCGTACTCGGCAACGACGTTGATTGAACGATCCGTCTTCATGCGATCGTAGACGGCGCGCTGCGACGTGTCCTTGTTGGTGTCGACGTGGCCGACGCGCCGCATGGTCTCGCCGCGCGGGTGAAGATCGTCATCACGCAGCCCGTGAACGGCCCGCTGATGACCTCACTATTGCCCACGAACGGTGTTTCGGCGATCGCGCCGGTGGCGTATGGCAGGAACGTACACGAGCGATGCCGCGTCCGCCGCCGTTGGCTTGTTGCACTCGGCGAAATCCAGAACCAACCCGGCGGCGCCCTTGACCTGCCGATAGGTGGCTTGGTGGACGCTTGGTTTTCCCAGCAGGGTGTTTAGTCCGAGTATGCGGACGCCTGGGTTGAGGAGATCCTTCAGCATGGATTGGAGGAGTGAAGGGAAGGATCATGCAGTGAAGCGCGTTCGTCGAGTCGCGTCCGATCGGAATCTATGCCCGCCGACGCCCCTGTCACTTTGTGAACCGCTTTCTGGCCACTGCTGGCTTGGGCGCTTTGCCGGTGCGCGTACGCTTCTTCGCCCGGGACTTGGTTGTCTTGACATACCTAACGCGCGGAGCGGGGCCAACGCCTCCCGGAACCGAGTATGCGAGCGCAAGGATCCCGCTGGCCGGGAGGGTCTTCTGGTCGGCCAGCACGAGCTTCGTCGTAGCACCGGCCGGGAGCAGCGGGACGCCCGAGCCGAGGAGGACCGGAATGACGGCCGGCTCCACCGTGTCGACGAGGCCGGCGTCGAGCAGCGACTGAAACAGTTCGCCCCCTCCATAGAGCCAGATGTCGCGACCGGGCTTCGCTTTCAGCGCAGCGACGACCTCGCGTGGGTCGTCGCTGACGATGCGCACCCCCGGATGTGTAGCCGCCGGGAGCGTCCGCGAGAAAACGACGACGTCGAGCCCCGGCATCGCCCCGTTCCCTCCCTGCGCGGTCACAACCTCGTATGTCTTCCGTCCCATGACGGCCGTGTCGAACTCCTCGAACAGCGCGGCAAAGTCGATCGCCGGGTCCATCACGATCCAGCTGTTATCGCCGTTCGGCCCGGCGATGAAGCCGTCCAGGCTCATCGCCACCTGATAGCGCAGTCGTCTGCCCATGGTCAGCCTCCGAATTCGCGGGGGAGCGAGGGCTCCTGACAGTGACGTACACGCATAGGTTACACCTATGAATGTCTCAGACGCGATTGCCCAACGCCGCTCGATCAAGAAGTTCCAGGACCGCGCAGTCACCCGCGACGAGATCGACGCGCTCCTCGACGCCGCGGTGCAGGCGCCCAATCACCACCTGACCCAGCCGTGGCGCTTCTACGTGCTCGGCCCTGAGTCGCGCCGCGGTTACGGGCTCGCGCTGGGCGAGCGCAAGGCGCGCAAGCTGGCGGATCCGGACGCAGCGGCCGCAGTGCGGGAGAAGACGGCAGCCGAGCACGTCGCCTTTCCCGCCTTCATCGCCGTGGCGGTGGCGCTCGACGAGAAGCCGGAGACCCGCGAGGAGGACTACGCAGCCGTTATGCAGGCCGTCGGCAACATGATGCTGGCGGCGGTCGACCGAGGGCTCGGGACGCACATGCGGACGGGGGCGGTGATGGACGATCCCGCCGCGCGTACGGCGGTTGGCGTGCGTGATGGTGAGCGCATCGTGGCGATGCTGAGCGTCGGTGTGCCAGCGGAAGTGCCGCCGCCCAAGGCGCGTCAGGGAGCGGCGGCAGTCACGACGTGGACGCCCTAGCCGCTACCGGCGATTCGTTAGGCGTTCGTCCGACGCGCGTCTAGTCCTTGCAGTCGAGCCGGTCGTTCCAGAGCTGGATCTGCGCGGTGAACTTCGGCATTAACTCCGCCTCCGCCCCGATCGACTTGAGAATCAAACACGCATCGTCAGTCTGGCCGAGCAGCACGTAGGCAGCGGCGGAGTACACGCCCAGCTCGACGATGTCATTGCGGGCCTCGAGACGCGGTACCATGGCGCGGGCGGAATCGAGCACCGCGCTCGCGAATGTCCGGCCCCGGACAGTGTCGGCCCTGGCGCGACCGATGAGCGATTCCAGATGGTCCAGTGATGCGCGCACGCCGCTGCTTGCTGCGCCCGCGTTCGACGGCTTCGCAGGCTGCGGCGTTCCCGGCGGGAGCGAGCTTCCGGGCGAGCTGGCCTTGGGCCGCGACGCGCCCCCGGCACCCGAGTCGGACGAGCTCGCGACCTGCGGTAGTGATGCCGCCGTATCCACACGGACCGTGGAGTCGGTTCGCGACTGAGTCGACGAGATGGCTGCCGGCTCCGCCGGCGTCGTGCGCGCGCCTGCCCGATTGCGCCACGCGAGCAGCCCCACACTGACCAGCACCGCGACGCCGAGAACCACTGCGCTGGCCACGGCTGCGCTTCGCGCGGGCTTGCGCTCCGGAGCGCGAGGTCGCGGTTCGGCATGTGCCACGCGCGTTGGAGTCACGGCGGCCACGCGCAGCGGAGTCGCGACTGCTACACGCGCCTCGCCAGGCCCCATCGCATCCATCAAGGCGCCCGCGAACTCCGGTGCCGTCGCGTATCGCTCGGCAGGCGCACGCGCGAGCGCACGGTCCATGACCGCCTGAAGCGCCGGCGGCCAATCGACATCGCTCTTCATCTCGGCGAGCGTTCGCGGTCGGTCGCGCAATCGCATCAGCGCGGCCTCGTGCTCCGATTCGCCAACGAACGGGAGCTTTCCCGTCAGCATGTCGAATGTGACGAGGGCGAGCGAATAGATGTCGCTCCGGCTATCGAGTGTGGTCCCCGAGAGTTGCTCGGGGCTCATGTACTCCGGCGTGCCGATGACGAGTCCCTGCTGCGTCAACTTCGGCCCGCCGCCACCACTCATGGCTTCGGCAATCCCGAAGTCGACGACCTTCACACGATCGGTGCCGTCGCGGCGTTTACCGATCATGATGTTGTCAGGCTTCAGGTCGCGGTGGACGATGGGCGTGGGCTGCTCGTGCGCGGCGGCCAGCGCGTCGGCTACCTGGCCCGTGATGTCCAAAGCGCGCGCGACCGGCAACGCGCCCTCACGGGTGATGATGTTCGAGAGCGGCTCGCCCTCGACGAACTCCATCGCGATGTAAAACAGCCCGTCGCCGACCTCGCCGTGGTCGAACACCCGCGCGACGTGCTCGTTCTCGATCTGGCTCGCGTTGACTGCCTCGCGCCGGAACCGCGCAACGACGCTCGCGTCGCGCACCATGCCCGGATGCAGCACCTTGATCGCGACGCTCTGGGGCAGGCGGACGTGACGGGCGAGGTACACCCGCCCCATTCCGCCTTCGCCGATCTTATCGGTGATCAGGTAGCGATCGGCGACGACCGAGCCGATCAGGTCATCGCCCGGCGTGAGCGACTGGAGCGTGGTGCCGTCGCCGGCGCAATAGAGATCGCCGTCGTCGTACTCCTTCGCGCACGTGGGGCAGACCTTGGCCATTCGTTTTCGAGACGCGGTGTGACGACGGTGGCGATCGTTAGGTGCGTCGGGACGGCCTTGCCGTTCTACTCGCCGCCGCCCGCCTCACGAACCTTCGCCTCCGCCACTCGGCGCTGCGCGACGTACGACGTCGGCGGCGTCTTGGCGAGGAACATCTTGTAGAGCGGAATGGCCTCGGCCTTCGCCTTGCGATCGTCGGCGTCGATCGCCTTGGAGAGGATCACGAGCTCATTGAGATTCCCGGTGACTTTCGCCGTGACTCCCACGATTCCCAGGCTTCCCGCGCTTACCACGGTTCCCGCGCTTACCACCGTTGCCCCGCTTGCCCCGCTTCCCGCAGCTCCGGCGCTGCCCACCTGACGCGCGCGCGCCGCTGGCAGCTTCATGCCGGTGGCGAGCTTGTCGCCGAGCTGGTCGATGAGGTCCTGGAGCTTGTCGGCGGATCCGCGCACCTGGGTGCTGTACTCCATCTCCGACGTTTCCACGCTGTAGGCGCTGGCCGTGATACGTGTGTCGCCGTTCGGCTGGACGAGGTACGTGCCGTAGATGATGTGGTGGGCGTTCAGGAGCTTCCCGACCTGCACCGCCTGGCTCGGATCGACTCGCCCGCTCGTGCCCAGGTTCTGCTCGGCCATGATCTCCTGGAGCTTCTCGCGCGTCACGATGCGGACGTTGTCGGTCTCGCCGAGCCGGCCCGCGAGCACCGTCGAGATGCCTTTGGCCAGCACCTTGTAGTCGGCGTCGGTGCGCATCGACGCATTGATGTAGTCGAGCACGGCCACGACGGGCCGGGGATCCTGGGTCGTGCCCGACGGCCCCTGCGCCCCGATCGCCGACGCCGCGGAGCCTAACGCGACGAGCGTGGCCGCGAGACGCGTGAGCCGACGGTGGGCCATTTGTTTTACCTGTCGCATGGTTCCTCTTGTGTCTTAAGGAGCGTTAGAAGCGGATGCCGAGCGAGAGACCGCCGCTGAAGCCGGTCACGGTCGATGAGACGTCCCCCGACTCCATCCGTCCACCCTGGACCCGGACGAACGGCTGAAGGGAATAGTTGGTCGCGATCTGCTGCACGAGTCCGAGCGTGAGCGCGCCGCTCGCGATGGCGGCCGTCGTGATGTACTGGTCCGAGTCCATGCCCGTGTGATGCCTGCCGTTGAGCGCGATCAGCACACCCGTCGACGGCGCCACTCCGAGGACTGACCGGACGCCGACGTCGAGGTAGTTGGCCTCGCTGTCGGGAGTCTTCACACCGCTGCGCTCGTACTCGGTGCGATAGCGATCGACGATGTAGAACGTGAGCTCGCGAAACCGGGACGTGACGGCATTGAACTGCCAGTCGACCGTGTAGATCGGCCCGAGCTTCGTCGGGACGGATGGCACGCCGGTGCTTTCGTCCGGCTCCAGCTTTTCCTCTGAGAAGAAGTCGGCCGACAGCCCCAATGTCATGCTGTTCTGACCGATGAGACGGTCCGTACCGAGCGAGAGTCGTACGGCGTCGCCGGGACTCACATCCACGGGGAGCCCGGCGGCGATGGAGACGGGCGTGTACTTGTTTCGCATCTCGTACGACGCGCCGAAGGCCCAGTTCCACGCGCCGAGCGGGCGTGCGACGATGACCCCGAGCGTTCCCGTGCCACCGACGCCGAGCACCGGCACCTGCAGACTGAGCGCGGGCGCGGCGACGACGCGGACCGCGCTCAACTCCTCTTCGTTGAGCTCCGTTTTCCCCGTCGGGAGGTTGATCCCCGCGGTGAGCAGCACGGCGTCGCCGATGATGCGGCCCGTCGCGCGAAGGCGCACGTCGGCGAGACCGCTCAGCGAGTAGCCGTTCGAACCCGTGACCGGATCGACGCTGCCGAGGTCGACCTCGCTGCTCGCGTACGCACTCGTGAGATCGACCGTCCATCGGTCACCGATCGGCACCGCCACGGCGATGGGGACGGACCACTGCGTCAGACGGGTCACGCGTACGGAGGCCGAGCCGTCAATGGTAGGTTGCGGAATTCCATCGCCCCCGAACTGCCAGCGCTCGAAGATGGGACCGAGTCCGGATTGGGCGGAGCCGGCGAGCTTCCCCTGGGCGCCCACGGTTGGCGTGACCACGGAGAGCGCGAGGACGGCGCAAAGAGCGGCGGATCCAGGATTGCGCACGATCGCCTCAGCGTGGAGTGAGAATGGTGATGATGATCGTGACGGTCAGCGCCGGAAATGCCGGATCGGTGACGCCGCCCGGTGGCTGCCCGCCGCCGATGGGCGACGTGAACACGCCGTTCAGCCGGTCGACGGTGAGGCTCGCGGAACGTGCAAGCGCGTTGCGTCGCGACGCCGCGCCGGTGAGTGCCTCGTCTTCCTGAAGGCGCAACGCGGCGAGGGTGAAGTCCGGGTCGAGCCGCAGCGCCTCGCGATACTCCGGGATGGCTTGATCGAAGCGGAGCTGCGTGTCGTGGCGTGCCGCACGACTGTAGGCGAGGAACGCCGCAATGCTTTTCGTTGGGCGCTCGTCGACCGCGGCGCGCTCGGCCGGTGTCAGCGTGATTCCCAGGCCCTCGAAGAGCCGAAACGCGATCTGCTTCTCCGTGTCGAGAATATCGTTGAGGCCCATCTGCGCGGACGCCGCTGGCTGCACCTGCCGTGTCGCGGCGTCGGCGACGCCGACATTGACGCCCATCGTGCTGCCGCGGGTGTCGAGCGCGCCGTACACCACACGTCGCGCCTGAACGAGCCGGCCAACTCGTGGCGCGGCGCTGGAGTCGGCGCGCCCGGATGTGCCGAGCGCGAGCTCGCGCATGATGGCGTCGAGTCGAAGGCGGTCGACGATGCGCAGCTGGCTGCTCTTGGACAGGTCGACCCGCAGCAGGTCAGCCAGTCCGTACCCGAGGGCCGTCATGGACGTGTCGAGCCCCGTCTGGTCGAACGGAAGCACTCCGACCGTTCGTACGGAGAGTGTGTCCGGCCTCAGTTGGGCTTCGACCGCGATCGCCTGCCGTGCCGCGTCTTCGGCTTCCTTGATGCGTGGATGCGGCGCAGTTGTGGGCGGCGCGCCACTGTAGCATGCCGGCATCGCGAACGCCACGGCCAGCGCGGCCAGCCACCACCGTGAAGCGCTGCCCCTGTGCGTCGGGTGGTTCCACCCGGCGCGGGCGGACTGATCGATGGTTTGCATGCTCATTGACGGGGGGAGGGACGGGTGGCCGGCGCGAGCTGCGGGTTCTCTGACGCCGATGTGATCGACACGTCGAGAACAGCTCCTTTCGAATCGCGTGCCGTCGCGGTGAACGGCACCGTTTCGCTCTCGTAAGTCTCCCCCGACTCGGTCGTGCTCGGCGGGGTGGCCGCTTTCACGATGATCGTCGCCGTGCCACGCTGTGTGCCGAAGATCGACACCGCGCTTGCCGTGATGACTGCGGTGCCCGGTTCGCGTGCGGTCACGAGTCCGGTCGATGACACCGTGGCAACCGCGGCGTCCGAGGTTTCCCAGGTGACTGGACCGATCGCATTTCCGGCCGACAGTTGCCTCGTTTCACCGGGCAGGACCTCGCTTGCGGTCGGCTCGACGAAGAGCGTCGCCGTGGTGACATGGATCGGCGCGCTGCCGCTCGCGCCACCGCCGGTCGCCGTGATGGTGGCCAGCCCCGGTCCTACGCCCCTCAGCACACCGTTCGCATCGACGCTCGCGACCGTCGGGTCGGATGTGGTCCAGGTGACAGGCACGTTAGGCAACACGGCGTTGTCGGCTGCGAGCACATTCGCCGTGAGCGGCATGGTACCGCCGACGAGGGCGGCGGTGTTGGGCGACTGGATGACCACGCGCGCGGCAATGACACGAAGCCGCAGCGTCGCCGTCAGGCCGTCGATGGACACCGTGACGTCGGCGTCGCCGGGGTAGACGCCGGTGAGCGTCCCGGCAGGCGAGATGTTTGCCGTCCGCGTCGGGCCCGCCGGGTTCACGACGCTCCAGGTGATCGTGCGGTCGGCCAGGTCGCCCGCATCTACCCCGTTCTCCGCCCTGGCCGTCGCGACGAGCGCCAGCGTCGTGGCGGCGCGCACCGGGGGCGGCGTGGCAGGGCCGAGCACGACGGTGGCGACGCGCCGAATCACTCGCACCGTCGCCGTCCCGCTCCGAACACCCGTGGTCGCGGTGATGCGCGCCGATCCGGGGGCCACCGCCGTGACCGCGCCAGTTGTCGCGTTGATCGAGAGCACGCCCGGGTTGTCGCTCAACCACCGGAAGGCACGCGCGGCGATGGCGTTGCCCTGTGGGTCCTTCGCCGACGCTGTCAGCGTGCGTGACTCGCCCTGGCGCAGCACCGCAGTGCCGCCGAGCGTCACCTGCGCCACCCGCGTGAACGTGATCGGCGGGACGGTCGTGGTGGTCCCCGGCCGCAGCGACGGTGTCGGTGGGCTCGACTGCTCGTCAATGATCGTGCCGTCTTCCTCGAGCGCGAGATCGATCCCCACCTCGCACCCGTTACTGGTCCCGGTGGCGTGCTGCGGGTCCGCGAGGCACGGTCCGATCCTCACCAGCACGGCCACCTGCTGCGGGACGCCGGGAGTGACGCTCACCGCCGTTGGCGTATTCACGAGGGGCACGTGCGTCCCGTCCACACGAACGTAGTAGGCGCTGATGCGCACCGTCTGGCCCGCGGCCGCTCCGATAATGGTGGCGTGGAGCCCCAGACGCACCGAGGGAGACCCGTCGTCGTTAGGCCCGGGCGCGACCGCCCGGTCATTGAGGCACGCCGTGGCGAGTGCCGCGAGGAAGGCCGAGGCGCAATGACGCGCCGTCCGCCGCAGGTTCGTAGTCATGGGCCTACCATTACGGTTGGGGCGCCGGCCATGATCATTCCGCCGTGCGCCGTGGGATCCATCAGGCGCGCCAGCGGTAGTCCGCCGGCGAGGACCGTTGGCGAGCCCATGATGATCGAATCGGGTGGGCCAACGCACACGCACATGCTGCCGACGCAAGCGGCCGGCAGCCCCGCGATGAGGACGGTCGGCGCACCGGGCGCCACGATGGGGCCGCCGACGTGCGGGATCGGCGGCAGCCCCGGGGTAACCATCGGACACATGTGCATGTCGGTGATGCGAGCAGCGGGGAAGGGCATCGGCGATTCCTCAGCGCGGATGTGACGCCGCGGACGGCGCCGACGATGGAGCTGACGCGCGCGCCTGCCTGTCGCGCTGCGTCTGGAAGTGTTCCTGCGACAGCGCGACGGCCTTGTCCCACCCACCCAGCTGCTTCACGACCTCGAGTCCCTGCGCCAGGTAGGCTCCCGCCAACGCTTCAAAGTGCACCGGATCACTGGCGGCCGCGAGGGCGACGGCGTTACCGACCAGCATGCGGTCCACGCCGGCCGGCGGGGGCACGGGCGGGACTTCGGGCGGGGCGACGCTGCCCGACGTGAGGAAGATGGCGGCGGCGGTGCAGCCGACGGCGGTTTCGAGACCTGCACGCTCGCCGGCGGTCCAGGCGACGCGGCGCGCGTCGTCGTCGGGGTTGGAAATCCACCGCTCGACGGCCGCGAGAGCGGCCGACACCGCCGGCGGAGGTTGGCGATCGGGCGCGGTGAGCTGCGACGCGTGGCGTGCGGAGACCCAGGCCCACCAAACGCCTTCACGCGGAGGGAGCGCGGCGGCGATCACCCGCAGCGCTTCCACCGGTTTGCCGTTGCCGGCCAGCGCCTGCACGAGCGATGCGCCGTCAGTCGCCGTGGCGACGAGCGGTGTCACGTCATCGGGGAGGGCGGAGCGCTCCACGAGCCACGCGACCGATGACGGGGTCGCGGCGGCAGATGCCTGCGCGGGGTTCGTCATTGGCACCGCCTAGTTGATCATCGTGATACCGCCCTTGAGCATCAACATGCCGTCGCCGTTCACCTGCGTCATCGCGCCCTTGATCTGGGTCAACGCGGACCCCTCGACCGTCGTCATCGTGCCCTTCGTCTTCGCCTCCATGATGGCCTCGGTCTTCACGTTCAACCCCTTGATCTCGATGCCGTCCGGCTTGAGGACGATGGAGCTCATGCCGACCTTGAGCGAAAGTTCCTGCATGGCCTCGATGGCGATCTTGCCGGCGCCAGCCTTGATCGCGATGTTGCCTAACGACACGTTCACGGACAGGTCTCCCATCTTCACGTCGAGCTTGTCGTTGCCCTGGTCGAGCGTCACGGACCGGTTGCCCTGCTCCACCGTGATGGCCTGGTCGGCGTGCACCTTCACGGTCTGCTTGCCGCTCGAGACCTCGATCGTCTGGTCGCCCTGGGTGACGGTGATGGTCTGATTCCCCTTCTTCACGGTGTGCTCGTCGTTGCCTTCGGACACCGTCCGCTTGTCGTGGTTCTTGATCGTCGTGGTCCGGTCGTGCCGCACCTCGCGGGTCTCGTCGTTCTTCACGACGACCTTCAGGTCCTTCTCGGCCTGCGCGAACACGTGCTCCTCGCCCTTCTTGTCCTCGAACCGCAGCTCGTTGAAGTTGTCGCTGCCGCCGCCTAACGTGCGCGACTTCCAGCCCGCCTGCGTCTTGTTCGCTGGCAGGTCGTAGGGCGCCTTGTGCGCGCTGTTGTACACGCGCCCCGTGACGATGGGCCGATCGGGGTCGCCCTCGAGGAACTCGACGAGCACCTCCTGTCCCACGCGGGGAATCTGGACGAACCCCCAGCCAGTGCCGGCCCACACGCTGGCCACGTGCACGCGATGCTTCGAACCGCCGTCCTTTCCCACCCCCCGATCCCAGGGAAACTGCAGGAGAATGCACCCGTTCTTGTCGACGTCGATCTCGCCGGTGCCGCCGCTGCCGACGACCTTGGCGGTCTGTGTGCCGCGCACCGACGGCCGCGGCGTGACCCGGCCGGGCCGATACCGGACGGTGGCCGGAATGCACTCGAACCGGTTCTCGTACTTCGCGGAAAGGCCTGAGGCCGCGATGACGTCGCCGACCTCCAGCTCGTGGGTCACCCGCAGGAGGTGCAGCTCGGTGCCGCCGGTGCCGGCGGGGCCGCCCGCGACCGACACGCGCGTGCCGGCCCCGAACGCCGCGCACGTGCTCGTCCCGCGCAGCACGTCGTGCCCCGTTTCGTCGAGCTCGATGCGAAGCTTCGCCTCGCCAGCCGAATCGTTAGGCCCGAGGTCACCGAGAAAGTCGAACCACTCCCCGCGCGCGCCCGGGCTGCCGCTCGACACCTTCCCCGTACTGTCGGCACGGAGCAGGTCGTGGTCGGCCAGCGACACCGACGCCGAGTGCACGGCGAAGTGTCGCGTGAGCTCGAAGACGACGTCGGCCTGCATCTGCCCCCCCATCGTCCGCGGCTGCACCTTCGCCGATGCCTGCGCGCACGCCGGAATCGAGCTGCCCCGTGCGTCGGAGAACACCAGCGTGTGCTTGTCCTTCTCGTGCTCGAACGTGTAGTACAGTCCCGCCTCCTCGAGCAGCCGCGAGACGAACGCCAGGTCGGTTTCCCGGTACTGCACCACGTACGGCAGCGGCCGCGGCGGGCCGGTCACGCGCCGCTTCACGTTCGTGACCCCCGCTTCCTTGCACACCTTCTCGACGATGTCGAGTGCCGACTGGTCCTCGAACGTGCGGCAGTTCGTGGACAGGGACATGAACCACAGCGCCGGCACGACTTCCACCTGATAATGCGCCTGGTTATCGCTCCGATCGCGCCCGAACGTCGAGAAGCGGCGCACCAGACCGTGCACGGCGCGCTCTTCGCCGTCGCCGAACGGGATGTGCAGGGTGATCGGCTTCCCGAGCAGGCTGGCAGCCGTCACCGACTGGTTCGTCGACGTGAAGTCGACGGTGAAGAGGAATGGGCGTGATACCTCTTCCTCACCCACCAGCGACAACGCGACGAGCACGTCCTCGCCGAGCGGCGTGGTCGCCCGCAGTGGACGGTTGGCTTGCGAGATCGGGATCGTCATCGGCGTGTCCTTCGGTTACGTGGCGCTCGCCACGACGCTCGCGTCGACGCTCGCGTCGGCGGGCTCCGCCAGCGAGAAATGCGCGTCACGCGCGGTGGGCGTCACCTCGTACGCGAAGTCGCCGTTCTCGTTCACGGAGACGCGCACGGCGCCCGGGCGAGTCCCGCCCGCGATCGCCTCGAGCAGGAGGATCGACACCTCGGGAAGCATCGTGTTCGTGAGGATGTTGTCCACGTTGCGCGCGCCGCTCTCCACTTCGGTGCATCGCGCCGCGACGGCGTTCACCAGCTCCTCGCCGTACACGAGCGCCACGCGCTGCGTCTCGCGCAACCGCCGCTGGATCTTCCCGAGCTTGAGCCTGACGATCTGCTTCAGGTTCTCATCCCGCACCGGGTAGTAGGGAATGACGACCATGCGCCCGAGGAACGCGGGCTTGAACGTCTTGTCCAGCTCGGGCTTGAGCGCCTTGGCCAACGCCTCCTGCGACGGCATCGTCTCCGGGTCGGCCGTCAGCGTCATGATCGTCTCGGTGCCGGCGTTGGTCGTGAGCAGGATGATCGTGTTCTTGAAATCGATCTGCCGCCCTTCGCCGTCTTCCATGCGACCCTTGTCGAACACCTGGAAGAAGAGCTCGAGCACGTCGGGGTGTGCTTTCTCGACCTCGTCGAGCAGCACCACCGAGTACGGCCGTCGGCGCACAGCTTCCGTGAGCACGCCGCCCTCGCCGTACCCGACGTACCCAGGCGGCGACCCCTTGAGCGTGGAGACGGTGTGCGCCTCCTGAAACTCGCTCATGTTGATCGTCACCATGTTCTGCTCGCCACCGAACAACAGGTCGCTCAGCACGAGCGCCGTCTCCGTCTTGCCGACGCCCGACGGGCCCACGAGCATGAACACGCCCTTCGGCTTGTTCGGATCCTCGATCTTCGCCGCCGACGTGCGCACGCGCCGACTGATCGCCGCGATCGCGTGGTCCTGGCCGATGAGGCGCGCGCCGACGTGTCGCTCGAGCTCGAGCATCATCGAGAGTTGATCGCGCAGCATCTTGCCGACGGGGATGCCCGTCCAGCCGGAGATGACCTCGCCGACGATCGACGCATCCACAGCGACGCGCATGAGCGGCTTGTCGCCCTGCATCCGTTCGAGCTCGCCGTTGAGCTCCGCGAGCTGCGCGCGAAGCCCCTCGAGGGTGGCGCCGTCGGCCGGCTTCGTGTCGACGGACGCCGCCGACCCGTGCGCGGCCTCGATCTGCCCGCGAATCTCGCGAATGCGCTCCACGAGCCCGCGCTCCTGCTCCCAGCGCGCGGTGAGCCGTGCCAGCTCGGCCTCCACGTCCACGCGCGCGGCCGCGATGGCGGTGAGCCGCTCCTGGTGATCCACGCCGAGCGCGGTCTCGCGCTCAAGCACGCGGGCCTGCACGGCGAGGTCATCGAGCCGGCGCCGAGCATCCTCCACCGGACCCGGCGTGGCCTGCTGGCCTAACGCGAGCCGCGCGCACGCCGTGTCGAGCACGCTCACCGCCTTGTCGGGGAGCTGGCGGTCGGCGAGGTAGCGATGCGACAACCGCACCGCCGCGTCGAGCCCGTCGTCCGTGATGCGGACCTTGTGATGCGACTCGAGCGCAGGCACGACACCGCGCAACATCTGCAGGCACTGCTCCTCGCCCGGCTCCTCGACCTTCACGAGCTGGAACCGGCGCGACAGCGCCGGGTCCTTCTCGAAGAACTTCTTGTACTCCGCCCACGTCGTCGCGGCGATGGTACGGAGCTCGCCGCGCGCGAGGGCGGGCTTGAGAAGGTTCGCGGCGTCGTTCTGTCCCGCCTGGCCGCCGGCGCCGATCATCGTGTGCGCTTCGTCGATGAAGAGGATGATGGGCGTCGGCGATCCCTTCACCTCCTCGATCAGTGCCTTCAATCGATTCTCGAACTCGCCCTTGATCCCCGCTCCCGCCTGCAGCAGCGCCAGGTCGAGCGTGCGGATCGCGACGTTCTTGAGCGGCTCAGGGACATCGCCCTCCACGACGCGTCGCGCGAAGCCCTCGACGACCGCCGTCTTCCCGACGCCGGCCTCGCCCACGAGAATCGGGTTGTTCTGCCGTCGTCGCGTGAGGATGTCCACGACCTGCCGCACCTCGAAGTCTCGTCCGAGGACCGGGTCGATCTTCCCGGCGCGCGCACGCGCCGTCAGGTCGACCGTGAACTGATCGAGGCTCGCCGTCTTTCCGGCCGCCTTCGGCGCGCCCGAGGCGTCGGCCGCGCGTCCGCCCGGCTGCATACCGACTTCCGCGGCTGCCTCCGGAGACGGCGCGGTGATCGTGACGAACTCCTTGTGCAGGACCTCGGGCGCGATCTTCTCGAGCTCGCGGCTGATGTCCTTCGCGAGCCGGGCCAGCTCCTCGTTCGTGAGCAGTGCCAGCAGGCAATGGCCGGTGCGCACCTGCGGCGCCCCGAACTCGAGCGATCCAATGGTCCACGCTTCGGTCAGCACCTTCACCAGCGACGGGCTGAGGCTCGGCGTCCGCGCATTGCCGCTTTTCAGCCGGTCGAGGCCACGCGCCAGGTCATCGGCGAGACGCGACCGGTTCACCCCGTAATGCTTGAGGATCTGCGCGAGGTCGCCATCGGTGGCATCGAGCGCCTTCACGAGGAAGTGCTCGATCTCGATGTCGTAATGCGTTCGCGACAGGCACAGGCCGGCTGCGCCCTCGACGGCGCCGCGTGTGGCGGCGTTCAGTTTTCCGATCAGCGCCTTAAGGTTCACGGACATCGTCTGCCTCGCGGGTAGGGTTTCGTTAGGTGAGCAGCGGCTGATCGTTCAACAGAGTCGGAGCATCGTTTCGTCGGGGTCGCGCTCGAGTGGCCGCGACGCGAGCCACGTACCGCGGCCCAGACGAGGTGGCGCCGGGCCATCCCGGGACGGCGGCCCGATCCGGCAACCCGGCACCTCGCCGCGCGCGAGCACGAGCTGCGCATCCACGCCCACCTCGTCCGCGGCGTAGAGTCGCGCCAGCGCGCACAGGGCGTCGTACGCGGACCCACCGGGGAGAAACGCATCGTACTGGGCGCGCGAGAGAGGTCCGAGCCGGAGACGCACTCGTGCCTGCGCGTCCCACGCCGCGTTCCCGAGCACGCCAAACCCCAGCCGTCCCGCGTCGTCCTCCGCGCCCATGGTGCACTGTCCATGGGCGTCCACATACCGCCACTCGCCCACGAACTGTTCGACATCGGCTGCCACATCGAAGTAGTCGCCGATCAGGCGCGCGAGCCCGTCCGCCGGCCTGACGCGGAGCGCGAGCAGCCCGGCGTAGAACGCGAGCGTCGCGTCGGGCAACGGAAGCCGTCCGCGCAGGCCCGCGGTTCCGACGCCCGCCACGTCGAGCATGTGGTCGTGAACCCGGTCCTCCGCGCCTTCCTCCTGCAACACCGGCGCACGGTGAGACTTCCATGCCCGGTAGAACAGCGAGAGCACCCGGTGGTTGAACAGGTCGAGGAAATCGCGGAAGGCGGTGTCCTTCGCGCGCGCGAGTGCCCCCGCTTGCTCGGTGTAGAAATGCGGAAGGACGCCCTGCGGGCCGGTAAGCCCGAGGAAGTTCACGGTCATGCGTCCCGGCGCCGCATCGTCGTCGTCCGGCATCACGAGCGACTGGATCTCGCTCGCCGGGAACCCGAGCGATGTGCTCGCGGAGAATCGCACGGTCTCGCTGGCGGGGTCGGCCCACCCACCGACCGCGGAGCGCGTCGGACGGAGCTGCGACAGCAGGCGCACCGCCTGGAAAAACGAGAACGC
>Ga0105249_10000751_pt1 | contig 29147 bp, 24 predicted proteins | sample KBSS44metaG_FD_81522 | JGI IMG/M metagenome (GOLD analysis project Ga0105249, IMG submission 81522) | Switchgrass rhizosphere microbial communities from Kellogg Biological Station, Michigan, USA - KBS S4-4 metaG | ecosystem: Host-associated > Plants > Roots > Rhizosphere > Soil | place...
ATAGAGCATGTTCTCGACGCCGTTGATCTGATCCTCGATCGGAGAAACCACCGTAGACGCAACCGTCTCGGCACTCGCACCCGGATATTGTCCCACCACGTTGATCACCGGTGGCGCAATCTCGGGATACTGCGCGATCGGTAAGCGGAAAAAACTGACCCCACCTACGATCACGAACACGATCGAAAGGACGGCGGCAAAAATTGGCCGATCGATAAAAAAGTGTGAGATACGCATCTGGCAGCCCTACTTCGCCGCGGGCGCGCTGCCGGGCGCCGCTCCCGTGGGTGCCTGCCCACCCTGCTCCTGCGGCGTGACCTTCACGCCGGGGCGGGCACGCATGAGACCATTCACGATGACTCGGTCGTCGTGTTCCAATCCCGACTTGATCACACGCATCGGTCCCTGCAGCGTGCCAAGAGTGACGTATTTCTGCTTCACCGTGTTTTCGCCGTCGACCACGAAAACGAATTTACGAACTTGCTCTGTACCGATCGCAGCGTCGGGCACCAAGAGAGCCTCATATTTCAACGAGCCCGGCACGCGGATACGGGCGAACATGCCCGGCGTAAAGAGCCCACTTGGATTGGGCAGCTGCGCACGCTGGCGGATCGTTCCGGAGGATTGGTCAATAACATTGTCGACGAAGTCGATCGATCCCTTATGTGTGAATTCCGCCTCGTCGAGGAGCTTCAACTCTATGGGCAGGGCGCCCGAACGCGATCCCGTCTCCTTGCCACTGTTCGATAACCTTGCGTAGCGCAGGAACGCGCCTTCGTCGGCGGTGAATTCGAACCGGATCGGGTCGATCGAAACGATCGTCGCAAGCAGCGACGTATTGCCGGTGGTGCCACCGGTGACGAGGTTGCCGGGCGCAACGCGCCGGTCGCCGATGCGGCCGGTGACGGGCGCGCGCAATTCAGTAAATTGCAGATCGAGCTCGGCCTGACGAACGGCGGCTTCGTTCGATGCAACTGAAGCCTCCGCATTCCGTTTGGCTTGTGTACGCTGCTCGAATGCCTGCTCGGAAATCGTTTTGTCGGCGACAAGCTTCTGCGCGCGGTTCAAATCCGCCTCAGTGAAGGCGAGGTTGGCGCGCGATTGTGCGAGCGTCCCCTTCGCCTGATCCAGCACGTTCTGGAACGGTCGCTTGTCGATAGAAAACAGAAGATCGCCCGCCTGAACAATGGCGCCGTCTTGAAAATTAATTTTTTCGAGATAGCCCGATACGCGTGAACGAATTTCGACCATTTCGACGGCAACGAAACGGCCGACATACTCATCTAAATCGACGATCTCGCGCTTCTCGGGCTTGGCGACTGTGACAGGGGGCGCAGGAGGCATCTGCGGGCCGCTATCGCCGCAAGCCGCAAGCGCAAAGAGGAGAAGGGAGGCCGCAATACCGCGCGCCAAAGAAAAACGATGAATCATGACAAGCCCAATGGACGGGGGGTATTAGCGTAAATGCGGCGGCGGGGAAACCCGTGCAAGAGTAGCGGCACTAAATCTCGTAAGATGCCGATGGTTGTTTCGGAGCGCGTGCCGCCGCGTCAACCAGCAAGCTCCGCAACCAACCGCGCCCAATCAGCGCGGCAATGAGCCCGATATATAGAATCGTACCGCCAGCAAGCAAAATGAGTAGCAATATTTCCTCGCGGAAACGTGAGAGGCCAGAAAGTATCGGCGTCAAAAATCGCTGACCAGCATAGAACACAAGACCGAGCAGAAGTCCGATCGCCAGTAACCGCATCGCTCTCTCCAGGGGCGCTGTCGGACGCTCAAATTTTAGGCGATGCGCGGCCCATGCGAGCAATACAAGGTTGAGCCACGCTCCCGCACTGGTTGCGAGCGCAAGACCAACTTGCGCGAGTGGGCCCATGAGAACGATTTTCAGAAGAATATTCACGAAAACGCCCAGGAGTGCCGCCTTGACGGGCGTCGCCGTGTCGCTGCGCGCGAGAAACGGTGCGGTAAAACTCCTCATCAACATGAAAGGAATGAGACCGATCGCGTAAGCGGCGAGCGTCGCCGCAGCCGCTGCGGCGTCGGCAACGGTGAACGCGCCCCGCGCGAACAAGGCGCGCATGATAAGATCGGGAATCGCGATTGCCGCCGCGACGAAAGGAACGGCGATAAGCAGCGACAATTCGACCGCGCGGCCCTGAGCGGCAGCGGCGCCTGTTTCGTCTCCTGCAGCCAATCGCCGCGACATTTCTGGAAGCAAAACGATTCCGACCGCGATGCCGACAACTCCGATCGGCAGCTGATTGATACGGTCCGCGTAGTAAAGTGCCGATAGCGCGCCCGTCGGAAGGAACGTCGCAATTACCGTGTCCGCGAATAGCGCAAGTTGCACGCCGCCTGCCCCAACGATGGCGGGACCAAGCGCTTTCAGAAATCTCTTGGTCGGCTCGTCGAGCGTGGGCCAGCGTGGGCGCAAACCGAAACCGTTTCGCTCCGCGTCCACACCGACGAGAAAAATTTGCAGCACACCGGCGACCAGCACACCCCACGCCGCCGCATGACCCGCAGTCGGGAAAAACGCTGCAAGCAAAAGTGTGCTCACCATGGAGATATTGAGCAACACGGGCGCACCCGCGGCTGCAGCGAAGCGATGATTGGCGTTCAGCGTGCCCGCAATCAATGCCTCCATCGCCATCAATGCGAGATAGGGAAAAGTGATGCGCGTGAGCGCCACAGCAAGATCGAAGCGCGCAGGATCGTCGGACAATCCAGGTGCGAGCACACGCACAACTTGCGGCGTGAATAGCAATGCAAGCGCGAGCAGAACGACCTGCAGCAGGAACAATCCGGTCCCCACATTGTCCGCGAACCGTTGCGCCTCGTCACGCCCATTCTGTTGAAGCCTGCGCGCATAGGCGGGCACGAAAGCGGCCGCGAACGCTCCCTCGGCGAAGATTGCGCGGAAATGATTGGGCAGCCGGAAGGCGACCAGAAATGCGTCCGCTACCGGCCCCGCGCCAAGAATCGCCGCCATCACCACATCGCGCACGAAGCCGGTGATGCGCGAGATCAGCGTCCAGCCGCCGACGGTGAAAATGTTACGGATCATAGGGCCGCCTCGCGGCCGGACGCATTCAGCGCGAAAGCGCGCGCTTGACCGCGTCGATGATGCGGTCCTGCGTCGTCTCGTCGAGATAGGCGTGCATCGGCAAGCTGATTACCTCGTCGGCCAGCTTGTCGGTGATCGGCAAGCCGCCATCGGCAATCGGAAAACGCTTGTAGGCTTCGTGGCGATGTGGCGGTTTCGCGTAGTAGATCGCCGTCGGAATGCCTTCCGCCCTTAGCGCCGCCGCCAGGCCATCGCGCAGGCCAGGTGCCAGCCGAATCGTATATTGCGCCCATACCGAAGTGTAACCCTGCGGCACCAAAGGCACGATGGCGACATTGCCGAGCTTTTCGCTGTAACGGCGGGCGGCAAGATTGCGCGCTTCGATCTCCTCGGGGAAGATTTTCAGCTTTTCGATCAAGACCGCAGCCTGAATAGTATCGAGCCGGCCTGTCATCCCGATATGGGAAAATTCAGATTTGCCCGGCATTTGCCCGTGGACTCGAAGGCCGCGGATTGTTTCCGCCAGAGTGTCGTCATCGGTAAAAACCGCGCCGCCGTCGCCGTAGCAACCAAGCGGTTTCGCCGGGAAAAAGCTCGTGGTGGTTGCGAGCCCGAACTTACCGAGCTTGCTGCCTTTGTAGGCCGCACCGAAACCTTGCGCCGCGTCGTCAAGCACGAACAGGCCGGAATCTTCGGCAACTTCGGCGATAGAATCGTGATTCGCAGGAAGCCCGAATAGATCGACCGGCAAAACCGCCTTAGGTTTCAGCCCGAGCTTCCTTGCGGTAGAAATCGCACGCTCAAGACTCGCCGCGTCGATATTGAACGTGGCCTCCTCGACGTCGACGAACACCGGCGTGGCGCCGATCAGCGCCACGACTTCGGCGGTCGCAGCGAAGGTAAACGAAGGACAGAACACGGCATCACCCGAGCCGACGCCTTTCGCAAGCAGCACCAGTGTGAGAGCATCCGTTCCGCTCGCACACGAAATGGCGTGCCGCACACCGCAATATGCAGCGAGTTGCGTTTCAAGTTCGCGTATTTCGGGTCCAAGAATAAACTGACAATGATTGAGGACGCGCGCGACAGCTTCGTCGATCGCCCTGCCGAGACGGCGGCGTTGCGCCAATACGTCGATGAACGGAATCGGTTGAGAATCGAGACGGGCGTGCTGGTTCATTCCAAAGCTCGGGATATTTCCAATTCTCGAAATCAGCCGACGACCTTGCGTGGCGCGCGCCGGGGTACGGCGGTAACACCACCGTGAAGACACTGGATCGCGATCTCTAGGCTCGCGACGCCTTCGTCGCCGCCGACCGCCGGCTTCTCATCGTCACGAATCGATTTGATGAAGGCGAGCAACTCCGCGCGCAGCGGTTCGGCATGACCGACCGAAAGATGCCGCATCGAATAGCTGCCGTCCGGCTGAAAACCGAAACATTCCGTGACTTGCCGTGTCAGCAAATCCCCGATCACATATTTGTTGCGGGTCGCGACATGCACGGTGCGCGCTTTAAAGGGCGTTAGCCAATTCGTGTTGATGTGCGCAAGCACGCCTGAAGCAGTACGGAACTGGAGTAGCGCGATATCCTCGCGCTGGGCGACCGCTTTCGTGAGCTGCGGCTGTACTTCGATGATTTCGGACTCGGTAAACCAGCGGATCAAGTCGATATCATGCACGGCAAGATCGATGACGACGCCGACATTCGACATGCGCGGCGGAAATGGCCCGACTCGAGTGATCGCTATCGAAAGAATATCCTGCTCGGAAAGCGCCTGCTTGATCGCCTGCACAGTCGGATTGAAGCGCTCGACGTGACCGACCATAAGTTTCACGCCCTTACGGCGTGCGGCGGCGACAATTTCGCGCCCTTCATCGACGGTCGGCGCGATCGGCTTCTCAACGAGGAGATTTACGCCCGCCTCGATGCAATCAAGGGCAATCGCATGGTGAAGATGTGTCGGCGCCGCAACAACTACGGCATCTAACCCGAAATCGATCAGCGTTTTATGATCCGCAACGGCATCGCAGCCCAGAGATTTCGCAATACTCATCGCCAAACTACGGTCAGGATCGGCAATGGCGACAAGATCGATGCCAGGAAGTTCTGCAAGCACGCGGGCGTGGTTCGAGCCCATGACTCCCACGCCAATAATGCCAACGCGCAGGTTGCCCGAAGGGGAAGTTTCGCGCGCTTTCGCACGATCCGTCATTGTCATAATGTTGAATTCCCCTGCTCCCGGGCCCCTAATTCACTAGCATGTCACAAAGCACAGCGCGACAGGCCCCGGGGGACCTCCCCTCACAAATGATGTCAATGGTTTACAGACGTCGGAATGCCCTATTCGGCGGCAGTTCGCCGCACTCCGGGCGTTTTCAGCGTCAATCCGGCAGCCAGTGTATCATCGCGAAAGGCTTTCACGCCGTCGAGCGAGAGATCCTCCGCCGTCTTCGAACCTAGTGCGGTGAGCTTCTTCAGAATGTCGGCTGGCGCCGTGATGATGTGGCAGCCCATCCGATCCGCCTCGATGACATTCCAGACTTCGCGTGTGGAAGCCCAGATTACTTCGACCTGCTTGGTCGCGCGCGCTTCGCGCACGGCAGTCGTGACGAGCGGCACGTAATCGATGCCGAGGTCCGCAAGGCGGCCTGCGAACACCGAGACGCATCCGCCCGGCCCCTTCGAAAGCGCCGCGGTCGCTTTCTTCACCTGATCCTCCGTGGTGACGACCGTGACATTAATTTTTACGCCCTCGCTCGAGAGCATGCGAATTGCGTCGACCAATGGTTCGCCGCGCGTATTGATCACCGGGAGCTTCACATAGACATTCTTGCCCCAGGTCGTGATCAGCCGCGCTTCCGCAACCATCTGTTCAATGTCGTCGGAAATGACCTCGAATGAAATGTGCCGGTCGGGCACCGCAGCCACTAGCTCGCGCGCGTAGGATTCGTAATCCTTCACGCCTGCCTTTTTTAGCAGCGACGGGTTCGTGGTGAAGCCAGCGATGTACTTCTGCTTCGCCATATCGACGATCTGCGCCTTGTCGGCGCCGTCGGTGAACAGCTTCACTTTGAGCGAGGCTAGCGTGATGGCCATGGCGATTCCCTACCAGCGGGACTCTGTCAGCTTGCGCCGAGCACGGCAACGGGGCTATGCGGACGCGCAGCCCCCGTCAAGCCCAGCCCGGTTTCATGACCAAAATCCTGTTCATCAAGACCTCTTCGATGGGCGATGTGCTCCATCACATGCCGGCAGTGACCGATGTAAGGAAGCGTTTACCCAATGCACACCTGACTTGGGTCGTTGATGAAACGTACGCACCGCTGGCAAGGCTGCATCCGGCAGTCGACGAGATCATTCCCATCGCTGTTCGCCGCTGGCGGAGGCAATTCTACAAGCCATCCGCTTGGCGAGAATTTTCCGAGGCGCTGAAAAAGCTGCGCACGCGCTCTTTCGACAAGATCATCGACACGCAAGGCCTGGTGCGTACTGCCCTGACGGCGAAACTCGCCCGTGGCGAGCGCCATGGCTACGACGCGGAAAGCATCCGCGAACCTTTCGCCGCAAAGTTCTACGACGTGAACCACAAGGTAGGCTGGGATCTGCACGTAATCGCGCGCAATCGCACGCTAACGGCACGCGCGCTTGGCTATTCGCCGGACGGTGCACCTGACTATGGATTTGATCGCGGCAAGATCAAACCAGGCGCCGGCGGAAATTACGCCATCATCTTTCACGCTACAGCGAGAGCAAAAAAAGAATGGCCTGAAGAACGCTGGATTGAAGTCGCGCGCAGTCTTTCAAAGCGAGGGCTCGAGGTCGTTCTGCCCTGGGGCAACGAAACGGAGCGAGCGCGTAGCGAGCGAATTGCTGCCGCGATGCCAAATGCGCGTGTGCCGGAGCGCGTCCCTATTCTCGACGTTGCACGCCTGATCGCAGGTGCAAAACTTATATGCGGAGTCGATACAGGCTTTTTGCATATTGCGGCAGCGCTCGGTGTGCCGGTCGTCGCCGTGTTCACGATCACCAAATCCCACACCGCTATTCCGATGGGGCACGGCCTGGTCGAGATGGTCGGCGCAGATAAGGGATTGCCGGAAGTCCGCGACGTGCTCGCAGCGATCCAGCGGATCGCCTCTAACTAAGCGCGCGTTTCGTCGCTTCGTAAATTTCGTCTACGGGAATGTCTTCGGTCGTGCGGTGGCGCACGTCGTTATCACCCGCAGCGTGCCATGGCGCTTCGATCGTCGCCGAAATCGGATTGAGCGGCGCCCAGTGCCACGGGCTCGTCGGTCCGAACAACCCGACAGTCGGCGTGCCGATCGCTGCGGCAACATGCAACAAGCCAGAATCGTTCGACACGACCACGTCGGCAGCTGCAAGCTGCATGATGCCGTTCCGCAGGTCATTACTGGTGAGATCTCGCGCGTAGCGGCCACCGCCAGAAATCGTATCTGCGTAAACTTTTTCGTTCGGCCCGCCGACGATCCACACATCGATCCCCTCGCCCGCTAGCTTGCGCGCGAGTTCGGCATAGCGGCTTTCCGGCCATCGCTTGCCCGATCCAACAGCACCCGGACAAAGCGCAACTATACGACGTTTATCGTCTTTCAGTCCGACGCGTGAATGCCACGCCGCGATTTCATCTTCCGGCACCACCAGTTGCGGCAGCGGCCAATCCTTCGGCAGCTTTGCATTCTTCGGCAGCGCCAGAGCTGCGCATTGATCGATCATACGCGGTAATTTCTTTTCGCCCCAGCGCACATCGGTCAAAAGGCCGTAGCGAAACTCGCCCACAAAACCAACGCGCTCGGGGATACCTGCGAGATAGGGGGCCAGCGCCGCCTTCCATTTCCGCGACATAATAAATGCGGTGCCATACTTTTTTGGCTTCAACTTCTCTGCGAGACGCCTATTCTCCGCATAAGCGAGTTGCCGGCGTGGGATGTCGTGAACAATAGCCTTGCGCACTCCCGGCATATAATCGGCGAGCGGCGCGCAAAGCGTTGAGCTGAGAATATCGACTGGTCGATGTGGCCAGCGTTCCTTCAGCACCTTCACCACCGAGTGGCAGCGCACGAAGTCGCCGATCCAGACATAGGGCACGAGCAACACCGGCCGCTCGTCTGCGACGTGCGCTGTCATGTTTTTTTTGATCCGAGAACTTTCGCACGGACGAAATCATGCAGATTTCCGCCGTTAAATAGTAGCGCTCGCACTCCCGCTGCCTGCGCCGCCTGCAAATCGCTCTCCTTGTCTCCTATCAGAACGCTGTTCTCGCGGTCCACTGGCCACGCCTTTATGAGGTCGAGGATCATGCCAGGGCCGGGCTTGCGCCAATCCGACACACGCTTGAATTCCTTTACCGTGCCTTCGGCATGGAACGGGCAATATCTCCAGTCGTCGATATGCGCGCCGCCGCGCTTGAACTCATCCGCCATAAAATCGTGCAGAGCTTGCATATCCCGTTCGGTGTACAGCCCGCGCGCAATGCCGGACTGGTTCGTTGCGATGAAGACGTAATAGCCAGCATCATTGAGCGACTTCACGGCTTCGATCGCGCCTGGAATCCATTCGAAGTTTGCGCGACTCGAGACATAGCCGCGATCGACATTGAGAATGCCATCACGATCGAGAAAAACGGCTGGGCGGCGCAGGCGTTCAGCCATACCTTTAGCGCTTGCCGAGACGGCGCTCAATTAGACCGCAGATTACGTGAGCCGCTGTGATGTGGATTTGCTGGATTACCGATGTCTTGTCGGACGGCGAATGCAAAACAAAATCGCAACGGGAAACTATGTCGCCGCCTTTTGCGCCCGTGAAACCGACGGTGACAAGGCCGTTCTTCCTCGCCGCGTCCAACGCGCGCAGAATATTCGGTGACTTCCCCGAAGTTGAGATTGCAACTAGCACGTCACCCTTTCTGCCGAGCGCCAATACTTGACGCTCGAACACGTGATCGAAGCCGTAGTCGTTGCCGATAGCCGTCAAGGCCGAGGAGTCGGTCGTGAGCGCGATGGCGGCCATCGCCGCGCGCTCAATTTCGTAGCGCGACACGAGTTCGGCCGCGATGTGCTGTGCATCGGCGGCGCTCCCGCCATTCCCGCATAGGAGGATTTTGCCGCCCGCTTGCAGAGAGCCCGTCATCGCTTCGGTGATTTTCTCGATCGACGCCAAAAAACTCGCGTCGTCGGCTGCCTTCGCAAAAGCTTCGCGCGAGGCGGCGAGATGCTCCTTGGCGTAAGCGGTATCGGCACTATTCATGGGGTTCCCCGAACAAATGTGCGCGTAGCACCCGCTATTAAGAGTGTCCAGTTCCGCGCCGTTGCGCATACGCCCTGCTTGCGGCAAAGGAAGGCGCGCAAACGCAACGGATATTAAGCATGATCCTGGTTACCGGCGGCGCCGGCTTCATTGGCTCGAACCTGGTCGCGAGCCTGAACGAACGCGGCCTGAACGAAGTCGCCGTCAACGATCATATGGATGACGCCAAACAAAAGAATCTCGCAAAGCGACGGGTTTCCGAACTGGTGGCGCCAAACGACCTCTTCCGCTGGCTTTCTGGACGCAAGCTCGACGCAATTCTGCACATGGGAGCGATCTCTTCAACAACCGCAACCGACGAGCGCGCTGTAATGGCCGCGAATTACGATTTGCCGATGAAGCTCGTCGATTGGTGCGCGACAGCAAAGACACCTCTCATCTACGCCTCTTCCGCCGCGACCTATGGCGACGGCAGCCGTGGCTTTTCTGACGACGATTCGCCCGAAGCACTCGCAAAACTCAAGCCGCTCAACCTATATGGCCTCAGCAAGGCCCGCTTCGATCTCGCGCTTGCTGAGCACGCGCGCAATCGCAGCGCATTGCCGCCGCAATGGGTAGGCTTGAAATTCTTCAACGTCTTTGGTCCGAATGAATATCACAAGGGCGAGATGATGAGCGTGCTCGCAAAAACGTTCCCTTCTGCTAAAGCAGGAAAACCTGTCCGCTTGTTCAAATCCGACAAGCATGGCCTCAAGAACGGAGAACAGAAGCGTGACTTTATCTATGCACTCGACGCGGCAAAGATCGTGATGTGGCTACTCGAAAACCCACGCGTATCCGGCATCTATAACGCCGGCACTGGTCAGGCGCGCAGTTTCAAGGACATGATGACTGCGATGATGAAAGCGCTCGGACGAAAGCCGGAAATCGAATATGTCGACATGCCCACGGAGCTCTCTAGCCGTTACCAATATCTCACCCAGGCAAGGATGGAGCGTTTGCGCGCGGCGGGCTACGATGCGCCGTTCATGACGCTCGAAGCCTCGGTCGAGCACTATGTAAAGCGATATCTCGACCGCCCAGATCCTTATCGCTGAAAGATTGCCGAAAGAAAAATTCATGTTCGATTACGAAAAGCGCCTGGCTGAACTCTCGAAGCAAACAGTGCTCGTCGTCGGCGACCTGATGCTCGATCGTTTCGTTTATGGCGAAGTCGCGCGCATCTCGCCGGAGGCACCCGCCCCCGTGCTCGCGGTCAAGCGCGAGGAATTGACACCAGGCGGCGCGGGTAATGTCGCACGCAACATCGCAGGCCTTGGTGCGCGTTGCATCCTTATCAGCGCGGTCGGCGACGATGATGCTGGCCGTACGCTCGCCGAAGTCTTCGGCAAGTCCGGCGGGCAGATCGAAGCAAAACTCGCCATCGATGCTTCGCGGCCGACTACGCAGAAAGCGCGCTTTGTTTCCGAGCACCACTCGACACATCTTTTGCGCGCTGATTGGGAAGAGACCCATCCGCTTCCGAAAAATTGCGAGGAGGAAATTCTCACAACGGCATTGAAGGCCCTGCCCTCTTGCGGCGCGGTCGTGATTTCTGACTACGGCAAGGGCGTACTCACGCCGCGCGTGACCGAAAAACTGATTGCGGAAGCCGGCAAGGCAAAAAAGCCCGTTATCGTCGATCCGAAGAATGACGATTATCGAACGTACAAGAATGCGACCCTGATCACGCCGAACCGCACCGAACTCTCACGCGCTGCGCATCGTGACGTTCGCAAGACTGAGGATGTCATCAAAGCCGCCGCCGAACTCGTGGCGCGCGCGGATCTCGAGGCAATCCTCGTCACACGGAGCGAAGAAGGCATGACGCTAGTCACCGCAAAAGGCGCGGCACTCCATATTCCCTCTCATCCTGTGAAAGTGCGTGATGTTTCCGGCGCGGGCGACACAGTGGTCGCAACGGTTGCGGCGATGCTCGCGATGGGTGCGGAACTCGAAGCCGCCGCGCGCGCGGCGAACGCCGCAGCGGCCGTCGTTGTTAGCAAACGAGGCACCGCCGCTGTCAATTTCGTCGAGATGCGCGCGGTTCTCGTGCCAAGCGCGCTCCGCGCACACGACGAAAAAATCGCGCGCGACCTGAAAGTCATGGATGAGCGCCTCGACGAATGGCGCCGCGCAGGTCAGCGCATCGGCTTCACCAATGGCTGTTTCGATCTCATACACCCCGGTCATTTGAAAGTACTCGCCGGAGCGCGCGCCGCTTGCGACCGCTTGGTCGTCGGCCTCAACAGCGACGCATCTGCCCGCCGCCTGAAGGGGTCGACCCGGCCGATCCAGGATGAAGTCGCTCGCGCTGAAGTGCTCGCCGCATTGGAAGCCGTCGATCTTGTGGTTGTGTTTGAAGAAGATACGCCCGTAGAACTTATCCGCCGTGTAAATCCGCAAGTGCTGGTGAAGGGTGGCGATTACAAACGCGAGCAGGTCGTCGGGCACGAGATCGTCGAGGCCAAGGGCGGCGAAGTCATCATCGTCGAGACGCTCCCCGAGCGGAGTACCACTCGGCTGGTTGAACGCTCCAAAAAGCCCGCATGATCCGGCGCCTCGCGCCGGTTAAAGGCGATTAACTTTCATTCAAGACACATAGGTCACATTCTTCGGTTAGGATCGCTGGAATCCTCAGGAGGGGCGTTCATGGCTGTGCTGGTCACGGGCGGCGCTGGTTATATCGGCAGCCACATGGTGCTCGCTCTTATCGATGCGAGCGAACAGGTCGTCGTAATCGACGATCTCTCGACCGGCTTCAAGCGAGCCGTTCACCCGAAGGCAAAGCTTATCGTGGGCGACATCGCCGACGGGGCGCTCGTCTCGCGCCTTATCTCCGAGCACAAGATCGACGCTATCATTCATTTCGCTGCACGGATCGTCGTACCGGATTCAGTCGCCGACCCGCTGGGTTACTACCTCTCGAATACAATGAAGACGCGTGCGTTGCTCGCCGCTGTCGTTGCCGCCGGTGTAAAACATTTCGTGTTTTCCTCGACGGCCGCCGTCTACGGCATGCCTGAAGAAAATCCCGTTAGCGAAGATGCGAAGCTTGCACCGATGTCGCCCTACGGTTCCTCGAAGTTGATGAGCGAATGGATGCTGCGCGATGTCTCGGCGGCACATGCCATCTCCTATGTCGCACTCCGCTATTTCAATGTCGCGGGTGCCGATCCCGAAGGGCGCACCGGCCAGTCGACGCCGAACGCAACCCATCTGATCAAAGTCGCCTGCCAAACGGCGCTTGGCCAGCGCAATCGCATGGACGTCTATGGCAGCGACTATCCGACGCCAGACGGAACATGTGTTCGCGATTACATTCACGTCACCGATTTAGTCGCCGCGCATCTCGATGCGTTGAAACATTTACGTGCGGGCGGTGACAATCTTGTTTTGAACTGCGGTTATGGCCGCGGCTACTCGGTACTCGAAGTGATTGACACGGTGAAGCGTCTTTCCGGCAAGGACTTCCCAGTGGCACTTAGTGAGCGTCGCCCAGGCGATCCGGCTGCGATTATCGCCCGCGCCGACAAAATTCGCGCACAGCTCGGCTGGCAGCCGAAACTTGACGACCTCTCCAAGATCGTCACGCATGCGCTTGCCTGGGAGCGCAGGCTGGAAAGCTGGCGTACCGCCGCCGAGTAACCCTGAAAATTCAGGACGCTTGCCCGCTCGAGCACGACATGCGAAACCCCGCCGCGTCGCGGGGAATTTTTCATGCGTATCGCTATGATTGGCACTGGCTATGTGGGCCTCGTCTCTGGGGCTTGCTTTGCTGATTTCGGTCATCGCGTCATTTGCGTCGACAAGGATCAAGCGAAGATCGCGGCGCTCGATAGCGGTGAGATCCCGATATTCGAGCCTGGTCTCGATGAACTCGTTGAGCGCAACGTCAAGGAAAACCGCCTCGAATTTTCGACCGACTTGCCGAGCGCTGTCAAAAGCGCCGAGGTGGTTTTTATCGCGGTCGGAACGCCTTCGCGCCGGGGCGATGGACACGCGGACTTAAGCTACGTTTTCGGAGCCGCAAAGGAGATCGCGGACACAATTAGCAAGTACACTGTCGTCATCATGAAATCGACGGTGCCCGTAGGTACAGGTGACGAAGTCGAGCGCGTGATCCGCGATGCCAAGCCGAAGGCCGAATTCGCCGTTGTTTCCAATCCGGAATTCCTGCGCGAGGGAGCAGCCATCAACGACTTCAAGCGCCCAGATCGCATCGTAATCGGAGCGGAAAATGCACGGGCGCGGGAAGTGATGACGGAAGTCTATCGCCCGCTTTATTTGAATGCCGCGCCGATGCTGTTCACTGAACGCCGCACCGCGGAACTCATTAAATACGCTGCGAACGCGTTCCTCGCGACCAAGATCACGTTTATCAACGAGATGGCGGACCTCTGCGAGAAAGTTGGCGCTAATGTTCAGGAAGTCGCGCGCGGCATCGGCCTCGACAATCGCATCGGCTCGAAATTCCTCCATGCTGGGCCGGGTTATGGCGGCTCATGCTTTCCGAAAGATACAACCGCATTGATGAGAACGGCACAGGAAGCAGGCGCGCCGACGAAGATTATCGAGGCGGTCGTAGCCGTCAACGACGCGCGTAAGCGTGCGATGGCCGGCAAAGTAATCGCTGCGTTGGGCGGATCGGTGAAGGGAAAAACTATCGCTGTGCTCGGCCTGACGTTCAAGCCGAATACCGACGATCTGCGCGATGCGCCCAGTCTCGTCATTGTCCCAGCACTGAAAGAGGCCGGCGCAACAGTCAGAGCACATGACCCGCAGGCCATGAATGAAGCCTCGAATATTCTTCCCGGTATCGCGATGTGCAAGAGCCCTTACGATGCGGTGAAAGGCGCGGATGCACTCGTGATCCTTACGGAATGGGACACGTATCGCGCCCTCGATCTCGATCGCTTGAAAAAAGAATTAAAATCGCCGATTGTCGTTGATCTTCGCAACATCTATCGTCCGGATGAAATGGCAGCCAAGGGATTCCGATACACCAGCATTGGCCGTCCGCCAGCAGGGCTCTGAGCCGCTACTTCGCCGACGTAGCGGCTGACGCAGCTTGCGCCGCCTTTCGATTCGCGTTCGCAATCACGGCGGCAACGATCTCAGCCACGCGATGCTGCCATTGGCTTGCCACATAACCAAACATCGTCTTGAACTTCGAACTATCCAGCTCGCAATTGAGCGGCCGGGCGGCCGAGGTCGGATATTCGGAAAGTTTGATCTCAACCACTTTCGGCGTACGGCCCGTGAACACTGCTTGGCGTTGCACAATCTCCGATGCGAAGCCGTACCAACTCGTTGCTCCGGTTCCCGCAAAATGAAATGTGCCGGACACTTTTGCTTCGGTTCCTAATTTGCGAATGACGGCAAGGATGGCTTCAGCGATATCGATCGTCGCGGTCGGACAGCCGATTTGGTCGCCGACCATGCGAAGCTCGTCGCGCTCAGAAGCTAATTTCAGCACGTTGCGCAAAAAATTTCGGCCATGCGCGCCGTAGATCATCGAAGTGCGCAAGATCACGTGTCGCGGCAGCAGCTCGCGCATCTTGGCTTCGCTCTCGGCTTTGCTGCGGCCATAGACGCTGAGGGGTGCAATTTTGTCGCTCTCAATGTAGGCGGTCTTCTTCGCGCCATTGAACACGGAATCACAGGATAGATGAATGAGCGGCACGCCCGTGCTTGCGCACGCGCTCGCGAGCACGACGGGACCGGTGACATTCGCTGCAGTGACAATTTCGGGCTCGCGTTCTGCGCGATCGATCGAGGTGTAAGCAACGGCATTAACCACGCCTGCGGGGCGATGAACGTCAAGCGCCGCGCGCACGGTAGTCTCGTTCGTGATGTCGGCTTCGAGCCGCGACAAACCGACAACTGGAACCCCGCGCGCGGCGGCAAGTGCTACCAGTTCGCGGCCAACCTGCCCGCGCGCACCGAAAACGAGAATAGGACCGCTCATACTTAGTTCCGGCACCCGTTCGATTTGCCAAGCTGCTCAGGACGCGACATAGAAGCGTCGATTCTCCACGTTCGCAAGCCAAGAGAGCATGATGTCCAAGATTCGCAAGGCTGTTTTTCCGGTGGCGGGTCTCGGAACCCGTTTTCTTCCTGCGACCAAGGCGATGCCGAAGGAAATGTTGACGGTCGTCGATCGCCCGCTGATCCAACATGTGGTGGACGAAGCGCGCGCGGCCGGCGTCGAGCATTTCATCTTCATCACCGGACGGAACAAAGGCGTGATCGAGGATCATTTTGACCGGCAGGTCGAGCTGGAGCAAACCCTTCGCGAACGCGGAAAGAGGGCCGAGCTCGAACTTCTCGAACGCGACCTCCCAGGTGCTGGAGCGGCAAGCTTTATCCGGCAGCAATCGCCGCTTGGTCTTGGCCACGCCGTCTGGTGCGCCCGTGAATTGATCGGCCGCGAACCCTTCGCACTTTTGCTCCCCGACGTGCTTGTGCAGGCGAAAAAACCCTGTCTTGCCCAAATGATCGAGGCTCATGAGGCGCTTGGTGGCAAAGCCAATTTGATCGCAGTCGAAGAAGCATCCCTCGATCGCATCCATATGTACGGCGTCGTCGGCATGGGGGAGCGCAAAGGCGCGTCGTTCAGGATCACGGAAATGGTAGAGAAACCCGCCAAGGAAAAAGCTCCATCGAACCGCATCATTACCGGGCGTTACGTCCTGCAACCCGAAATCTTTGATATCCTCGAGAAGCAGGAGCGTGGCGCCGGCGGCGAAATTCAGCTTACCGATGCGATGATTGCACTTGCGAAGAAACAACCCTTTTATGGATTCGATTTCGAGGGCCGCACCTTCGATTGCGGTTCGAAAATTGGATTCCTTACGGCCAATGTCGCTTACGCGCTCGCCCGTCACGACCTCGCCCAAGATTTTCGCAACGAATTGAATTCATTGCTGAAGAAAAATTGAGCGCAAGCGAATTCGGCGCATTCCTCTAGGACATTGACTTTGCGACAAAAATCGGCTCAATCCCCCGCGCAGCCACCATGTTGATCGAGCGCATCAAGTATCGCCTGTCCGGGCTCCTCGGCGAGGACGCGCGCGCCATTATTCCGCGCCTACTCGCAACCGATGGCCGTCGTTATGCAGGTCGTTACCTGCTTGCCTTCGCCTTTATGTTTTTGGTTGCGGTTTCAACGGCCCTGTCCGCTTATTTGATGAAGGACGTGGTAAATAAGATTTTTGTCGAAGGCAGCGTTTGGGCGATATGGGCGCTCGGCGGCACATTGATCGCCCTTTCTGCAATCAAGGGATTTTCCGCCTACGGCCAGTCTGTGACACTTGGAAGAATCGGTAACCGCATCATCGCCGGTTACCAGAACCGGCTATATGACAACCTCCTTACGCAGGGAATTTCGTTTTTCTCGAATCGTCATTCGGCAGAATTTCTGAATCGCCTTAATTCAGGTGCCGCCGGCGCTCGCGCCATCCTTGAGATCCTCATCACGACTGTAGGCCGTGACCTGCTTACCCTGATCGGTCTCGTCACCGTGATGATAATCCAGGATCCCTTTCTTGCTTTCATCTGTCTTGTTGCTTTACCGATCGCCATTTTTAGCGTGCGCTCACTTATCCGGCGCACGCGAAAAATCGTACAGCGTCAGTTCGTAGGCTCCGGCAAAATTCTTCAGACCATGCAAGAAACGATTCAGGGCATCCGCGTGGTGAAGTCGTTCAATCTCGAAGGAATATTGCGCAGCCGCATGAACGAACATGTCGGCGAGGTTGAAAAAGCCATGAATAAAATGGTGAAAGTGAGCTCGCGCTCAAGCCCCCTGATGGAGATGCTCGGCGGGTTCGCTGTCGCCGCTGCTGTGATGTATGCCGGCTTGGGCGTTTTAAAGGGCGGGCGAATGCCCGGAGAGTTTTTCTCGGTCATCACCGCGCTTCTGCTGGCATATGAGCCGGCGAAGCGTCTCGCCCGGATCAATATCGATCTCGCTGCAAACCTCGTCTATGTGCGCTATCTTTTCGAGATCATCGACAGCAAACCCGCCGAGCTCGAGGCCGAAGGGCTCCCCACACTCAAGGTTGAGCGGGCGCGGATCGAATTTCGCGACGTCGAATTCGGCTACCGGCCGGCCGAACCCGTATTGCGCCGCCTTTCGTTTACCGCCGAGCCTGCGGAGACGACGGCCCTTGTCGGCCCTTCGGGCGCCGGAAAATCGACAATCATGGGCCTGCTCGACCGCTTCTACGAGCCGCAGGCGGGTGCAATTCTCATCGATGGACAAGAAATCAGCAAATGCTCGCGCCATTCGCTGCGCGAAGCAATCGCCTATGTCAGTCAGGATATTTTTCTCTTTTCTGGCACGATCCGTGAAAACATCGCATTCGGTCGGCCCGACGCGCGCGAAAGCGAGATCGTTGCCGCCGCCAAAGCTGCGCACGCTCACGATTTTATCCTTAGCTTCGGCCCAGGCTACGACACGCCCGTCGGCGAGCACGGTACACAACTTTCAGGCGGACAGCGCGCGCGCATCGCGATCGCACGCGCCTTCTTGAAGAACGCGCCGATCTTATTGCTGGATGAACCGACGTCGGCACTCGATTCAGAATCCGAATTGATGGTACAGCGCGCCCTTGACGCTTTGAGAGTTTCACGCACGACTCTTGTGATCGCTCATCGCTTGCAGACGGTCATTTCGGCCAACCGCATTCTCGTCATCGAAAATGGACGGGTCGTCGAAATAGGGCGCCACGACGAGTTGGTCGCACGGCGCGGCCGCTATTACGCTTTCTACCAGATGCAGTTCAGCGAGCGCCGCGCGGCGAACGCCTAAGGAGTGGCGTCAGGGGCCGCCATCATGGCAAAGCTCATTCATCCGGTGATTTTGTGCGGCGGCGCCGGCACACGGCTTTGGCCAGCCTCGCGCGATAGCCTGCCCAAACAATTTCTGAAGCTGATTGGCCCGTTATCGACCCTGCAGGAAACCGTAAAGCGCGTTTCCGACCCAGAGATTTTCGCCAAGCCTCTCATCGTTACAAACCGCGATTACCGTTTTCTGGTCCGCGAACAATTGGAAGAAATCGGCCACGACGGAAAAATTGTGCTCGAACCCGTGCGACGTGACTCGGGCCCCGCGATCGCGGCAGCAAGCCAATTATTGTCAGCCGAGGAGCCCGCTGCCCTGGCGCTGGTTCTTGCCGCCGATCACGTCGTGAGCGAACCGAGCAAGTTTATTGCCGCATGCCTTCTAGCGCGGGCTGCCGCGGAGAAAGGTCGTATCGTCACTTTCGGGTGCGTCCCCGATCATCCGGCGACCGGCTACGGCTACATCAAGCCTGGAAAATTGATCGAAAATACTGACGCCAACGAAGTCGAGAAATTCGTCGAGAAGCCCGACGCTAAAACGGCGGATCGTTATATCGCGGAAGGCTATCTCTGGAATTCCGGAAATTTCCTGTTTCGCACGGATATATTTCTCGCCGAATACGCGGCCTTCGAACCTAGCAGCGCCAAGACGATTCTTCTTGCTACCGAGAAAGCAACAACCGATCTAGGTTTTCACTTGCTCGACGAGAAGGCTTTCGCCGCCGCCGCAAAAAACTCAGTCGACTACGCGGTAATGGAAAAAACCAAACGCGCCGCGGTTGTTCCCGCCACCTACGGCTGGTCCGATTTGGGCGGCTGGCAAGCCATATGGAGCCATACGCCGCACGATAAGGCAGGCGTTGCGACTCGCGGAAAAGTCGTCGTCATCGATTCTAAGGACTCCTATGTTGCGAGCAACAATCGCCTGACTGCGCTCGTTGGTGTTAAGGATCTGGTTGTCGTAGTCGAGGACGACGCTGTCCTGATCGCCGATCGCTCGCGCGCAGAGGACTTGCGAAAACTCGTCGAAGAATTGCGCAGCAAAGGTCATCCCGAAGCCGACATTCATGCACGCGTGCACCGGCCTTGGGGCAATTATCAAAGTCTCGATCAAGGTGAACGATTTCAGGTAAAGCGTATCGTAGTGAAGCCTGGTGGGCGGCTATCGCTTCAGAAGCACAGCCACCGCGCCGAACACTGGATCGTAGTGCGTGGTACGGCACGTGTTACCATTGGCGACCAAACTCGAGATTTGCATGAAAACGAGTCGGTTTATGTGCCGCTCGGCAGCCGGCATCGCCTTGAAAACCCAGGGAAAATTTCGCTGGAATTAATCGAAGTACAGACCGGATCTTATCTTGGCGAAGACGATATTATTCGCATCGAGGACGATTATCGCCGCAAGAACGACGAATAAAACATGCCAAAGCCGCGCCGCCTTCAGCTTTCTCGCCGCAAAGGATCCCGTCTGGTCAAAGATGCGATTGTAGTAGCGCGCCCAACAAAATGGGGGAACCCCTATAAACCCGGCAAACTTACGCGTGCCGAAACCATCGCAAATTATCGGCGGGATCTAATCGCTGGAAAACTAAAAGTATCGATCGACGACGCGCGGCGCGAACTCAAGGGGCACGATCTTGCGTGCTGGTGCTCGCTAGACGGACCTTGCCACGCCGATGTTCTGATCGAGTTTGCGAACGCTAAATAAAGCCGAATGCAGGCCACGCCTGAACTACAAGCAGCATCAGGCTTTCACCCGATCGACGAATTTCGCAAATCCCTCAAGCTGTTTCTTGATGAATTCTTTCGTCGCGTCGTCGGTCAGCTCACCCTTGTCGTTGAACTTGTTCTGCGCTGATCCTACGAAAATTTCCGGTGTGTTAAATGCGAAAGCCCCGAGGAACACCAGCATCGTGCGCACATGATATTGCATTCGCGCACCACCGAGCGGGCCGCCACTTGCCGACTGAATGGCAACAGGCTTTTCCTTGAACGGCTGATCCTTCAGCCGCGAAACCCAATCCACTGCGTTTTTGAGTGCACCAGGAATCGTGTAATTATATTCGGGTGTGATGATGATGATGCCATCGGCCGCCCGGATTGCATCCGCGAGTGTGGTTACGGGGGTCGGAAATTTTCCGTCCGCATGCAAATCAGCATTATAAAGCGGAAGGCCATCGAAAGCCGGGGCTTCCTTGAGTTTCATGCCGGACGGCGCAAACGCCGGCAGCGCATTCATCAGCATTCGATTGAAAGAGCCCTTCCGCAAGCTGCCACAAATTGTAACGATATTCATAGTCGTTTCCTTTCGAAGTCATCCGCTGCTTCACGAATGAAGATGCTGTGATTTCATTCTCGATTTTAGCACCGCTTCATTCCAGTGGAACGCCAACAAACTTCTGGAAGCCATGCCGCGGGCGGATACGTTCAAGCCAGGCAGCAAGGTGGCGAAGTTCTGGTCGACCGGTCAGAAATGGGTTCCGAACCCAGCGGTCGGCGAAAATTGAAAGCCCGAGATCTGCGATGGAAAAATTCTTCACTAGATATTCGCGTCCCTCAAGCCTGCGATCAAGAATGCCGTAAATTTCTGCGAGCTTTTCTTCGCTCGAGGCAATCATGGCCTTGTTCTGCTGTTCCGCTGGCGTACGAATCGTACCCATAAACAGAGGGCTGTCGATCGGAACCAAGACTGAAAGCGACCAGTCGAGCCAACGATCGATATCGGCCCGTGTCGCAGGATCGGACGGATAAAACGCCTCGCCGCCATATTTCATGCAGAAATAACGCATGATCGAGTTCGACTCCCACAAGACAAAGTCTCCGTCCTCGATCGTGGGTACCTTAGAATTCGGATTGAGCGCCTTATAGGCCGGTGTGTTGACCACGCCATACTGGCGTCCAGCGTCGATGCGCTCGACATCGAGCTTCAACTCGTCGGCGAGCCACATCGCTTTCTTCACGTTGGACGACGATAAACGTCCCCATACCTTGATTTTCTTGGACATTCCTTTTCCCCATGGGCGGTCCTTTGAGCGGAACCAATTACCGTTATCCGTTGACCCGCCCTGCCTTCTCACCCTAGCTTACTCATAACCGGCCCGAAACGTTATCGCGCACAGCGGAACAGCCGACTCAACAAGAAAGTGCGTAAATGGGGAGCGACCAATTCTTCAGGGGGGATTGCGCATAGCCACGCCCGCTATCGAGACGGCAGCGGTCGGGGATGTCATCACGGTGCGGCGCCTGAGCAAGCGCTACGGCAACCGCGCTGATGCCATTCTTGCACTCAAGGACATCGATTTCACGGTACCCGACTGCGAGTTTCTCTCGATTGTCGGCCCGTCCGGCTGCGGTAAATCCACGCTCCTGAAAATCCTCGCAGGGTTGCTTCCAGCCACTGACGGCGAAGCGGCTTTGAACGGCACACCAATCGACGGCCCACGGCAGGACATCGGCGTCGTATTCCAATCGCCGGTTCTTTTTCCTTGGCGCAGCGTACTTGGCAACGTGCTTCTGCCCGCCGACGTACAGCGCCTCGGCCGCGACGAAATGACCAAACGCGCCTACGATCTTCTCAAACTCGTGGGGCTTGATGGCTTCGAGAAGCGCTATCCGTGGGAGCTTTCAGGTGGGATGCAACAGCGTGTGGCGCTCGTGCGCGCACTCATTCACGACCCTGCCCTACTGTTGATGGATGAACCGTTTGGCGCGCTCGATGCCATGACGCGCGAGTCCATGAATGTCGAATTACAGCGGATTTGGCTGGAGCGCCGCAAGACTGTCGTCTTCATCACTCATTCCACCGCCGAAGCTGTTTTTCTTGGCGACCGCGTTATGGTGATGACACCACGACCCGGCCAAATCGGCGACTTCTTTCGCGTCGATCTACCGCGGCCGCGCGCGCTCGATGTCATGAACACCGAAAAGTTTGGCACCTATGTCCGCCGTATCCGCACCGTGCTGAATGCTGGAGGAGGCTTGGAATGACCAAAGGTCTGCGCGGATTATCGCTCCGTCTTGTCCTGATTTTCATGACGTTGCTGACATGGGAGCTGTTGGTTCGGGGCTTATCGGTTCCAGCCTTCATCCTGCCGGCACCGACCAGCATCGCTATGGCACTTTATCGCGGCATCGCGAGCACGCTTTATCTCGATCATATCTGGATCACACTCGCCGAAACGCTAATGGGATTTGTGCTCGGCACCGTACTCGCCTTTACGCTCGGAATTGCAGTCGCGCTATCGCGGCGGATCGAATATTTTCTCTACCCGTTCATCGTGATGTTCCAGGCAATGCCCAAGGTCGCGCTTGCGCCCCTGATCATCATCTGGTTCGGCCTAGGCATCACATCGAAGGTCGTGAGCGCTGCGCTCGTCGCTTTCTTTCCGCTGATGGTGAATACAATCGTGGGCCTGCGTTCCGCTGACGAGGATCGCATCAACTTGATGCGCTCGCTTGCAGCCTCGCGCTGGCAGATTTTCTGGATGCTCCAACTACCGAACGCGATGCCCTATATCTTCGCGGGGCTCGAAATCGCGATGATTTTCGCACTGATCGGCGCAATCGTCGGCGAATTCGTCGGCGCGACCTCAGGCTTGGGCATGCTGATCCAGAGCATGAATTTCACCATGGATGTGGCCGGGCAATTCTCCATTCTTTTGATCCTATCCATGCTCGGCCTCGTGCTGAACGGAATCGTAGGTGAAGTCCGCAAACGCGTTCTATTCTGGGATCCATCACAAAAAGTCGATGCGGCAGGTAGTGCTGCAGCTGGTAAGGGAGGTGTTTCGTGAATCGTTTCGGTATCTCCGCGCTCGTATCCGCCGCCATATTTGGCATGTTCGCCGGCCCCGCCGGCGCGCAAAATGTCGTCAAGGTTGGCTGGTGCGCTCGCACCGTCAGCTCCGCCGCCGCTCCCTTCGCCATCGCGACCAAGATGGGGTGGTTCGAGAAGGCCGGCTTTAAGGTCGAACTGCTGCCATTCCAAGGCTCGACCGACTGCGTAAAAGCAGTCGCAACGCGCGACGTCAGCTATTCACTACCTTCCATCGAGCCACTCATTATCATTCGGCCGCAGGGTGTGAAGGCAAAAAATTACTATACCGCCTATCAAGGCAATATTTACGGCATCGCGGTTCCCGCCGACAGCCCAGTGAAAAAGTTCACCGACCTCAAGGGCAAGCGCATCGGCGTAACCTCGATGGCGTCCGGGGGCGTTATCATCGTGCGCGCCATGGCCTCGATCAACGGCATGGATCCGGATCGTGACATTACGATCGTCGTCGCTGGCGAGGCTGGGCAGACCGCAGCTCTCATTCGCGGGGGTCAGGTCGACGCGCTTTCGCAATTCGATACTCAATACGCACTCACGGAAAACGCAGGCGCCAAGCTCCGCCGCCTTGACGACGACAATAAGAGCATCTCGAAATTCCCGTCCAATGGCTTAATCGCGCTCGAAGAAACGCTCTCGGCCAAGCGCGCCGAGGCGATTGCCCTCGCGCAGGGTTATGCCAAGGGCACATTGTTCGCCATGACTAATCCCGAAGCCGCAATCCGAATTTTGTGGGAGGTTTTCCCGCAGACCAAAGCTACCGGCAAGGACGAGGCAACAGCTCTGAAGGACGATCTCACAACGCTCAATGCGCGCATTCAGAATTGGAAACTGGAAGCGGGCGGAGTCACAAAATGGGGTGACAACTCGATTCCGAACTACACCAGCTATGTTGAGTTTCTGTTCAAGAACGGTGTGGTGAAAGAAAAGCTGCCCGCGACCGATATCGTGACCAATGATATGATCGAGGAAATCAACAAGTTCGATCAAGCCGAAATCCAAGCAATGGCAAAGGCTTACAAGTAAGTAGCACCGTTCGTCAGTCGCCGACTGCACGGGTTTGTCGCCGCGCCTCGTTGATCGTTTCCATGATCGCGGCGTCGTATTCGGCGAGCGCTCGCCCGATTAGCACCAGCAGCGGGCCGGGCACAGCATTGACCGCGAGTTGCTGCGGCAATTGTGAAATCGTCGAGGCTACGATCTGCTCATCAGGCCGCGTCGCGCGGGCGACCGCAATTGCGGGCGTCGCCGGGTCAAGCCCATGCCCGATCGCACGCTCGGCGAACTCAGCAATCGTCTTTGCCGGCATATAGACGATCGTAGTCGCTTTCGGATCGGCAAGGCTCTGCCAATCGAAATCCGCCGGCAGCTTCCCATCTTCCGCGTGACCGGTGACATATTGCACGCGGCGTGCCTGACGACGGTGCGTGAGCGAAACCGCAAGACTGCTCGCCGCACCCTGCGCCGCCGTGATACCCGGCACAACCTCGACCGGAATACCTTCAGCGCGGCAGGCTGCGATCTCCTCACCCGCACGTCCGAATATCATTGGATCGCCTCCCTTGAGCCGCACCACGCGCTTGCCGGCTTTAGCCAGCGAAATCATCAATGAGTTGATTTCGTCTTGCTTGCAAGAAGGCCCGTTGCCGGTTTTTCCGACAAGCATCTTCTTCGCCTCGCGGCGTGCGAAGTCAAGAATCTCGGGGGCAACGAGGTCGTCGATCAGGATTACGTCGGCCGATTGCAACGCGCGCACGGCGCGCAACGTCAGCAACTCCGGATTTCCTGGCCCCGCGCCAACGAGCGTGACCGACCCGTTATCGACCGCATCACCCTGTTCGCGAGTCTGCGATAGAAACGAATCGTAATCCGATTGCGCGGGCTCCATATTCGGATTGCGGATCGCGTGCGCGGTGAAAACCTGCCAGAAGCGGCGGCGTCCTCCGAACGAAAGTCCTGAGGCTTGCACTTTGGTACGCCAGCGCCGCGCAGCATCCGCCCAGCGTGAAAACCCGAACGGGATCAGCGACTCGAGTTTGGCGCGGACCGCCTGTCCGAAAACAGGTGCAGCACCGTCGGTCGAAATTCCGATGACTAACGGTGAACGATTGACGATCGCGCCAAAAGAAAAATCGCAGAAGGCGGGCTTGTCGATAACATTAACCGGGACGCCAGTAGCACGCGCGGCCCCAGCAAAGCATGCGGCTTCGTTGTCGTTTTCGCAGGCACCGATTGCTATGGCCGCATTCTTGAAATCATCCCTCTGCCATTCGCGGCGATGAATTGTAATCGGCCCCTTTGGTGGATCACCAGCAAGCGCCACCATTTCCTCAGAAGGCTCCACCGCAAAAACCTCGACTGACGCACCCGTCGCCGAGAGCAACTCCGCCTTCCATGCGGCACCCGCGCTTCCACCAGCGACCACCGCGCGTTTTCCCTCCAGCGCGAAGAACAGCGGAAGCCGCGCCAGCGCATCCATGCGCGGCGGCTTCGCTTCAGACGCGGTCCGTGACGAGTTCATTTGCCACAATCCTCTTTAATTCCGGTAGGCACGAACCGCAATTGGTCCCGGCGCGCAACAGCTTTCCAATTTCCTCAGTGCTGACTGCCGCACCCGATGTAATCGCCTCGCGAATGCTGGCAAGCCCTACCCCGAAACAAGCGCAGATCACAGGCCCCGTGGCAGCGATACCGTCCGCTGATTTACCTGAAAGCAGCATCCTGCGCTGCTGGTCTTCCAATGCTTCGCTTTCGAACAATGCTTTCACGCTGTCCCACTGTGGAACGGACTCCGCGGGCCCAATGAAGAGACAGGTTTCGAGCCGTCCTTTGCTGAATGTCGCAATGCGACAGATACCACGGGGCTTATCAATGTACTCCGCGATTTCCAAACGTTCGTTGAGCATCTTGCGGGCGAATGCCCGCCAGAACTGAGGGCTGTCATTTGTCGCGAGTAAGTATCCGGCACCACCCAAAACCGAAACACTCGCCCACCACGTTCCACTAGGAAGCTGAATGGAGCTCCGGCTCAAAGCGAAACCACGTGAGGAAAAATTCACAGGCGTGATATTCGCAGGAGTTGCCTTCGCTTCGGGTTGGCCCGAATAGGGATCGTTAGCGGACGTTACCAAATCCCCCACCCGCGCCGAGGAGGCTGTTTCTCCGCTCCAATGAATGGGCGTGAAGAGAGAACCGGGACGCTGACCTTCGCTGACAGCAACTTTCAAAATACATTGTCCATACCGCGTGCTCACGCATGCGAAGCGCCCGTCACGCAGCGATAGCCTCGCCGCGTCCAGCGGATGGATTTCGACAAAGGGTTCGGGCAAGTGCGCCCCAAGCCGCGGGCTCTTTCCTGATCGCGTCATCGTATGCCATTGATCGCGCACACGGCCCGTATTCAGACAAAACGGAAAGTCGCGAGAGGTCGCGTCCCTCGTCGCGGGCTTCTCCGGCGCGATGAATTGCCCCTTGCGGTCGGGCGTGAAGAATTCTCCGTTCGAAAAGAAACGTGTCTTGTTTCTCTCATTCCCCATATGCACAGGCCATTGTATCGGATTAAGCGCGCCAAATTCCTCATCGGAAATTTCCGCAATTCCACCAATATCGAAATCCCGCGAACCTTCGTTTTCATAGCTCGATAGCGCCGCGTGCTCGCGGAAGACATCGGCGCCTGACGTGTATGAAAACGCATCGGCATATCCCATCCGCTTTGCGACTTCCGATACAATCCACCAATCTGGTTTCGCATCCCCCGGTGATGGCAGGAATGCTCGTTGGCGCGAGATACGGCGTTCCGAATTTGTGACCGTACCGTCCTTCTCACCCCAAGCGGCGGCGGGCAGCAAAATATGCGCGCCAACATTCACCGTGTCGTTCGAAATCACATTTTCCGAGATGACCAGAAGGTCGAGATTCTTCAGCGCGTCACGCATGGCCGCAGCGCGCGGCAGCGAAACCGCGGGATTTGTCGCCATTATCCACAGCGCCTTGATCTCCCCGCGCTCGATCGCTTCAAACATCTGTACCGCCTTCAATCCTTCGCGCGTTGCCATGCGCGGTGCATTCCAAAAGCGACCGACACGAGAGATGTCCGTCGGCGTAAAATTCATGTGTGCCGCCAACTGGTTAGCGAGGCCGCCAACCTCGCGTCCACCCATCGCATTGGGCTGTCCCGTAAGCGAAAAAGGCCCGGCGCCCGGCTTGCCAATGCGCCCAGTTGCAAGATGACAATTAATAATCGCGTTCACCTTATCGGTACCTTGCGCTGACTGGTTCACGCCTTGAGAGAAGCAGGTGACCGCGCGTGCCGTTTTGCAGAATAAAGCAAAAAACTGCGCAACATTGCTTTCGGTAAGGCCCGTCACCGCCGCCGTGGTCGCGACATCCGGCGCAATTTCGCGAGCCCTTCTAAGCGCGGCACCAAACCCGTTGGTATGTTTGCCGACAAATGCATAATCGAGCGCGCCGCACTCCAGAAGATGGACGAGCAGCCCGCAAAACAGCGCCGTATCGGCGCCTGGCACGATCGGCAGAAATAAATCCGCTTCCTCCGCCGTAGCTGTGCGGCGCGGATCGATAACAATAATTTTTGACCCACGCTGACGCCTGTTTTTCACCATTCGCTGAAACAACACCGGATGACACCAGGCGGTGTTCGATCCGACCAATATCAAAAGATCGGCCTCATCGAGATCGGCGTAATTTCCTGGCACCGTATCGGCCCCGAAGGCGCGCCGATGGCCAGCGACCGAAGACGCCATGCATAGCCGGGAGTTCGTATCCACATTCGCTGAGCCGATAAACCCCTTCATCAGCTTGTTCGCGACATAATAATCTTCGGTGAGTAGCTGACCGGAGAGATAGAAAGCGACAGCATCAGGCCCGTCCCGCTTAATAATGTGTTGAAAGCCTTGCGCAACTTGATCGAGCGCCTGATCCCAACTTGTTCGCGCAAGAGTGCCGCAATCCTCGCGTGTCATGGGGTAGAGCAACCTGCCTTCTAGTCCGACGGTTTCGCCAAGCGCCGAACCCTTCGAGCAGACCCGGCCGAAATTCGCGGGATGTTCCGGATCGCCCAAAACCGTGACGCCCCCATTTCCATCCGGGCGCGCGAGCAATCCGCAGCCGACTCCGCAATAAGGGCAAGTTGTACGAATATCCGGCGGATTTTTCGAAGGAGCGTTCATGATGTGGTCAATAGACGTCCGCTTGATAGCGACCGCGCTTTTTCAAATCCGCGACAAACGCAATCGCTTCATCAGTCGAGCGCGCGCCACAAGTTGCGACGATATCAATCAGCGCACCTTCAACATCCTTCGCCATGCGCTTGGCATCGCCGCAGACATATACATTCGCGCCTTCGGCAAGCCATGCCCACAGCTCGCGGCCATTTTCGCGCATACGGTCCTGCACATAGATTTTTTCGTTGCTGTCACGCGACCATGCGAGTGAAAGACGCGTCAGTACGCCGGCTCCTTTCATGCCCATCAATTCGTCTTCGTAAAAGAAATCGTAAGCACTGCGCTGATGACCAAAAAACAGCCAGTTCTTGCCGGACGCTTTGGTTGCCATACGTTCGTGCAGAAACGCGCGGAATGGCGCTATCCCCGTGCCAGGGCCAATCATGATGATAGGAACGGCGGGATCGGCAGGCAGACCAAAATTGTGCGCCTTCTGCACATAGACTTTCAGCTTATCGCCAGGGTCGACACGGTCAGCGAGGAATGTTGATGCGACGCCTAGACGTTCGCGTCCGGAAACCTTGTAACGGACGGCATCGACGGTGAGCGAGATATAACCCGGATTGGTTTTAGGACTCGAGGAGATCGAATAAAGCCTCGGCTGCAACGGTTCCAGCACCTCGATAAAAGCCTCGGGATCCGGGCGCACGCCCGGAAATTTCTCCATCGCCGCCAGTACATCGAGCGTTATCGCGTCCCCATCCGGATCCTCGCCCGATGCGAGCGCTTTTGCTTTCAATCTCCGCTCACCGCCGGTGAGATAAGAATACAACTGGAACAACCCGTCCGGCGCAGGCGAAAGCGAAACGTCGTGCGTTAACACTTCGCGCAATGTGCGGCCGTTG
>Ga0105249_10000758_pt1 | contig 29000 bp, 30 predicted proteins | sample KBSS44metaG_FD_81522 | JGI IMG/M metagenome (GOLD analysis project Ga0105249, IMG submission 81522) | Switchgrass rhizosphere microbial communities from Kellogg Biological Station, Michigan, USA - KBS S4-4 metaG | ecosystem: Host-associated > Plants > Roots > Rhizosphere > Soil | place...
CAGGCTCGACGGCAGCATCATCGCTGCGATCATCACCTGCCAGGCCAGCAGCGCGATCAGCGCCGCCACCACGAACGGCGGCCCGTCGCCCACGAGCAGCGAGTCGTGGTTCGCGAGCGCGGCGACGCCGGCCACCTGGGCGCCGATTGCGGCGGCCCAGGCGGCCGCTATCCCGACCAGGATCGGCCGGGGCAGCGAGGTCATTCGCCTCTGTAGTCGATCTTCCAATCGGACTGGATGGCGTTCTTGCCCTCCAGCTCCCAGTGCCCGATCCCGTCGACGTCGACCTTCTGGTGGTCGGCCCTGGCGACGTACGCCGGCGAGCCCGGCACCGTGGAGAAGATCGAGTTGTTGAGCGTCGTGATGCTGCCGTCGGGGCCGCGGTACGGCTGCATCGTGCAGTCGATCTTGCCCTCGACCTTCAGCGTGCCGGCGCCGTCGACGATCTCGTGCTCGATCTTGGCGCGCTCGATCGATACCCGCTCGCCGATCAGCTGAGCGAGGTCGGCAAGCGGGCCGCCGAGCTGGCCGCCGAAGCACTGCAGCATCGCGTCCATCTGCTCGTCCGTCGCGCGGTCGTCCACGAGCACCGCCTGCTTCCAGTTCCCCTCGAGGATGTTCCCGGGGATGTAGACGACGCCGATCAGCGTCAGCCCGCTCACGTCGACGCCGTTGATGGTGCCCTTCGTGAGGTTGTAGGCGACGACCGACTGGCAGTAGCCGTTATCGGGGTCGTCACCGATCCAACAGGGGCAGAGGGTGTCGCAGTTGCAGACCTCCAGAAGGCTGCCCTCGAGCTGGTAGCCCTGAGTCGTGGCTTCAGAGCTCGCTTCAGTGGTGGCCATTCCCACTCCTTCTTTTCGGGGCTTCAGCCGACTATGACCCCCCGGCCGAGCCGTTGCAAGCCCGCTAGGGTGGCGCTCCGCGTGGCCGATATCCAGCCGCTCAGGACGCTTCGCTACGACACCGCGGTCGCCGGCCCGCTCGACGACCTCATCGCGCCGCCCTATGACGTGATCGACGACGCCATGCGCGCCGAGCTCGCGGCCCGCAGTGACCACAACGTCGTCGAGCTCGACCTGCCTGAGAGCTACGACGCTTCCGCCGAGCGGCTCGCCGAATGGGGCGACAGCGGAGTCCTCACCCAGGAGGACGAGCCCGCGATGTGGGCGCTCCGGCAGGACTACAGCGCACCCGACGGCACGACGCGCACACGGACCGGCTTCTTCGCGCGCGTGCGCGTGGAGGACTACGGCGCGGGGCGGATCCGCCCGCACGAGCGCACCCACCCCGGGCCCAGGGAGGACCGGCTCAAGCTGACGCGCGCCACCCGCGCGAACCTCTCCCCCATCTTCAGCCTCTACCCCGACTCGAGCGGCACCGCGAGGGAGACGCTCGCGCAGGTGGCCGAGGCCGAGCCGTTCGCCGAGGTGACCGATCACGAGGGCACGCGCAACTCGCTCTGGCGGATCGCCGACCCCGACAGCATCGCGGCGCTCCAGGGCGCGCTCGCTGACGCCGAGCTGCTGATTGCCGATGGCCACCACCGCTACGAGACCGCGCGCGTGTATGCGGAGGAGGTCGGCGGCGAGGGCGATCACCGCTACGTGCTGATGCTGCTCGTCGCGCTCGAGGACCCGGGGCTTCTGATCTTCCCCACGCACCGGCTCCTAACCGGGCTGAAGGACGACGCCGACAAGCAGATCGCCATCCGCGACACCGCCCGGCGCGACTTCGACATCGAGGAGCTGGGCGACCCGCGCGAGCTTGAGCCGCCGGGCGGGAACGACCGCGTGGCCTTCGGCTACATGGACAGCTTCTTCAAGCGCCCCTTCCGCTTCACGCTGAAGGACCAGTCGATCGCCGACGCCGTGCTACCCGGGATGCCGGAGCCCTACCGGCACCTCGACACCGCGGTGCTCGAGGCGATCTTCCTGCGCGGTGCGCTCCACATGACCGAGGACGACATCTCGCACCTGCGCGACCTGGATTACTCGAAGAGCCTGGACGACGCCATCGAGCGGGTGGAGTCGGGCGCGGCCGACGCGGGCTTCTTCATGCGCGCCACCCCCGTCGAACAGGTACGCGAGGTGGCGGCGACCGGCGAGGCGATGCCGCCGAAGTCGACGTACTTCTACCCGAAGGTCCCCACGGGCCTCGTGTTCAATCCCCTGGCGTGAAGATCTATACGCGCAAGGGAGACGACGGCACCACCGGGCTCTGGTACGGCGGCCGCGTGCCCAAGTTCGCCGGACGGCCGGACGCATACGGGTCCGTCGACGAGGCGGCGTCGGCGCTCGGCCTCGCGCGCGCCGCAGCCGAGCGCGACGGCGAGCTCTACCGCGACATCCTCCGCTACCAGAACGAGCTCTTCGTCGCCGGCGCCGAGCTGGCCACGGCGCCCGAGGCCGCGGGGCGGCTCCAGCCGGGCGTCTCCAAGGTCACGGCCGAGATGGTCGAGCGGCTCGAGTCCGACATCGACCGCTACATGGACCGCGTCGAGCTCCCGCCCAAGTTCGTGATTCCCGGGGGCACCGAGCTGTCGGCGCGCCTCGACGTCGCGCGCGCCGCGGTTCGCCGCGCCGAACGCCGGGTAGCCCAGCTGGGGGACTCGGGCGACCTTGCTGACGACACCGTGCTGACCTACCTGAACCGGCTCTCCGACGCCGTCTACGCGATGGCCCGCTTCGCGGACGAGCCGGACCCTGAGCTCTTCGAGGGGAGAGGATGAAAGCAAGCTCACGCCGCGCGAACGGGAAGCTGCAGAACGCGGTCGAGATACGGCATCACAGCCTGACGGCAGACGAGCCCAAGGACGAGGGCGGCGAAGACGCCGGGCCGAGCCCGCAGGAGCTGCTCGCCGCGAGCCTCGCCAGCTGCACCGCCATCACGATGGAGATGTACGCGCAGCGCAAGGGCTGGGACATCGGGGATGTCACGGTCGACGTCGACTACGAGCCGGCACAGCGCGGCTCCCCCACGCGCTTCCGCATGGTGATCAACTTCCCCAAGGAGCTGCCCGAGGAGCAGCGCGAGCGGCTGATGCAGATCGGCGCCAAGTGCCCCGTGCACCGCGTGCTCGAGGGCGAGGTCATGTTCGAGGAGACCGTCGAGCTCGTCTGATCAGGAGCGCGTCGCGCGCTCCCACATCGCGAACCGCCCGAGCGTCCGATAGCCGAGCCGCTCGTAGACGGGGTAGCCGAGCGCTGTGGCGACGAGCGTCGAGGTCTCGTTCCCGCGCTCCGCCGCGTCGACGAGCGCGTGCTGCATGAGCCTGCCGGAGATGCCGCGGCCACGTGCCTCCGGCAGCACTGCGACGCTCTCCACGTCAGCGTTGCCGTCGTGGTCCGTCACGAGCACGCAGCCGACCGCCTCGCCGTCGTCGTGCGCGACATAGACGTGAGTGGACTCCCCCGGACGTCTCGTCATCGCCCGTGTGAAGGAATCGGTGTCGAACCCGTATGCCCGGTCGTTCAGCGGGCCCACGACACTGAAGTCGCCGTCGCCGGTCCAGTCCGGAAGCGCCTCCGGAGCCGGGCGCTCCAGGCCCGCGAGATCGTGAATCATCGCGGCGGGCTGAGCGTCCAGCACGTGGCCGCGTCCCTCGAGGAAAGGGCCCGGGGCGTCGTCGTCAGGCCATACCCAGACCGTCCAGTTCGCGCCGATCTCGGCGTAGGCGCTCGCGAGCTCGTCATAGACATCCTCCAGCGCGTCCGCGTTCCGGTAGACCACGCTGTTCGCCACCGCGCGCTCGGGCGCGGCAGGCACCACCGCGGCGCGCACGCCGTCGCGGTCGATCGTGTGGGCGCCGTCGGAGCTGGTGCCGAGAAGGCCGCAGAAGGCGAACAACCCGTCGACGACGCGCTCGATCACCGGCCCATTCTGGAGCAATAGACTCGGAGGCGCCATGCGCGAGCTTCCGGTCCCCGCGCACTTCGACCCGGACCGCGTCGGCGAGGTCTGGCGGGTGCCCTATGAGGACCGAGCGCGCGAGGCGGCGGCCTGGGCCGAGGAGCACGGCATCCGCCGCGCGGCCGAGGACCCGGTCCGCGTATGCCTCCTCGCGGTCGACGTGCAGAACACGTTCTGCGTCCCGGACTTCGAGCTGTTCGTGGCCGGCCGCTCCGGCGTGGGCGCCGTCGAGGACAACCGCCGGCTCTGCGACTTCGTCTACCGCAACCTCGGGACTATCACCCAGGTCTTCCCGAGCCTCGACACCCACCACGCGATGCAGATCTTCCACGCGATCTGGCTGGTCGACGAGGACGGGAACCATCCGGAGCCCTACACGCTGGTCTCGCCCGAGGACGTCGAGGCCGGCCGTTGGAGGGTGAACGAGGCGGTCGCGGAGGCGCTCGGGATGGACTTCGACTACGCCGCGCGCCACCTGGCCCACTACACCCGGCGGCTCGCCGCCGGCGGAAAGTACAACCTGACGATCTGGCCCTACCACGCGATGCTCGGGGGCATTGGGCACGCGCTCGTATCCGCGGTCGAGGAAGCGATCTTCTTCCACGGTGTGGCCAGGTACAGCCAGCCGGACTTCCAGGTGAAGGGGGACAACCCGCGCACCGAGCACTACTCGCTGCTCGGGCCGGAGGTCACGGAGGGCCCGGACGGCGACCCGCTCGACGGGATCAACATGGGGCTCGTGGAGAAGCTGCTCACGTTCGACGCCGTCGTGGTCGCCGGGCAGGCCAAGAGCCACTGCATAGCGTGGACCATCGACGACCTGCTGGACGACGAGGACGTGCGCGAGTGCGGGCTCGCCGAGCGGACTTACCTGCTCGAGGACTGCACCTCCCCGGTGGTCGTGCCGGGCGTCGTGGACTACACGGACGAGGCGGACGCAGCCTTCAAGCGCTACGCGGCCGCCGGCATGCACGTCGTCCACTCGACGACGCCGATCGAGAGCTGGCCCGGCCTGGCCCACCGCGCAGCGGAGCTGCGATAGCCGGCGTGCCAGAGCTTCGCGACCTGCTGCTCACCCCCGAGCAGGCTGCGGAGCTGGACGCGCCGGGCACGAAGGACGCGGCCGTCCTGGTGCCGCTCTATCGCGAGCCACTCACAGCCGTCTTCACCGAACGGCGCGCCGACCTTCCTCGCCACGCCGGCGAGATCTCCTTTCCGGGCGGGCGCCAGGACTTCCCGGACGAGGACCTGCGTGCGTGCGCGCTCCGCGAGGCCGATGAGGAGATCGGGCTCGATCGCGCGGGCGTCGACCTCGTGGGCGCCCTGCCGCCGGTCGGCACCTTCGTGACCGGCTACCGGATCTTTCCGTTCGTGGGCCTGATCGAGCCCGGCCAGACGTGGCGGCCGCAGGCGAGCGAGGTCGCCCAGGTGCTGGAGTTCACCCTCGCCGACCTCATCGCCGGCCACGAGATGCAGCGCCTGCTGCGAAAGGGCGTGCCGATCAAGACGCCGACCTACACGGTCGGCGGCCACCTGGTGTGGGGCGCGACCGCGCGGATCGTCGAGTCGCTGCTGGAGCGGCTGGCTCCCCTGCTCTAGACGTCCTTCTCGATGGGGACGCCGACCATGTTTCCCCACTCGGTCCAGGAGCCGTCGTAGTTCTTGACGTCGTCCTCGCCGAGCAGCTCGTGCAGCACGAACCAGGTGTGCGCCGAGCGCTCGCCGATGCGGCAGTAGGCGATGATCGGGTGGCCGTCCACCACGCCCTTCTCGGTGTAGAGCTGGCGGAGCTCGTCGGCCGGCTTGAAGGTCCCGTCGTCCTGCACCGCCTGCGCCCACGGCACCGAGGCGGCGCCCGGAATGTGGCCCGCGCGCTGCGCGCCCTCCTGCTCGTAGCCCGCCATCGCGATCAGCTCGCCGGAGAACTCCTGGGGCGAGCGCACGTCCACGAGCCGCGTGTCCGAGTCGATCGCCCTCGTTACCTCGTCGCGGTAGGCCCGGATCGACTCGTCGCCGTCCCGGGCGTTGAACGTCTGCGGTTCGTAGCTCGGCACGTCGGTCGACGTGGGCCGGCCCTCGGATATCCACTTCTCGCGCGGGCCGTTCATGAGCTTCACGTCCTCGTGCCCGTAGTAGTGGAGGTACCAGTAGGTGTAGGCGGCGAACCAGTTGTTGCGGTCGCCGTAGAGAACGATCGTGTGGTCGTTCGAGATCCCGCGGCTGCCGAACAGCTCGCCGAAGTCGGCCGGGCCCAGGAAGTCGCGCCTCAGCTGGTCCTGTAGGTCCTTCTTCCAGTCGAACCCGATTGCGCCGGGGATGTGCGCCTCGCGGTAGAGCGACGGATTCTCATCTACCTCGACGATGCGGATGGACGTGTCGCTCAGATGGTTCTCGACCCATTGCGTATCGACGAGCACGTCCTTGGCGTAGTCCGCCACGGTCCCTCCAATTGTCCCGAAATCAGATCGGAGTCACGGTACCCAAAGTCAGTCGTGACATAGGGGTATTGTGCGGCGCCTCATGGAGCACGCTCCCCTGCGACCCGTGCCCGCCCGGCCCGTCGGGCCCATCGACCCGGCCACGGCCGCGCGCGAGGTGGACGCGTGGCTCCCGACCCTGGAGCTCCAGACCGCGCGAGCACTGGCGCTCGTGGTCCTGGCCGAGCTGCCGCGCGCGGAGGTGGCGGAGACGCTCGGCCTGCCGGAGGCCGAGCTCGGCAGCCTGCTTGCCGCCGCGCGCAAGGAGCTGCGCCAGACGATCGTCGTTCTCGGCGGCAGCGGCTGGTGCGAGCGCGCCGAGAGACTGATCTCAGACCGCCTCGACGGCACCCTCGCCGAGCGCGACGCGCGCCGCCTCGACGTGCACCTCCGGAACTGCACCCGCTGCGTCGAGCACGAGCGACGGCTGGTGCAGGCCACGGACGCGCTGATCGCAGGCGCGGGCGGCCTGGGTCGCAGCCCGGCGCCTGAAGGCGAGGCGCCTCCGCTCGCGGAGGCGCCGCCGGTGGAGGACAGCGGTGAAGGAGGTGGCGCAGCCGGCGTGGCCGGCCGGGCTTCGGCGCCGGCCGAGACACCGGACGCCGAGCGGATCGCACCGGACGCCGACGCGATCGCCGCGGCGGCGGCCGAGGTGCTCGTCGCCAAGCGGACGCGGCGTCAGATCGCCGCAGGGCTTGCCTGGAACTCGCTGATTGCCGTCGCGATCCTGCTCACCCTCGCGACGATCGCCCTTACGATCGCCGCGGTCCTGGGCGCGCACCTCTAACAGCGCCGCGGCCAACCGTGTCTACGTTGACGGCGCATTACGCCGTAAAGGTCGACAGCGTCCTCCGGACGGCCTCCTTCATCGCCCCCAGCCACTCCTCGAACACAGCGGGGTCGGCGCTGACAACCTCCCCCCGCATGTGCCACGTCTCCGACGCGTCCCGCACGATTTGCGCACCGCGTTCCAGCAGCGACGCGTCCACCGTGCCCGCCGCCTCGTAGACCAGCCCACGCACCGGAGTGTCGACGAGGTGCTCCACGAGGGTCTGGAGCCGCGCGCCGTGCACCTCCGGCGAGCCCTCGGCGGTTCCCATCAGCCAGCACACGACCGACACGCCGGAGAGCAACGGCACGATCGTCGCCAGCCGGTCCGGGTCGGCCAGCGCTCCCTCGACGCCGGCCGCCTCGAGCGCTGCGAGCCGCTCGGGGGAGCGTGTCGTCCCCCTAACCGCATGCTCCGCTGAGAGCGCCCGCGCGAGTGAAAGGCCCCGACATCCGCACCCCACGACGAGCACCCGCGCCACCGGCTAATCGTCGGTGTCCGCAGGCGGTGCGCTGCCCGCGGCGCGGCGGCGCAGCTCCTCGCGCCAGCGCTGGTCCGCCGCCACCTGCTCGCGGATGTCCGCCTCGGTGACCTCGGGGCGGCCGCTCCTGCGGCGGCGGGCGTTCTGGGCCTCGATCATCTGGTCCACGTCGTCGAGCTCGAGCTCGGCCTCGACCTCCGGCGAGCGGGTGGGCCGCCAGTCCACCTGCTCGGCGCCGGAGCCCGGATACCAGCGGCCGATCGCCAGGAAGATCCCGAGCACGACCAGGGTCCCGAACACGACGAATGCCGTGAACTCGTCCACGCGGGGCGAGTGTACGCTCCCGCTCGATGCCTGAAGCCGTGATCCTGGACGCCCTGCGCACGCCGATCGGCCGCTACGCGGGCGTCCTATCGCCCATCCGCCCGGACGACCTGGCCGCGCGAGTGCTCGCGGCGGCCGTCGAGCGCAATCAGCTGGACCCCTCGGCGATCGACGAGGTCTACGTCGGCTGCACCAACCAGGCGGGCGAGGACAACCGCAACGTGGCGCGGATGGCATCGCTCATCGCGGGCCTGCCCCACGAGGTCCCGGGGGCGACCGTGAACCGCCTCTGCGCGTCGGGCCTCGAGGCGGTCGTCCAGGCAAGTCGCCAGATCCGTCTGGGCGAGGCCGACCTCGTCCTGGCGGGCGGCGTCGAGTCGATGTCGCGCGCCCCACTCGTGATGCTCAAGCCGGAGCGCGGCTTCCCACGCGGGAACGGCGAGCTGGTCGACACCACGATCGGATGGCGCTTCGTCAACCCGAGCCTCGCCGAGCGCCACTCGACCGAGTCCATGGGCGAGACGGCCGAGAACGTCGCCGAGCGCTACCGCGTCTCGCGCGAGGACCAGGACGTGTTCGCGCTGGAGTCGCATCGGCGCGCCATCGCGGCGGCCGAGGCCGGGCGCTTCGACGACGAGATCGTGACCGTCGACGTGCCCCAGCCCAAGGGCGACCCCGTGACCATCCACGCCGACGAGGGCCCGCGGGCCGACACGAGCCTAGAGCGCCTGGCCGCGCTCAAGCCGATCTTCAGGCAGGGAGGCACAGTCACGGCCGGCAACGCCTCGCAGATCAACGACGGCGCCGCCTGCGTCGTGGTTACGAGCGAGGAGCGCGCCCGCGAGCTGGGCCGCGAGCCGCTGGCCCGCATCGTGGCCAGCGCCTCCGCGGGCGTCGACCCGGCGGTGATGGGCATCGGCCCCGTTCCCTCGACGCGGAAGGCGCTCGAGCGCGCCGGCCTCGAGCCCAAGGACATCGACCTGGTCGAGCTGAACGAGGCATTCGCGTCGCAGGTGCTCGCCTCGATGCGCCAGCTCGGCTTCGACCACGACCGCCTCAACGTGAACGGCGGCGCCATCGCCCTCGGCCACCCGCTCGGCTGCTCAGGCGCCCGCCTGATCGGCACGCTCGCCCACGAGCTGCGCCGCCGCGGCGGCCGCTACGGCGTCGCGACGATGTGCATCGGCGTGGGCCAGGGCCTCGCCGCGGTCATCGAGAACCCGGCTGCGTAACAGACGCGAGGAGACAATCCTGGATAGGGCACCGCATGGGTGCCCAACCCAGGATTGTCGTCTCCTCAGTGCTGCTTTTTCGTGCCGCCTACCGGCGCGCGCGGTGCTGGCCCGGCTCGTGGGAGTCGGTCGCGCCGTTGTGGTTGTCGTCGGTGCCCGAGTCGGTCATGTCGTTGCGGGCGCCGTTGCCGCTCGAGTCGGTCGCGCCGTTGTGGTTCTCGTCCGAGTTCGAGTCGGTCACCTGCTGGCCGTGGCTCGAGTCGGTGTTCCCGTCGTTGTTCTGATCCGAGTTCGAGTCGTCGGCCTTCACGCGCTGGGCGTTCTGGTCCTCGCTCGAATCGCTGTCGCCATCGTGGTTGTCGTCGGAATGGGACGCGCCGCCGCCGGTGGCGAGGTTGTTCACGTCGCCACGGTCGTCGTCGTTGTCGTCGGCCTCGTCGTCGTCATCGCCGCCGCCGCCCGGACCCGAGTGGTCGTCCTCTTCGCTGCCGCCGCTTCCGGGGCCGGAGGACGCCAGCGCCTTGCCGATCAGCCCGTGATCGAGGTCGAGGGCCGCCGTCGCGAACAGCGATGTGCCCGAGAAGAGCACGACCGCGACCAGCAGGGTCAAGAGCCGCCGCGTGAACGACAGCTCGCTGCCCAACATGTCCTCGGGGCCCTCCGCCAGGCGGAGATAGGCGTCGGATGGGTGCATGGGTTGTTTCATCGGCTACTCCCCGTTCGGGTCAGGGCTACGTACCTGGAACCCGACGAATTGCCGAAACTCACGCGACCTGGCGCGATCTAGCCCATCCGCTGAGGCCCGCGCCGCCCGAATACGAGCTTGGACGGAAGCTCGGCCACCAGCGGCTGGAGCCTGGTTGCCAGCTCCGCCGCGGTCGGCCGCGCCAGGGGGTCCTTTTCGAGGCAGGACAGGATCGCGTCCGACAGCGCCCCCGGCACGGGGATGGGCCACGGGCGCGGCTCGTCCTCCAGCTGTGGGAAGCGGTCCTCGAGCGGCGCGCCCGGTTCGCGCGAGCGCGGCCGGCGAAAGGGCAGCTTGCCCGCCACGGCGTGGTAGAGCGTCGCGCCCAGGCCCCACACGTCCGCCGGCGGCCCCACGTCCCCGCGCGGGTTGCACTGCTCGGGTGGCATGTAGGCATTCGTCCCGATGTAGTCGGTGAGCCGCTTGGCCCGCTCGGTCGTGCGCGCGAGGCTCAGGTCGATCACCCGTGGCGGGATCCCCATCACGAGGTTGTCGGGTTTCAGGTCCAGGTGGACCCAGCCCTCCGCGGCCATGTAGTGGATCACCGACGCCACGTGCAGCCCAAGCGGCAGCGTCTGCTCGAGCGGCAGCCGGCCGCCCTTGCGGATCAGCCTCCTGAGCGTGGGACCCTCGAGATGCTCGACCACCACGTGCGGGTGCGGCCCCTCGATGTACGCGTCGAATGCCCGCAGCAGCACCGGATGCGCCAGCGCCTCGAGCGCCTCCATCTCGCGCCGAAGGCCGCGCAGCGCATACTCCTCGTCCACGAGATCCGGGCGCAGGATCTTGGCGACCATGACGCTGAAGTGGCGCTCGTCCCAGACCAGATAGACCTCGTAGCGGTTGCCCCCGCCGAGGGCCCTGAGGGTCGTCCGGCCAGGGGCGATCTCGTGGCCCTCGGGGAAGTTCCAAGCCTCCTTCTCTGACACGACCGTCTGCATCTTGCAGAATCCGAAACACATGATCGACTTCGAACTCACTGACGAACAGAAATTGATCCGGGAGACGGCGGCCGAATTCAGCGACCGGGAGCTCGCTCCACGCGCTCGCGAAAACGACCGCAACGAGCACTTCGACACCGAGCTCGTCCAGAAGATGGCCGACATCGGCTTCCTCGGCGCGATCGTGCCGGAGGAGCACGGTGGGCGCGGCGCCGACTACCTGACCTACGCCCTGATAGTCGAGGAGATCGGCCGCAACGACTCCGCGATGCGCACCGTCGTGTCGGTGGTCACGTCGCTCGTCTGCTCCTCAATCGTCCGCTGGGGCAGCGAGGAGCAGAAGCAGCGTTGGCTTCCCGACCTGTGCTCAGGCGAGGCGCTGGGCTGCTTCGGGCTGACCGAGCCCCACACCGGCTCCGACGCAGCCAACCTGAAGACACGGGCCGAGAAGATCGACGGGGGCTGGCGCATCAACGGCGGGAAGATGTGGATCTCGCTCGGCAACTACGCGAAGCTCGCGCTCGTCTTCGCGCAGACCGACCCCTCGCTCAAGCACAAGGGGCTCGCCTGCTTCCTCGTGCCGACCGACTCCGACGGCTTCTCCTCACAGGAGATCCACGGCAAGCTCGGCCTCAAGGGGTCGGACACCGCGGAGCTCTCGCTCGACGGCGTGGAGGTGGGCGACGACGCGCTCATGGGCGAGATCGGCGAGGGCTTCAAGATCGCGATGTCGGCGCTCGACTCGGGCCGCTACAGCGTGGCCGCCGGCTGCGTGGGGATCTGCCAGGCCTCACTCGACGCATCGGTGGCCTACGCGAAGGAGCGCACCCAGTTCGACCGTCCGATCGCCTCCTTCCAGCTGGTGCAGGAGATGCTCGCGGACATGGTCGTGCAGACCGACGCCGCGCGCGGGCTCGTCTGGCGCGCCGGGTGGCTGAAGGACCAGGGCAAGCCGAACACGACGGAGACCTCGATCGCGAAGCTGTACGCGACGGAGGCCGCCGTCGAGTGCGCCAACAAGGCCATCCAGGTGCACGGCGGCTCGGGCTACGTGGACGACTACCCGGTCGAGCGCTACCTGCGCGACGCCCGTGTCACGACGCTGTACGAGGGCACCTCACAGATCCAGAAGCTGATCATCGGGCGCGCGGTCACGGGCGAGAACGCGCTGGTGCCGTAGCGATGGCGACCGTCTCCGCGGAGACGCGCGGAGCCGTGGGCATCGCACGCCTCGACCGGCCCGAGGCGCGCAACGCGCTCTCGCCGGAGCTGATGGAGGAGCTCGCCTCGGTCTGCGAGCGCTGGGACGAGGACCCGGAGGTTCGTTGCATCCTGATCGCGGGCGGCGACGACTGGTTCGCCGCGGGCGCCGACATAAAGGTCATTGCGAAGCGCACGCTCACCGAGACCCTTACCTCGCCGGCCGCGCGCTTCTGGCCACGGCTCGCCGCACTGCGCACACCGCTGGTGGCGGCCGTGTCCGGCTACGCCCTGGGCGGTGGCTGCGAGCTGGCGCTCGCCTGCGACATGATCGTCGCCTCGGAGAGCGCCCAGTTCGGCCAGCCTGAGATCCTGCTCGGGATCATCCCCGGCGGCGGCGGTACCCAGCGCCTCGCGCGCGTGATGGGAAAGCAGCGCGCGATGGAACTCGTTCTCACGGGGCGGCGGATCGGCGCCGAGGAGGCGCATCGGCTCGGCATCGTGACCCGGCTCGCCTCCGCGGACCGCTGGCTCGACGCAGCGCTGGAGCTGGCCGAGGAGGTCGCGGAGCGGCCGCCGCTGGCGGCGCGGCTCGCCAAGCAGGCGGTGCTGGCGGCCGAGGAGACCGCGCTCAGCGCCGGTCTCGACCACGAGCGCCGGCTCTACGAGCTCGCGATGGCCACGGAGGACCGCATCGAGGGCATGAACGCCTTCCTGGAGAAGCGCAAGCCGGAGTTCCGCGGCCGGTGACTGTCCTCGGAGTGGTCGGCGCCGGGACCATGGGCGCCGGGATCGCACAGCTTGGAGCGGCCGCGGGGATGCGGACGCTCCTGCACGACCCGGTGCCTGAGGCATTGGAGCGCGGAATCACCGGAGCCCAGGCCGGGCTCGCGAAGTGGGTCGAAAAAGGACGCGTCGACGCGAGTGCCGCCCGCCTCCTCGAGCCTGCCGGATCCCTCGACGGGCTCGCCCCCTGCGACCTTGTCATCGAGGCCGCGCCCGAGCGGGCTGAGCTCAAACGTGACCTGTTCGGTGCTCTGTCGATGGTCTGCGGCGACGACGTCGTCCTCGCGACAAACACATCGTCGATCCCGGTCACGTCGCTGGCGAGCGCAGCCGCGCGGCCGGAGAACGTGGTCGGCATGCATTTCTTCAACCCGCCTCCGCTGATGCCGCTGCTCGAGGTAATCCGGGCCGATCAGAGTGCTGAACAGACGGTCGAGCGGGCGATGGAGGTTGGGCGCGCGATGGGCAAGCAGGTGATCGTCGCCGCCGACGGCCCCGGCTTTCTCGTGAACCGCTGCGGGCGCCCGTTCAACGGGGAGGGGCTCCGGCTGCTCCAGGAGCGGGTGGCCACGCACGAGCAGATCGACCGCGTCTGCCGCCTCGGCGGCGGCTTCCGTATGGGCCCGTTCGAGCTGATGGACCTGGTCGGGATCGACGTGGGCTTCGAGGTGGCCCGGTCGTTCGAGGAGCTCTCGTTCGGCGAGCCTCGCTGGCGGCCGAACCCGATCCAGGCCCGGATGGTCGCGGCCGGGCGGCTCGGGCGGAAGACCGGGCGCGGGTATTACGAGTACGCGGAGGACGGCTCGTACCGGCCCGAGGATCCGGATCCGCCGTCGCCGGGCGGCGGCGACGGGCTCGCCCTCGCCCTGCTCGGCGAGGGACAACTCGCCGACGGTCTTCGCGACCGCGCGCGAAGCGCCGGCCACGAGCTGCGCGAGGGCGGGCCGGCCGAGCTGGTGGTGGACGCCGGCGTGCACCGCGAGCTCGCCGGCGGCGCGGAGGCGCCTGCCCCGCCAGGAGGCGCGCCGCTCGTCGTCCTGTGCGCGGCCACGAGCCTCGCCGCGCGCGGCGAGCCGGGCGCGGTCGGCTTTCACGTGCTGCCGCCGCTCGAGGGGGCCAAGCTCGTCGAGCTCACCCGCCTCCCCACCACGCCGTCGTTCGCCTGCGAGGCCGCCGAGCGCTTCTTCGCCAGTCTCGGGTTCCTCTGCGAGTGGGTCGAGGACGCACCCGGCCTCGTGCTCGGCCGCATCGTCGGGCAGCTCGTGAACGAGGCGGCGTTCGCGATCGGCGAGGGCGTCGGCTCGGCCGACGACGTGGACACCGGGCTCACGCTCGGCCTGTCCCACCCGCGCGGGCCGGTCGCGTGGAGCGATGCGATCGGCCTCGACCACGTTCTGGCCCTCCTCGACGGCCTCTGGAACCAGCGGCACGAGGAGCGCTACCGGGCCGCCCCCCTGCTCCGTCGCGCGGTTGCGCTCGGGCGTAGCCTTCGCGACTGATGGCGACCGCCGACCTGACAGTGCTCGCCCTCGGCCGCGAGGGCGCGAGCGCCAGCGAGTACATCGCGGAGATCCAGCGCCGGCTCGCCAAGCAGGAGCGCGTCCGGTACCGGATGCACGCGATGGGCACGTCGCTGGAGGGAACGACCGAGGACATCCTCGCGGTCGTCGGCGAGCTGCACGCGGTGCCGTTCGAGCAGGGCATCCCGCGCGTCTACACGGTGCTGAAGCTCGACGAGCGCCGCGACCGGCCCGACCAGACGCTCGCCGACAAGGTCAGGAGCGTCGAGGACCGCCTGAGCGGCGACGCGCTCGGCTAGTTCAGCGCGGGGTCACGTTGCGGAGCAGGCTCGGCCGGCCGTCCTGGAGGCGCAATACCGCCACGGGCTTCACCGGGGTGCGCCGTCCGGCCGCGTAGGAGAGCGTCCCGGTGACCATCCGGAAGCCTCGCGTCGCCGCGAGTGCACGGCGGATCGCGCCTGGCTCGGCCGAGCGTGCACGGTGGATGGCATTGGCGATCAGGCGCATCGTGTCGTAGCCGAGCGCGGCGAAGGCGTTCTCGGGCGCCCGGCCGTAGCGCCTGCGATAGGCGGTCACGAAGCGCTTGACCCGCGGGGCGCGGCTGTCGAGCGCCACATGGGTCGAGTAGTAGACGTCGTCGGCGAGCGCGCCCGCCACCTGGCCGATGAGCGGCGTGTCGAAGCCGTCACCGGACAGGATCGGCTGGGTGAGCCCGGCGGCGCGCGCCTGCTGCACGAGTTGGCCGGCCTCCGAAGGCAGCCCGGAGAAGAAGAGGACGTCCGGCGGCGGCTGCTGTGCACCGATCGCCGCCATGGCCGCGCCGAAGTTGCGCTCGCCCGACGGGTATGACAGGGCACCGGCGATCGTCCCGCCGCGCGCGACGAAGCGCTGCCGGAAGAAGCGGGCGAGGGCGCGGGTGAAGTCGGCGCCACGATCGACGAGCAGAAAGGCAGACCTCGCGCGGAGGTCGTCGCGAGCTACGTCGGCGACCGCGTGCGCCTGCGCATCATCGCCGAAGGCGGCCATGAAGAAGTAGTTGCCCACCCGGCTGGGGAGCGTGGGCAGCGTCGCCCCGGACGTGACGAACGGGATGCGGGCGCGCTGGGCCACAGGCCCGGCGGCGAGCGCGAGCGTCGAGTCGTTGAGGCCGCCGAGCGCGACCACCCCCCTGTCCTCGATCAGCCTCTTCACCACGCGGGCGACCGCCCTGGGCCTACTCCGGCTGTCCGCGGCAACGACCCTGACGCGCCGTCTCAGGACGCCGCCCTCCAGATTGATCTGCGCGGCGGCCAGACGCATGCCGGCGAGGCCCGGAGACCCGATCGATCCGAAGCCTCCGCTCTCGCTGAAGACGGCCCCGATGCGGATCGGCTCGGTCGCGACGGAGGCGCTAGCGTGGGCGCCGCAGGCGGCCAGGAGCGCCAGCGTCACGATGAGTGTGCATTTGCTCAAGACCATCACCGTCCTCGCCCTGGTGGTCGCCGTCGCCGCGGCGGTCACCACAAGCGTAAGCGGCGCCTTCGATCAGCGCGCGCAGCGGTCCGAGACGACCATCGTCACGGTGGTCAAGGTGCGCGGGCTGGCGTGGTTCGACCGCATGCGCACCGGGATCCGGCGGTTCGCCGCGCGGACCGGCGTCCACGCCAGGATGACGGCCGCCGGCGACGCGAGCCCGCGCAAGCAGGCGGCGATCATCCGCCGTCTGATTGCACGGCGTCCGGACGCGATCACGGTCGTCCCGAACAACCCCGCGTCCCTGGAAGCCGTGCTGGCGCGTGCCCGGCGAGCGGGAATCGTGGTCGTCACGCACGAGGCGAGCAATCAGCGGAACACCGACGTCGACATCGAGCCGTTCGACAACCGCGCCTTCGGCGCCCACCTGATGGACAGGCTCGCGCGGTGCATGGGCGGCAGCGGCAAGTACGTCGCGTTCGTGGGCCACCGCTCCGCGCAGAGCCACAGGGAGTGGGTCAGGGGCGCCGAGGCCCGAGCGCAGGCGAGGTTCCCGGGCATTCGGCGGATCGGGCGTGCCCTGGAGAGCCTCGAGAACCCGGACGTCGCCTACCGCAAGGCCAAGGCGGTGCTAGCGCGGCATCCCGACATCGAGGGCTTCGAGGGAAGCTCGGCCGAGGATGTCGCCGGCATCGGCCGCGCGGTCCGCGAGGCCGGTCGCCGGGACACGACCTGCGTCATGGGGACGTCCACCCCGAGGACGGTGGGCAGCCTCCTCACAGATGGCTCGGTCGACAGGATCTTCCTCTGGGATCCCGCGCTCGCGGGGCAGGCGCAGGACAAGCTGGCGTTGAGGCTCCTCGAGGGACGCAGGGTCGGCCCCGGCCTCGACCTTCGCCTCCCCGGCTACCGAAGCCTCAAGCGAACCGCCGGCAGCCCGCATGGACTGCACGGCTCGGCCTGGATCGACATCGACAGTACGAACGCGAGGAAGTTCCCCTTCTGACGGCTAGAGGTAGCCGGTCCGGCGGAGAAACCGCTTCAGAGCGCGCAGGTAGTCGCGCCCCAGCGGCGAGACGTCGAACGGGCTGCGGCGGGCGAGCTCGCCGCGGCGGATCGCCGCGCGCACGATCCGGAACCCGCGTCCGCAGCGGTCGAGCAGGCAGAGGTCGGCGGCCAGCGGCGTGAGCGCGCCCTTCACGAACGCCGCCTCGTCGCGGCGGCGCACGCGCTCGTAGAAGCGCCGCATTCGCCGGGCGTGCTGGCGGATCTTGGCGGGGAAGTCGCGCGTGACGACCTCGAAGCGCCGCAGCGTGTGGTGCCAGATCCGGATCGGGCGCGGCCCGCACGCGCCGCAGGTGAACAGCCCCCGGAAGCGGAAGTCGTCGCCGACCAGCTCGATCACGCCGTCCGAGTCGAGGTCGCGCGCCACGTACCCGCCGCCCGTGTCGAGCTTGGCGCGCCGGTACACGTTCGCCGCCACGTCGTACCCGTACGCGAGCACGAGGACGCAGCAGCTCGCCCCGCCGGTGAAGAGGCCCACGATGGCCTCTGGCTCGCCGTCGGCGTCGATGTCGCGGAGCGCGATGTGCTTCCGGGTGAGCGCCGTCTCTGTCGGCGTGCAGAACTGCACGCACGGGTCGCCGACCGGCTGGTCGTAGAGCACCCCGCCCGCCCGGGTGATCTTGACGCGGAAGTCGCGGAACTCGTCGAACTCGAAGCGGCCGCTCCCGCGCGTTCGCTTGATGTAGGAGAGCTCGGCGGTCACCGTGCCGCTCGTGGCGGTCTCGACCGTCCGCTGCTGCGCCTCAGCGGCGGACGGGACCAGCAGCGCAACCACGACAGCCGCGCTAGCTGGCCAGGCGAACGTCCTCAGGCGTCGTCGCCCGAACACGATGATCTCCGTCGAGGAACGGCATCGGCTCGCACATCTCGAGGATCCGCGAGCAGGTCCTGAAGCCGATGTGCTCGCCGAGCGCCTCGGGGTTGCCCACGTCGGCCGTGACGAGCAGCGGCCGGCGATCCTCGTAGCGGCGATTGACGACGGCGTAGAGCTGCTCGAGCCTCCACTCGTTCTGCTTCGCGACAGCGAGGTCCTCGAGCACGAGGAAGTCGACGCTCCCGAGCAGGTCTAGGAGCCCGAGGTAGGTGTCCTGCGAACGGTCCTCGTAGGTGGCGCTGATCCGCGCCAACAGCTCGGGGCCCGAGAAGATCGCGAGCGAGCGCCGCTCGCGCAGCACCTCCTTGGCCACGCACATCGCGAGGCTCGTCTTCCCGCTGCCGATCTCGCCGAAGAAGTACAGCCCGCGGCCGCTCTCGAGGTTGTCCTCGAGGCGGCGGCAGTACTTGCGCACCTCGCGCACGATCCGCTGGTCCAGGTTCGTGATCGGCCAGCGCTCGAAGTCAACCTCCAGGTAGCGCCGCGGGATCGAGGTGGCCAGCCGGGCGGCCCGCGCCGCCGCCACTCGCTCACGGCGGCAGTCGCACTCGCGCGCCCCGTTGGTCTCCTCGACCTCGATCCAGCCGGTGCCGTCGCACTTGCCGTATCGGCACGGCTCGGTCCGCATGCCGTGCTGGCGAAGGTGTGGCGCGCCCCGTGGAACCATCACCTCCAATAAAGCACGCCGCTCGGCTGGCCCCGCACGTCCGTCGGCGTTCTTCCCCCTCCTTGCGGAGTTTCGTCTAGAAACCCCGTATGCCCCTCGACGAGCACCTCCCGGACTACCAATGGAACGAGGTGCACTCGACGCGGGTGGCCGCGCCGCCCGACCGTGTGCTCGCCGCGGTGCAAGAGCTCACCCCCCGCGAGGTGCCTCTGCTCGTGGCCCTCATGGCGATGCGCCGGGTGCCGGAGGCCGTCCGGCGGAGAAGCGCCGCGAGGCTTCGGCGCGGGCTCGACGGAGCGATCCTGGACGGCATGACGGGCGGCGGCTTCGTGATCCTCGAGAAGCGGCCGGAGGAGCTCGTCTTCGGGGTCGTGGGCAGGTTCTGGACGACCGACGGCGGCGTCGAGCAGCTCGGCCCGGCCGGCTTCGCCTCCTTCGACGCGCCCGGATTCGCCAAGGGCGCGATGAACTTCCACGCGCGCGCGGCGGACGGCGGCACGCTGCTCACGACGGAGACGCGCATCCAGGCGACCGACGACACGGCCCGGCGGAGCTTCGGCCGCTACTGGCGCGTGATCGGCCCGTTCAGCGCCCTGATCCGGCGTGCCTGGCTGCGCGCGATCAGGAAGCGCGCGGAGCGCCGATGACGATCTTGGCCGCGTCCGCCTCCAGGATGATCCGCGTGACCGCAGGCGCGCCGGGGTTCACGGCGATCGGGAGCCCGTCCGTGCCGAGCCATTCCGAGACGCGGCCGGGGTCGCCCCCCAGCTCCAGGCGAGTGAGCCGCGCCGAGCCCGCCGGGTGATCCACCGGAGCGCGTCCGGGGAGCGGCGTCCCCTCGCCCCACTCGACGAAGAACGGCAGCGAGGGCTCCGCCGAGGCTGTCTCGACTCCCGCCAGCCGCCAGCTGAGCAGATGCCCCTCGTCGCCGGCGCGGGAGCCCGCGCTCGCGCTCAGGCCGAGCCGCTCCGCGACCTCGTCGAGCCGGTCCGTGCGCGCCACCCAGCCAAGCGGCCGCCCGGGGGCCGACCGGATCCCGGCCGCCACCCAGCGGCCAAAAGCGCTTTCGGCGGCCTCGGGCTCGTCGACCACGGTGATCAGCTCGACATACGCGTCGCCGAGCGGCACGATCCGGTTGGCGGTGCCCCAGCCGGCGTGACGGCCGCCCTCCACCGACGACAGGCCGTGGCGCTCCTCGAGCTCGCGGGCGGCCGCCGGGAGGTCCGGCACGGCGATGAGCACGTGGTCGAGCTCCAAGCGACGAGCGTAGCCGCCTACGGCGCCAGGTCGGCGAGCGCCTCGAGCAGGCGGTCCACCTCCTCCTCGGTCGTGTAGTGGAGGAAGCCGGCGCGGACGGCGCCGCCGCTGTCGTCGATCCCCAGCGCGCGCATCGGCTCCAGGGCGTAGTAGTTGCCGTCCCATACGTAGATGTCCTGCTGCCCGAGCAGCTCCGCCACCTCGCGCGGCGAACGCCCGTCGACGTTGAAGCAGAAGGTCGGCGTGCGGCCCTCGGGGGTGCGGATGCCGTACAGCTCGACGCCGTCGGGCAGGTCGCTCAGGAAGCGTGCCGAGAGACGCGTCTCGTGCTCGTGGATCAGGGTGAACGCGGCGTCGAGGTCGCCGTCGCCGAGGCCGCGCAGGTAGTCGATGGCGGCCGTGGCGCCGGCGACGGCCTCGTGTGACTGCGTGCCCGCCTCGAAGCGGTGGCCGGGCGGGGTTTCCTCTGCGGGCCGGACGCGGTCGGCCGGGAGCGACGCCGCGAGGTCCGGCCTGATCGTGGCGACGCCCAGGTGCGGGCCGAAGAACTTGTAGGGCGAGCAGAGCACGACGTCGAGGCCCAGCTCGCGGGCGCGCAGACGCCCGTGCGGGGCGAGGTGCACTCCGTCGGCCCACGCCAGCGCGCCGACCGCGTGAGCCGCCGCGGCTATCCGCTCGGCATCCGGGATCGAGCCGACCGCATTGGAGGCGAGCGTGAAGGCCACGACCCGCGTGCGCTCGCCGAGGAGGCCCTCGAGTGCCTCGACGTCGAGCGTCACGTCGTCGGGCCGGAGCGGCGCGGTTCGCAAGACCAGGTCGTGATCCTCGGCGACGAGCAGCCACGGCGACACGTTGGCGTCGTGATCGAGCGCTGTCACGACGATCTCGTCGCCCGGCCGGAGCGTCCGTGCCACGGCGTGGGCGAGCTGGAAGTTGAGCGTCGTCATGTTCGCCCCGAAGGCGATGCCCTCGGGCTCGCCGCCGGTGAAGTCGGCGGCCGCGGCGTGCCCGCGCCCCATCACCTCGTCCGCCGCGTGGGAGGTGGCGAAGGCGCCGCCCAGATTGGCGTTCGAATCCCGCAGGACGCCGGTCATCGCGTCGATCACCACCTGGGGAACCTGCGAGCCCCCCGGGCCGTCGAAGTAGGCGGCCCGGGAGGCGAGCGCAGGGAACTGGGATCGGACGGCGGCGACGTCGAGCATCCGGCGACCCTACCGGCGAACGACTTGGGCCTAGGCGGCCACCGCTTCGACCGCCGCCGCCCGCTCGGGCAGCTCCTCGAGAGCGGCACCGGCTGGGCGCCCCGGGACGAGGAGCGCCACCAGCGCGCCCGCCGCCAGGACCGCCGCGCCGACCCACACCGCCGGGATGAGCCCGTCGACGTACTCCTGCGGTGACGTGTAGCCGCCCGCGCTCGTGAACACCGAGGCGAGCACGGCCACGCCGAGCACGCCGCCGACCTCGCGGATCGTGTTGTTGGCTCCCGAGGCCTGGCCGGCCTCGCTCTGGCGGACGGAGCTCAGCAGCGCGTTCGCCGAGGGTGCGAACACCAGGGCCATGCCGCTTCCGGCCATCACGAAGCCCGGCACGAGCAGCCCGTAGGCCACGTCGGGTGCGGTCACGAGCGCGAGGTAGGCGAGCGCGAGCGACTGGAGCGCCAGCCCTGTCGCCATCAGCGGACGGCTGCCGATCCGGTCGGACAGGATGCCCGCCACCGGCGCCACGAAGATCGGCATCGCCGTCCACGGGAGCGTCCGGAGGCCGGCCTCGAGCGGCGAGTAGGCCTGTGCCACCTGGAAGAACTGCGCCAGGAGGAAGATCGACCCGAAGGCGCCGAAGAACATCGCGAACGACACGCCGTTGGTAGCGGCGAATGCGCGGTTGCGGAAGAACCGCATCGGCACCATCGGCGCTGGCGCGCGCAGCTCCCACGCGACGAACGCCGCGAGCAGCACGAGTCCCACGGCGATCGAGGCGACGACCGTCGTGCTCGTCCAGCCGAGCGCCTGCGCCCGGACGATCCCGAACACCACACCGAGGAGCCCGGAGCTGGCGAGCGCGACTCCCGGCACGTCGAGGGTCCGGTTCGGGCCGCGACTCTCGGTCAGCACCGCGAGCGCCACCGGCACGAGCGCGATCCCGATCGGCACGTTGAGCCAGAAGATCCAGTGCCACGAGAAGCCGCCGACGACCGCGCCGCCGACGACCGGCCCGAGCGCCACGCCCAGCCCGGAGACGCCTGACCAGATGCCGAGCGCGAGCCCGCGCTTCTCACCGGCGAAGGCGTCGCTGAGGAGGGTCAGCGACAGCGGCATGACCACCGCGCCTCCGAGCCCCTGGATCGCGCGCGCCGCGATCAGCGCGCCGGTGCTCGGCGCCATCGCCGCGGCCGCCGACGCGACCGTGAAGATGCCGACCCCGGCCACGAACACCGCCCGCCTCCCGAGCCGGTCGCCCAGGGCGGCCGCGCTGAGCAGGAAGACGGCGTAGCTGAGCGTGTATGCGTTGACGGTCCACTCGAGCTGCTCGAGGCTCGCGCCGAGGTCCTCGCGGATGCTCACGAGAGCATTCGTCACCACGAGGTTGTCGAGCGTGACCATGAAGAGGGCGACCGAGACGATCGCGAGTGTCGAGATGCCCTTGCGTCGCATGGTGTGTGCTCCTTAGTAATTGATTGATCTATCAGTTCGAAGTGAAAAAAAAGAGAGGGCCTACTCCTCCGGCCCCTGCGGCATATATTGCTCCGGCAGGTCGAGGGCGGCGATCACGTTCAGCAGCATCCCCGTCGCCATGAAGTCCCAGACCTCCTCCTCGGACGCGCCGCTCAGCCGGCCGACGTCGTCGAACAGGGCCATGAAGTCGCGCCTGATCGGCTCGCGGAGCTCGGGATCGCCGGCAGCCGCGTTCGCCTGGTGCTGGAACATGATCTCCTCGCGATTGTCGAGCAGGTCGACGTAGGCCTTGCCCATGGCGTGTAGGCGCTCCTCGGACGTCTCGAGCCCCCGGGCCGCCTCCGCGAACGCGCCGAGTATCCGCTCCTTCACCTCGGCGCTCGCCGCCAGGAACAGATCGCGCTTGCTCGGGAACAGCGCGTACACATACGGCTGCGAGATGCCGGCGCGCTTCGCGATCGTGGTGGTGCTCGTGGCATGGAAGCCGTTGGCCGCGAACTCGGTGACCGCGGCAGCCATCAGCTGCTGACGCCGCTCCTCGGAGCTGATGCGGGTCCCCTTTGAGCTGGTGGTCGACGAGGCCATGTTCATCATGTTATTGATTGATCTATCACACGTCAAGACCCTCCGCGGGTGAGAGAAAAGTCCCCCGCATGGGAGACGAAACGTCCCCAGCCTGCGGCATAGGCTGGCTCGACCCTTACCCCATGAAGGAGGAGGACTGGTGTCCTTGCCACACAGGTGGCTGCGGATACTTGGCGTCGCTCTTCTCGCATGCGCGGTGGCCGTGTCCTTCACGGCCCCGGCTGTCGACGCCAAGATGTCCAAGGCTCAGAAGCGCGCGGTGCAAAAGCGCCTGCTCAAGAAGGTGAAGAAGCACCCGAAGGTCGTCCTGCGCAAGGGCTTCCTCCGGAAGGCGATAAACGTCGACTTCAAGCTGCCGGTCACGATCCGGCTCAACCCCTACCGCAAGACGGGCACGGCCTGTCTCACCGGTGGCGGTAACGCGACGAGCAACGGCGTCGCTCCTGCCAATGGCTGTCCGACGAACGACACCGCCTCGCTCGACCTCGGCCAGTCGCTCGGCACCAAGAACATCAACATCTACGGCAAGCTGCGCGCCCTGGTCACGTTCAAGGACCCGGCGGACGGCGGCAAGTTCGGCGATGTCGGGATCGAGATCCCGGCCGAGAACGCCGGCAGCTTCGCCAACACCCGCACGGGCTCGCTCACAGCGGACCCGCTCGAGCTGCTGACCAACCCGGACGTGTCGGGTGCGAACATCGCCGCTGGCGGCTGCTCGGACCAGGTGTACGGGGCCGGAGCTGCCGACCTGGACAACTTCGCCACCCAGACGCCCGCGGGCATCAGCCAGAACACGGTGCTGCGTACCGAGCCGCTCGAGCTCGGCGTGCACGCGCCGGGAGTCGCTCCGGCACCCGGAATCGGGAACAACACCCAGGATGCATCGGAGACGATCCCCGCGTCCGGTGGCGTGGGCAACCTGTTCGGCGGCACGAACAGCACCCGGGCGACGGTGAACCTGGGGACAAGCGTGATCTCGGTCCTCCGCGAGGTGGACCAGGACAACGCGTTCAACTGCCGTCAGGCGATCGCGGGCAGCGTCAACACGCACCTGCTCGCGAAGCTCCAGGGCACGCTGAAGATCGTGCCGGCCGTCACCAAGGACGGGAACCTGCGGATCGCGAAGGTGTTCCTCGCGGGCGTGCCGACGCATGTCGCCGTGGCGGCCTGCCTGGCCCCGTTCGATTTCTACGCCAACCTCTACCAGAGCAACCCAACCGTGCGTTCGCCGTTCATCGCGGCGGCACACGCGACCCCGTGCAACGTTGCCGTGCCACAGAACTGGCTCGGCACCGGCACGTTCAACTCGCCGCTCGATGCCCTTGCCAACTCCGTTGGCGAGGACGTCGTCTACCCCGCCGTGGGTGGCGGTGCCCAGGTCTCACTGGCGGCCGACCTCTCGGTCAACAGCCTCAGTGCCGAGGTGATGGTCGGAATCGACCCGTCGATCTAGACGCAACCTCAAGGGTGATGGGAACGCCTCCCCCATTCGGGGGAGGCGTTTCTGCCCTCTGAGGGAGGCGGGCGTCGCCGGACGTCCGCAAAATCGAGCTTCTGCGGAGTTTTCGCCTGGCCATGCCGAACCGCCGTCATTTCCCAAGCTGGAGGTCTGCGCTCGCGGTCCTGATCGCGAGCGCGCTGTTCCTCGCCACCGCGATCTCGATGGGCGGAGCTGCGAGCGCCGCCTCGGGGCCGGCCTCGGCAGCCGACGGGTCCGGCCCGTCCGCACAGGCGCCCGCCCAGGACGCAGCCAAGAAGAAGCGCAGGAGGGCCAGGCGGCGGGTGAGGAGGTGCGCGGTCACGTACACGCGCCTCGGGCGCAAGCACAAGATCTACGTCCGCCGCTACGCCTACAGGCTCATCCGCCGCGGCGGGCGCCGCTTCCGCATCATCGTGCGGCGCCGCATCGCGCTCAAGGCACCGTGCGCTCGCAGCTGCGCCGTCGTGCGCGCGGGCAGGGTCCGCTACCGGCGCACGCGCAAGCGCATCCTCGTGCCACGCCGGCGCGGCAACCGGCTGGTGCTGGTGCGCCGCCGCGTCCGCGTCAGGGTGCCGCGGCTCAGGCGCTGCCCCAACGGCGGGACCCAGACGATCCTCGGCACCCCGATCACGATCACGTTGCGGGACAAGAGCCTCGGCACGCTTGACTTCGGCGCATTCGTGCGCGAGGCGCCGCTCACCGGCACGGTGCGCGGGTACGCCGAGGGACGCGTCGACCTCAGCGCCCTGAAGGACGACGTGAACTTCATCCTCACGCGCGGTCGCATCAACATCGGCCAAACCGCCGTCTTCATCGACGACGAGTGCCAGGGCGACGTGACCGCGGCGATACGAACGGCGCCGAACGCGTACGCCTCCGTGGACCAGTCGAAGTCGAGCAGCGCGACGCTGTTCGCCGACACCGGGCGGATCCGCTCCATCGTCCGCGTGCTGCTCCGGACCCCGCTCGAGCTCCGCAACGGCGAGGAGGACTGCAACCCGCCGGGCTACATCACCACCGGCTACACCCAGCTCCCGCTTCGCCTGGACCTCGCAGGCAAGCTCACGTTCGCCGGCAATCTCGGCGTGGACCTCAAATCTGGCGAGCAGGTGCTCGACGGCTTCGACGCCTGCATCGCGCCCGGCGAGCCGACTCTCCCGTGCAGCGGCTTCGCGATCCCGTTCCCGTTCACGCTGTCCACGCACGTGGTCGGGGCGCTCGAGCTCGGCCGGTTCGGCCGCCTGACCGTCCCGGCCGGCAGCTAACCGGCCTGCAGCTTCATGTAGCGGCTGACCGCCTCGGCGCGGTTCGCCGCCCGCAGCTTGCGCAGGATGCTCTTCACGTGGGACTTGACCGTGCCCTCGGAGATCACCAGGCGCTCGGCGATCGCGAGGTTCGTCGACCCCTCGGCCATGAGCGCGAGCACCTCGGCCTCGCGGCGCGTGAGGAGTCCGTCGACCCTCGACTCCCTCGGCAGCGTGATGCCCGCGGGCGGCAGCGGCGGAAGGGCGGCTGCGCCCTCCGCGAGAGGCGTCAGGTCGATGCCTCCCTCGGCGGTGTCGCGGAAGACCTGCGACGCCGACCTCATCTGGGTCTCGACGAATCGCAGCTGGAAGTTCATGCGCTCGGTCAGCGCCGCTCGCTCGGCGGCGATTCCGAAGGCGTCGGCAAACGCCGCGATTATGTCCCGGTCGACCGTATCGACGGGGCGCCCGGTGACGTAGTGATCGGCGTGAAGGAAGCCGATCACACGGCCCGAGGGCATGATCGGCGCCGCGACGTACGAGGTGGTCCGGGACGGTTCGACCAGCGGCTTGTAGGTGCGTGGGTCGTTCGCGGCGTCGGTCACGAGGAGCGCGCATCCGCGGCGGATCATCTCCGTCTCCAGCAGCAGGTGATCGAGCCGCGGCGGGCTCAGTCGCGCGACCTCGAGGAACTCGGCGGCGACGTCCGGGGGGCCCGCCACGTGCACGTTCTCGATCACGAGCTTGCTCCCCTCGACGCGCGAGAGCGCCGCGCGGCTGAAGCCGCAGTGGGTGCAGAGCTCGGCGGGCCCCAGCTCGAGCAGCTCGCGCACCGAGTGCGCTCCGCGCAGCCGCGCCAGCGCTTCGCGCAGGCCCGCGACCGGAAGGTTGGTGCGGGGCGGCTCCGGCCGCGCCGAGTCCTCCGCGAGCGCGTCGGGTCTCAGGGCGGGCGAGTCCGCTTCAAGGCGACGTCCTGTCGCGCCGGGCATTGGATCCATCCCCTCCAGGGAGCTGCGCTGGATGCGCACAAAAACGCCGCGGAATCCAGCGCATTCGCGGAGCGCGGAAGATCCTAACCCAAGGACTGCTCTCTATGCCAATTAGCGCGCCAGCAGCTCGCGCAGAACGTAGTGGAGGATGCCGTCGTGGCGGTAGTAGAGCCACTCGTTCGGCGTGTCGATCCGGACGCGCGCCTCGAACTCCGTGCCGTTCGACGAGCTGACCTTCAGGGTCCTCGCCCCCTCCTCCAGCGGAGCCAGGTCGAAGCTCTCCTCGCCCGTCAGGCCGAGCGACTCGGCCGACTCACCGTCCGGGAACTGGAGCGGCAGGATCCCCATGCCAACCAGGTTCGAGCGGTGGATCCGCTCGTAGGACTCGGCGAGGACGAAGCGCACGCCAAGCAGCCGCGGCCCCTTGGCGGCCCAGTCGCGCGACGAACCCGAGCCGTACTCCTTGCCGGCGATCACGCACAGCGGAGTGCCCTGCTCGTGGTACTCGAGCGCGGCGTCGTAGATCGTCTTGACCTCGCCGTCTTTCTTCGTGAAGCCGCCCTCCGTGTCGGGAGCGAGCAGGTTGCGCAGCCGGATGTTCGCGAACGTGCCGCGCATCATCACCTCGTGGTTGCCGCGGCGCGACCCGTACGAGTTGAAGCCCTTCGGCTCGACTCCGTGGTCGATCAGGTACTGCCCGGCGGGCGAGTCCTTCTTGATCGCCCCGGCAGGTGAGATGTGGTCGGTGGTCACGCTGTCGCCGAGCAGCGCGATCGCCCTCGCACCCTTGATCTCCTCGAAGCCGTCGGGCGCCTCGGCGGGCATGTCCTCGAAGTAGGGCGGCTGCTTCACGTAGGTCGACTCGTCGTCCCACTCGTACCGGTCGCCCTCGGGGATCTCGAGGCCCTTCCAGTTCTCGTCGCCCTCGAACAGCGCGTCGCCGTACGACCGGCGGAACATGTCGGACTCGATCGCCTGCTCGACCGCCTCGTTCACCTCCTGCTGCGAGGGCCAGATGTCGCGGAGGTAGACGTCGTTCTGCACCGGCTCGGTGGTGATGTCGAGATCCATCCTGCCCGCCAGCGCGTAGGCGACGCAGAGCGGCGGCGACGCCAGGTAGTTCATCTTGACCTCGGGGTGTATGCGGCCCTCGAAGTTCCGGTTGCCGGACAGCACGCTGGCAACCACGAGGTCCCGCTCCTCGATCTCCTTGGAGACGTCCTCGGGCAACGGGCCCGAGTTCCCGATGCACGTGGTGCACCCGTAGCCGACGAGGTCGAAGCCGAGCCGCTCGAGCGGCTCGATCAGGCCCGCGCGCTCCAGGTACTCGGTCACGACCTTCGAGCCCGGGGCGAGCGACGTCTTCACCCACGGCATCCGCTCGAGGCCGGCCTCCACCGCCTTCTTGGCGAGCAGGCCGGCGCCGATCATCACCGACGGATTCGACGTGTTCGTGCAGCTCGTGATCGCGGCGATGACGACCGAGCCGTGGCCGAAGCCCTCATCGCGCTCGGCCACGGCCGTCCCGGGCGTCGGGTGGCTGTGACCCGCATTCGGCTCCTGGCCGCCGCCGTTGTTGGTCGGCGAATCGCTCGACGGGAAGCTCTCCGCGAGCGCCTCGTCGTAGCCGGTTGGGGTGTTCGGGCCGGTGTACTCCTCGAGCTCGGCTCGGAAGTCGGTTGCAGCGTCCGAGAGCGCGACGCGGTCCTGGGGGCGCTTGGGCCCGGCGAGCGACGGCTCCACGTCGCCGAGGTCGAGCTCGAGCGTGTCGGAATAGGTGGCCTCCTCCGAGCTCTCCTCGTGGAAGAGCCCCTGCTCCTTGCAGTACGCCTCGACGAGCGCCACGCGCTCCTCCGGCCGGCCGGAGAACTCGAGGTAGCGCAGCGTCTCGGCGTCGACCGGGAAGATCGCGCAGGTCGCGCCCATCTCCGGCGACATGTTTCCGATGGTGGCCCGGTCCGCGAGCGGCAGGCGCGCGAGGCCATCGCCGTAGAACTCCACGAACTTGCCGACCACGCCGCGCTCGCGCAGCAGCTGCGTGACCGTGAGGACCAGGTCGGTGGCCGTGGAGCCCTCGGGCAGCTCGCCGGTGAGCTTGAAGCCCACCACCTGTGGGATCAGCATCGAGACGGGCTGGCCCAGCATCGCGGCCTCTGCCTCGATGCCGCCAACGCCCCAGCCGAGCACGCCCAGGCCGTTGATCATCGTCGTGTGCGAATCGGTGCCGACAAGCGTGTCGGGGAACGCCTGGCCGTCGCGCGACTCGAC
>Ga0105249_10000760_pt1 | contig 28970 bp, 20 predicted proteins | sample KBSS44metaG_FD_81522 | JGI IMG/M metagenome (GOLD analysis project Ga0105249, IMG submission 81522) | Switchgrass rhizosphere microbial communities from Kellogg Biological Station, Michigan, USA - KBS S4-4 metaG | ecosystem: Host-associated > Plants > Roots > Rhizosphere > Soil | place...
CTCCCGAGAAGAAATGATCCGCGCCACGAACGGTTTCGATGGTGGCGCCGGGCGCCGCGTCGTGTGCCCAGCGCGAGAGCGCTGCGGCATCGACGTAGTCGTCGCGATCGCCGGCGATCAGCGTCAGCCTGGGAGGCGACGTCGGTCGATCCGCGAAGTCCATCAGCGCGACCGGCGGTGCGATCAGCAATGCGCCCCCGAGTTCGCCCGCGCGCGCGATCGAGCGCCACACGACGTTCGAACCGAACGAGTAGCCGGCCAACCACACGGGCAGGCCTGTGGTGCGTTCGCGCAGCCACGCCAACGCGGCCAGCAGGTCGTCGACTTCGCCGACGCCGTTGTCGAAACGGCCGGTGCTCGCACCGACGCCGCGGAAGTTGAAGCGCAACGTTGCAAATCCGTGACGGCCCGCGACACCGACCACGGTGTCGACCACGGCGTCGTGCATGCTGCCGCCATATTGCGGATGCGGATGGCAGATCACGATCGCGCGCGCGGCTTCCGCGGGTTGTTCGAGGTGCGCCTCGAGCTGACCTGTCGGCGATGGAATCATCATCACTGCGAACCTGTCGCCGATGTCGGCATTTGTGCGCGGGTGAAGGGAACATTGCCGCCCGCGCGCGGTCTGTGCAAGGTCAAAACTCGAAATCGCGCCTTGAATTTGTGCGGAGGCTGAGTACGCTTGCGCACCGATTCCGGTTGGCTCACTTAGGAGACAGGGCAGTGATCAAAGCGGAACAGCTGACGCGTCGGTATGGGGATTTTCTCGCCGTCGATCGCGTCGACTTCTCGATCGGGCAGGGTGAAATAGTCGGCTTGTTGGGCCACAACGGCGCCGGCAAGACGACCATCATGAAGATGCTCACCGGTTACCTCGAGCCGAGCGCGGGTCGAATTCTCGTCGACGACGTCGACGTCGCCGAGCACCCGAAGGTCGTGCAGCGTTCACTCGGTTATCTGTCCGAAAGCCTGCCGCTGTATCCGGAGATGACGGTCGTCGACTATCTCGAGTATGCGGCGGAGCTGCGCGGCGTTGCGCCGTCGGAGCAGGCGAACGCGGTGCGCGAATCGGTCGAAGCCACCGAACTCGAATCCAAGGCGTTCGATCCGATCCACACGTTGTCGCGCGGCTACCGCCAACGCGTCGGCGTCGCGCAGGCGATCCTTCACCGGCCGCGCTTTCTGGTGCTGGACGAACCCACCAACGGTCTCGATCCATCGCAGACGCAACACATGCGGGAACTCATCCGCCGGTTGGCGGGCAACGCCACGATCATTCTCTCGACGCACATCATGCAGGAGGTCAACGCGGTGTGTGATCGCGCGATGATTCTGCGCAACGGACGCCTCGTGCTGGACGAAACGCTCGCCTCGCTGCGGCGCAGCGAGCGGCTGCTGATCGGCACCGACGCGGAACCCGACAGAGTCGCGGTGGCGCTGCGCGGGGTCGACGGAGTAGGCACCGCATCGCCGGTTCGCAACGGCACGAGGCGAATCGCCTTGTCGTTAGCGGGTGAGATCGAAGCGACCGCGGCGCGCGTCGTCGCCGCCCTCGTTGCCGCCGACATTCACGTGTACTCGGTAGCGCCGGAACAACGCGATCTGGAGACGGTTTTCAGGGAAGTCAGCGATGCGGGAGAAGCGGCATGAACTGGGCCAGCATCAAGCGCATTGCCGCCAAGGAAATGTCGCTGTTCTTCTCGTCCCCGATCGGCTACCTGTTCCTTGCCGTATTCCTCATCGTCACGTTGTTCGTGTTCTTCTGGGTCGAAGCGTTCTTCGCGCGCAACATCGCCGACGTGCGGCCGATGTTCGAATGGCTGCCGCTGCTGCTGCTGTTCCTGTGCAGCGCGCTGACGATGCGGATGTGGAGCGAAGAGCGGCGATCCGGAACGCTGGAGTTCGTGTCGACCGTTCCGGTCACTACGTGGTCGTTCGTGCTCGGAAAGTTCTTCGCGTGCTGGTTGTTGCTCGCGATCGCGCTGCTGCTGACCTTGCCGCTACCGTTGACCGTCGCTTATCTCGGCAACCTCGACTGGGGTCCAGTGCTGGCGGGATACGTGGCCGCGCTGCTGCTCGGTGGTGCGTACATTGCGATCGGTCTCACCATCAGCGCGCGCAGCGACAACCAGATCGTCAGCCTGATCGTGTCAACGCTTGCGTGCGGCGCGCTGTACATCGTCGGCAGTCCGCTCGCGACCGACCACGTCGGCAACGACGTCGCCGGCTGGCTGCGCGGCATCGGCACCGGCTCCCGCTTCGAATCGATCACCCGCGGGGTGCTCGATTTTCGTGACCTGTACTACTACGCGAGCCTCATCCTCACGTTCCTCGCGCTGAACGTGTTCGCGTTGGAGCGGCAGCGGTGGGCGAAAGACGGCGACCATCAGCGGCATAGCGCGTGGCTGATGGGTATCGGGCTCGTCGTCGCAAATCTGCTGGTGGCGAATCTGTGGCTCGCGAACTTCACGTCGGCGCGCGTCGACGTTACGAAGGGGCGCCTGTACTCGATTTCGCCGGCGACCGCGAACTACATCGACCAGTTGCACGAACCGCTGCTGATCCGCGGCTACTTCTCGTCGAAGACACATCCGTTGCTGGCACCGCTGGTGCCGCAGCTCAAAGACCTGCTGACCGAATTCGAAGTGGCCGGGCACGGCAAAGTACGCGTCGAGATCGTCGATCCGGCGAAGAATCCCGAGGCCGAAGACGAAGCGAACAACAAGTACGGCATCCGGCCGAATCCGTTCCAGGTCGCAGACCGCCATCAATCGAGCCTCGTGAATTCGTACTTCGACGTGCTGGTTCAGTACGGCGATCAGTTCGAAGTGCTCGGCTTCCGTGACCTGATCGAGGTCAAGGTGGCCGGCGAATCGGATCTCGATGTGCAGCTGCGCAATCCAGAATACGACATCACCCGCACCATCAAGAAAGTGTTGTACGGCTTCCAGTCTGGCGGCGAGTTGTTTTCGAGCATTCCGAAGCCGTTGAAGTTCGTCGGCTACGTGTCGAACGATCGCGTGCTGCCCGCGCAGCTGACCACGTTCAAAGAAACCGTTGCCAAGGTGCTCGACGGATATGCGAAGGAATCGGGCGGCAAACTGTCGGTCGAGTTCGTCGATCCCGAAGCCGGCAATGGCGCGGTGGCGAAGGAGATCCGCGAGAAATACGGGTTCCGGCCGATGGCGGCGAGCCTGTTCGATACCAACACCTTCTACTTCTATCTGACGCTCGATGGCGGTGCGAGCACGGTGGTGCAGATATCGCTGCCGGAAGACCTCACCGAGGAAGGTCTGAAGCGTTCGATGGATGCGGCGTTCAAACGTTTCGCCACCGGTTACCTGAAGTCGGTGGCGCTGATGGCGCCGGAAGCGCCGGCGTACATGCAGGGCATGGGCGGCGGCGGCACTCAGTATTCGCAGCTCGCGGACGCGTTGATGACCGACCACAACGTCGAGCGCACGCAGCTCACGGACGGTCGCGTGCCCGAAGGTGCGGAAGTGCTCGTGGTCGCCGACCCGCAGCAGCTCAACGACAAGCAGGTTTTCGCGATAGACCAGTTCCTGATGCAAGGCGGAACGGTGTTGCTGGCGGCGGCGCCGCTGGCGCCATCGTTCACGCAACAATCGCTGACGGCGGCTCCACGCAATACCGGGCTCGCCGACTGGCTGGCGTTCCAGGGCATCGACATCCCTCCGTCGTTCGTGATGGACCCCCAGAACTCGGCATTTCCGATTCCGGTGACGCGTCAAGCCGGCGGCTTCTCGTTCCAGGAAGTGCGAATGCTCGACTATCCGTACTTCGTCGACGTGCGCGGCGCCGGCAAGAACGCGAATTCGCCGATCACGTCCGATGTTCCGCAGGTGACCATGCCGTGGGTGTCGCCGATCGACGTCGACGCAACGAAGAACACCGGACGCACCGTCACTGATCTGCTGAAGAGTTCGCCGGAGAGCTGGCGGTCGACGTCGATGGACGTGATGCCGCGCATCGATTCGGCGGGACGTTCGGCTTTCGAGCCGGAAGGCGATCGAGGCGTATCGACGCTGGGCGTTAGCGTGGAAGGACAGTTCCAGTCGTTCTTCGCCGACAAGGAAAATCCGCTGCTCGCCGAGTCGAAGACCGAGAAGCCGGCCGATGACGACAATGCGAACCCGGAGGACAAGGCCGCGAAACCCGAAGACAAGAAAACCGACGCCGGCGTGATCGGCAGCATCATCGACAAGTCGCCGGAGTCGGCGCGCCTGTTCGTGTTCGGGTCCAACACCTTCCTCTCGGATCAGACGCTCGGAATGATCGGTTCCGCTGAGGGCACGGTGTACGGCAACTCGCTGCAGCTGGTCGCGAACGCCGTCGACTGGTCGCTGGAAGATCCGACGTTGCTCGCGATCCGTTCGCGCGGGCACTTCAACCGCACGCTGCCGCCGCTCGAAGAAGCACAACGCTCGACGCTCGAGTATTCGAACTACGGCGCTGCGCTGGCGCTGCTCGGTCTGATCTTCGGCATCCACCGCACACGCGCGAAGACGCGTGTCGCGAAGTATCACGCGTGGCTCGATGAAAAGCGCTTCGATGCATCGAAAGGAGAGCCGGCATGAATCGTCATGTAAGGGCGCTGTCGTTGGTGCTGGCGGTGCAACTGGCGGTGCTCGCCGGCGTGCTGTTCTGGAATCAGCGCGCGGCATCGACACCGGCCGGTGCGCTGTTGCAGGTCGACCGCGCGAAGGTCGACGGCATCGTGATCGTCGACGAGAAAGGCACGAAACTGACGTTGCGGCGCACCGATGCGGGCTGGACGCTGCCGGACTCCCACGGATTGCCGGCCGATGCAGAGAAGGTCAGCCAGATGCTCGACAAGCTCGTGGCGGCGTCTGCGCCGTGGCCCGTGGCGACGAGCAGCGAGTCGGCGAAGCGCTTCGAAGTGGCGGCCGACAAATACCAGCGCGAGATCCAGTTGCTGGAACAGGACAAGGTCGTTGGGGATCTCTACTTCGGCACGTCGCCGGGCTTCAAGAAAGTCCATGCGCGCAGCGCCGACTCCGACGACGTCTACGCGGTGGCCTTCGCCAACTACGAAGCTACGGCGCGCCCGGACGACTGGCTCGACAAGGCGCTGCTGAAACCGAACGGCGACGTAACGGCGCTGTCGCGGCCGGACCACTGGCGCGTGCAACGTACCGGCGAGGTCTGGTCGCTCGATGGCGTCGCACAGGGCGAAACGACGAAGCAGGACGTCGTCGGCGATCTGGTGAACAAGGTCGCGAACCTTCACGTGATGGGCGCGGCGGACGCGCCCGCCGCCGACGCGGAACCGGTGCTGGTGTTGACGGCACGAACCGCCAATGGCGAGTTCGACTACCGCTTCTATCAACCGCAACCGAAGAGCGATCTGATCGTCACGCGCAACGGCCAGGACGGCGCATTCAAAGTGGCGGCTTATGTAGGCGAGCCACTGATCAAGGAGCGCGCCGAACTGGTCGCGAGCACCACCGCGGCCGCGCCGGCGCCGGCCGCGACGATCGAACCAACCAAGGTTCCACTGGCCAAACCGCCGGCCAAGGCGACCGGAAGCTAGAAAACCGTCAGGCTTGCCTTTTTTTTCGTCCCTCTGTAAAAGAGAGATACAAAGGTCGCAGCGGCAGGGCTCGCTGTGATTTTGGTATCTGGCTGCGTACGAGCGAGGGGCTGCAATCGTGGACAAAGTCGAACTCAACGCGATCGCGCGTCGCTGTCTGGACTATCTCGACACCGGTACCACCGCGATGGCCGACCAACCGCTCGTGCTCGATGCAACGACGTATACGGACGAAACGTTGTGGCGGCAGGAACGCGAACACCTGTTTCGTAAAGGTGCGACGCTGATCTGCCTCGGTTGCGAGATTCCGAACCCCGGCGATTTCAAAACCCACGAAGACACCGGCGTGCCGATGATCGTGGTGCGCGACCAGACCGGCGAAGTGCACGCGTTCCTGAATGCGTGCCGGCATCGCGGCGCGCGCCTCGAAGACGTTCCGTGCGGACACAAGGAACGCTTCACCTGCCCGTACCACGCGTGGACTTACGATTTGTCGGGGCAGCTGAAGTCGGTCTTTCGAGAAGAAACGTTCGGCCACATCGACAAGGCGAACCACGGTCTGATCCGGCTGCCGGCGCAGGAAAAATACGGTTTCGTTTACGTCAATCCCGATCCGGAAGGGCGGGTCGACATCGACGACATACTCGGCGACCTCGGTCCGCAGCTCGGCACCTGGCACTTGTCGGAGGCGCAGTTCGTCCGCAGCAAAGAGCTGCGCGTACGTACGAACTGGAAACTCGCGCTCGATACGTTCTGCGAGGGCTATCACTTCGGTCCGTTGCACAAGGACTCGGTCGGGCTGACGTCGATGACGAATCTGATGACGTACGACCGTTACAAGTACAACCATCGGCTCGGTTTTCCGACGAAATCGATCGTCGAACTGAAGCAGCAGCCGGAGTCGGAGTGGGATGCATTTGCGCACCTGACGTTCGTGCACTTCCTGTTCCCGAACATCACGCTGCTGGTGTCGCGCGACTTCGTGTACATGTTCCATCTATATCCCGGTGAGAAGGTCGACGAACACGTCACCCGCTATCACCTGTACTCGCGCAACCGTCTGACCACCGCGGCCGAACTCGACGCGGCGAACCAGCAATTCGACTACATCTACTCCATCGTCGAGAACGAAGACTACTGGGTCAGCCGCAACGTGATGAAGAGTTTCAAGTCGCGGCTGCATCCGTATTCGATCTTCGGTCGCAACGAGCCGTCGCTGATCAACATGCACCGCGCGTTTCGCGAATCGATCGGGCGCGACCCGGAAGAAATCGTGTTCAATCCGCAGAAGCGTGCGGGGGCGGCATAGCGCAGCAGGAACAGAAGGCCGTGTACTTACTCGGTGCAGACGCGGTTTCGACCGGCATCTTTGGCCCGATACAGCGCGCGGTCGGCGTGCGAGAGGATATGGTCGATGCCGTGGTCGGACTGCGACATCGTCGCAACGCCGATGCTCGCGGTCACCGTGATCGGCCCGCCCTTTGCATCGGCGATGATCTGTTCGTTGATGGTGCGACGCAGGCGCTGCGCGAGTTTGATCGCGCCTTCGCGATCGGTGTCGGGAAGCAGCATCGCGAACTCTTCGCCGCCGATTCGCGCCGAAACGTCGGAGATCCGTTTCACCTCCTGCGTCACGCTGGCGATCACCTGCAACACGCGGTCGCCGACGTCGTGGCCGTGAGTGTCGTTGACGGTCTTGAACGCGTCCATGTCGAGCAGCAATACGCTCATCGGCTGATGGCCGCGCTTGACGCGCTCGGTCTCCTCACTGAGCCGCTGCATGAAGAAGCGACGGTTGTAGAGGCCGGTCAGGAAGTCGGTGTGGGCGAGGCGCTCCATCTCGTGCTTGATCTTCGTGAGCTCGGTGATGTCGCGGAATACCAGCGCCATTTCCTGCGGGCGATCGGCATCGCTCGACAGCGGCGTGGCCAGCACGTGGAACGAGCGGCTGCCGACCGTGATCTCGGCATTGGAGAAGAGGCCTACGAGCAGACCCGGCAGCAGCGGCGTCTGGATGAAGTTCATCGCGGGCTGGTTGAGCGCGGCCTCGATCGGCATGCCGAACGTGGCGGCCGCGGCCGGATTCAGATCGATGATGCGACCGTCGCGTTTGATGACGACGATGCCGTCCATCAGCTGCTCCACGACGCGGTTGCGGATCGCAGGTGTCACTTCGAGCAGGCCGAAACGCAGCACGCTGTCGTTCATCAACAGCGCCGACAGCGCAAAGCCGAGCGGCGTGAGATCGAAGCCCGGGATCGGATACCAGCCCGACAGCGACAGCACGTTCAATGCGGACGTGATGAGCGGCGCGGTGATGACCGCGACCAGCGCTTTGCGATAGCGCTTCGAACTCGACAGCTCGAAGCCGAGAATCACGGTGCCGGCGAACAGCAGCAGGTAAGCGTAGATCTCGTTGAACATCAGCCACGGGCCGATGTCCGCCACCCAGCCGACGTATCCGCCGCGAACGATCGTGTGCGGCGACTGCCACACCAGCTCGTGCCACTCGTTCGTGAACGCGAGCACGAGCGAGATGGCGGGTACGATGGAGATCGCGCCCAGCGTGGTGGTGGAGAGGCGCCGCTGGCGGCGCGCGTACGACAGCGCGAACCAGTACCAGCACACGCACAGGAAGAAGAAGCCGGGACTCTGCAGATGCATGCCGAACATCTTCAACGCCGGCGTGGTCGTCAGCGTGCCGAACAACTGACCGGCCGACCAGACGATGACGCAAATGGAGAGACCGAGCAGCGCGGTGACGCCGGGAACGTTCGGACTGCGCCGTACGACGCGGAACGTGTGGCTCGCGAGAATCAGCGCAATCAGCGACGGCAGCGACCAGATGGTCAGCTGGAACATGACAGCAGCCCTTCCGTGTTCTGCATGAAGCGCTACGGGTGCGGGAGATTCGACAAGCGTCGGGCATGGCGCCGAATAGCTCAATCGAACCGCGGGCGGAACATGACGGCGTTCACATTTCGGGGCACGAAACCGTGACACGAGACACCTGGACGAGACCGCCACGCTGCGGCCTGATCGAATTCGAACGCGCGCGAAAAGCGCCGCCGGAAGGGTTCCCGGCATCTCGGGGTTATCATCGAACTGAACGCGAGGAATCATTGAAATGCCGGCGCTGAAACATCCACTCACCGGCGCGATCTACACATTGCGCCCCGACGGACTCGTCGACGTAGACAACAACGGGTTGCGTGGCGTGTTCTATTTCGATGGTCGACATCATTCCGGCGATCTGACGTTCGCCGATCCGCACATGCTGTTGTGGCTGGCGGGTCCGCAATTGCCGGACACGGTACAGAGCCGGCGGAGCCACAAGGTGACGTGAAGCCGTCACATCGCAATCGGACACCGACTTTCATTCAGAGCAGGAAACGATCATGGCAGCAACCCAACGACAAACGCGTTCGGCAGGCATCAGCTATCAGGATTTGATCAGCCGCGACGTGGTGCCGCCGCCGCTCACGCTGACACTCGAGAACAAGTTCGAAGGCCCGCCGACAACGGTTCCGGTGAGCCGCTACACGACGCAGGCTTTTCACGATCTCGAAATGCGCAACCTGTGGCCGAAGGTGTGGCAGATGGCGTGCCGCGCGGAAGAGATTCCGAACGTCGGCGACTACACCACGTACGAGGTCGGCAGCTATTCGATCATCGTGGTGCGCACGCAGCAGGGCTTTCGCGCACACCACAACGTGTGCCGGCATCGCGGCAGGCGCTTGTGCGACGCCGACGGACACGCGTCGAGTTTCATCTGCCCGTTCCACGGGTTCAGCTGGAACCTCGATGGATCGCTCCGCTCGGTCACGTCCGAGTGGGACTTTCCGCACATCGACAAGAAGAATTTCAATCTGAACGCCGTGCTGTGCGACACGTGGGCCGGCTGGGTGTTCATCAACATGGACCTGAACGCCGAACCGTTGTCGAATTTCCTCGGCGATCTGCCCGAGCACTTCGCCGTCTGGAAGCCGGAGAGCCGTTACATCGAAGCGCACGTCGCGAAGGTGATGGCGTGCAATTGGAAGGTCTGCCAGGAAGCGTTCATGGAGGCGTTTCACGTCATCCATACGCACCCGCAGATTCTCGTTGGAATCGGCGATGAGAACTCGCAATACGATGCGTGGGGCAATTTTTCGCGGGCGATAACGCCGAACGCGACGCCGAGCCCGCATCTCAAGTTCACGCCGACCGAGCAGGAGCTGTTCGACTCGGTGACGATGCGTTATCTCGACCAACCGGCGTTGGGTGAGGTGCCCGCGGGCATGACCGCGCGCGCGATGATGGCGGCCGGCGGACGCATGGGCCTTCAACCGGTCGTTGGGGAAGACACGCCGATCTCCGATGCCTGCGTTTCCGACAGCATCTACTACACGCTGTTCCCGAACTTCCATCCGTGGGGAGGCTACAACCGCATCGTGTATCGGTTCCGGCCGTACCAGAACCGCTTCGACAAATCGATCATGGAGTGCTACTACCTGAGCCCGTTCGCAGGCTCCCGCCCGGCGCCCGCAAAGATGCACTGGCTCGAGGAAGACCAACCGTGGACCGATGCACCGGAACTCGGCATGCTGGCGAGGGTGTTCACGCAGGACACCTTCAATCTGCCAAAAGTGCAGCTCGGTCTGGAGGCGGCGCAGTACAACGAGATCGTGCTGGCGAACTATCAGGAAACGAAGATCCGCCACTTCCACCATCTGTTGAAGAACTACATCTAGTCGAAGCGAAACCTATCGCATGCAATCGCTGCTCAGCGCGAACACCTGCAGCTCGCCCAACTCGCCTTCGAGCCTCGAATCGTTGTCGGTCGCGGAAGGCGCCAGTGCTTTCGCCCGCAACCGCGCGTCGTCGACAAACTGCCGATAGAGCTGCGCGCGTTCGGCCGCGGATCGGGCGGTGGGTTCCACTCGAACCGCCCGTAGCGCTGCGTCGAGCGACAGATGTTCGTACTGCGCGCGCGACTTCGCGTGGGTCCACGTGCCGGTGTCGAGTTCGAAGTGATACAGCGAAATGAACCGATGACCGTGTTCGGCGACGAATTCGACGGCGTCGATCAGGTAGTCGGCCTCGGCGTCGTCCATCGCATAGTGAAAGCCGACTCGACACCATCCCGGCTTGATGCCGCCGAAGCCCTTCTTCACCCATTGGCGATAGCGGTCCGACCGGTCGCCGTCGATCCCTAGCAGACGGTGGCCGTAAGGGCCGGCGCACGAGCAACCGGCGCGGGATTGGATGCCGAACAGATCGTTCAGCAGCGCGGTGACGAATTTCGGATGCAGGTATCGGCCTTCCGGATCCTTGATGTTCAACGACACGATCGCGATGCGCCGCGCCGGATCGGGGTTGCCGAGAATCTCGATAGCAGGTTGCAGCTGCCAGCGTCGCATCGCGCGCGCGAGCAACTCGCCCTCGCGCGCCTCGATGCGCTCGCTGGTGATCCAGTCCTTCACGCGCATCGCGAGCGCGGCTTTCAGCACCTGCAATGTGCCGGGTGTGCCGGCCTTTTCGCGCTCTTCGATGTCGGCGATGAAGTCCTGATCGATCTCGCTGACATAGTCCACGGTCCCGCCCGCGGCGACCGTGGGGGCCAAATGTTCTTTGTAGAGTCGCTTGTTGAACACCAGGATGCCGCTCGATCCCGGGCCCCCCAGATACTTGTGCGGCGATATGAACACCGCGTCGAGCGATGCATCGCCGTCGGTGGACGTCGGGTTCATGTCGATCGGCACATAAGGCGCGCTCGCCGCGTAGTCGAAACACGCAATTGCGTCATGCGCGTGCAGCAGACGCGCGATCGCGTGCACCGGTGCGCGGATGCCGGTGACGTTCGAGGCGGCGGAGAACGAACCGATCCGTACCCGTGATCGATACTTCGGATCGCGCAGCAGCGCTTCGAGATGCGCGAGATCGATCGCGCCATCCGCGTCGAGGCGCACCTCGACCACCGTGGCGAAACCCTCGCGCCACGACACTTCGTTGGAGTGGTGTTCGAACGGACCGACGAACACCACAGGTTGTTGCGCGCGCAGGTGCGCTTCGAAATCGCGCCGGCCGCGCTCGCCGATGCACGCTTCGAGTTCGTCGACCATTCGCGCCCGCGTTGCGGGTGGGCAATACACGCCCAGAATCTGCTGCAGTTTGTTGATCGCGCCGGTGGCGCCGGTACCGATCGCGATGATGCGTCCGTCCGGGCCTGCGTTGACGGACGCCTTGATCGAAGTTTCGGCTTCGTGCAGCAGCTGCGTCATGTTGCGGCCGGTGGTGTCGTCTTCGGTATGCGTGTTTGCGTAGGTGCGTTGCAGGCTCTGCAGATAGTTCTCCACGAACAGCAGGCAGCGGCCGGAAGCGGTGTAATCGCAATACACCATCAATCGTTCGCCGAACGGCGTCGTAAACGTGGAGTCGACGCCGACGATCTGCTCTCGAAGGAATTCGAAACTCGCCGACGGCTGCATGAGCGGCCCTTTCAACTTGCTGAACACGTCTCTAGGATCGCACGCATGCAGATGCGACGTTTGGGAAATCTCTGGCCGGTGAGCCGCTTGACGCTCGGCGGCGGCGGGCTCGGCCAGGTATGGGGACGAACCGATCGCGCGGAAGCGGTGGCTACGGTGCACGCGGCGATCGATGGCGGCATCACGCTGTTCGACCTGGCGCCGCTATACGGACGCGGCGAGGCGGAAGCCGTCATCGGCGCCGCGTTCGAAGGAAAGCCGCCGGCCGGTGTGCGCTTCGCCACGAAGTGTCAGCTCGGCACGCCTGCGGTCGCGTCGGAATCATCGTCGATCATCCGCAAACACCTTGAACGCAGCCTGACGGCGATGCGCCTCACGCGCGTCGACCTGCTGCTGCTGCACTCCAACATCATCCCGGACGGATACCGTTTCCCGCGCGATGCCGCCGTACAAGATCGATTCGCGACGCCGGTGTCCGTCTACCGCGATCACGTGATTCCGGCCTTCGAAGCGCTGATGCGCGAAGGTCTGATCGGCAACTGGGGCATCACCGGGGTGGGGCTGCCGGACACGATCATCGATGCGCTGCGCGCCGATCCGAAACCGGCGGTCGTGCAGTGCGTCGCCAATTGTCTCGACTCGGCCGGCGGCATGCGGCGTTTCGACGAACCGGCGCGACCGCGCGACATCATCGCCGCAGCGCGTGCCGCCGGCGTGGGCATCGAGGGTATTCGTGCCGTGCAGGCCGGCGCGCTAACGGATCAGCTCGACCGCGAACTTCCGGAAAATGATCCAGATCGCCGCGACTACGAGCGCGCCGCTCCGCTTCGCGCCCTGGCGCGATCGTTGGGAACGACCACCGCAAAGCTCGCTCATCGTTATGCATTCGGCGTCGACGTCGACACGGTCATCCTCGGTGTGAAGAACCGCGTCGAGTTGCGCGATTGCCTTCAAGCCGAGGCGGAAGGCGCGCTGTCGGCGCACCTGACGCGACAGATCGACGAAGCCGTCGGCAGACGCTGAGCGTGAAATGCCATCGATCTTCCACGCCGGGTCGCAAGCTCGCGATACGTCGCTAGTCGTGCCGTTCGGCGCGGCAACCGCGGCGCGCGTTCGCGCGGCGATCGGTGCGTGCCCCGAGTACGCGACCACGCCGTTGCGGCCGATGCCCGCCATCGCACGCGAGTTGGGGCTGCACGAGGTGTGGGCGAAGGACGAACGCGCGCGTCTTGGATTGCGCAGTTTCAAGGCGCTCGGCGGCGCTTATGCGGTGCTTTGGCTGAGTGCGGGGCTCCTATCGCGTGACCGCGACGCGCACGTGTCGATCGACGATATGCTTCGTGGTTCGAAGCCGGCGCTTGCCGGCGTAACGTTCACCGCGGCCACTGCGGGCAACCACGGCTGTTCGGTGGCGGCCGGCGCGAAGCTGGTCGGCGCGCGCTGCTGCATCTTCGTCGCGGCCGGCGCGCCGGCCGAACAGGTGCGAGCCATCGCGGCGCAAGGCGCAGAAATCGTGCCGGTGGCGGGACGCTACGAGGATTCGCTCGAAGCGTGTCGACGCGCGGCCGAGTCGAATGGTTGGGTCATCGTTTCCGATTGCGCAACGGAGGCACACGACGCAACCGTGCGATGTGTGATGGAAGGCTACACGGTGATCGCCGCGGAGATCCTGGCGGCCAACAAAACGCCGACGCACGTATTCCTGCAGGCCGGCGTAGGCGGAATGGCCTCTGCCGTGGCGGCGCATCTGGTTGCCGTGCTCGGAAATCGAGGCCCGAAAGTGATCGTCGTCGAGCCGGAGTCGGCGGCATGCCTGCAGGCGAGTGCGCGCGCCGATCGCGCCGTGACGATTCCGCAAACGCAAACGACCAACATGGGCCGGCTGGCGTGTTACGCGCCGTCGGCCGCAGCGTGGCCGGTGTTGCGCGCGCTGACGGCGGCTTTCGCGACGGTCAGCGATGCCGAAGCGACAGCGGCTTGTGAGTTACTCGAGTACCATCGTCTCGCGACCACGCCGTCGGGCGCCGCCGGCTTCGCGGCGCTGAGCCGCATTGCGAGGTCGCCGCTCGATCGTCAGCGCCTCGCACTCGGACCCGAGAGCGAAGCGCTCGTGGTCATCACCGAAGCGGCGCTGACCGACTCAACGTGACGCGGGCTCAACGCTTCTTGAACTTCAGCGTCATGCGGTCCGATTCGCCGATGGCGCGATACTCGGCCACGCACGCTTCTTTCTCCGCCCCTTCTGGCATCGGTTGGCAGACCCGCAGGTTCGGCGGCAGCGACCACACACCCTGCGGGTGATCGGTGTCGTCCTTCGAATTCGCGTTCACGTCGGATTTGCCCTCGAGCGTGAAGCCCGCTTCCTTGGCGAGGCCGATGACGTATTCCTCGGTCATGTAGCCGGTCTTCTTCATCACGTCGATCGGCGTACCGGGCTTCGCGCGATGTTCCACCACGCCGAGCACGCCACCCGACTTCAACGTGCGATGGAAGGCCGCGAACATTTCCTGCGCATACCCGCCCGCGAGCCAGTTGTGCACGTTGCGAAACGTCATCAACACGTCCACGCGGCCGGGCGGCGCCATCACCAGGCGCCCCGGGTAGCCGAGTTGCGTCAGCACGACCTGGTCATACAGCGCATTGCCGGCGAGTTTGTCGGCGAGCGTGGTCTGCGCCGCGATCTGATATTCCGGCACGCCTTTCAAGGTGGTCGCGAATCCCGCAGCGTAATAGACGCCGCGATCGTGCAGATACGGGCCGAGAATCTCCGTCCACCAGCCCGTGCCGGGCCAAACCTCGACCACCACCGAGTCCGGTTTGACGCCGAAGAATTCCAGCACCTGCTTCGGATGCCGGTACACGTCGCGCGCGACGTTCGCCGGGGTGCGTTGGCTGCCGGCCAACGCCTCGTCGAGCGGCGTGCCGTTGGCGGCGAGAGTCAGGGTCGCAAGAAGCAGTGCCACGGCCTGGCGCATCGTGTTGTCTCCGGTTTGGGGTTCAGCGATCGCACTTGCCGTCGATCGTGATTCGATCGACACGGTCGGTATAGAAAGCAGCGTGACCGCGCAGCGGCGACGCTTCGTCGTAGGGTTCGTCGTAAGCCCACACGGCGTTCTCCGCGCGGCGATCGCCGACGGCGATCGACCAATATCGCGCGGTGCCTTTGAACGGACAGTAGCTGTCGTGTTCGGTTGCGCTGAGCAGATCCATTCGCACGTCGCGCCGCGGTACGTAGTACACGAGATCATGGCGCGATTCGTCGACCAGCAGTGCGTCGCGGCTCTTCGCGATCACCATGCCGCCGAACTCGACTTCGACCTGCGCGCGCGCCGGCGAGATCTCGACGCGATGACGCGGATACTGTGCAAATCCCGGTGCCGGGTGCAATTCCAGACGCGAGCGCAATCGATCGAGCAGCGGTTTTGGATCCGAATATGGCGTTGCGCCGGGCGCGCTCCACACCGGCGACGGCCATGCTGCATCGGTGGTGTGTCGTGCTATCACGTGGATGTGCAGCTGCGGCACCATGTTGCCGAGCGCCGCCACGTTGATCTTGTCGGCGTTGGTGAGCTGCTGAAGCGCAACGGAAACCCGCTCGATCTCGGCGAACACCGCGTCGCGATGCTGTACCGGAATCTCGTGGAGATCGCGCAGCCCTTCGAACCTCGGCACCAGAATGCACCACGGAAACCGCGAGTCGTTGTTGAGCAGCAGATTGCACAGCGGCAAATGCCCGACGCTGATCGCGTCGGCGGCAAGACGGGGATGCAGTTCGAAGGCCACGACGTCGTCGTCCGAGTAGAAGAGGGCCGGTCACTATGAGCGGCGCGATCGGCAAGATCAACGCCCTGATCGCGACGCCTCATGTACTCCGTAATCGCATCTGCACTCGGAGCCTCGCGCGCCGCCGAACGTACGTCGATAAGCGCGCGGCGACGTACCGACCACGCGCGCAAAACGTTGCCGCAGATTGGTCGCGTTCTCGAAGCCGACTTTCGTGGCGATCTGCTCGATCGACAGGTCGCTCGACTCCAGCAGTTGCTGTGCGCGCCTTATCCGTTCCGTCAGCAGCCACTGCAGCGGCGTGGTGCCGGTTTGATCGCGGAAACGCCTGCTGAGCGTGCGCGTGCTCATCGCGGCGCGGCGCGCCACTTTGTCCAGGCTGAGATCGGCGTTCAGATGCGTCGTCATCCATTGCAACAGCGGTGCCAGGCTGCTCGTCGATTCCGGCGGCTCGTGCACGATGAACTGCGCCTGACCGCCGTCGCGCACGAGCGGCACGACCGCCCGCCGCGCGGCATCGGCCGCAACCGCCGAGCCGTGATCACTTCGGATCATGTGCAGACACAGGTCGATGCCTGCCGCCGCGCCTGCGGAGGTCAGAATCCTGCCGTTGTCTACGAACAACACGTTCGGATCGACGTCTATCGCCGGATAGCGTTCGGCGAGCTCGCGCACGGCCAGCCAGTGGGTGGTCGCTCGCTTGCCGTCGAGCAGTCCGGCGGCCGCGAGCACGAAGGCGCCGCTGCAGATCGACGCCACTCGCGCGCCGCGGCGCGCCGCCGCGCGCACGGCATCGAGCACCGCTTCACTGATCGGCATCGACGGGTTCTCGATGCCGGGCACGATCACCGTATCGGCGCGACCGACGTGAGGCAGGCCCCACGGCACGTGCAGGTCGAACAGTCCGGCTTTGACGATCGGCGCTTCGCCGCACACGCGAACCTGATACGCGCTGCGGCCGTCGACTCGAACGCGAGAGAAGCCGTCGCAGGCGAGCGTGAGGTCGAACGCCACGACGCCGTGAAGGGCCAGAACGGAGACGACGTGCATGGCTGAATCCCGCTGATTCGAAACTTCCCGCCACGAAAAATACCAGAGTATCGCGCGCCTTATAAATCGATGTTGGCCGGAATTAGACGAAGTGTGTCGTTTTAGCCACTGGCCGCATCAGCGCCGGATCGGCACGATGTGCGACAGCAAGGGCAAGCAGCGACAGGAGTACCGCGATGACCGACAACCATCAATGGCCGACCAACGACCGGGCAGAGGCGCCGTTGCAGGTGGCGATGCTGCTGTACCCCGGCCTCACGCTGCTCGATCTGGTCGGCCCGGAAGCGACGCTGTCGATGCATTCGAAGACTCACCTCGTCTGGAAGACGCGCGACGCGGTGACCACGGACACCGGCATCCGCATCGAGCCGAACGCGACGTTCGACGACTGCCCGAAGCAACTCGACGTCCTGTTCGTGCCGGGCGGCTTCGGCACCGCCGCGGTGATGCAGGACGCCGAAACGCTCGCATTTCTGCGCGATCGCGGCGCGACCGCGCGATACGTCACGTCGGTCTGTTCCGGCTCGCTGATCCTCGCGGCGGCCGGGTTGTTGCAGGGCTACAAAGCGACGTCGCACTGGTCGGCGCTCGACCTGCTCGCCGCACTCGGCGTCGAGGTCGTGAAGGCGCGTGTGGTGATCGACCGCAATCGCGTCTCGGGCGGCGGCGTGACCGCCGGCATCGACTTCGGGCTCGCGCTGCTGGCAAAACTGCGCGGTGAACACGCCGCCAAGCTGTCGCAACTCGCGCTCGAATACGATCCGGCGCCGCCGTTCGACGCGGGTTCCCCTGAAGGCGCGGGACCGGAAATCACCGCTCAGGCATTGGCGTTCGTCGGCGCCGCGATGCAGGAGATGAGCGCGGCGACCGCAAGCCGGTCCGCCGCGGGTTGACGCGCCACGATTCCGAACGCGGGTCGCTGCGCCGCCTGCGCGCGGCGTCGCTCGCTGAAGGGACTACGCTCGTCCACTGGTGTGCGTCGTCTGGATGGGCGGCATGTTGGTCAGCTCCGTGCAACTCGCCGCGCTGCGCTCGACAACGTCGCCGTCGAGCGACGCGCACGTTTTCGCCATGGCGGGTCATGCCGGCCCAGCGATCATGAGCGCTGTCTTGTTGATCGTTCTGCTGGTGGTGCTCTGATCAGGCGCGCCACGGTTCGACCAGAATCTTCGCGTGCTGCTCGGGATCGCGCAGCGCTTCGAATGCGCCTGCGACCTCGTCGAGACCGACGCGGCCGGTGATCAGCGGCGCCACGTCGAACGATCCGTCCGCGATGCGTTGAAGCGATTCGTTGAATTCATCCAGCGTGTAGCCCAGCACGTACTGCACCGACAACTCCTTGTTGATCGCGATCAGCGGCCGGCTATGGTCCATTTCGAGACACACGCCGACCACCACGATGCGCGCGTTGCGCGGCGCCGCCAGAAATACCTGGTCGATCATGCCCGGCACGCCGATGCACTCGAAGATCACGACGTTCTCGGAACGGCGCAGTTCCGGATATCGGTACGGTGAATCGACGCGCGGGTCCACCACCGTATCCGCGCCCTGTTCCCCCGCCAGAGCGCGGCGGCGCGGCGAGTAGTCGGCGGCAAACACCGGCCCGGCACCGCGTTGCTTCAACGCGGTGATTACCGCGAGACCGACCGGACCGCAGCCGAGCACCAGTACGGCGTCGTTAGGCGCGAGCCGCGCCTTGTTGACGGCGTGCAGTCCGACCGCCATCGGTTCCGTCAGCGCCGCGTGTGTATCGGGCGTCCCGTCCGGAACGCGCTGCAACAGCGAACGCGACAACACCATGTATTGTGCGAAGCCGCCGGGAATCTCCGCCGAGTATCCAACCGCCATCGGGTTCTGCCGCGCCAGCATCGGCACGGAGCACACGACTGTGCCAACGGCCAGGTCATGGGGTGTGTGCGGGCCGTAGTCGACGATTTCCGCAGAGAACTCGTGCCCGAGCACCACCGGGTCGAAGGTGGTCAACTTGAAGGCGCCGCCTGCTTCGCGACTGGTGTTTACGAACGCTTCCGTGTGCCGGGCGGCATGAAGATCGGAGCCGCAGATGCCGCACGCACGCGTTTTGACGAGTACTTCGCCGGCTTGCGGAATCGGGTCCGGAACGGTATCGACCCAGATCCTGCCGCGCTGCATCAGCGCTGCGTGCATCGGGTATTCTCCGCCTCTGTGTCGAGCGGCATGGTAGTCCGTCTCGACGCGTTCCCGGAAGGAAGAAGTGCGCGAAGAGTCGATGCGGACCTCACCCAACGTTCTCGAACCGACATGAAGGCTTACGCCGTCGCCATCACGCTGCTGCTGGTCCTCTTCGGATCGATCGGCGGCTATCTGTACAAGCGCTTCAGCGCGTTCGCGAGCACGGATTTCTCGCCTCCGCCGGTGACCATCGCCGCCTCCGTTGCGAACCTCGAGAGCTGGAGCGAGACGCTGAACGCGGTCGGGACGATCCAGTCGGTCCGCGGTGTGGAGCTCACGTCGGAAGGCAGCGGCGAAATCATCGAGATCCGCTTCGCTTCCGGCGACCATGTGACTGCGGGCCAGCCACTGGTGGTGCTGAACAACAAGGAGGAACTGGCGAGCCGTCGCAATCAGGCCGCCGCGCTGGAGCTGGCCGAATTGCTGTTCGAGCGTGATCGATCACTGATCGAGCGGAAGTCGATACCCCAGACGCAGTTCGACCGCAGCCGCGCCGATCTCGAACGCGCTCGCGCGCAGCTCGCCGAGACGGAAGCACGAATCGCCAACAAGCGCATCGAGGCGCCGTTTTCCGGCACCATCGGCATCAAGAAAGTGGATGTCGGGGACTACCTGTCGCCCGGCACCGTGATTGCCACGTTGCAGGATCATTCGGAGCTCGAGATCGACTTCACGGTGCCTGCTCGTTACACGCCTCAGTTGCGCGCAGGCTTGCGCGTAGATGTGCGGGTCGACGCTTACCCGGGCCGGACCTTCAGCGCGGTCGTCACTGCCGTCGATGCGCGCATCGATCCCAACACGCGCAACGTGCTGCTGCGCGCGCAGCTCGAGAAAGACAGCGGTCTGGTGCCCGGCATGTTCGCGGAACTCGCTGTGGATCTCGGCGAGCAACAGCAGTTGGTCACCATCCCGGAGACGGCGATGACGTACTCACTACAGGGCAACACCGTGTATGTGATCGAGCCGACGGAAGACGGTGCGCTCACGGCCAACGCACGGATCGTGCGCGCGGGTAAGGTTCGCGACGGTCGAGTTGCGGTCCTCGACGGCGTGCGCGCCGGCGACAAGGTAGTGAGCGTCGGGCAAAACAAACTGTTCCGTGGGGTGCGCGTCGTCATCGACGAGAGTGTGGCGCTGTGAACCCGCGTTTCACCGACCTCTTCGTGCGGCGGCCGGTCCTTTCGCTCGTGCTGAGTGCCGTGATGCTGCTGGTGGGCATTCAGGCCGGCACGCAGCTTTCGCTTCGCCAATACCCGGAGGTCGAGAAGAGCGTCATCTTCGTCAGCACATCGTATCCGGGCGCGAGCGCCGAAACCGTGCAGGGGTTCGTCACCACGCCGCTGCAGCGGCGCATCGCGGCGGCCAAAGGCGTGGAGTTCGTTACGTCGCAGAGCGATCCCGGCTTTTCGCAGATCGAGGCGAACGTGCGCCTCGGCGAGAACTCGACGGACGTGCTGGGCGAGATCATCACAAAGGTGAACGAAGCGCGCTTCGAACTGCCACGCGACGTCGAAGACCCGGTGGTCAGCAACCGTTCCGGTGGCGACGCGATGATGTACATGGCGCTCCTCTCCGAAGAGATGAGCGTGCAGCAGCGAGCGGACTACGCGATGCGTTTTATCCAGCCGGTGCTTTCCACCGTGGAGGGCGTGGGTGAGGCGCGCGTGCTGGGCAGCGGTAACTTCGCGATGCGCATCTGGTTGAACCCCACGAAGATGGCGGCGTTCGGCGTCACCGCGACGGACGTTGACGACGCGGTGCGCCGCGACAACTACATCTCGGCCGCCGGCACGACGCGCGGCGAACTGGTGCGTGCGAGCGTCGATGCGGAAACCGACCTCGAGGATCCGGAGCGCTTCGCCGCGATCGTCGTGCGCCAGGACGGCGATCGGCGCGTCACGCTCGGCGACGTAGCGAACGTCGAGCTCGCGAGCGAAACGTACGAATCGGCGGTGTACTCGAGCGGTAAGGAGACGGTCTTCATCGCGATCACCGAGGCGCCCGGCGCCAATCCGCTCGAGATGACGGCGCGCGTGAAGGAAAAGGTGAAGGAACTCAACACGCAGCTTCCCGCCGACATGACGATCTTCATGGACGCGGACGGTTCCATCTACATCCGCGAGGCACTGAACGAAGTGATGCGCACGCTGATCGAGGCGTCGATCATCGTCGTGCTCGTGATCTTCCTGTTCCTCGGCTCGCTGCGGGTGGTGGCGATTCCGATCGTCGCCATACCGCTGTCGTTGGTCACCGTGCTGTTTCTCATCTGGATGATGGGATTCTCGATCAATCTGTTGACGCTGCTTGCAATGGTGATCGCGATCGGTCTGGTGGTGGACGATGCGATCGTCGTGGTGGAGAACGTGCACCGTCACATCGAGGCGGGCAAACAGCCGCTCGATGCGGCGCTCTTGGGCGCGCGCGAAGTGGCGATGCCGGTCATCGCGATGACGCTCACATTGGTCGCCGTGTATCTGCCGATCGGTTTCCTCGGCGGCCTCACCGGTGTGCTCTTCAGCGAGTTCGCGCTGACGCTCGCCGGTGCGGTGGTGGTTTCCGGCGTGATCGCGCTGGTGCTGAGCCCGATGATGTGTGCATACCTGCTGAAGGATCACGAGCACCAGGGTGCGGTCGCGAGCTGGCTGGATGCACGGTTCCAGACGCTGCATCAGCGCTACGAACGCTGGCTCGGCCATTGCCTCGACAACCGCGGCGCAGTGATGTTGTTCGGCGGCGTGGTGCTCGCGAGCCTGCCGGTGTTCTACCAGTTCGCGCAGCGCGAACTCGCACCGGAGGAAGACAGCGGCAACATCTTTGCGATGGCCACGCCGCCGGACTACGGCAGTCTCGAATACACGACCTATTTTCTCGACCAGATGGTCGATGCCTGGAAGACGGTGCCCGAAGTCGCGCATTCGTGGCAGGTGAACGAGCCCACCTCGGTATTCGGTGGCCTGCAGCTCAAACCGTGGGGCGAACGGCAGCGGAGCCTCGAGGAAATCCGGCAGGAGATCCAGCACAAGTACGACGGGATCAGCGGCCTCGAGATCTTCACCTTTGCCGAAGGCGGATTGCCCGGCGCATCGGGCGGATTGCCGGTGCAGTTCGTGATCTCCGGCAACGTCGGCTATCCGGAGCTCGACCGCGTGGCGGACGGGGTGCTCGCGAAGGCGCGACAGTCCGGCGTGTTTGCGTTCGTGAACAAAGACCTGCGGTTTTCGCGGCCGGAGGTGGGCGTCAGTATCGACCGCGAGCTCGCGGCGCGCCTCGGCATCTCGATGGAGGATATCGGCCGCACGCTGCAGATGATGCTGGGCGAGGTCGAAACCAATCGCTTCAGCATCGAGGGGCGCAGTTACAAAGTGATCCCTCAGGCCGACCGCGGCTTTCGTCTCTCGAAGGAGTGGCTCGAGCGCTATTACCTGCGCACCGAGAGCGGCACGCTGGTGCCGCTCAGCACCGTGATCACGCTGAGGCAGGAGGTAAAGCCCAACACGTTGCGCCAGTTCCAACAGCTCAACAGCGTGACGATCGGTGGGCTCATGCTGCCGCCGAACTCGCTCGGGGATGGGCTGAAATACCTGGAGCAGGCGCTCCACGACGTGGCGCCGGCCGGATACCGGGTGGATCACGCCGGCGAGTCGCGCCGCTTCGTGCAGGAGAGCCAGAATTTCCTGCTGTTGTTCGGAAGCTCGCTCGTGTTCATCTATCTGGTGCTGTCGGCGCAGTTCAACAGCTTTCGCGATCCCCTCATCGTGCTCGTCAGCGTGCCGTTGTCGATCTTCGGTGCGTTGGTGCCGCTGGCACTCGGCATTACAACGCTCAACATATACACGCAGGTCGGCTTGCTCACCCTCATCGGGCTCATCAGCAAGCACGGCATACTGATCGTCGACTTCGCGAACAACCGGGTACACGACGGGGCGGACCGGCGCACCGCCGTGCTCGAGGCGGCGGGTTTGCGGCTGCGGCCGATTCTGATGACGACGTTCGCGACGGCGCTGGGCGTGTTCCCGCTGCTCACCGCTTACGGCGCCGGCGCCAACGCGCGGTTTGCGATCGGACTGATGATCGCGGCCGGCATGACGGTGGGCACGCTGTTCACGCTATTCGTGCTGCCGACGTTTTACATGGTGATGGGCGGGCGACGAAAGCCAGCTGACCGCGCTGCGCTCCTGTCTCCCGCAATGCGCTTGAGCGGAGCTTCGAGCGGCGATCGGGACGGTTAAGGACGCCGGTCTGACGCCAGCCCGCCGTGCCCTGACGGTTTGTTTACGCCGGGGCAGCTCGATGATCGGCTGACAGTGCTCGCTCGCGTGAGAACGGCGGTGTCGGTCTGTTGAGACTCGCTGCCCCAGCGATCATCGCGGCGAGCGGTGTTTCGTTGTGCGACGGTATGACCTCGCCATCGCCCCGACAGAAGATGAAGTCCGCGCCGTCCTTCACTGCGTAGTAGCCGCCTTCGTGCAGCAGCCGGTGGTGGTGCCGGCAGAGCAACACGAGATTGTCGAGCCGCGTAGCTCCGCCATCGGCCCAGTGCCTGATGTGATGACCATCGACGAATCGCGTATTCACGCATCCCGGAAAACGACAGCCGCGGTCGCGGCGTTTCAGCGCACGGTGCATCGCCGGCGGAATCACCCTGGTCTTGCGGCCGATATCGAGCGGTTCGCCGTTGCCGCTCTCGAGAATGCGAACGAGCGCGCTGTCGCAGGCAATCCGACGGACAGATTCGACGGCGAGCACCGGACCGTTCTCAATCTGCGGCGGGTCATCCGCGTCGAGGTCGCCGTACTCGATCAACGCTCCCGCGGGAGCGTGCACGGTGAGCAGATAACGGTCTGCCGTATTGATGCCCTCTTCAGCGTTCGGCGGCTCCGCGAGAAATCGTTCGGCGAGGATCGCGATTGCATCAGCGCGACGTACATCCTGCGGCATGTCCTCCACGCGCGCGTCGTCGTGTTGTTGTCTGCTCCGATGCGGCTGTCCGTTGAACAACCAATCCATTGCGCGATCGAGCGCTTGCAACAGCAACGCACCCTGCTCGGGCGGCAACCGCCCCTCGAACATCAGTGCTCCGGAGTCATCGGTGCGACACGTGAACGATCGGCGGCCATACGCATCGAATGCGGTCTTCGTTTCCCTGAGGCGCTCCACCTGTCGCATGCCCGTGACGATTCTTGCGACGTGTGCGGCCGTGTTCGCCTTTGCCATCGCGACGAGTTCGGCTTCATTGCTCCAGTCCGCAACGCGCGTAATCGCGCGTACCTTCGAGTAGGTGAGTGTGCCGTCTTTGAATGCCTCGCGAATCGCCGGCAACGTCGGCAACGCCTGCGCGATGCGCACCTTCTCACGCGCCGTCACGAGATCGAGCCCGCAGTGCGCGTTCAGCCAATGCGCGCAACTCGGCATGTGTTCGTTGCGCCACGGACGCGACGCATCCAACTGTTCGATCAGCTGCAGTAACCGATACTCAGCGCGGTGTATGTCGGCACATAACGCAACGATTTCGGCCTGAATTGCTTGGATGCACATCGCGCAGTCCAATACTGTATGTAAATACAGTATTGCAAATCCGCCTTCGAATCACAACCCCAACGGCCTAATTAAGGGGAAATTCTCACGCCGATCGGAGCCTCGATCGCCGAAGTTCCGGCGCGGCCCCGACACCCGCACGACCGACCCTTGTCAACCATTCCCCGCCGATTCCGCGGCAACGCGCAGAGCAGCTTCGATGCCCGCCGCCACCGCCAACGTATGCCGGTCGCTCATCCCGACCCCACACACCGACAGACCGACCGGCGCCGTTCCCCCTGCATGACACGGTAGCGACGCCGCGCAGCCGTCGAGGAAATTGATTAGCCCAACGTTGCGCAGGATCCGCGCGTTCCATCTGAAATACGCTTCGTCGCTGACCGTCGCCTCCGCAATCGTCGGTGCGGTGCAAGGCACCGTCGGCATCAGGATCGCGTCGAACGGCGCGGCCGCCGTTTCGAATTCCCGGATCGACGCGCTACGCAAGCGCCCCAACTCCGCGTAGTCCGCTCCGCTCAAATCTTTGCCGAGCACGATCCGCTTGCCGACCCGCGGGTCGTATTCGTCGATCCGGTCCAGGCGCGGCCTATGAATCGAGTACGCTTCCGCACCGGCGAAGCCTCCGGCACGGAAGTAGTCGCCCTGTCGGTCGAACACCGGCATCGGAACTTCGATCACCAGCGCGCCGGCGTCGATCAGCGTGGCGAGAGCGGCATCGAATGCCGCCGCCACGGCCGGGTCGAGGTCGTCGAGTACACCGGAGCGCGGCAGCAACAGGCGCAGGCCGCGGCACGACAGGGCCGTTAGCGCGCTTGACGCTTCGCCCGCGAGCACCGCGTCGAACACGGCGCAAGTCGTCACTGAATCCGCCAACGGTCCCACCGAGTCAAGCGTGTACGACAACGGAAATGCGCCATCGCGCGGAACCCGCCTGGCGGTGGGTTTGAAGCCGGTGACGCCGCACAGCGCTGCCGGTACGCGCACCGAACCGCGCGTGTCGGTGCCGAGCGCCATCGCGCACATCTCATCGGCCACCGCGACCGCGGCGCCGGACGACGATCCACCCGGAATTCGGCCCGCAGCGCGGTCGAACGGGTTCTTCGGCGTGCCGTAGTGCGGATTCGCTCCGACCACGCCGAATGCGAACTCCACCATGTTGGTGCGCCCGACGATGACGGCGCCGGCCGCGCGCAAGCGGGCCACCGCACCGGCGTCGAGTGGCGCCGGTGCTGCATCGCCGAGAACCTTCGACCCGGCGCGGGTCACGTCGCCGGCCACGTCGAACAGGTCTTTGACCGACACCGGTAGGCCGTCGACCGGCGAACGTACGATGCCGGCGCGGCGCAAGCGATCGCAATGATCGGCCTCGTCGCGGGCGAGTTCGGCATACACCTTCGTGAATGCGCGCGCCCCTTCGCCGGCTGGGTCAGCAATGCGCGCGAGCGCGCGTTCGACCAGCTCGCGGCTGGTGACGCGCCGGTTCGCGAGGTCGTCTGCGTCTGAAGTTGCGGTCATTTCAGCCGGTGTTGCGCAAGCCGCTGGAAATTCCGGCCATCGTCACCTTGAGGGCGCGGGCGGTCGCATCGTCCGGTGCCTGGCGGTAACGCGCGAGCAGTTCGGCCTGCAGCAGATGCAGCGGATCGAGATAGGTGTTGCGCACCGACAGCGACGCGCGCAGCGCCGGGTCGTTCTGCAACAGCTGTTGTTCGCCGTGCAGTTTCAGCAGCGCCGCGGCGAGCACGTCGGCGCGCTCACCGAGACGCGCCACCGATTTCTGCTGCGCGGTCGTGGTCAGGCGGCGCGCATAGTACTGCGCGAGGTCCGGAGCGGCCTTTGCGAGCACCATCTCGAGCATATCGAGCTGCATGCGGAAGAATGGCCAGTGCGCCATGTCGGCGAGCACCGGATCGGCGGAGTCGGACGTGGCCAGCGCAACGTCGGTGCCGAGCCAGGCGGGCAGCATCAAACGCACCTGCGTCCACGCAAACACCCACGGAATGGCGCGCAGGCTGCTGATGTCCTGCGTGTCGCGCCGTCGCGACGGGCGGCTGCCGAGCGCGAGAATTCCCAGTTCGCGTTCGGGCGTGAGTGCCCTGAACAGCGGCACGAATTCCGGATCCTCGCGGACGACGCCGCGATAAGCGGCGAGCGCTTGCGACGACAGTTCGCCGATGCGCGCGCGCCATTCGGCATTGGGCACCGGCGGTGGATGCAACGTCGCTTCGAGCACCGCAGTGACATAGCGGGTGAGCGTTTCGATGGCGAGCCCGGGGTTGCCGAGTTTGAAGCGGATCACTTCGCCCTGTTCGGTAACGCGCAGACTGCTCTGCACCGAGCCGGGCGGCTGCGACAGAATCGCCTGATGCGCGGGACCGCCGCCGCGGCCGACGGCGCCGCCGCGACCGTGGAACAGCCGCAAGCGGATACCGTGACGATGCGCGACCTCCACCAGCTGTTCCTGCGCGCGGTATTGCGCCCATGCGGCGGCCAGCTGTCCGGCGTCCTTCGCGGAGTCGGAATACCCGATCATCACGTGCTGCTCCGCGCCCGCGTAGCGCCGGTACCACGGAATGGACAGCAGCGCCTCGACCGTCGCGGCGGCGCCGTCGAGGTCCGCGAGCGTTTCGAACAGCGGAACGACCGGCAACGCGCGTTCTACGCCGACGGAACGCAACAGCAGAATCACCGCGAGTACGTCGCTCGGCGACGTAGCCATAGAGATGACATATTGCGCCACGCCAGCGCCGAGTGGAGACGCGATCACCGCGCAGGTATCGAGCGCCTCACGGCTGTCGTTAGACGCGGGCCAAGACGCCGGGAACAACGGCCGCCGTCCGACCAGCTCCGCCAGCAGGAATTCCTGGCGTTGCTTTTCGGACCATTCCGCATAGCTGCGGCCGTCGCGCAGGACGCCGAGATACTGCGTGATCTCGTCGAGCAGCAACGTATGGCGGTCCGAACTCTGCCGCACATCCAGACGAACCAGAGTCGTGCCGAAGGCCGCGACGCGGCGCAAGGTGTCCAGCAGTGGTCCGTCCGCGATCAGCCCCATCCCGCATTCGTGCAGCGAGCGGTGGCACATCGCCAGCGGTTCGTGCAGATCCTCCACGTCGAAGTAGATGCGATTGCGTTCGGACGGCGGTTCCGTGTTCTGCCCCTCTGCCCAGTCGCGCGTTCGCCGCAGCCGCTCGCGCACTTCTTTGAGCACCGCCCTATACGGTTCGCGCGAACCCTGCGCGCGCTGCATGAGCGCGGCGTTCGCGTGCGTCATCGACAGCGAGCCCTGCAGCGCGTCGACGTCGCGCAGATACAGGTCCGCGGCCATCCAGCGCGCCAGCATCAACACTTCGCGCGTTACCGCGGCGGTGACGTTCGGATTGCCGTCGCGATCGCCCCCCATCCAGGTGGCGAACCTGATCGGTGTGGCAGCTGCGCCCAACGGCGCGCGACCAGACTCCACGAGGCTCGCATCGAACTGGCGCAGAAACCGCGGCAGCGCTTCCCACAACGATTGCTCGATCACCGCGTAGCCCCACTTTGCTTCGTCCTGCGGCGTCGGTCGTTCGTGGCGAACCTCGTCGCTGTGCCAGGCTTCGGCGATCAGTCGCTCGAGTGTCGCAACATCGCGCGGTTGTTGAGCAAGGGCGCGACCGATGGCGTCGTATTTCAGGACGAGCGTGCGCCTGAGCACTTCCGTTGGGTGCGCCGTAAGTACGAGTTCGATCTGCAGAGCGTCGATCGCGGCATCCAGATCCTCCGCGTCGGGTAATTCGACGGTGATCATCGCCTGGCTCGCGGCCTGATGCTGCTGCTCGGCAATGTTGGAAAGGTTGAGGAACTGGTTGAACGCGCGGGCCACGTCGCAGATCGCGTCGGCCGGAATGGACTCCAGCAGCTCGCTCAGTTCGTCCCATTCCGCGCTGCCGCCCGATCGCGCCGCCTTCGCCAACGCCCGAATGCGCTCGATGCGATCGACGAACGATTTGCCGCGGTCTGCGGCGATCACCCGGCCGAGAATTTCGCCGAGCAACCGGACGTCGTCGCGCAAGGCTTTGTCGAGGTACAGCGGGGAGTCGGGCTGCCAAGCTGCTGCCGGCATATTTTGCGCCGATGGCCTGTTACGGGTTCGAAGTCTGAGGTGATAATGCCGGCATGTCGATCATGTTCCAGGTCCGCCGCACGGGCCGACGCAGCAAGAACATTTCAGTGCGCGTGCACCACGATGGCACTGTGCGCGTCGGTGCGCCGAACTGGGCGAGCCTCAGCGAGATTCGTCGGGTCGTGCAGATGCACGCGGAATGGATCGCCGAACGCGTCGAGGAAGCGAAGACGAACGCGCCGTGCTA
>Ga0105249_10000761_pt1 | contig 28932 bp, 29 predicted proteins | sample KBSS44metaG_FD_81522 | JGI IMG/M metagenome (GOLD analysis project Ga0105249, IMG submission 81522) | Switchgrass rhizosphere microbial communities from Kellogg Biological Station, Michigan, USA - KBS S4-4 metaG | ecosystem: Host-associated > Plants > Roots > Rhizosphere > Soil | place...
GATCACCGCCTCGACGGCGCCCGAGCAGTCGCCGAGCTGGAGCTTCAGGAACGGCTCGCCGTTGCGGCGCTGGCGCCGTGTGTGGGCGCGCACGACGAAGACCTCGTTGAGCTCCTGGCCGTCGGCCAGGTCGCGCACGAAGCACCGAGTCGGGGTCAAGGTCGTCTGCTCCATCGGGATTACGAAGGTAAGCCCGCAGCCGGACGGTTTAGCCTGACCGGCATGGCTGTGCTCGTTGCCGGTGGGACCGGGGCGCTGGGGACGGCGGTCGTTCGGGAGCTGCTCGATGCCGGGTACGACTGCAGCGCCACCTGGATCGTCGACGTGGAGCTCGAGCGCGGGCGCGCGGAGCTCGGCGAGCGGCCCAACTTCATCCGGGCCGATCTGACCGAGCCGGGCGATGCCGAGCAGGCCGTGGCGGCGGTGCCCGACCTCGAGGCAGTCGTGGACCTCGTCGGCGGCTTCGCGTCCGGGCCGCTCGTCCACGACACCGCGCCCGAGGAGTTCGAGCGGATGATGCGGCTGAACCTGACGCCGGCCTTCAACCTCGCCCACGCCGCCATGCCGCGGCTCGTCGAGCGAGGCGGCGGGGCCTTCGTCGCGGTCTCGGCGCGCCCGGCTCTGCGGCCGTTCGCCGGCGCCTCGCCGTACGTCACCTCGAAGGCGGCGGTCCTCGCCTTCATCCAGGCGCTCGACGCGGACTACCGCTCGCAGGGGCTTCGCGCCAACGCCATCCTGCCGAGCGTCATCGACACGCCCGCGAACCGGGCGGCGGAGCCGGATGCGGACCACTCGAAGTGGGTCCAGCCGGCCGAGATCGCGAAGGTCGTGCGCTTCCTCGTCTCGGACGATGCGCGCGTGGTGACCGGCGGCGCAATTCCCGTCTACGGGCGCGCGTAATAGTTGAGCGCCTTCACGCCGAGCTGCTTCGTCACCGCTCCGTTCCGCACCGCGCCGATCGGGGCGCCCACGAGCGGGATCAGCTTGCCCGCGTAGCGGCGAGCCACCCGCTGGGCGGCGTACTTCGCCAGGCGCAGGTGGAGCGCCTCGGTGTTGCGACCGCGGAGCGCCTGCTCCGCCATGGCCTGAGCCATCCGCTTTCCGACGCCGTCGAGCGCCTCGCGCGCCTCGGCGGGCGTGTCGTAGAGGCCCTGGAGCGCGAGGTACTCCGCCGGCCGCATGGGGTGGGTGGGGTCGTATCCGCAGGCCGCCGCGATGTAGAACACCATCCGGCTCTGAATCCAGAGGAGCGACACGATGTCGGGCGCCGCCGTTATCACTCCCCCGACGCCGAGGACGCCTCCCTCGAGCCGCGCGAGGCGCACGTGCTTCTTGAGCGCCACGCGGCCAAGCTCCTCGGGGGTGTGGCCCGGGCCCATGATCCGGACCCAGTCCTCGGCCTGCGGCCCGAAGCGCTCGGCGGCCGCGAGCGCGATGTACTCCGGCGCACGGTCCGGCTCGGCCAGGATCTCGTCCCAGAGCCGCTTCGGCGGTCGCCTGATGTGTTCGATCTCGACGGTTTCCGGCACCGTGCCGAGGGTAGCCTTTGCGCATGGCCTCAGACGCAGCGACAACCCCCCAGCACGGAATCCTCAGCGACGACATGCAGGACGATCGCGAGCAGCTCGTGGAGCTCCTCACGCGCGCGTACTGGATGGAGGTCGAGACCGTGATGAGCTACCTCGCGAACTCGATCAACCCCGAGGGCGTGCGCGCCCAGGAGATCATCGAGTCGCTCGAAAAGGACATCGAGGAGGAGCTCGGCCACGCCCGCAAGTACGGCCAGCGCATCAAGGAGCTGTACGGCGTGGTGCCCGGCTCACTCGATTTCCAGGCGGAGCAGAGCTACCTCCAGCCGCCCGACGACCAGGTCGACATCGTCCACGTCATCCAGGGCGTGATCGAAGCCGAGACGGGCGCGATCGAGCATTACAACCGGATCATCGACTTCTGCGAGGGACGCGACCCGGTGACCCAGGACATGGTCATCCAGATCCTGAGCGACGAGGAGGGGCACCGGCGCCTCTTCGAGGGCTTCCTCCGCGAGTACAAGGCGGAGGGGCTGGCGTAGTCGCGCAAGCCGCGGGCGGTGCCCGCGGCGCAGCGACCGCCTTCAGCCGACCGCGTCGGCGATCAGCACGACCGTCCCGAACAGCCCCGCCGCCGCGGCGATCACCCCGACGACCGCCGGCGACGGGCCGCCGTGGATCCCGGTCGCGTGCACGGCGGCGTGGCCCTTGCCGCGCTGCAGGAGCCAGCGGTTGACCGGGTAGGCGAAGAAGCCCGCGACGAAGAGGGCGAACGACAGCGAGCCCCAGAAGAGGACGTCGTCGAGGCCGGCGTCCATCGCGCCCGGGATCACCACGATGATCGCGTTGTCGACGAGCTCCATGACGGCGATCGAGAGCGTGTCGGAGGCGAACGCGATCGGGATCACCGTCGCCAGCGCGAGCCCGGCGCGCAGCAGCGGCCAGCTGGTCAGCGAGTAGCCGAAGACGAACGCGAGCACGATTGCCAGGACGATCGTCGCCTCATTCGACCAGCCCAGCGCCGTGCCGACGATGACCCCGACGATCTCGCCGATCGCACAGCCGGTGAGGCAGTGAAGCGTGGCGCTGAGCGCCATCTGGTTCACGTCCATCTCGTGGCCGGCGTGGGCGTCCATCAGATCGCCAAACGGTAGATACCATCGTGTCGCTACTAGGCGAGGTAGCTCAGTTGGTAGAGCACACGACTGAAAATCGTGGTGTCGCCAGTTCGATTCTGGCCCTCGCCATCTGACCGGCTGCGGCGCATCGCCTGGCGGCGTCATCGGTCCGCTCGCGTGCATAGCACGCGTCGCGAACCTCTTCCTTGCCTGGCGGGCGCCTCGCTCGGCAGATGGCGAGGGCTGCGCCCTCGCCATTTCTACGGCGCCAGGGCCGGCTCTCGGGTGCGCGGTCCGTCTGTGGCGGCCGCGCCGCCGGCGGACTCGTCGTAGTGGCAGTTGCCGATCACGAGTCGGGCCAGAGCGGACCTGGCCGACGTCGCGCGGGCCTCGCATCGGGCGGGCAGGATCACCAGCACCAGGAGAAACCCCAGGCCAAAGATGCCGGCGGCCCACCAGAAGGCCGTCGTGTCACCGTGGACCTGCGCGGCGGACGCAAGGCCTCTGACGGGGGGATGGCTGGTGAGGTAGTCGGCGACGGCGCTGGCGTAGATCGTCGAGAGCAGCGAGGTGCCGATCGAGCCTCCGATCTGCTGAGACGTGTTGACCATGGCGGATGCGATCCCCGCTTCGTTTGACGCCACGCCGAGCGTCGCGGTCGAGAACGCGGGGGCGAAGATGCAGCCCATCCCGACGCCGATGACGAGCAGGCCGGGCAGGACGCCGGTGCCGTAGCTGGAGGTGGGCGTCAGCTGGGCGAAGAGGACCATCCCGACCACCCCGAGCGCCATGCCGAGGAGGACCAGCGGTTTGACGCCGGTGCGCTCAATCAGGCGGGTCTGGACGGTCGTCGAGGTGATGACCAGCACGACGCTCAGGGGCAGGAACGCCAGGCCCGTCTTGAGCGGCGAGAAGGCGAGGTTCTGCTGCATGAAGTAGGTGAGAAAGAGAAACACCGCGAAGACGCCCGCGCCGGTCATCAGGAGCGCGGTGTATGAACCCCCGCGAGCGCGGTCCCACACGACGTGCAAGGGCAGCAGCGGGTGCTTGACGCGGCGCTCGATCAGCACGAACGCGGTCAGCAGCACGGGGCTTGCGATCAGCGCTACGACGGTGGCCGTCGCGCCCCACCCGTGCGTCTCGGCGTTGGAGAAGCCGAACACGAGTGCGAACAGCCCCAATGTCCAGGTGACCACGCCGGGAATGTCGATCCGGGCACGGTCGGGGTCGCTGTGGTTGACGAGCAGGCGCAACGCCACGAGGGCGGTGGGCACCGCGATCACCAGATTGACGTAGAAGCACCACCGCCACGACAGCGCCTGCGTCAGCACGCCCCCGAGCAGCAGCCCGATCGCCCCGGCGCCGCCGGCGACCGCGCCGAAGATCCCGAACGCCTTCGGCCAGTCCTCAGTCCCCGCGAACGTGACCGTCAAGAGCGACAGCGCCGACGGGGCCAGTAGCGCGCCGAACACTCCCTGCGCCGCCCGCGCGGCGACGAGCACATCGTACGATTGCGCCAGCCCACCGACGGCCGAGGCTGCTGAGAACCCCACCAACCCGGCGATCAGCGCCCACTTGCGGCCGAACAGGTCGCCCACCTTGCCGCCCACCAACAGCAGGCTCCCGAACGCCAACGCGTACGCGGTGACGACCCACTGCCGATTGTCGTTGGAGAACTGCAACGCCTCCTGGGCCGAGGGCAGAGCGACGGTCACGATCGTCGCGTCCAGCACCACCATCAGCTGCGCGACGCTGAGCACAGCCAGAATCGCCCATCGATTGTCACGTTCGGTTTGAGTTGGCACGGAGGCTCGCTTTCGGTAGGCGATGTGGCCTCAGCCTCACGCCCCATCCGGTGAACGGTCATCGCCGGATCCAGGCGATTGGCCTGATGCCGGGGGCCGGGCCACCGTCACGGTGCTGCTGAGGAGCGCCCCTTCGCCCTTACCTCCCTCTCCGCCCGTCAGGCGGCGACGCGTTCTGCGCCGGCGAGATGCGCCGACAGGAGCTGTCCGGCTCTGTCCAGTGCAGCGCCCGCCTCGTCGAGGATCGGGTAGTAGGCCTGGAAGACGTGGGGCACGCGAGGGGTGATGTCGAGCGTGACCTCGACGTCGGCGGCGGCCGCCTGTTGCGCGAGGCGGATGGCGTCGTCGAGCAGAACCTCGTGAGTCCCGGCCTGGATGATCAGGGGCGGCAGGCCGGACAGGTCGGCGAATAGCGGGCTGATGAGGCCAATGGCGGCGTCCTGTCCCGCCGTGTAGTCGGTGATTCGGGCCTGGAGGGCTTCCGGGCTGAGCAGCGGGTCGACTTCGCGTCTGGTTTCCATGGTCGTCCCGGCCAGGGTGAGGTCGGTCATCGGTGACATGACGAAGGCCGCGGCTGGCAGGGGCAGCCCGTGATCTCGGGCGTTGACAAGGGTGGCGACGCCGAGCCCGCCGCCGGCGGACTCTCCCGCGAGGACGATGTCCGAAGGGGCGATGCCGTTCTGCAGGAGAGCTTCATAGGCCGCAAGAGCGTCGTCGACCGCCGCCGGATACGGGTGCTGGGGGGCGAGCCGGTAGTCGACGGAGATGACCTTGGCGTCCGTCCGCCGGGCGACCTGCGAGGCCAGATCAGCCGCGAGAGCGGCTTCCCCCATCGCGTACACGCCGCCGTGGAAGTACAGAACAACGTGTCGAGGCTCGATTCCGTCGATCGTGATCTCGGCTGTTGGGACGCCGCCCAGGTCGGCTGGGCTCACGGTCACGTCGGCCGGCAGCGGCTGCGCCGACAGCAACTCTCGGAGCAGTCGGCGCTGCTCGTCGACACCGCTGCCGACCGGGAAGGCTGACTGTCGGAGGATTGCGTCGAGGTTCTCTTGCTGCTCGGTGCTCAAGGAGGATCTCCCTTCGGTTGGACTTGCCGCAGTTCGAGCAGCTCGAGGCCGAGGGCTTCGATCTGCGCGAGGACGCCGAACACGGCGGACCGGTCCTCAAGCAGGCCGGTGAGCACGGTCTCCGTGCCCTTCAGCTCAGAGGCCATCGAGGGAAAGGCTGAGAGCGCGGTAGCTCCGAGGCGGCCGCTTATCCGGATCCGGTACACGCCCGGCGGTGTGGGCACGCATTCATCGTGCAGCCCGGCCTAGTGATCGGGCGACGCCGGAATCCGGTGATTCTGTGAGAGGAGCCTCAGCTCGCGGGCGCGCCCCACGGCGGAAGAGCGATCACGCGCGCCGAGCTTCGAGTAGATGTTGCGGATGTGCGTGTTGACCGTGTTGATGGAGACGTAGAGCTCCCCCGCGATCTCCGGCCGTGTCAGGTTGGTCGGCAGGTATCGCAGTACACGCAACTCGCTTGGACTGAGCTCCTCCGGTTGAGACAGGCTCGGTCGCTCGCTGCTCGGCGCAGGCTCGCCTCGCAGCAGGTCGACGATCTCGGTCAGCAGGGCCCCATGAGCGGTTGCGTGACGCGGGAGCGCGTCGAGCAGCTCCGCGGCTTCCGTCGCTGCAAACGGGAAGATCAGCCGGTCTGGCTCGGCGGCCGCGAGCGCTGCCTCTGCCGCGGCAGCCGCGGCGTCTCGGTCCCCAAGGGACAGGTGCGCGATGCCAGAGAGCAGATGCGTCTCGACAAGTGTGAACGCGGGACCGACCAGGGGAGTGTTGGCCGGAACATCTCGGAGCGCCTCGACCGCCCTCGCGGGGTCCCCCTCCGCGATGGCGATCACTGCGCAGGCGTTGTTCATGGCACCCATTCGCGCGGGTTCGGAGGAGAATCCGCTGAGCATCGCGCGCGCCTCATCTGTCATCCCAAGGCGAGCCTGCGCGGAGGCGAGCCATGAGGTGATCCGGGGGGCAAGCGCGTGCACGCCGGTGAGCAGCGACTGCGCCTGCGCTGCCGCCGCGAATTCCTCGACGGCCGATCGGTGCTGCCCGCGACCGGCATGCAACATGCCCGTCGCCACGTGCAGAAGCACCGCCGCGGCCGGGTCGACGCGTGCCTCGGCGACCTCCCAGGCACGGCGTAGCCAGCGCTCCCCCTCGTCGAACTCGCCCATCCAGATCGCCATGCCGCCGGCCGCACCGAGCGCCGGGGCGAGGATCGGCCGGTCCTCCAGGCCATAACGCTCGGCCAGCGCCACCGCCTCACGGCCGCGCTCGTATGCCTCGGCAACGGAGACGAGCTTCGACGGGAACCCTTGATGCGCGCGGCACGCGACCTCCAGGTAGGGCCGGCCGATCGTCTGGGCGAGGGCAGCTCCCTCCGAGAGGTGCCGCTGAGCGTCGGCGAGTCGCCCAGACCACGTCTCGACGATCCCAAGATTCAACAGCGCGACCGCCCGCAGCTCACTGTCCATCTCGATCCGATCGTTCGAGTCGTCGGCGATCGAAGCATCGAGCATGTTCACCTGCTCGATCACTTCCGTGAACTGCCCGTTCCGCCTTGCCAGCGCCAACCGCAGTGAAGCGATCGCCACGGTGAGGCGACCGCGCCGAGCCGGCGGGGCGCTCGCGACATGGGACTCGGCCAGCGTCAGTTGAGCAGCCGCTTCGTCCAGGTGTCCTCGGTTGAGCTCAGCCGCCGCGTGGGCGAGCGCGAGGTCAGGGTGATCGGCTGACGCGCCCTCTGGAAACGCCTGCAGCACCGCGTCGATCGTTCCGGCTTGCCCGTCGAGCACCCATCTGAACGAGTGGTCTGCGACGAGCCGCGCTGCGTCAGGCCAGTCGCCGGCCGCGAGCCTGTGCCGCACCGCCTCGACGACATCCCCGTGGTCAGCGAACCACTGTGCGGCCCGGCGGTGCAGGTCGGGAACCTCATCGGCGAACGTACGGCGAAGCTCCAGACGCAGGAAATCCGCCAGAAGCTGGTGGTACCGGAACCACGTTCGCTCAGCGTCCAGCGACACGACGAAGGCGTTGGCGTCCTCCAGTTCGAGCAGCATCTGCTCTGAGCCCGACCGGCCCGCCAGCAGGTCAGCGAGCTCACCGTTCATCCGGTCGACGAGCGAGGTCCGCAGCAGCATGCTCTGAACCTCGCTCGGCTGGCGCTCGAGCATCTCGGCGATCAGGTATTCCCCAATCGCCCTGTCGGTGCCCGAGAACTGAGCCACGAATCGCTCGGGATCCGGGTGGCCGCTGAGCGAGATCACGGCCAGGCGCAGGCCCGCCGCCCAACCTTCCGTGCGCCGGTGGAGCGCTGCCGCCCCGGCCTCGGACAGGCTGATCTCGGAGGTTGAGAGCAGTTCGCGCGTCTCGCGTTCGGAGAACTGCAGATCGCCTGCTCGGATCTCGGCGACCTCGTCGGCAAGCCTGAGCCGGTGGAGCCTGATCGGCGGATCCCGGCGAGACGACAACACGACGCGCGCAGAGCTCGGCAGGGTCGCGAGCAACTGCTCGAGCTGCGTCAGCGCATCAGGCGACCGCAGCTCGTGGAGATCGTCGATGATCAACACGACAGGTCCGACCTGCTCGGCGACCTCCGACACGACTCTGTCGACCAGCTGGTCGCCGTCGACCGCAGCGATCGCCGGGCCACCGATCGCGTGTAGCACAGCGCTCCAGAACCGCCGCTCACCCTGCAGGTCGCGCTCGACGGACACGAACGCGACGCGACGGGTGTCGCTCGAGCGGTCAGCCCACGCACGCAACAGTGAGGTCTTCCCACTCCCTGCCGGCGCCGAGACGACCGTGACGCGCTTTGTCACAGCGCGATCCAGCATCTGGACGAGGTCGTGGCGGTCGAGCACGCCCCGCTGCGTCGTCGTCACGGTGGTCATGGTCGCGCCATGGTCGGGTCCTTGGATCAGCTTAGGGCAGGCGAATCATCGGAATCGGGTGATGACCACTCACCTGAGCGTCGTCGATTCTCGGACCCGTCCGCGCGAGAGAAAAGGAGATTGAGGATGAACGAGGACCTGGGTGTCTGGACCAGCCAGGACTGCGCGCTGGTGCTGATCGACTATCAGAAGGACCAGCTCGAGTCGATCCGGTCGGAGACGAGCGCGGAGCTGGTCGCGTTCTACGCCCGCTGGCTGGCGAGGACCGCCAGGGCGTTCGACGTACCGATCGTGCTGTCGACGATCGGCGTCGAAATCGGCTTCAACGGCCCCACGGACCCCACGATCCAGGCCGAGATGCCCGACGTCGAGCCGATCGACCGGACCTCGATGAACTCCTTCGAGGACGAGGGCTTCCGCCAGGCGATCGAGGCGACCGGCCGCAAACGGCTCATCTTCGGCGCCCTCCAAACAGAGGTCTGCCTCGCCTTCGCGGTCGTGGACGCCCTCAAGCGCGGCTACGACGCGATGTTCATCACCGACGCCACCGGCAGCCGCACCCAGGCCCAGCACCGCACCGCGATCGAACGGCTTGCGCACGCCGGCGCGGTGCCGAACACCGCGGTCGGCGTCGTGACCGAACTCTTCCGCGACTGGGCCGGGCCGCTTGGCGCCGCCGCCCAGGACGCCACCAACTGGTACTTCGCCGAAGTGGCAAAGGTCGACGACAAAGTCGGGGTGGCCGAGGCCGAGAGACTCCGCGCCCAAGGCCAACCAGCCTAGGAGGAACGGAGATGGCATCGACAGACGGCAGCGTCGGGATCATCGGCGCCGGCCGCATCGGGCAGGCGATGGCACGGACCGCGTTGCGCGCAGGGCGCACGGTCGTGATCTCAAACAGCCGCGGCCCTGAGACGCTCGGGTCCCTCGTCGAGTCGCTTGGCCACGGTGTATCGGCGGGGACGGTCGAGGAGGCGTCCGCAGCCGCCATCGTCGTGCTCGCCGTGCCGTGGGGGAATGTCCGGGACGCCGTTCAGGGCCTCGACTGGAACGACCAGGTCGTGATCGACGCAACGAACGACTTCGACCCCAGCGACCTCAACGGGAGAACCTCGAGCGAGCTGGTCGCCGACCTCGTTTCCCCGGCGCGCCTCGTCAAGGCGGCGAACACGCTCGGCGCGGGGGTGCTCGCATCCGATCCTCACGAGGCCGGTGGCCGCCGAGTGATCTTTCTCTCGGGCGACGACGTCGATGCGAAGGCAGGCGTGATCGCACTGTTCGAGGGCGCGGGCTTCGTCGCGATCGACCTGGGCGACCTGGCCACCGGAGGTGTCATGCAACAGGTCCGCGGCCCGCTCGCCGGGGTCAACCTGATCCAGCTGTGACGATCGCGGCGCCTTCGCGTCGTCGGGTTAGCCTCCTCACCGCGCGTCGCGGACGCACCGAAATCCCGTGTTCCCCGTTGTCGAATCGGGCGTCAGCGAGTTACGCGCCGCCACCCGGTAACGCTCGCAGTAGGAGTGGTGGCAAAGGTAGGAGCCGCCGCGGGTCGAGCGGTTGGCTCCGGCAGGCGGTCCCTGCGGATTGGTGCGGGTGTCCCGCGTGTGGAAATTCGGGTGGAACCAGTTGGCGCACCACTCCCAGACATTGCCGGTCATGTTGTGAAGGCCGAAGCCGTTCGGCGCGAACTCGTCCACCGGGCAGGTGCCGTAGAAGCCATCTGCGACCGAGTTCTCGGCCGGGAACGTGCCCTGCCAGACGTTCATGCGGTGCTCGCCGCCGGGCTCGAGCTCGTCACCCCAGGGGAACAGCTTCCCCTCCAGCCCACCTCGCGCCGCGTACTCCCACTCGGCTTCGGTCGGCAGGCGCTTCCCCGCCCAGCTGCAGTAGGCCTGGACGTCGTTCCAGCTGACGTGGACCACCGGATGGTCCGACCGCCCATCCAGGTCCGACTGTGGGCCCTCGGGTCGGCGCCAGTCAGCGCCCTCGGCCTGCCGCCACCAGGGCGCGTGCGCCACCCCACGGGTGGGTGGGAAGTCGTCCGGGAGCAGCCCGCCGAACACGAATGACCACCCGAACCGCTCCGCCTCGGTGACGTGTTCGGTCTCCTCGACGAAACGCGCGAAGTCGGCATTCGAGACGGCGCGGACGTCGATCCAGAACGGGTCGAGCTGCACCCGCCTGATCGGTCCCTCGCCGTCATCGCGGTAGGACCGCGGGCCCACATTCCCCATCAGGAACTCGCCGCCGGCCAGCTGCACCATGCCGTCGGTTGAGCCGGGGCGAGTCGTGGTAACCGCTTCGACAGCCGTCGCGTTCCGAATGGGGGCAGACGGCGCGCAGCAGGAGGACGGCATACGGCAACTCTTCATCGTCTGCGGCCGTAGGTCTTCACCCGACATGGGTGATTCGAGTGTGAAGCCGTAGGGTTGGTTCGTGGGACGCCGGCTGGCACTCGTAGGCTGCGGCAAGTGGGGCGCGCACGTGCTGCGCGACCTCCTTGCGCTGGGCTCTGACGTCGTCGTGGTCGCCCGGAGCGCGGCGAGCCGCGAGCGGGCCGAGTCGGGCGGCGCGAGCGCGGTTGTCGCCTCGATCGATGAGCTTCCCGAAGTCCGGGGTGCGGTGGTGGTGACCCCGACCACGACGCACGCGGAGGTGCTCGACGAGCTGCTCGACCTCGGCGTGCCCGTCTTCGTCGAGAAGCCGCTCGCGGATGACCCGGCCGACGCGGCTGCGCTGGCTGCGCGCGCGCCGGACAGGCTCTTCGTGATGCACAAGTGGCGCCACCATCCGGGCGTGGAGGCGCTCGGGTCCATCGCGCGCTCGGGCGAGCTCGGGCCGGTCTCGTCGCTGCACACGACGAGGATCGGCTGGGGCAACCCGCACGGCGACGTCGACGGGGTCTGGATGCTCGCGCCGCACGACATCTCGATCGCGCTCGAGGTGCTCGGCAGGATCCCGGACCCGCGGGCGGCTTCGATCGAGCGCAGCGGCGGCATGGTCACCGGCCTCGTGGGCCTGCTCGGCAACGGGCAGCCGACGGCCACGATCGACGTGTCCATCGCAAGCGGGCAGCGCCGCCGCGAGTTGCGGCTCGTGTGCGAGGACGGGGTGGCGATGCTCTCCGACCCCTACAGCGACCACGTCGTCGTCACGCGCGGAGCGCTGCAGCGTGACGTGACGCGCGAGGAGGAGCAGCGGCCGATCTCCACCGAGCTCCCGCTGCTGCGCGAGCTGCGCGCGTTCATCTCGCACCTCGACGGCGGGCTCCCGCCGCGCAGCTCCGCCGCAGAGGGCGCGGCGGAGGTCGCCGCCATCGCTCGCCTCAGAGAGCTCGCCGGGGTGGAGGCCTGACGCCATGCCGGTCGCGACGGCCATCGTGCCCACCCATTCCCATGCGTCGACGCTGCCGTTATCCGTCCGCAGCGCGCTCTCGCAGACGGAGCGCGACATCGAGGTGATCGTGGTCGGCGACGGCGTGGACGAGCCCACCCGGGCGGCCGCGCAGTCGCTCGTGGAGGCGGACGATCGCGTGCGCTTCGTCGACAACCCGAAGGGCGAGGGCCACGGGTTCGAGCACCGGCACCAGGCGGTCGTGGAGGCCAGTTCGAACCACGTCTTCTGGCTGGCGGACGACGATCTGTGGTTCCCGGACCACGTCGAGCGGCTCGGCGAGCTGCTCGAGCGGGCGCATTTGGCGACATCGCTGGTCGTCGGCGCGCTGCCGGACGGGAGCGCCCGCGTCAAGCCCTTCGACCTCGGCATTCCCGCGCATCGGCAGGCGCTCGCGGCCGGCGAGCGCTTCATCCCGATGGTCGCGCTCGCGCATAGGCGGAAGGCCTATCTCAAGCTTCCCCGCGGATGGCGCGTCGGCGGCACGCACTACCGCCAGGTGTGGACGCAGTTCGCGCAGCAGCCGAAGATGGTGACCGCGTCCCTGCTGGCGCCGACCGCGCTGCATCTCGCGAGCAACTCGCGGGAGGAGCTGCCGGACGAGCAGCGCGCGGCCGAGCTCGAGCGCTGGAGCGCGGTGCTCGCGGACGAGGAGCACCGTCGTCGCTTCCTGGAGGACGTGATCGCCCGTCTCGTGACGAAGGGCTGGCTGGAGCCGGCGCAGGCCCGCTACGAGGCCGGCTCAGCGGCCCGCGGCGGCTCCGGGGCCCAGTCCGGCACGCGCCCGGCGAGGGCGAGACCCGGCAGCGCGGCATCGCGCTCGGAGAGGACGACATCGTCGCGCGAGACCGGCCAGGGCACGCCCAGGTCCGGGTCGTCGAAGACCACGCCCAGCTCGTCGTCCGCGTCCCAGTAGCGGCTGACCGCGTACAGCGTCACGGTGGGCTCGCGGCTGTAGAGCCCGTGGGCCACGCCGGGAGGAACGAGCGCGGCGGCGGGGCGCTGCGCGTCGAGCTCGAGCAGCTCCGCGGCGCCCTCCGTCGGCGACCCGCGACGCAGGTCCGACAGCCCGAGCAGGAGCGTCCCCTCGGCAGGCGAGATGAGATCGTGGTGGTGGTTGTGCCAGTGCATCCCGCGCAGGACGCCGGCCTCGCTCTTGACCAGATTCCACTGCGGCAGCTCGATCGGCGACATCCACTCGAACCGGCACAGCTCGGTCAGCGAGCCGCGCTCGTCGTGTAGAGGCGCGAGCTCGAACAGCACGACCCCGTGAATGCTCGTGGCAAGCTGCTTCGGAGGGGGCGCGGCCGCGAGCTCGGCGGGGGTCGAACCTCGCACGGCGTGACAGTACCGCCTCCAGCGTGAGAGGATCGGCCATCCGGTCACCTCACGGAGGAGGAGAGTTGGAGACGACCCGGCGTGAGCTGGTGCAGAAGACGGCATCCCTGGCGGCCGTGGCGGCGGTCGGGTGGCGGACGTTCGGCGTTCCGTCCTCGGCATACGCGCCGCCGCCGATCGGCTATGGGTTGCTCGGCGACCCGGACGCCAACGGCGTCCGGCTCCCGCCGGGGTTCTCGGCACGGCTGCTCGGGCGCACCGGCGAGCCCGTGCTCGGCACGAACTACATCTGGCATCCGGAGCCGGACGGCGCCGCCACCTTCGCGACCCGCGACGGCGGCTGGATCCTCGCCTGCAACAGCGAGGACAACGGCACCGCCGGCGGCGTCTCGGCGATCCGCTTCAACTCCCTCGGCCAGCCGACCACGGCATACCGGATCCTCACCGGCACGAAGTGGAACTGCGCCGGCGGCAAGACGCCGTGGAACACGTGGCTGTCCTGCGAGGAGTTCAGAAACGGCCGCGTGTGGGAGTGCAACCCGTTCCTGCCGGGAAGCCAGGGCACGCCCCGGCCGGCGCTTGGGATATTCATCCACGAGGCCTCGCCGGTGCACCCCGCCACCGGCTTCGTCTACCTCACGGAGGACGATCACGACGGGCGGCTCTATCGCTTCCGCCCGGACCGCAGAGGGGACCTGACGAGCGGCGTCCTCGAGGTCGCATCCGTCGGCACCGGGGGCGCGGTGAGCTGGTTCGAGGTCTCGCCGAAGCGTCCCTACCGCAAGCAGGACGCGACGGTCTTCGACCGCGGCGAGGGCGCGTGGATCTCGCGCGACGTGCTCTATTTCTCAACGACGGCCAACGACCGCGTGTGGGCGCTCGACCTGACCACCCAGCGGATCCGCGTCATCTACGACGGCCAGGGCGCGAACGCAAACGACGCTCTGCACGAGCCCGACAACGTCACCGTCCACGAGCGCACGGGCGACGGGTTCGTCGCCGAGGACGCGGACGACATCCAGCTCGTGCAGCTCATCCGATCCGGCGACGACTGGACGGCGGTGCCGTTCCTGCAGTTCGCCGGCCACGACGGCTCGGAGGTCACCGGCCCCGTGTTCTCGCCCGACGGGTCACGTCTGTACGTGAACTCGCAGCGCGGGACGGACGGCGCCGGCATGACGTTCGAGATCACCGGCCCCTTCGACGCGTCATGAGGGCGATGCGGCGACTCTCACTTGCGGCGCTGGCGGCCTCGGCCGTGCTCGCGACGTGGCCGGCGGCGGCACCCGCGCCTCCTCCGCCGCCGAACGCGCAGCTCGGGATGGTCACCTTCAACGTGTTGGCGCCCGTCTGGGCTGCGCCCGACTGGTATCCGCCCGAGATGGACATGTCGCTGCTCGACGCGGCCGATCGGCGCGCCCGCATCACCTCGTTCCTGGCCTCGCGGGCCGCGGACACCGACGTCTTCTGCCTCCAGGAGGTGCAGGAGTCGGAGTTCCCGGCCTTCCTGGCGGCGGTGGGCAGCGGGTTCGCCGGAGCGATGTCGCACAATGACCGCGACTGGTGGTCGAACTGGGTCGTTCCAGAGATCCCGTGGGCGCCCAACGGCACCGCGATCATGGTGCGGCGCCAGGCGTTCTCGAACCTGGTGTTCCGTGACATCGCGCTGTCCGGCGACGGGGACCACGCCGAGCTCGTCGAGGGCGTGCACAGGGCGACCAGCCGCCGCTTCCGCGCCGCCTCGATCCACCTGGACAGCGACAAGGAGGCCAACCGCGGCCGCGAGGCGCGCTCGCTGATGTCCCAGCTCCCACCCGCCGCGGGCGCGATCGACGTCGTCTGCGGCGACTTCAACGAGGACTCGGTGACCGGCACCGCGGGCGGCGTGGTGAAGCGCGCCGGGTTCGTCGACGTGCTGGACGCCGTCGGCAATCGCGAGCCCACCCATCCATGGTCGAGCTCCTTCAACGGCGCGACCCGCTGGGCGATCATCGATCACCTGACCGTCCGCGGCGCGCAGCCCCTGAGCGGCGACGTGCTCGACTTCGGCGGGCTATCGATCCCCGACGAGCTGACCCGGATCGAGTCGAACTTCCGCACGACGGGCTCGGACCACTACCCCGTGGGGGGAGCCGCCGGCCTCTGACGCCCTCCCGCATCCAGCTCTACACCGACCCGCTTCAGCACGCGCTGATCGCGGCGGCGGTGGTGGCGCCGCTGGTTCCGAGCGCAGGGCGGCGGGTGCTGGTCACCGCGGTCGCCGCGGCGCTCGTGATCGACGTCGACCACGCGGTCGCCGCCCGGTCGGTGCGAATCGAGGCGACCACGTCGCTCCCGACACGCCCGCGCACGCACAGCCTGATCACCGCGCTCGGCGCCGGCGCGGCGGTCGCCGCCGCGGCCGGCCCCGTGCACGGATGGGCGGCCTTCGGGGCGCTCGTCTCTCACCTTCTGCACGACGCCGGTGACCGGGCCGCCCCGACACCGATGATGTGGCCGCTCGCGCCGGCGCGTCAGCTCGGACGTCGCCGGCAGCTCGCCGGCACGGTGGTCCTGATGCTCGGCTCGGTGGCGATCAGCCGCGCCATCGCAGCCGGCGCGCGAGCCCGTTCCCCTGCTGCGCCTGATGGCGGCGGCGCAGCAGCTCGCCCGCAAACAGCGTGAGGCCGATCGTCACGACCAGCCGGGCGGCTCGCCGCCCGCGGAACGACGACTCGCCGTGCTCGCGCTGCCGCATGTGCACCGGCACCTCCATCAGCCGCAGCTTCGCGTCGGTGATGCGAACGAGCGCCTCCACCTCGGGCGCCTCGCACACGTAGGGATCGGCGAGCAGCGCGAGCGCGCTGCGGTTGACCGCGTACAGCCCGCTGGTGCCGTCGGAGATCGGCTGGCCGAGCCGCAGGCGCATCAGGAGCCGCAGCAGCGACGTGCCCACGACGCGCTCCGGGGTCGGCCTGTAGCGCTCGCCGTCGCGGCCGGACTCGGGCAGGAAGCGCGACCCGACCGCGACGTCGCATGCGTCCGAGCGGACCAGTGTGAGCATCCGCGCGAGCTCCGCCGCCGGGTGCTGCCCGTCGGCGTCGAGCCGCCCGCAGTAGTCGTAGCCGCGCTCGAGCGCCTGCCGGTAGCCCTCGGCTATTCCCGCGCGCAGGCCGCGGTTCTCCCCGAACGACACGACATCGGCGCCGCCCTCGCGGGCCGCCGCCGCGGTGCCGTCGGTCGAGCCGTCGTCGACGACGAGGAGATCGACGTCGGCCAGCGCTGCGTGCGCCTCCTCCAGCACGCCGGGCAGCGAGCTCTCCTCGTTCCAGGCTGGGATGAACACAAGCGTGCGCGACACGAGCGACGAGACTAGTTTCTCCCTATGGCCAAAGCGATGAGTGACGAGCAGATCCAGGCGCGCATCGAGCAGCTCGAGGCCGAGGAGCGCTCGCTGCGACACGACGAGAGCGAGGCCGGCGCCACGGGCGAGCGTGTTGCCGCCGATGCACAGCGGCTCGAGGAGGTGCGCATCTGCCTCGACCGGCTCTGGGACTACCTGCGCCAGCGTCGCGCCTTCCGCGACGCCGGTCGCGACCCGGACGAGGCGGAGCTGCGGGACGCGCGCACGGTCGAGCGCTACCTGGGCTGACGCTCACCCGCTCTCGCTGACGCGGGAGGCGCCCTCATGCGGGCTTCACGAACGGGCGCCACGCTGACCCGATGCTGCTGGTGTGCGCGCTTGTGGCTGGGGCGTCAATGCCCTTCGCGCCCTCGCTCAGCTACGACGCCTGGGGCTGGCTTCTCTGGGGCCGTGAGATCGTCGGCTCGCTTCCGTTCACGACCGCGACCTATCCCAGCTGGAAGCCACTCACCGGCCTGATCGCGATTCCGCTCGCACCGCTGGGCGACGCGGCGCCATGGCTATGGCTGTTCGGCGTGCGCACGGCGGCAGTGGTCGCGCTGCTGCTTGCGTTCCGGCTGGGTCGCCGCGCCGCGGGGCCCTGGGCCGGGCTTCTGGCGGCCACCGCGCTGCTGCTGGTGCCCGGCTGGCTGTTCGAGGCGGGCGTCGGAGAGTCGGAGCCGGTGCTCACCGCCGTGCTGCTCGGAGGGCTCGACCGGTACCTGGCACGGCGCGACGGCGCAGGCCTCGCGCTCGCTTTGCTCGCGTCGCTGCTGCGCCCCGAGGCCTGGCCGCTGCTCGCGGCATCCGGCGTCGTCACATGGCGCCGCCGGCCAGGGCTGCGCCCTTGGGTGGGTGCGGCGCTCGTCGCCGTCCCGGCGCTGTGGTTCGGCGGCGACTACATCGGCTCGGGTAGCCCGTTCACGGGCGGGCACCTGGCCCGGATCAGCAAGCAGGCCGTCGAGATCCAGCGGGGCGGCGGGCATCCGTCGCTCGTCGTGCTGGGCCGTGGGGCCGAGCTGGTGCCGGCCGTTTTGCTCGCGGGCGTCCCCGTGGCGCTCGTCGCGGGCCTGCGCCGCCGCGACCCGCTGCTACTCGCGCTCTCCGCGGGCGCGCTGGTATGGACAGCGGAGGTGGCAGCGATGTCGGCGCTCGGCTATCCGGGCATTCAGCGCTTCCTGCTCCCCGCTGCGGCTGCCGCGGGCATCGCGGGTGCCGCGGGACTCACCATGCTGGTGCGTCTGCCGCGCCGGCGCATGACGCAGGCGGCGCTGGCGGGGGTGGTCCTCGCGGCCGTAGCGGGATCCGGCCTCACCGCGGCGCCCGCCACCAGAAGCGAGACCGCCAGGATCGAGCACCGTGCCGACGTCGATCAGAGCCTCGTCGCCCTGATGGAGAGGGTGGACCCGCAGACATTCAGGGGCAGGCGGCACGTGGCCGTGGAGGGCATCGAGACGACCGCGCTCGCCTGGCGGCTCGGCGTGAGCCCGCTGCCCTTCCGCCGCCCGCACGTCCCGGGGCTAGCTCTCGAGCTACGCGACGTGCCCTGGGTGCGCTTGCAGCGCCGGGTGGCTCGCCACCACCTGGAGGTCCGGCAGGTTGTCCGGAACGAGGAGCTCAGCCTCGTGTCCGTGACGCGCTAGCTCACGCGAACCGGCGCCGGGCGATCGCCACGCCGAGAGCGCACACGCCGGCCAACCCCGCGACCAGGAACAGGGGGAGCCAGGGGAACCCGCTGTCGTCGGGCGGCTCGGTCGGGGTGTTGCGCGTCGCCGCCGGCGCGGGCTCAGGCCGCTGTCCCGGCTCGCTGACCGCGAACGTGCGCGCGTCGACGGTCGCCACCAGACTCCGATCGGGAGCCCGCACGTCGATGCGGCCGCCGTTGCCGCTCACGCGCAGCCGGTAGCCCGTCAGGTCGCTGTCGGGAAGCAGCATCTCGAGGTCGATGCACGCCGCGGTGCGCCCCGCCGTGTCCAGCGCGTGGATAAACGTCTCGTCGCCACCGCTGTAGAGCGTGTAGGCCCAGCGGCCGTCGTGGCTCATGGCACGGGTCATCGGCAGCCCGCCCATCTGCTCGCCGGGCGAGCGGGGATCGACGACGTCGCTCGCCGCCAGCCGCCCCCTCTCGGTGTCGAGCGCACGCACGCGGTAGTCGAGCACGTCCGCGCTCGCGTACTGGATCAGGTACGCCCAGCGCCCGTCCCGCGAGACGGCATCGAGGGTGAAGAAGCCCGCAAGCGGGATCTCGCGCCGCACCGCGAGCGTGCGCGCGTCGAGGACGGCGAGCCGGGTGCTCGTGGGCGGGTAGCGCCGCTCGGGGCGCACGAGCACGAGGGCGCGGCCGTCGGCCGACAATCCCGTCGTCGCGCCGTCGAACGCGACCGGCGCGACTCCCCAGCGGCCGCGGATGGTGCGCGAGCGCAACAACGCGCCGTCGCGGCGCCGGATGGCTGCAACCAGCGTGTCCTCGCCCGCCCGCCTGGTGATCAGCCGCTCGCTGCCACCGGGGGCGACGGCGCCCGCCTTCATGCTCGCCGACGACGGCATCGGCGCCCCGGCGGCGTGCGCGGAACCCGCGGGGAGGAGCCCAGCGCAGGCGATGCTGATGAGGAGGAGGTAGCGGCGGCCTTGCATACACCGGATACAACCGGCGGCCGGTCGAGGTTCCGCCGCGTCGCTGGACCGGAGGCTACGCGCCCAGGCTCTCGCTGAGCGCGAAGCCGGCCCGCTGCTCGAAGACCAGGTCGCGGGCTGTGTCGAGCGCACTCGCGACAGCTCCGAGGACGGTGGCGTCGGGGCCCAGCTCGCCCTCGGCCACCGGAGGGGCGAGCGGGGTCAGCTCGGCCAGGCGGCGCTCGAGCGGGGGGCGCAGCAGGTCGATGTTGCTCCCGATCCCGCCGCCCAGCAGCACGAACTCGGGGTCGATGATCGCGGCGACCGTGCCCACCACGAGGGCCAGGCGGTCCGCCTCCGCCCCGACGGCTGCGAGCGCGAGCTCGTCCCCGGCGCGGGCCGCCGCGAACACCCGCTTGGCGGAGGTCGCGCCGGCCATCCCGAGGCGCGTGGCCGTGCGGACGACCGCGTCGGCCGACGCCGCCTCCTCGAGGATGCCGCGCCGCCTGACGTCGGGGCCGGCGGGCACGTCAGCCTCCGCGCCGAGCGGGAGGTACCCAACCTCGCCCGCGGCGCCGTGCGCGCCGCGGTAGAGCTCGCCGTCGATGATCACGCCCATGCCGATGCCGGTCCCGACGGAGACGTAGACGAACGTCCGGGCGTCGCGCCCGCTCCCGTACGTGCGCTCGCCGACGGCGGCGAGGTTCGCGTCGTTGTCGAGCGTGACGGTCGGAGGCAGCGCCTCGCGAAGGGTGCTCATGACGCCCGGCCGGCTCCAGCCGGGCACGTTCGGGGCCAGGCTCAGCCGGTCGCTGTCCGGGTCGAACACACCGGGCCCGCCGACGACCGTGTGCGCCACGCGCTTCCAGGTCAGGCCCGCCGCCGCCACGACGTCGTGCGCGACCTCCCCTACCGACCTGACGAGCGCGGTAGCGCTGCGGGCGCGGTTGCGCTCGTCGCGACGGGCGACGATCTCGCCGGAGAGGTCGGCGGCCGCGATGCGTATCCAGTCGCGGCCGATGTCCACGCCCACGACGTAGCCGGCGGTGGGGTCGGCCTCGTACAGCATCGCCGTGCGCCCGAGCGACGGCGTCGCCGGTCCCACCGGGCGAACCAGCCCGGCGCTCTGCAGGTTGGCCAGTGCCTGCGAGACGGTCGGCTTGGAGAGCCCGGCGATGCGCGCCAGATCGGGCCGCGAGGAGGGCCCGGCGGCGCGAAGGTGCTCCAGCACCGCGCGCTCGTTGTGCGCGCGTAGGAGGCGCGGCGTGCCTCCGGCGGGACGCGGGGGACCGGGCGGGGGCTCGCCTTGACCCGACATAGTTAGGAAAGTATCTTATTTAACGTGGTGGACGCAGCGAGCGATTTCGTGCTCGGAATCGACTTCGGCGGCACGAAGATAGCGCTGGCCACGGCGGCCCTCGACGGTCGGGTCCTCGAGTCCGACCGCCTCGACACGGACGCCGGCCAGGGCGCCGTCCAGGCCGTCGATCGCGCTCTCGCCCGCGGCCAGGAGCTGCTTGCCGACACGACCCGGAACGGCGGCCGCTGCGTGGCGGTCTCGGCGGTGAGCCCCGGGATCGTCTACGAGGACCGCGTCGCGCTGGCGCCGAACGTCCCAGGCTGGGAGGAGCTTCAGCTGCCGGCGCTCCTGCGCGAGCGCTTCGGGCTCACGCGCGCCGCCGTCGGCACGGACGTGAAGGCCGCCGCGGTCGCCGAGCTCCGCTGGGGAAGCCTCCGCGGCGCCGACCCGGCGATCCTGCTGATCCTGGGCACGGGCATCGCCGCGGCCATCGTCGCCGGCGGCGAGGTGATCCAGGGAGCCAACGGCGCCGCCGGCGAGATCGGCTACAGCCTGCGGGGCACCTGCGAGAGCACCGGCGCCGCCGATGGTCACGCGCCGCTCGAGGAGTTCGCCGGGGGCCGAGCGATCGGCGAGCGCGCCACCGCGCTTCTGGGGACGCGCATGACCGCCGCCGAGGCGTTCGACGACCCGGATCCGCGCGCGCGGGAGCTGCTCGAGTCCGCGCTCGACGCGCTCGCGGTGCAGGTCGCGAACATGGCCATCGCCATCGATCCCGAGCGGATCGCCGTGGGCGGAGGGCTGATGAGCAGGCCGGACTCGGTGCTCGAGGCGCTAGGGCGGAGGCTCCGCGCCGCTGCGCCGTTTCCCCCGGAGCTCGTCCCCGCCGCGTTCGTCCACGACGGCCCGCTCCGAGGCGCCATCGCGCTGGCGCTCGACGAGGTGTCGGCATGAGCGGCGGGCGAACGCGCGCCGAGATGGGAGAGCAGCCCGAGGTGCTGCGCGGCCTCGTGGAGCGCTTCGACGACCAGGTCACGACCGTGCGCACCGTCGTTCGCAGGCCGCTCGCCGGTGTGGTGTTCGTGGCGCGCGGCTCCTCCGACAACGCCGCGGTATACGGGCGCTACCTGGCCGAGCTGGCCTCGGGCCGTCCTGCTGGGCTGGCCGCGCCGAGCCTCCACACGCTCTACAACGCACGCGCGCACTACGCCGGCTTTCTCGTCGTCGCGATCAGCCAGTCGGGAGCGACGCCGGAGATCGTGACCGTGTGCAGGCGGCTCCGGAGCGCCGGCGCGCGCACGGTGGCCATCGTCAACGACGCCGACAGCCCGCTCGCCGGGGCGGTGGACGGCGTGCTGGCGATCGACGCCGGCCCGGAGCTGGCGGTGCCGGCGACGAAGACCGTGACCGGCCAGATGCTCGCGGCGGCCGCCGTGGCCGCGGCGATCGGCTCGGTGCCGTTCACCACCGGCGAGCTCGCCGCGATGCCGGAGGCGGTCGAGTCGGTGGTCGGGGATCCGGGACCGGCGAACGCCCTCGCCGCCCGCTGGGCCGACGCGGAGCGGCTCTTCGTCGTGAGCCGCGGCCTCCTCTTCGCGACGGCGCTCGAGGCGGCGCTCAAGATCAAGGAGACCACTGGGATCCTCGCCGAGGGAATCTCGGCCGCCGACCTCCGCCACGGTCCGATCGGCGTCGCCTCCGGCGATGTGCCGGTGCTGGCGCTGGACGGCGGGGGGCCGGGCCGGGAGGACGTCCGAGCGGTAGCCGAGCTCGCACGCGAGCGAGGGGCGCCGGTGGCCCTGTGCGCTGACGAGCCCGGCTCCGAGCTGCCGCTTCCGGGCGGCCTGCCGGAGGCGCTCGCCGCCTTCCCGGCGACCGTGCGCGCGCAGCAACTGGCGGTCGCCCTGGCGGACGTCCGCGGCCTCGACGCGGACGCGCCGGCCGGGCTCACGAAGGTCACGCCCACGCAGTGAAAGGAGAGGGAATGAAGAGCAGGTTCAGCATGTCCACGCTCGCGGCGCTTGCTGTCGCGGTCGTCTTCGCGCTCGGTCTCGCAGCGTGCGGGGACGACGACGACAGCGGCGGAGGCGGCGGCGGAGGAGGCGACGGAGGGAGCGGCAGTGCGAAGACCGTCGCGCTGCTCTTGCCGGAGACCAAGACCACCCGCTACGAGGAGAAGGACCGGCCGCTGTTCACGGCCAAGCTCAAGGAGCTCTGCCCAGACTGCAAGCTCCTCTACGCGAACGCCAGCCAGGACCCGAATAAGCAGCAGCAGCAGGCCGAGGCCGCGATCACGAAGGGCGCGGACGTGATCGTCCTCGACGCCGTGGACGTGGCATCCGTCGGGCCGATCGTCCAGCGGGCGAACCAGCAGGACATCCCGGTGATCGCCTACGACCGGCTCATCCCGGATCAGGACATCGCGTACTACGTGTCGTTCGACAACGTCAAGCAGGGCCGCATCCAGGCGCAGACGCTGATGGACAAGCTCGGCTCGGCGAACGGGAAGTCGATCGTGATGGTGAACGGCGCTCCGACCGACCCGAGCGCGGGCGACTACAAGAAGGGCGCGCACCAGGTGTTCGACAAGAGCGGGATCAAGATCGCCCGCGAGTTCGACACTCCGGACTGGAGCCCCGACAAGGCTCAGGTCGAGATGGAGCAGTCGATCACCGCGCTGGGCAAGGACGGCTTCGTGGGCGCGTACTCGGCGAATGACGGAATGGCCGGCGGCATGATCGCGGCCATGAAGGGCGCCGGGATCGACCCGTCGAGCAAGCCGATCACGGGCGGCGACTCCGAGGCCGCGGCGATTCAGCGGATCCTGACCGGCGAGCAGTACTCGACGATCTACCTGGCGATCAAGCAGCAGGCCGAGACGGCTGCCCAGCTCGCGGTCGCCGCCGCCCAGGGCAAGGACGTGCCCTCGGGCCTCCTCAACGCCAAGGTCGACAACGGCTCCAAGCCGGTGGATTCGGTGCTGCTGTCGCCGATCGCGGTGACGAAGGACAACATCTCCGACACGGTGATCAAGGACGGATTCCTCACCGTGGACGAGATCTGCACCGGGAAGTACAAGGACGCCTGCACGGAGGCGGGCATCGAGTGAGTTGAGCACCCGCCCGGGCGGCTCGCCGGCCGCCCGGGCGGTTCTCGCCCAGCTACCCTGCGCGCGGCCATGCGCCGAGCGCTCGCGATCGTCCTTCCTGCCCTCGTCCTGGTCGTCGCGGGCTGCGGCGGCAGCGACGATCCCGGCAGCGCGCTCAGCGACTCGCTGGCGTACCTGCCGAAGGACGCGCCCTTCGCCGTCGCGATCGACACCGACCTCCAGGGCGACCAGTGGGGCGCGCTTGGGAAGCTGGTCGACCGGTTTCCCTTCGGGGACCAGATCAAGGGCACGGTCGTCCAGCGTCTCGAGCAGTCGAGCCGCGGCCTCAGCTTCGACGACGACATCAGGCCGGTGCTGGGCAACCCGCTCGTCGTCGGGGCTGCGAACGCACAGGCGGTCGCGGGCGAGCCGAGCGCCGTCGTGGTCGCAGGCAAGGCCAAGGACAAGGGCGCGCTCGACGACCTGATCGACAAGCTGAGCCCGAAGAAGGTTGGCGAGGCCTCGGGCGCGACGATCTACGACGACGGCGACAGCTTCATCGCGGTGAAGGACGACATGGTCGTCTCTGCGGGCGACGAGGCGCAGCTCAAGGCCGCGCTCGCGCGCGCCGACGGCGGGGACCACCTGAGCGAGGACACCTTCAACCAGGCTCTCGAGGGGCTGCCCGACAGCGGCCTGGCGCGGGTCTACACGGACATCGAGGCGCTGCTGAAGAGCGATCCCGGCTCCGTGGACGCCCGCAAGGTCAAGTGGATCGGCGCGCTGAGGACGCTCGGGCTGACCGTGAGCGCGAAGAGCGACTCGGTCGACGTCGACTTCCGCGCCCGCACCGAGGGCGACCTCACCGACGCGGACCTGCCGATCGCTCCAGGGGACGAGTCGCCGCCCGTCATCAGGCGCCCGGGCGAGATCGGCCTGGGGATACGCGACCTGGCGCACATCGTGCGCTTCGCCGAGAACGCGGGCCAGGCAATCGACCCGGCGGGCTTCGGCGACTACGCGCGGGCGAAGGCGACGATCGACAAGCAGCTCGGGGTCAGCCTCGACGACGATCTGATCGGGCAGCTCACCGGGAAGCTGTCCGCGACCGTCGCGCCGAGCCGCGGCTTCGGCCTCCGGTCGGAGCTGAAGGACCCGCAGGCGTTCAGGCGGACGCTCGCCAAGGTGGCGGACGTGCTGCCGAGCTTCGCCAAGGGCGCCGGCTTCGGGAAGGTGACGCTCACGAAGCCGAGGGCCGGGCAGGACTTCTACGTGCTCAGGCGCCGGAACGGCGACTCGGTCGTGTTCGGCGTGACGGGCGACGTGCTGGTGGTCGCCAGCGACGTCGCGCGCGCCCGCGCCGTGGCGAGCGCGGACCCGACGGACGTGCCAGGGGCGAGCGGATCCGTGGTTGTCGGCGCCGACGCCGAGCGGCTGGTGGGCAGGTTCCTCCAGCGCTACGGCCCCACGCTTGGGATCCCCGACGTCGGGGCGCTCGGGACCGCGCTCCTCACACGGCCGCTGGGTGACCTGAACGGCAGCGTGTCCGCGAGCACCAGCGAGCTGCGCGGCAAGTTCACACTGGCGATCGAATAGCCCCCGCCTGTTTTCTCAGGCGGACAACGGGTAGGCCTCTCTGGGTGGGACTCCTGACGGCACCACTGTCACTCGTGCGCGAGCCGCTTCGGCTGACCCTTCGAGCCTGGGAGTTCGGCCTCGCCACCGCCGCCGAGGCCGCTCGAATCGCCGGGGCGCTGCTCGACCCGGATCGCGGCGAGCCACCGCCCGATGTCGCCGAGCCCTGGTCGGCGTCGCGGCCGGCCGAGTACGACAACGGCCGCCGTTCGTACACGGGCGCGCCCGACACCCCGGCTTCCGTGCGCGATGCGCCGCCTGCCGTTCCCGACGAGCTGGTTCCCGACCACGTGGACGAGGAGCCCGTGCTCGTGGCCGAGGTCGCCGAGGAGGGAGCAGCCGAGGGCGCCGGCGCCGAGCTGCACGTGGACGCGCCCTGGGAGGGCTACGACCAGATGACCGCAGCCGACATCTGCGACCGGCTCGCGGCGGCGACCCCCGCCCAGGCTGCGGCCGTGGAGCTCTACGAGGCGTCCGGCAAGAAGCGCCGCACGGTCCTCGACGAGGCCGAGCGCGCTCTCCGCGGCACCTAGGCGCTCGCCATCCGGCTCAGCAGCTCGGTCGCGCCGCGCTTGTTCAGCGGCTCGTTCAGGTTGCCGCACTTGGGCGACTGCACGCACGAGGGGCAGCCGCTCTCGCAGGGGCACTCGGAGATCAGCCGTAGTGCGTCGCCTACGAGCGCCTCGAAGCGCTCGAAGCCCGCGCGGGTGATGCCGACCCCGCCCGGGTGGCCGTCGTAGATGAAGATCGTCGGCACCCCGGTCTGGTGGTGGAAGGCGGTCGAGAGGCCGCCGATGTCCCAGCGGTCGCACATCGCAATCAGCGGCAGCACCGCGATCTGCCCGTGCTCGGCCGCGTGGAGCGACCCCTGGAGGACCTCGAGCGGGAACTCCTCGCGCACAAGCGAGTCCGGCAGCTCGTACCAGAGCGCCTGGGTCACGAAGTCCTGCTCCGGCATGTCGACGGCCAGCAGGTCGAGCACGGAGTGGTCGGTGACGCTCTTCTTCTGGTAGGCGACGACCTGCTCGGTCACGGACACGACGCCGAATGAGAGCGTGACCCCGCAGGTGTGGCGCTGGTCGCGCACCTGCTCGATCCAGGTCTCGGACTCCCTCTTCGGCTGCGTGTACCAGTCCCCGTTGAAGGGCCGCACGACCGCGCGGTGCTGCCCGAGGTCGAGCTCCTCGACCTCGTACGCCGAGCCCATGTGCAGGTAGACCGCGCCGGGGTGCACCACCGAGTGCGAGCGGGCGGTCTCCACGGTCCCGATCACCTCGCCGCCCTCGGCCTCGACGATGGCGACGGAGTCCGGCGACGCCGACCGAAGCGCGATCTGCGCCGCCGGGTAGCCCGGCCCGCGCGGCAGGTAACGGCCCCCGCGCTCGCGCAGGCGGCCCTGCCTCACAAGGCGCTGCGCGTGCTCCTCCCAGCGCGGCCCGAAGATGTCGCCGTCCTCGGGCGTGAGCGGCAGCTCGTACGCGGCGGCGGTGAGGTGCGCCTCGTGGATCTGCTCGGACTCATGGTCGAGGATCGCCTGCTCCACCGGGCGCTCTAGAAACTCCGTCGGGTGGCGGCAGAAGAACTGGTCGAGCGCGTCCTCGCCGGCGACGTACATGGCGAGCCCGGTGTTGCGGCGCCCCGCGCGTCCCCACATCTGCCGCAGGGAGGCGACCGTGCCGGGGAAGGTCACGCACAGCGCCGCGTCGAGGTCGCCGATGTCGATGCCGAGCTCGAGCGCGTCGGTGGCCACGACGGCGAGCAGGTCGCCCTCGGAGAGCCGTTGCTCGATCTCGCGCCGCTGCATCGGCGTGTAGCCGGCCCGGTAGGGGGCGATCCGCTCGGCGAGGTCCGCCCGGCCGGCAGCCTCGAGCCGCTGGCGTGCGAAGCGCTGGATCAGCTCGACCCCGCGGCGGGATTTCAGGAAGCAGATCGTCCGTATCTCACGCTCGACGAGCGCCGCGAGGAGGTTCGCGGCCTCGCCCAGGGCGGAGGCTCGCCGCCCCAGCTTCTCGTCCACCAGCGGGGGGTTCCACATGGCGATCTGTCGCTCCGCCCGCGGGGCGCCGTCGCGGTCGACCAACTCGACCTCCACGCCGGTGAGGCGCTCGGCGAGCTCCGTCGGGTTGGCGATCGTGGCGCTCGTGAGCAGGAAGCGCGGCTCGCTGCCGTAGGCGCGGGCCAGCCGTCGCAGCCGACGCAGCACGTTCGCCACATGCGAGCCGAATACGCCCCGGTAGACGTGCGCCTCGTCGACCACGATCCAGGCGAGGTTGGCGAGCACGTCGCCCCACGAGCGGTGGTTCGGCAACACGCCAACGTGGAGCATGTCCGGGTTCGTGAGGATCAGGTTCGAACGCTGCCGGACAGCGCGCCGCTCCTCGCGCGGCGTGTCGCCGTCGTAGATCGCCTGGCGCAGGTAGCGGCCGCCGATCCTCGCCAGGCCGCGCGCCTGGTCCTGGGCGAGTGCCTTGGTGGGGTAGAGGTAGAAGGCCCGCGCCGCGACGTCGCTCGCAAGCGTGTCGAGCACCGGCAGGTTGAACGCGAGCGACTTCCCGCTCGCGGTCCCGGTCGTGACGATGGCGTGGCCCCGGCGCGCGGCTTCGAGCGCGTCCGACTGATGGGCCCAGAGCTGCTCGATGCCGACCGCCGCCAGGCCCTCGCGCACGGCGGGGTGGAGATCCTCGGGGATCGGCTCGGGGAGACCCGCCTGCTCGCGCTCCCGGGCGGTCGCGACGAGCTCCTCGTCGTGGCCCGGGTCGAGCACGGCCTCCCATGGATAGGCGGTGGGCGCTCGGCTCACGGCTTGCGATAGTACGCGGGAGTTGATCCGTCGTTTTCATCACTCCGAGTTCGACCTCGGTCGCCTGCTCGAGCGGAAGACGGAGCCGGTCACGGTGGTCCTGCCGGCGCGCGAGGTGGCCGACACGATCGCGCCGATCGTGGAGAGGCTGGCGGGTCTCAGGCCCCTGATCGACCAGATCCTCGTGGTGGACTCGAACTCGCGAGACGGCACGGCCGAGATTGCGGCGCGCGCGGGTGCCGAGGTCCATCAGGAGGCCGAGCTCCTCCCGGAGTTCGGACAGGTGCTCGGGAAGGGCGACGCGATGTGGCGCGCGCTCCGCGTCGTCCGCGGGGAGCTCGTCGCCTACCTCGACTCCGACACGCGCGACTTCTCGCCGCACTTCGCGCTCGGGCTGCTCGGCCCGCTCATCTGCGAGCCGGAGGTGAGCTTCGTGAAGGGCTTCTTCCAGCGGCCCTATCTGCGCGCCGACGGCGTGCGCTTCCCCGGGGACGGGGGGCGCGTGACAGAGCTCACCGCCCGGCCGCTCCTGTCCGCGTTCTACCCCGAGCTCGCGGGGTTCGTCCAGCCGCTGGCCGGTGAGGTGGCGGCGCGCCGCTCGCTGTTCTCGCGCATGCCGTTCGCGACCGGGTACGCGGTGGAGACCGCGATGCTCTTCCACGCCCGCGACGCGCTCGGCGGGACCACCGAGCGCATGGCGCAAGTGGATCTCGATGTGCGCCTCAACCACCACCAGCCGCTCAGGCGGCTCGCGCCCATGGCCTACGAGGTGCTGCGTGTGATCCTCGAGCGACTGCGCGCCGAGGGCAGGCTCCGCGACGACCACGCCCCGCCGCTTCAGACCGCCGACGGCGGGCTCGTACAGGTCGAGATCGTGGAGCGCCCGCCGTACGTCACGCTCGGCGCACACGCGTAGTGGGCATCAGGTGCGTCTACACCGATCTCGACGGCACGCTGCTCGGCCGCGGCGCGTCGCTGTTCCGCA